>Ga0157370_10000541_pt1 | contig 47240 bp, 44 predicted proteins | sample C35metaG_FD_113463 | JGI IMG/M metagenome (GOLD analysis project Ga0157370, IMG submission 113463) | Corn rhizosphere microbial communities from Kellogg Biological Station, Michigan, USA - C3-5 metaG | ecosystem: Host-associated > Plants > Roots > Rhizosphere > Soil | place: USA: Michigan...
AGGTAGTTCACCGGTGCGCCTTCGTGAAAAATGGTTTGGCCGTGCATGCCGCACAGCGAAATCGAGTGGAGGGGAATGCGGCGGCGCCGGCAGGTCTCGCGGACAGCTTCGGCGTAGAGCTCACCCAGGAGGAAGTGCAGCCGGGCGATCGCCGAGGTGTGGGTCATCGTGTTAGAGACGCCCAGAATCGCCTCGCGGACGGTTTTAGGGTAGGGAATTGAATGGAACGCGACTGGTTCAATCGTTTTGCCGCGAATGTCGACGATGGCGACATCGATCCCGTCGAGCGACGTACCGCTCATGATCCCGGCTACCCGCATAGAAAAGGCCGCATCAATTCTTAAGTTCCTTTTGGAGTTCCGCCAGCAGTTGCAGGGCTTCGATCGGGCGCAGATTGTCGAGATTCAGGCCGCGAATTCGGGCCGCGAGCTGATGATTAACGGGCTCGAATAATTGAATCTGCATCGGCGTGGAGGGCGGGGCTAGTTCTTCCGTAACCGCAGACTCATGGTGGGCCAAGATTTCACGGGCCCGCTCGATCACACTCATCGGCAGGGCGGCCAGCCGCGCGACTTCAATGCCATAACTGCGATCGGCTGCGCCGGGTTCGACGCGCCGCAAAAACAGGATCTGGTCGCCGGATTCCTTAACGGACACATGCAGATTGCGGACGCCGTCGAGCTGGCCCGCGAGCTCAGTCAGCTCGTGGTAATGCGTTGCGAACAACGTCTTCGCGCGGATGTGGCGGTGAATGTGTTCGACCACGGCCCAGGCCAGCGCCAGTCCGTCATAAGTTGAAGTACCGCGGCCGATTTCATCCAGCACGATCAGACTGCGAGACGTGGCGGTGTTAAGGATGACGGCGGTCTCTGTCATTTCGACCATGAAAGTAGATCGGCCACGGGCAAGGTTATCCGCGGCTCCGATGCGCGTGAACACACGGTCGACCAGCGGCATCAGGGCAGAGTCGGCGGGGATGAAGGAACCCATCTGCGCGAGAATCGCGAGAAGGGCGGCCTGGCGCAAGTAGGTTGACTTGCCGCCCATGTTAGGACCGGTGATGACGGCGATAAATTCCGTGTCGGGATGGAAGTAGAGATCGTTAGGGATGAATCGCTGGGCGTCCTTCTCGGCTAGTTTTTCGATAACCGGATGACGGCCGGCGACGACGCGCATTTCGCCTGTCATTTCTCCTGATATTGAGAAGCGCGGGCGCACATAGCGGCTCCTGGCGGCGACTTCAGCAAGAGCGACGGCGACGTCCATTTCGGCCACGGCTCCCGCGGTCGCTTTGATGCGCGCGGCGTGCGAGGATGCCAATAGGCGAAGCTGCTCAAAGATGTCGCGCTCGATGGCGAGGGAGCGTTCCTCCGCTTCGAGAATCTTGACTTCGAGTTCCTTGAGCTCGGGAGTGGTGAAGCGCTCGGCATTGACCAGGGTCTGCTTGCGTTGGTAATCCGGCGGCGCAAGGTGCAGGTTAGATTTGGATATTTCGATGTAGTATCCGAAGACGTTGTTGAAGCGGACCTTCAGCGACGCGATTCCGGTGCGAGTGCGCTCGCGCTGCTCGATTTGCACCAGATATGTCCGGCTGTTTTGCGAGATGTCGCGCAGTTCATCAAGGGCCGGATCGAAACCGGTTCGAATCGTTCCACCGTCTGAGAGATTCACCGGTGGCTCTTCGGCGATCGCGAATAAGACGCGATCAAGGACCTCGGGAACTGGATCGAGCCGGCTTTGGATATTGAGAAGTAATTCGGCCATTACGGGCAAGGCCGATAGCGACGGGATTACGGCGAGAGAACGGGCGAGAGCCAGCAGATCGCGAGGGCCGGCAGAGGAAAGCGATATTTTCGCCAGCAGCCGTTCGAGGTCGAGTATCGATTCGAGATGCTTGCTTAGGTCCGCACGCGAAATAGGGGTTTTGTGCAGTTCTTCCACGGCATCCAGGCGCGCTTCGATCTCGGCAACGTCGATCGACGGCGCGAGCAGGCGGCGGCGAAGGAGCCGACCGCCCATGCCAGTGCGGGTGCAGTCGAGGACGTGGAGGAGCGTGGATTCTTTGGATTCTCCGGCGAACAATGGCTCGACGAGTTCCAGATTGCGGACGGTAGTGGAATCGAGAATGAGCGCGTCAGCTCGATTGTAAAAGGCCGGCCGCTCCAGATGGTCGAGGGCCGTGCGCTGGGTGTCGCGGAGATAGTGCAGGATCGCAGCGGCGGCGCCCGTGGCAAGTGGACGCGACTCCAGACCGCAGCCGTCAAGGGCGAGTAAATGGAAGTGATCGCACAGGCTGCGCGCGGCGTAGTCGGGCGCGAAGACCCAGGTGTCCACATTGGTTTTAAGACACCCGATGGAATCGATCGATCCTTCCGGGAACAAAGCCTCACGCGCGTTCAAAGTTTCCAGGGCGGTACGGACCTCAGCCACATCGACCTCGGTGGCACGAAACTCGCCGGTGGAGATATCGACGTGAGCAATCCCCGCCCGCCCCGCACATGAATTTGAACCAGGCATCACGGCAGCCAGGTAGTTGTTCTCGTGCGAGCGCAGAACCTGCGCGTTCATTGCGGTGCCCGGAGTGACGATGCGGGTAACCTCACGTTTGACAAGCTTGGTGGCCGCGCTGGGGACCTCCATCTGATCGCAGATGGCGACGCGATAGCCCTTCTGGATCAGGCGCGCGATGTAATTTTCAGAGGCGTGATAAGGAACACCGCACATGGGAATCGGCTGGCCCTTTTCCTTGTTGCGCGCTGTGAGAGTGATCTCGAGCTCGCGTGCGGCGGTGACGGCGTCGTCATAGAACAACTCGTAGAAATCGCCAAGCCGGAACATTAGCAGCGTGTTCGGGACTTGCTGCTTGATGCCGTGGTATTGCCGCATGAGCGGCGTGGAGGGCTCGGCTGTCATCAGAAGGTACTGCTTCTGATTTTAACGTCCTACGACTTTTGCGACTTTCGCCGTCTCTTGTTCGACAGCTTGGAGGTGCTCGGTGACTTCTTCCCAGCGATGGTCGAGCATGGAGCCCGCGGCAAGGCCAAAAAGAAGCTGAAAGCGGCTAACAGCCGCCGCTGTGTCAGCGTTCAATGACGCGCCTTGTGCCGTCAGCCGGGCGTTCATTTCCGCGGCGCTCTTCCAGGCGGAGGCTGCGCGTTTCGCGTCCGCTGTGTAACGGGCTTGCCGGTCGCTGAAGGTTTCTTTATCCGCGGCGGCCACATTCGTGACGTCCGGGGGCGTCAGCGCGAACGGCGGCTCGGCCGCCACGGGGGGAGGAATCGGTTCAAAGCCCAGAGGCTCAGGCTGACCGCCGACCCAAGCGCACGGGAAAGCCGAAATGCGGGTCGATAGGCGGCCCAGATAGGAACGCATCCCCGAATTGATCGAGTATGCGTTCATCGTTCGGACATATGCGGCCATACTCCGCATCATCAGACGATTTGCTGCATAATCGGCGGACGTGAGCGCCGCGCAGTACGCGCCCGCGCCCGCTAGATATTGGTCGAAGCGGCCGAGATCGTCCATCGTCACCTTCGAAGGCTGCTGGCCGAGAATGCCGCCGAGGCTGCCGCGCCACAGAGACCCCGCGCCGAGGCCAACGCCGGGGACGCCCACGCGCGGGACGACCTGGGCCTGTGCGCAAAGACTGACGAGAATCAGCGAAGATGCGAGACGCATCGCTACTCCGATCTACTTCCTGACGACGTCGCCAACCACGGGAGCCGGACCGCCAGAAGCAGCGAAGGTTCCCGTGGAGATTCGATCGCGAACGTTGGTGATCGTGAGCTTACCGATCGGCGTAGTCTGCACGTCAAGGACTTCGCCGGTCTTGGGATCCTTGATTTCTTTGCCCTTGTGATAGATCGTGAAAGTCTGGCCTTTGGCGAGACCGGCCGCGCTTCCGGCGTTAATCGTAATATTGGCGCCGTCCACGTCCGCCACGATGGCGTCGAGATCGTCTTCGCGGCTGCCCGCGCTGCCTGTCGTTGGGCCGGCTGCGATTTGCTGCGAGAGCTTGTTGACCGCGTCCATGGTGGCCTCCCCGATAATCGTCTCGGCGAAGTTCGAGCTGGTCATGTTGAAGCCGCCGCCCGCGATCACTCCGCCTGCGAACATCCCCGCGCCGAAGCCCTTGCTGGTGCGTTTGGATTCGCCGCGAGCCTCGCCGCTTCCCACGATCTCGCTGGTTTCCGCGTCCACCAGGCGATAGTCGATGACGACTACGGCCTTCGCATCGGCTTTGGATCCGCCAATGACGCCGCCCGCTCCGCCCACGATCGCGCCCACGCCGGCGCTGGTCTTGCGATCATCGCGGCCGAATACGACGATATCGCCCATCAGGGTCAAATCGGCGCCGCGAATCTGGCCGACGCGCGCCCCCGTGCCTTGCTTCACGCGATTGCTGGCGGCGAAATCCTGTTCCTTGGTGAGGTTCGCCACCTTGCGGCGTTCGACCACGGTGAACTTGCCGTCCTGCGTAACCCGGGTGGTCAGCATGGCGGCGATACCGGTGCCGATGTTCTGCTGCGTCCCGAAGATCGCCTGGACGGCGGTCATCACGGTCGAGTAATCGAAGGGCTCGATCATGAGCGCCTTCTTGGTCTGCGCCGATACCAAGGTCGCCGATGCGGCGAGCAAGCTTACCAGAAGTTTCTTGTTCATGATCGTAGCCTCCTTATATCTTCTTGCGCGCCATGAAACCGACCTTCGCGGGCGATCCGGTATAAGTTCCCGTCGCAACTTTATCACGTACGCTGGTGATGGTCATCTCGCCGGTTTTCTCGGTCACCACATCCAGCGTTTCCTTGGTTACCGGATCTTTCACTTCCCGGACTATATTGAGAACCTCGAAGACCTCGCCTACGTTGACGCCGTCGTTCGAGCCAACGTTAAGGACCAGGGTTTTTCCGGAAACATCGGCCACGCGGCCCTCTACTTCGCGGACCGTCTTCTTCATGTTGGCGGTCTGCTCGAGGAGAATGTCAGCCAGCTTATTCACGCAGTCCTGCGTAGCTTCACCGATGATGGTCTGCGCGAAGTTCGAACTGGTCATGTCGACTTGAACTCCCGCGACGCCCTTGCCGAGCGCGCCGCCGATGGCTCCGAGAGCGTTGCCCTTGCGGACAGATTCGCCTTTGGCTTCGCCCGTAGCGATGATTTCGGAGGTCTCGGCATCGATGAGCCGGTAATCGATGGTGACGACGGCTTTGTCCTCATTCTTGCTAGACGCGATGCCGCCGATCACGCCGCCAATCAGGCCGCCACCTTTGACGCTTCTCTTCTTGTCATCCCGGCCGAAGACCACGATGTCTCCGGAAAGAAGGGCGTCGGCGCCCGAGATTTGGCCCACGCGCGCTCCGCTTCCTTGCTTGACGCGGTTGCTGGCATTAAAATCCTGTTCCTTGGTGAGCGTCGCCATCTTGGCGCGCTCAACGACCACTACTTTATTCGCCTGGGCCAGTCGTGTAACCAGCATGGCTCGTATGCCTTTCCCGATGTCTTGTTGGGTGTTAAACACCGATTGCACCGCGGTCTTCACTGTGGAGTAGTCAAATTCGTCGACAATTACGCGCTTCTTCTGTGCTTGTGTAGTAGGCCCGGAAGCAGCCGGAGCAGGGGCAGCGGCCGCAACAGGTTCGGGAGCCGGAGCAGGAGCGGGAGCAGGAGCCGCGGCCGCAGTGGGGGCGGGAGCGGGGGCGGGAGCAGCAGCCGCAGCCGGGGCGCTCGCCGGATCGAGCATCACATTGATAATGTTTTCCGACACGCCGGCGTTCTTCAGCTTCACCAAGTCCGCCGGCGTGAGATCCAGCGGCTTGTTATCCCTCTTTAAAGTTCGGATGATCAAGGATTCCGATAATCCAGCCTTGACCGATTCAATTACGGAATCGACCGGCGAGGCTGCGGCTTTCGTCGCGGCTTTCGCAGGTGCGGCTTTCGGTGCGGCTTTGGGTGCGGGAGCCTGCGCTAAAGCGACCCCGGCAACAAAGCTGCCCAATAGTACTAAGCCAAATGCGAAATTGAACGAGAATGATTTGAGTTTCATGTAGAATCCCTCCAACCTAGAACGGAAACTTGCGCCACACGATCGCCTCTGCCAGACTGATCGCTATCTTCTTTAATGTTCGTTAAAGATACTGTGCTTTAGTATGTCGATCCTCGAAGATCCGTGTCAAGGGCATCCATCATTGGGAATTACTGGAGATAGATCGGCAATCCGGGGACGCGCCATTAATGGTGATAAAATCTCGTCGGCGACACCCTGATCATGCCTTGGAAGATTGCCGTATTGCTTGCCGTTTCCCTGGTCGCTGCGGCGCAGACGACGGGACTCCCGCGCATCAAACCGCCTAAGAAGGAAAAGGAGCCCGAAACGCAGATACTGCCTCTTCCGCCCGAGCCTCCGGGCGCCGTGCTCGCGGAGGCTGGCGAACTGGCTTTTCATGTCTCGCCTTTATCCGCTAAAGGGCTGCTGACGCAGCAGGTGCATGACGCGCTCAAGGCGCTGGATCGAGCTAGTGGAGGCGCTACCTTTGTGAAGTTGCGGGCATTCGTGGCGGGTACTGGGGATATGCGCCGCGTTGCGACTATCGTGGCCGAGGATTTCTCAGGTAGGAAGATGCCTCTCCCGGCGGTGACGACGATCCAGGTCGGCGCGCTGCCGCTGGAAGGGGCCCAGGTGGTCATTGAGAGTATCAGCAGTCAGAAGAAAACGATAAATCCCGAGGGGCTTGCCTTCTTTTCCGCGCAGCGAATCGCGGAGTTAGCCGCGGCAGCTAAAGCGCATGACGTGGGTATGGTGCAGGTTACCTGCTTCATCGGGGATCTCGCTCAGGTGGACAGTGCTCGGGCTGCTGTTACTTCAGCGTTCCCCGGCGCGGCGGCAAACTTCATTCAACCCACGCGGCTCGCAGCCGAGCCCGAGACTTCGTGCGAAGGCGTGGGGCGCCTTCAGAAGCCGGGCACGAGTGCAGCTAAGCTGGTGTTCACCGGCGCACAGATGGCTTTTGGAGATCGGGAGCAAGCCCTTCGCCTGGCCTACGGTCGGCTGGGAAGGGCGCTCGAAACGGTGAAAGCCTCGTATGCCGGCACGCTGGTGATGAGCGTGTATTCATTGAATCGTGCCACAGCCGACAAAGCGGCTGCCCTGGCGCCGGAGTTTTTGGGCGGGGCCCGCCCGGTCGTTTCGACGCAGATGGTAGAAGGATTACCCTCTCTGGACGCTACGGTGGCGATTGAGCTGGTAACTGCGAGCCCTTGACACCCTTTCCTGTAAGTGCTATTTTCTACGTGAGATAGGCGAATCAGACCGATTATCTCAACGGATGTATTCGCGACCGAACTCTGCCCTTGAGAGTCCGGCAGATCTGGAGTCAATGACATGGCATATACGCTCAAAGTGAACGGGCAGTCCAAGACTGTAGACGTGCCCGCGGATACGCCCCTATTGTGGGTGCTCCGAGACGTTCTTGACATGAAAGGCACCAAGTTCGGCTGCGGAGCCGGGCTGTGCGGCGCCTGCACGGTCCATGTGAACGGCAAAGCAGTCCGCTCTTGCCAGACACAGGTCGGGACTGTGAAGGATCCAGTGACGACCATCGAAGGGTTGTCGGTGGACGGGACACATCCAGTCCAGAAGGCCTGGATGGAAGTGGACGTACCCCAGTGCGGATATTGCCAGGCTGGCCAGATGATGTCGGCATCCGCGCTGATCGCGAGTAAGCCTCAGCCCAGTGACAAAGACATTGACGCCGCCATGTACGGCAACCTCTGCCGCTGCGGAACATATCTTAGAATTCGCCAGGCGATCCACCGTGCGGCACAGCTCGCATCTTCTCGTCCGGGTGCGACATCCGGCGGCGGAGCTGGAAGGGCCAGGGAGTAAAGGAGAACGATCATGAAAAAGAAAAACACCGTAAAGAATATCGATCGCCGCTCCTTTTTGACCGTGGCAGCCACCGGGACCGGTGGTGTGCTGTTCGGATTAGTGTTCAAAGCCGACGCCCAGCAGGGTGCCGCTAAAGGCGCTCCTCCAGCGGGTGGACGAGGTGGACGGGGCGGCTTCGGAGCACCCGCGGCTCCGCTGAAGCCTGCCGACTTCATCATGGTGAATTCGGACAACACCGTCACCATCATCGCGAAGAATCCTGAAGTGGGCCAGGGTGTTCGCGCCCTGCTACCCATGATGATCGCCGAAGAGTTGGACGTCGATTGGAAGGACGTTAAAGTCGTCCAAGCCGATCAGGATCAAGCCAAGTACGGCGGCCAGATCGCAGGCGGCAGCACGGCGACCCCGACCAACTGGGTTCCCATGCGGCAACTCGGTGCGGAAGCTCGCCAGATGTTCGTGGAAGCCGCGGCACAGACCTGGAATGTACCGGCGTCGGAACTGACTACCGGGTCGGGCAAGGTGATGCACAAGGGATCCAACCGGACGGCTACCTACGCCTCCCTGGCTTCGAAAGTGGCCACGATGCAGCCTCCGGCCGCCGGGACGGTCAAATTCAAGGATCCGAAGGACTACAAGATCATCGGAACGACGGTTCCCAGCCCGGATCTTCCCAAGATCGTCACTGGTAAGCCGGTGTTCACGATCGACATGACCATGCCGGGAATGCTGTATGCCGTGTACGAGAAGTGCGGCGTGTTTGGCGGCAAGGTGAAGACTCATAATCTGGATACGATCAAGACGCTGCCGGGTATCAAGGCCGCGTTCGTGGTCGACCAGCCGGATGTCACTGCGGCGGTGCTGCCGGGCGATCCGGGCCTGGAAAGCGGAATCGCGATCGTGGCGGAATCGTGGTATCAGGCGAATTCGGCCCGCAAGAAACTGCAAGTCACCTGGGACGAAGGCACTCGCGCGACGGCGGATCATAGTAGCGCTGCCTACGCTGCGAAGGCGCAGCAGATCGGCACAGGCGAGCCGATGAGCACCACGCGCAGGGACGGCGATCCTGAGGCCGCGATCAAATCCGCTGCCAAGAAGGTGGAAGCGAACTATTCCTATCCTTTTATTTCGCACGCCAATCTGGAACCCCAGAACTGCACGGCGCACTATAAGGACGGCAAGGTGGAGATCTGGACAAGCAGCCAGATTCCCGCGAGCGCACGTGGGCTGGCGGCCAAATCTTGCGGTATCGACCAGAGCGCTGTTACGGTCCACATGATCCGGGGCGGCGGCGGATTCGGCCGGCGCCTGACCAACGATTACGCGGCGGAAGCAGCGTACATATCGAAGGAAGTGAACGCTCCGGTAAAGCTGCTCTGGACGCGCGAAGACGATATGAGGCACGACTACTATCGTCCCGGCGGCTACCAGTTCCTGTCAGCCGGTCTCGACGCGTCGGGCAAGGTGGTCGCATGGCGCAACCATTTCGTCACTTACGGCGCCAAGAACGATGGTCAGGGTAAGGGTCCCGCGATCCAGTCCGTCAGCGCGGGCGGCATTGGCGCGACCGAGTTCCCTCAACCGTTCATCGAGAATTTCGCGCTGTACACTTCGGCGCAGCCGCTGGCGATCCGCACGGGTTCGCTGCGCGCTCCCACCAGCAACGCGATGGCATTCGTCACGCAGAGCTTCATCGACGAGTTGGCACATGCTGCGGGCAAGGATCCGGTGCAGTTCCGCCGCGATCTGTTGTCGCAGACCAAGCCGGCTCCGCCTCCCGCTCCTGGCGGTTTCGGCGGTGGCAACGCGTTTAACGCGTCCCGAATGCGGGGCGTCCTTGACCTGGTCGCCGAGAAGTCGGGCTGGGGCAAGAAGACCCTTCCCAAGGGCACCGCGATGGGCGTCGCGTTCCACTTCAGCCATAGCGGTTACTTCGCTGAAGTCGCTGAAGTCACCGTAAGCGGCAACAAGAAGGTGAAGGTGAACAAGGTGTGGGTCGCCGCCGACATCGGAAGCACCATCATCAATCCCGGTCAGGCGATGAACATGGCGCAGGGCGCGATCATCGATGGCATGGGCGCGATGATGGAGCAGGAGATTACGGTCGACCGCGGCCGCGTGGTGCAGGCGAATTTCGACACGCATCCGCTGCTTCGGATTTCCGCGGCTCCGGCCGACATCGAAGTTCACTACGTGAAGTCGGACAATCCGCCGACCGGTATGGGCGAACCGTCCATGCCTCCAATCCTGCCGGCGGTCGCCAATGCGATCTTCACGGCAACCGGCGATCGCGTCCGGTCGCTACCTTTCAAGAAGGCGGGCTATAGCTGGGCGTAGTCACTCGTCAGAAGCTTTAAGATGAAGAGGGGGTGCGAAAGCACTCCCTCTTTTTTGTTATGCGACGCCGCATCCTATCTCTTGTGCTGCCGGGCCTCATGGCCGTCACGGCGGTTTTCGCCGAGACCGACACGGTGAACGTGGCTTCACCCGACGGGCAACTGGTGCTCCGGCTATTCATCGTTTCACCGAAAGATGCCCTTCTAGTCCGGCTGGCTTACTCGGTGTCCTATCACGGAAAGCTTTTGATGGATACGTCTCTGCTCGGGATCGCACTTCATAATCAGGAGGTCTTTCTGGGAGAGACCGTGGGGCTGGTTAGTGCGAAGGAGGAGTCTGTTGCCACCCCTGGAAATCACTACAATTCGCTGATCGCGCAGTATATTCAGAATGGTTCATTAGGGAGGCGCACCACCATCGAAGCGCGCGCCTACGACGATGGTGTGGCGTTTCGTTATTACATTCCCCGTACGAGTACCGTGGAGGATTTGCAGATCGAGGAGGAGTTGACCGATTTTCATTTCGCACAAGACGGAAACGCGTATGCGGCCGTTCTCCCTGGTTACGAATCGGGCAAAGGCGATTACCGCCGGACGACGCTAAGTGAAATCAAGCGGACCTCGCTGATCGCACTGCCATTCCTGGTCGAGCAGCCGGGGGTGGGCTGGGTCGCAATTACCGAGGCGCAACTCGACAATTACCCGGGGATGTTCGTGTTCCATCCTGAAGGCACGACCATGCGCACGACGCTTGCGCCGCTCGCGAACGACGCCAGCTTTGCGATGCATGGCATGACGCCCGCAGAGACTCCCTGGCGCGTTCTGATGGTCGCGTCTGAACCGCGCAAGCTGCTTGATTCCGACATCGTGAAAAATCTAAATCCTGCATCCGCGATTGCGGATACGTCCTGGATCCAGCCGGTGAAGAATTATTTTCCGATCACTTATTCAGCCGATCTGGCGGACCACTTGGAAGAGGAGCTAGCGAAAGCACAAAAAGCCGGCGCGGCCTGCGTTACGATCGATCTAATGCATCGCGCCGACCAGCAAATAATCGGGCTTTACCGACGCGCTGCCCAAGCCGCGGCCAAGCACCATCTAATGGTCGAGTTTCTGAATGGCCCGACGCCAGATGGAATCGAGCGAACTTGGCCTAATGTGCTTCCGCGCGAAGACACGCAGTTCAAGCGCCTGCTCGCCAGCTTCTGAGAGTCCCTATTCTTCGCCTTTAATCAGATCCGCGAAGGTCTCACGCTTGCGGATCACGCGCCATGCCCCATTCTCGATGAGCACCTCGGCCGGCCGCGGACGAGCGTTGTAATTGGAAGCTTGCGCAAAGCCGTAAGCACCCACAGTGCACACCGCCAGAAAATCGCCGGGAAAAACTTCAGGCATCTGACGATCCTGGGCAAGAAAGTCACCCGATTCGCACACAGGTCCGACCACATCGGCGCGCAATCCGCAGCCCGACGACGTCGCGCGCAGCGGAAGGATTTCATGATGCGCGTCATAGAGAGCCGGCCGGATCAGATCGTTCATCGCGGCATCCACTACCACGAACTCCTTGTTGCCGGATTTCTTCCGATACAGCACGCGTGTCAACAGTACGCCGGCATTGCCGACGATCGACCGGCCCGGTTCCAGGAACAAGTGCAGACCGAGACCCGCGGCCTTTTCGCGCAATGCCATCGCGAATTCGGAAATGGGCGGAGCCGGTTCGTCCGGTCTATAGGTGATCCCCAGACCGCCTCCGAGATCAACATGGCGAATTTCGAAATCCTTGGCTCGCAGGACGGCGATCAGTTCCAGGACGCGGTTCGCGGCTTGCATCATCGGGTCGAAATCGAACTGCTGCGATCCGATATGGCAGCTCACGCCTTCAAGCGACAGGTTCTCGTAATGCCGAGCGCGCTCATAGACCGCCTCGGCCTGACCGATATCGACCCCGAATTTATGGCCCAGACTCCCAGTGGCGATATGGGCGTGCGTTGCGGCACTTACGTCTGGATTGACCCTGATCGCGATGCGCGCTCGGATGCCGCGGCGGTGTGCCAGCGCATCGACCAGCGCGAGCTCAGGCTCCGACTCGCAGTTGAAGGCGAAGATTCCCGCGGCGAGGGCGGCGTCGATCTCTTCGGAAGTCTTGCCCACACCCGAGAACACGACCTTCGCGGGATCGCCACCGGCTTTTAAAACGCGATGCAGCTCGCCTCCGGAGACGATATCGAATCCGGCGCCAGCCTGGGCCAGGAGACGCAGGATCGCCAGATTGCCGTTAGCCTTCGCGGCATAGCAGATTGTGTGAGGAATGCCCTGAAGCGTATCGTCATAGGCGCGATAGTTCGCCAGAATGGTGGCAGCCGAATAGACGTAGCACGGCGTACCAGTCTTCGCCGCGATGTCTGCCAGTGCGACGCCGTCACAGGTTAGGGTGCGATCCACATACTTCAGGGGATGCATGGTGGACTTCATGCCAACACCTTGAGAACCACAACGGTTTGATCGTCGAAGATTGGCACGGCTCCTCGAAATGCATCCACCGCCGCAATAATCGCGTCGGCGATATTCTGGGGAGGCTCAGTTCCACGTTTTTTCAAAATGCGCATAATGCGCTCGCGTCCAAACTCTTCGCCCTTTTCGTTGGGCTGCTCGTCCACTCCGTCGGAGTAAAACACCAGAGCGTCGCCGGGTTCCGTGGTCAGATCCACTTCATCGTATTCGCGATCGTCAAGCAATCCGATCGGTACCCCCTCGATCTTGGTCTCAATCACTTGGCTGTTGCGGAGCAGCAGCGGCGGGGCTGCCCCAGCATTGGAAAGCACAAATTTGCGCAGGGCCGGCTGCCACAATGCGACCAGCAGTGTCGCGTACTGCGCCTCCACTTTGCGCTCCAGCAGGGTTTCATTCAACTTCTGAATCAGCTCAGCCGGATTACGCCGACGAGCGAGCGTCCGGAGCAAGCCCGAAATCAGCGCTCCATACAGAGCCGCCGCAGCGCCTTTACCGCTCACATCTCCGAAAGCGATGACGCAAGCGCCGTCCTCTGTGTGATCGAAGAATCCAAACACGTCGCCCGAGATCTCGCGAGCTGGGCGGGAGCGAATGCCAGTCGCCAATCCCTGCATTTCAGGATCCTCGCGCGGCAACAGAATGCGCTGGACCTGGCGAGCTGCCTTGAGATCCTGGTCCATGCGCTGCTCGCGTTGGGCCACTTCTTCGTACAGCCGCGCGTTCTCGACGGAGCTCGCGATCTGCTGGGCCAGCAGAGACAGCGTGCGCTGATGATCCTCGGTAAAGAACCCGATTCGCTCACTCTCGACATCGAGGACCCCCACCACCCGGTCTTGTACGACCAGTGGAACCGCAAGTTCCGATCGGATGCCGGGGTGCGAGGCGATATACCGCGCATCGGCGCCTGTGTCGAGTACGCGCACGGGCTCATGCGATTCCACCGCAGCGCCGGTGATACCTTTCCCCAAGGGGATGTTGTCGATTTTCACCCGTTGGTCGTAGCGAACGCTGAAACGGTTGCGAAGGATGCTGCGTTCATTGTCCACCAAAAACACGCTGAAAGCATCGTACGGGATCAGTGCGCGCGTAGCACTGGCGATCTTGGTCAAAAGCTGGTCCAGGTCCAGAATCGCGCTGAACTCGCGGGCAAGATGTGCCAGGGTCCGCAGCGTGCGATTCTGACGATCCACACGGCGGTACAGCCTAGCGTTTTCGATAGAAGAAGCCACGCGCGAGCCAATCAGGCTGAGCATGGACCGGTCCTGTTCGCCATAGGCCTTTACGCGAGTCGACTGGACGTCAAGCACGCCCACCAGCTTACCTCGCGCGGTCATCGGCACGGCCAACTCGCTGCGAACGGCGTCCAGGGCGTTCAGATATCTGGGGTCCTGCGTGACGTCTTCAACCAGCACCGCCTCGCGGCGCGCCGCGGCGATTCCCACGATACCCTCACCGAGGGGAATCGACAGGCTGCGCACAACTTCTTCGCGGTGCCCGATGGCGTGCCGGATCGTAAGCGCGTGCGTACGCTCGCTGTACAGCAGGATCGCGAACACATCGTAGGGCACCACTTCCTTCACGATGGACGCGAGGGTGGCAAGTTGCTCAGCGAGGTCGAGCGTCTCAGAGCTGACCCGCGACACTTCGAGCAGGAAATCGAGCAGCTCAGCGCGCTCGCGGAAACGAAGGGCCGAACGGCGCGGCGTAGTCAAGAAGCGCCTCTGCGCGCCGCCTGCGCGGCTTCCAGAATCTGGACGCCAGAGCTGGTACCAATACGATTCGCGCCCGCGGCTCGCATGGCTTCGAGATCTTCAAGCGTACGGACCCCGCCGGACGCCTTCACGCCCATGTCGGGTCCGACGACTCGGCGCATCAGCGCGACATCGTGCACGGTGGCCCCGTGTGTGGAGAATCCGGTGGAGGTCTTGACGAAATCGGCCTCCACCTGCTTACTGATGCTGCAACCAGCGATCTTCTGATCATCGCTGAGCAAGGCCGTTTCGAGGATCACTTTGACCAGAGCTTCGCGTGCGTGAGCGGCAGCCACCACGGCCGCAATTTCGGCTTGGACTGCCTCGAGATTGCCCGCGCACAACTCCCCTATATTCAAAACCATGTCGACTTCCCGCGCCCCGGCCGCGATGACAGCTTCCGTCTCGGCTGCTTTGATCCCAGGCGTGTTGGCTCCCAGGGGGAATCCCGCAACCGCGGCCACCTGCACGGAAGACCCCACCAGTTCAGACGCCGCGAGAGCCACCCAATAGGGATTCACGCACACGGTGGCGAATCCGTACTGGCGAGCTTCCTGGCAGAGCCGACGGATATCAGCACCGGTCGCCTGCGGCTTGAGCAGCGTGTGGTCGATGAGTGCGGCGATCTCGCGGACGGATGCCTCTAACGTAGCGGGCATTCTTTATGATATCGTGCAAGCCCGCTATGATGAAAAGACCATGGAAACCGCCGTAGCCACGCCCGCCGCATCGGTAATTGATCTAGAAGCGAAGTACTTATTCCAAAACTACGCCCGCTACCCGCTGGTGCTGCATCGCGGCAAGGGATGCTACGTGTACGATACTTCCGGCAAACGGTACCTGGATTTGATCGCCGGTATCGGAGTGAACGCTCTCGGTCATGCCCACCCTCGTCTGATGAAAGTGATCCGGGAGCAGGCTGGGCGGATGCTGCACAGCTCGAATCTGTACTATCACGAGTATCAAGGACCGCTGGCGGAGCGCATCGCCAAGGTAACCGGCCTCGATCGTGTGTTCTTCTGTAACTCGGGGACGGAAGCGATGGAGGGCGCCCTCAAGATCATCCGCGCACACGGTAAGAAGATCAGCCCTCACAAGTTCGAGACCGTGGCGCTATTCGATTCCTTCCACGGCCGCACATTTGGCGCGCTCTCCATCACTGGCCAAGAGAAGTACCGTGCCGACTTTGAGCCGATGCTGCCCGGCGCCCGATTCGTGCATCGTAACGATATTGGCGAGCTGCAACAGGTGGTGGGCGAGAACACTGCCGGTATCGTGATCGAAATCGTGCAGGGCGAAGGCGGGGTCAATCCTCTCACCGATGAATATATCCGCGCGTCTCGGGACTTGGCGGATCGCCACAATGCGCTGCTGGTGTTCGACGAGATCCAGTGCGGCGTGGGGCGGCCTGGAGCGTATTTCTCATATCAGTTGCTCGACCCGATCGTGATGCCTGACATCACCACGGCTGCCAAGCCGTTAGCATGCGGGATTCCGCTGGGTTTTGTGGCGGCTACGGAGCGCGCAGCCAATGCCATCGGCAAGGGCCAACACGGCACCACGTTTGGTGGCGGCCCGCTGGCGTGCCGCATTGCGCTCGAGTTCTTCGACATTCTTGATGAGCTGTTGCCCAACATCATCCACGTCGGCGGGTACTTCCGGATGCAGCTGATGGAACTCGCCAAGAAGTTTTCCTTCATCCAGGAGGTTCGCGGCTACGGCCTGATGATCGGAGTCGAGATCGACTTCGCGGGTAAACAGATCGTCCTGGATGCGATGGAACAAGGGCTGCTGATCAATTGCACGCACGACAAGGTGCTGCGCTTCCTGCCGCCTTATATTCTTACGGAGCAGGATGTGGATCGCGCGATCACCGTGCTGAAACGGGTGTTCAAGAAGGCCAAGCCGCCGGAAGCCTGATTACAGCAAATGGTGGTGGCCGGCTTCTTCGAGAAGCTTCACCAGCTCGCCGACTTGCTGGGCGCGGCCGCGGTCGGCGATGAGCAGTGCGTCAGGCGTGTCGACGACGATCAGGTCATTCACGCCTAGGAGCGCTACCAGCTTTTTCTCGGCATCGACGTAGTTTCCGGTACTCTCCTCGATCATCGTGTGTGTGCGCAAGGCATTACCTGACCGATCGCGCGCATGGAGTTCATACACCGCGTTCCAGCTGCCTACGTCGTTCCAGGCGATATCGCCGGCCGCCAAGCCGACCACGTTGGCTGCGTGTTCGAGCACCGCGTAATCGATCGAGATATTCTCGGTCTTAGGAAACGCTTCTCCGAGGCTCCGCGCAAATTGTCGCGATCTGAAACGCGGAAGACTGGCCAGCAGGCTTGCGGTCTTCGGCAGGTGCCGGCGCAAGGCGTCCAACAGCACGGAGGTCTTCCAGAAGAACATTCCGGCGTTCCAATAGAAGTTACCGGCCTTGAGAAAACGCGTGGCAGTCGCCGTATCCGGCTTCTCGCGGAAACGCTTCACTGGCAGCGATTCCGATCCACCGGGCTGGACGCCCTTCGGAAACTCGATATAGCCATAACCGGTCTCGGGCCATCGAGGCTGGATCCCCAAAACCACGATCTTTCCGGCGCGCGCGGCTTTCAGGGCTGCCTTGATCAGGCGGACGTACTGGCTAGGCTTGCCGATCACATGATCGGCCGGAAACACCCCCATAATCGACTCGGGATCGAGCCCGTGCATAATCTGGGCGGCCAAGCCTATTGCCGGCGCCGTATTACGCTGAGCAGGTTCCGCGAGAATCTGGCGCTTGGGCACCTCCGGGAGTTGGCGGACGATCTCGTCGCGCAGGTGGCCGTTGGTTAAGACCCAGATTCGATCGGGTGGCAGAACCGGCCGCAGGCGGTCAACGGTCTGTTGGATCAGAGAGCGGTCTCCGAAAAGCCGGAGAACCTGTTTCGCACTGGCCCGGCGGCTCTTCGGCCAGAATCGGGTACCCCGGCCTCCGGCCAGAATTAGACCGTATACATGTTCCATGAGCTACTGAACAGGATATCCGCGAACCAGCTTCAGTTCCCGATTCCAGCGAGTCTTGAAGAAGAAGTTCTTGGCCAGATCAATGAAGTGATCGGAACTGTAGCCGACCAGGTCGGCCGTGGGTGCGTCGTAGGACCAGAAGATCAGCAAGGGCTTGCCGATGATGTTCTCACGCGGGACAAAGCCCCAATAACGGCTGTCGAGCGAGTTGTCGCGGTTGTCGCCCATAGCGAAATAGCTGTTGGGCGGGACCACCACTTCGCCATTCTGTACGTGTTCGGCGAGCATCTTCAGGGCGCGATCGACCACGGGGCCGTCCGGTTCCGTCGGAAAATTGTCGCGATACGGATCGGGGTTGTTAAAAATGTGCTGCGCGTACGGCTCGTTCAGCAGGGGTTTGCCGTTTAAATAGACCACCTTATTCACAAGGTGGAGGTGATCCCCCGGAACGCCCATCACGCGCTTCACATAATTCTGCGAAATGTCCATGGGGTACCGGAACACGATAACGTCGCCGCGTTTCGGCTCCGTGTAAGGCAGCAGATAGCGCGAGATCGAGCCCGGCGGGGCGTATGAAAGCTTGTCCACCAAGAGGTGATCTCCCACCATCACGGTGGCGTCCATAGAGGGCGTCGGTACGATGAAGGCCTGCACCAGTGTCGTGGTACCGAACAACAGGATCAGGATGTTGAGACTCCACTCATGGATGAAGTTCCGTACGGAGTCTGCGTATCTGTTCATGTCTATTTAATTTGATAGCCGTGGATCAGCATGAAGCTCCGACGCCAGCGGGTCTTGGTGAAGAAATTCTGCGCCAGGTCGACAATGTGGTCCACGCTGATCGACGAAGTGTTGAGTTGGTCGGTAGGCGCGTCGTAGGACCAGTAAATGACCAGCGGCTTGCCGATGATGTTTTCGCGTGGAACGAATCCCCAGTAGCGGCTGTCGAGCGAGGAATCACGATTGTCGCCCATAGCAAAGTAGGAATTCGGCGGGACCACTACGTCTCCGTTAACGACGTGATTCAGGAGCATGTCGGTGGCGCGGCGATCCACGGAAACGTTGGGCTCTCCGGGGAAATTATCGCGGTAAGAGTCGATGTAATCCGACTTGTGATAGCTGTACGGCTCGTCCAGGCGAACGCCGTTTAGGTATACCTGTTTGTTGATGACGCGGATACGGTCGCCGGGAACTCCGATGCAGCGCTTAACGAAAGTCTGACTGATGTCGACCGGATAGCGGAAGACGATGATGTCACCGCGCTTCACATCCGTGTAGGGCAGAAGATATTTGCTTACCGGGCCATACGGAGCGAAGGCCAACTTATCCACCAGCAGGTGATCGCCGATCAGCAACGTGTCTTCCATGGAACCCGTCGGAATTACATACGCTTGTACCAGCGTAGTCGTGAGGAACAGCAGCAGCAGGATGGTGATGGTCCACTCAGCGATGGTGCTGCGAGGTCGTTCATGGTGCATGTCGTCTGGAGCACTGACCGGGACGGCATCTACGGGGGCGGCGGCTCCGTTGAGCGTGGGAAATTCGGTGACGGGTCCAGCGGGCTGGGGGACCTCGGAAACGGTACCCGAACTCAGGGGTAGGGAGGGGTCCGTGGGATCTTGGGGGGTCACTACTTCTATCTTAGCGGATCGAAAAACGCGGCGACGAAACGATCCCAGGAACTCCTTGAATCCAAAGGGGCTGTATTTTCAGAGGTAAATTTGTTCGCTAAGGATCGCATAGGAATCGGGTCACAGCGGATGCGTGTACAATGACTCCGCAGCGAAAGCCAAAACGGATGTTCCGGATGAGACTCAGACTTCCCGTTGTCATCGCTATTTTCCTAGCCGCTGCTCCTATCTGGGCACATCACATAGTGATCCATCTTGATGTGGCCGATACGGACGGAAAAGTGGCTACGTGGCTGGCGAATACCCTTCCTCCCAGCACGGCGCTACGGCGGGGCTTTTCGAAGAATTCCTTCGCGGTAGGGACCGAGATCTCCGTGGAAGGTTTTCAGGCCCTGGACGGATCGAATCACCTCAACGGCAGGAACATCGAGCTCCAGGATGGGCAGAAGATCGTTACGCCCGATTGGTTTGATAATGGGCTGGATTGCTTCGAGCCCGTCGACGGCAAAAGCAACCGCATCCAGTAGGGGGACTTGAGACTGAAAGCGACAGCACGGGTGTCTATGCGCTGGCATGCTGATCGGCGACGATTCGTAGTGCGTCCTCAAATCGTGCAGTCCGCATATTCTGCAATGCCTGGTTCATATGAACTCTTGCGTACTGCAGCTTGGCTTCATTCGTGGCCAGACTAACTGCTCCCGCCCAAATGCCGTTATGCAAGTCTCGGAAAGCCGGGGCCTTCACATTCGGGTCAATCGGCTTGCCTCCAGCGCCGAACAGCATGAAGACAATGGCGTAGAACACATGCATGGTCTGACGCATAAGATAAAACCGCGCCAGCCTGTATTCACCTGCCGCTTCTCCGAAATACGCTCGAAGATAAGCGTTTTCCTCGGCGTCATTCGTGACAACAAAATTCGCTACCATCGCGAGATCGTGGTAGCGGTCGTTCAGGAAAGCGGCTTCCCAGTCCACCAGCCACACGCGGTCTCCATCGAAAAGGATGTTTTCGGGCTTCAAATCATTGTGGGACGGCACCATGTCCGAATCACGCGGATAAACGTTGGTTACGCGCGCGTACCGTTCGAAGAGTTCCTCGGTTTCACTCTCCGGCAAGATCTTTGCGTCCTGGAATCTTCGAATGAACATATCCGGATTGATGATATTCACGGGTTTCAGGAATGATGGCAGCGCGTGCAACCGCTGAAGCGTAAGGGGTAACCCGGCAAGAGCCTCGGTTCGTGGAAACGGTCGGGCGTCCACAAAATCCGTGATCGAAACCCGATCTTCGGTGTTGGTATACCAGACTCGGGGCGCAATTCCAGCCTCCGCCGCCAGATTCATATTGGCAAAATGGCGTGTTTGATCCCCTCGGCCGGGGCCGGTGGCCGCTCCCGTATCCATGACGACGCGCAACAGGTATGGACATCCTCGCACGACGATGCGAAAGACATGGGCCGGCGAAAGCCCCGCGGTCAGCATACGAATGTCTTCGAACTCGGTCGTACCAAACGCTTCCCGCAGCGCCCGAGCCACGGCGTCATTTTTCGCTTCCGGAATCATGAGGTCACCTTGCGATGATGGCTTCGCCTGAAAGGCGGGTTGCGACTTCAACAGAATACGGATCTCCTTACGATTATCCCTTCAGCGAGCTGCCGGGCGGTAGAATACCAGCATGCTACGTCTGACGCTCTTAAGTGTTCTCGCGCTTGGCAGCGCTTATGGCGCGGTGTGCGATCGCGCCTGTTTGAAGACCACGCTGGATCAGTATCTAACCGCTGTCGTGCAGCACAAACCGGCGTCCGCTCCACTTTCGGTCGGCTTCCGGCAAACGGAAAACGCGATGGTGCGAAAAGTGGGCACCGGACTGTGGGAGAGCACGAAGGGCCTGGGCAAGCTCCAGCTTCGATTTTTCGATCCCGAAAGCGGGCAGGCCGGCTATTTCGGAACGCTGGAAGAGATGAACGGACCCGCCATCGTCACCCTGCGTTTGAGGGTTGAAGATCGCAAAATCACCGAGGCCGAATGGGTGCTGGCGCGCAAAGGCGATCCTGGGCTCGGACCGCTCGGAGGTGGTCAGGCAAATGCCGCCTACAACGACGTGGACTACCTGCTGGCACACGCACCAGGCGAGCGAGTAGCGCCGAAGGCCGGTCGAGTGTCTCGCACGGACCTGATCGCGATCACCAACAGTTATTGGGATGGCCTATCGGCGCACGATGGGAAGCTCATCCTTGCGCACCCCGGCTGCAAGCGGCTGGAGAACGGGACGCTGACCACGCAGCGGTCGCTTCCGGCGGGCGGCGAGAGCGACTGTACATCGGAAGGCGCCATGGCCAACATTTTTGCGGTGACGGCCCGCCGCTTTCCCATCGTCGATGAAGAAGCCGGAGTGGTGCTGAGCCTGGTGCTATTCGAACGCAAGCCGGGGGTCGCCATGCGGCGCAATCTTTTGGCGGAATGGTTCTTCATCGAGCAGGGTAAGATTGGGTCGATCTATGCGTCTATGTATTACCCCGACCCAGAGGCGATGGTGCCAAACTGGCCGCCTTATGACGGCAAATGGCCGGTCGCGCCGGCGGCTAAATAAGGAAGTGCCTGTTCCCAGATTTGCTTGACGAGATCGCCGGATGGGATAGGTCGTGCCATGGCGGCGGACTGGCCCGCCCACACCTGCATCCGATGATGATCGCCGGCCGCCGCGCCGGCTTGTTTCATCGCGGCCGTCAAGCCTCGTTGCACGGGATAAGGAGCAGGAGGAGGCGCGCCGGGCGATGCAGCCGCTCGTACAAAATCGGTCGCGATGGCGCGGCCCAACCGTCCGGTGAAGGCCCTCGTCAGCTGCGTGCCTTCCGGCTCGAGATTCGCCAGGGCATTCGCCCACGCCGGATGTGTCTGGGCTTCCGGACACCGCAGAAACGCCGTTCCGAGCATCGCCGCGCTCGCGCCGAGAGTCAAAGCGGCAGCCACGCCGCGGCCGTCTCCGATCCCACCGGTCGCGATGATCGGCAGATCGATGACATCGGCGAGACGGGGGAGAAGCGCGAACAGACCTACGCCTTGGCGCTCGGCGGCTGCGTGATTGAAGGATCCACGGTGGCCTCCGGCCTCATAACCCTGGGCGATGATCGCATCCGCGCCGGCATCGCGCGCGATCCTGGCCTCTTCGATCGTGGTGACGGTCGCGAACCAGGCAATGCGGCGATCCTTTAACTTCGTTAAGTACGGGGCGGGGAACACACCCATGATCGACGACACGGCGGTCGGGGTGAGTTCCAGGAAGGTTTCACACTGGGCATCGAAGTCGGGCGGGACCGAGTCACCGGCGGAAACTGGCACTGGCGGACCCCACGCTTCCATGAATTTCCTGACTCGTTCTTCCGCTAGCGGATCTCTGGTCGGCTTGGGATCGGGAATCCATACGTTCAACTGAAAGGGACCGCGGCTGCTGGATCGGAACGTCTCGACCCACGAGCGGATTCCCGCGGGGGGCGTCATCAGTGCGCCCATCGCGCCCATGCCGCCGGCATTTGCGACGGCGATGGCCAAACTCGCTGGAGACGCGCCCGCCATTGGCGCGAGGAGTATGGGGACCTTTAGTCCGTATGTTTCGCAGAACGAGGTAGCGCGGTCGAGTGGACGAGATGTTGAGGTCGCCATGATCTCAATTTATTCCGGTGGCTCGTCTGGCAGGTCGTCAATCCGATTTTCAAATCGGGTGTATTGCCCCAGGAACCGTAGCGGCACTGTTCCGATGGGGCCGTTACGCTGTTTGGCGATGATCAGGTCGGCCAATCCTTTTACGCTGAGGTCGTCCCGCTTGTAGATTTCCTCGCGGTGGATGAAGCCGACCAGGTCGGCATCCTGCTCAATCGATCCTGAGTCGCGCAGATCGCTGAGCATCGGCTTATGATCGCCCGGACGCTGTTCCGAGGCTCGGCTTAACTGCGACAAAACCAAGAAGGGCACTTCCAGGTCCTTGGCCATCAGCTTCAAACCGCGCGAGATGGCCGATACTTCCTGGTTGCGATTCTCGATGCGGCCCATGCTGCTCATCAACTGGAGATAATCGATGATCACCAGCGCCAGGCCATGCGTGTTCTTCAGCCGCCGCAGCTTGGAGTGGACGTCCATCAGGTTGACGCCGGCCGAATCGTCCATAAACAAGGGTGATTCCGTAATCTGCGCCAGCGCGAAATGCAGCTTGCGGCGTTCCTCTTCGTTGAGGTAGCCGGCTCGAAACTTATGCTGGTCGACACGGGCGCCCGCGCACAGCAAGCGCGTGAGCAAGCTGGCCGACGACATTTCGAGCGAGAAGATCGCCACCGGTTTCTGCATCTGCGGATGCGTCGCTACGTGCTGGGCGATGTTCAGCGCCAGCGCCGTCTTGCCCATGGAGGGCCGAGCCGCCAGGATAACCAGCTCGCCGGCGTGGAGGCCGCCCGTCATTTCATCGAACTTCGCAAATCCGGTGCTTAGGCCGCGCACTCGCTGGCTGGGGTCGAGGAACGCATTCGCCCCGCCGGGAAAGCTCTCGACGATGCTGGCCGGCGAAGACAACTGCTCGTTGGCGGACGCTTCACCCAATTTCAGAAGAGACTCTTCCGCGGACGCCAGGATTTTGTCGGGCTGCTCTTCACCCATCAGGCAGCGGTCGATGATTCGTTGCGAGCTGAAGATCAGCTTGCGCAGCATGGCCTTGTCCTTGACGATGCGGACGTAGCTGTCGAGGTTGGTAATTTCGGGCAGGCCGGCGTCCAGCTCGACCAGATAAGACAGGCCGTCGACCGATTCGAGCTGGCCCTGCTTCATCAGCTCTTCGGCGAGGGTGACGCGGTCTATGCGCTCGCCGCGGCCGTACAGATCCCGCATGCGTCCGTAGATACGCCGGTGCTTTTCGAGACTAAAATCCTCCGGTGAAAGCGAGCCTGCGACCTGGAGGTAGACTGCATCGTTGAGCAGGATAGAGCCGAGCACCAGCCGCTCAGTGTCTACGCTTGCGGGCAGACCTTTCTCAAATGTCAGATCCGCGGTTGCCATCTTCAGGGGTGTTTCTTACCTTAACCGGTTCGTCACAGTCCACGACGATATTTTTTCGTCGTTCCGCATCTCACACTTACGATGAGGAAAAACCTGTGGAAGATCGTGCGCGTCGGGTGGACGCCAACCTACTGAATGCAAAGCCGCAGCGGAACGATTTCCACACACACTCTGGAAACCATTTTATCGCGATTTTGTTTTTAGAGGTGATAACGCCTACTTCTTGGCGTCATCCTTTTTGGAGTCGTCGCCCTTGGATTCAACCGGGAGCGGCTCGATCACCGCGGTGGTGATCTTGTCGAGCCGCGGGAAGTTCTTTTCCAGGTAAGCATTACCCTGGTTCATGATCTCGCCTTGCTTATCCGTGACCATCTCACCGTATCCGGAATAGAGCATGTCGAGAATGTCCAGACCCTCGATCACTTCGCCAAAGGGAGGATATCCTTGGTCCAGATAAATGTTATCTGCCTTGTTGATGAAAACCTGCACAGATCGGCTATTCTGGTCTCCGGTGGAGGCAAACGTGATCATGGCGCGTTTGTTGGACTGGATCGGACGATCGTCCAACATGGTGTGCTCCATCCACACGCGCGATAGTTCCGGCCGTGCAGGAATGCCGAACTGCGCGAATTGCTTAGTGGAGCGAAAGATAATGTTGTTGTTATAGAATCCGGCGCGAACCAGGTTGTAGAAACGGTCGGCGCCGACGGGCGCCCAGCTCTTGGTGACGCGGATGACGATGGGTCCCTTGGTGGTGTTCAGTTTCACCAGGTATACCGGCGGAGCTTTAGCGTTCAGCGTGGACGGGTTGAGGAGATTTGGTCCCCCGGCCTTGGCTTTGGTCGCGGCCTTAGGCGCGGCAGCCTTGGATGCGGTAGGCGCGGACTTGGTTTGCGCCAGCAGCCCCGCGCACACCGCCAGAGTCAACATTGTCGAAGCAAGAAGAGCGTTTTTCATACGAAGCAATATTCTATCTCAGATCCCGAATGGTTCCGTGAGCGTCTTGATCCATTCGTTGAAAGCGATCTTTTTCCCCTGACGGTTGTGCCACCAGCCGCCGGCCGTGAAATATCTGTCGGGCGCGGCCACCACCACGAATTGCAGATCGGGCGCGGCGGTGCGGAAGATCTTTCCGGCGCGGCGCGTATGGTAATCGCTGGTGACCACCAACACTTTGTGCATGCCGAGCTGGCGCAGGCGCGTAACCGCGTCGCGAGCTTCTTCCTGAGTGGACCGGGCCTCATTTTCGAAATGCATGAAGTAAGACTCGGGGTATCCGGCCTTCACTGCAAAAGGGATCGCCAGATCGCACTCGTACTGCCCGTACATTCCTGAAGGCCCGCTTACCAGCACATCGGGGACATAGCCTTGTCGGACAAGCTGAGCGGCTTTCAGAATGCGGTACCCTTCGCCATCGCCAGCCAGCACTAATGCAATATCGGCCTTCTGCGGCGGCTCGGATTTGATCAAGTAGGAGCCGAGCGCTGCCAGGATTGCATTGTGAAAGATAAGCCCCAGGACTACGATCGCGATAAGGACTAGCGCAAAAGAACGGAACGGGCGCTTCAAAGAGATTTACGACTCATCGGACCCGCGGTCACGCTGATCCATGCGGCCCACGGATTTCAGCCGCTGGAACATTCTTTCGATCTCTTCCTCTTCTTCGGGCCGCAGCAGAGGCCGGTGGACCGCAGGTGGCTGTTGAAGCTGGGGACCGGACTCGGGCGTCCCGCGGCGTTCAGGTCTTTTCTCGCGCTCGGGCTTTTCCTCCACCTCGCCCCAGGCCTGACGATAAGGAATCCCGTCTAGCAGAGCGTTACGCGAGTAACGGCGCAGGTGGCGCAGCAGGCCGGTGGAAGAATCCAGATCGCCGGCATACAGCAGGAGTACACGCCGGTCGTTCGAAAGAGTCAAATGAACTACCAGCGGTGCAGTCCAGCCGGTCTGATCCAGCCGATGAATTTCCCGCCACAGAATGATCCGCCGCCCCAGCTGGAGATGGGTCTCATGGATTTGGATTTCGGGTTGCCACAGCAGCACAAGAAGCGCCGCGGACGTCATCCCAAACAGTCCCGCTGCCACCCAAGTGGAGGGCCAGCGCAGGCCAGTCCAGGCGGAGAAGGCGGTGCCGACGAGAGCCAAAAGCGCAAACAGAATGTAGCGGCGTGAAGGTCGATAGCGGGCGAGCGGGCGACTCACCCTTTCAGCCTACCACTTCGCTCAAGATACAGGAAAGCCGCGGCTCAGCTATTGTGTGGTCGGGAACGTCTTTGAGATGTGATCGTGCCAAGTGAGCTTTTCTTCGTCCACCAAGGCCCAGACCAAACCGAGACCCGCGGAAAGCAGGCTCAACAGGCTAGCCACCTGACGAATGCCGCGCTGCTCGCGATCGGGCTGGCGGCCATCGAAATCCACCAGGCGCAGCCCCGCAAAACGCATGCCTGGGGAATCGCCGTTGGCCAGGCACCACAGCGCGCGATAGAACAGTGCGATGACAACGGTAACGCCCAGGATGAAGGACAGTGCTTGGCGATCCAGAGCCACTTGGCCGCCCGAGACGAAAAAAATCGCCAGGAAAACGGCCACGCCCACCAGAATAAGGCTGCCGTCCACTGCCGCGGCCACTAAGCGATGCGTGGGAGCCGCTACCGGCGCATCGCAATCGATGGTCTCTCCCGGCTGGGACCGGACCTCTGCGGGTGCTTCCTGAAATCCGAGCGTTTGCTGGAAATCCGAACGGCGATGCTGCTGTCGAACCTGTCCGGACGAGCGCGGCGACGTGCGGCGTGCAGCAGTTTCGCGATGATACGGGTGAAGCGGGGTCAGCGTCGGGATGGGAATGACTTTGTTCCCGCCAGACCCTTCGCGAAATAGCGACGGTTGATAGTTAGGAGTCTCGGGCGGCTGCGCCGGAACAGGATTCTCTACTGGGAATGGGTCCAGGGCAGTCGCGGTCGCAGCTGTAGATGGTGCAGGGCTGTTCCGAACCGGAAAGGGTCCCGGCGACGCGTTGTTGAGACGCCGGCCGCAATGGACGCACCGCTCCTCCGCCTCTTCGTTCAGGGCGCGGCAGTGAGGGCAATGCATGATACGCTGGACTCCTTGGACGCTTGGTGACCTTTTTGGTCTTGACTGTTCTGGCAACCCTCTGTTACGGTGGCGCTTGAGAGCTTTTATCCTTCGTAACATAAACCAGCCTGTTTGTCACGGACTTTATGTGTTGGTTCTGGCCGGTTTACTCACCCCCAGCACCAAGATACAGGCTCAGACCTTTCATCCGACATTAGCTGCGCCTGTAGTTCCGGTCCAGCCTGGTCCAAACCCTAATGCTGCCATTCGGCCGGCCAGGCCCGACGCGCCGGGACCCGGCGAGTCTGCAAAGACTAAGGCGGATCAGCAGGAATCCGATGGGAAGGTCCTCCATCTGCGCGGTAATGCCCGAGTGGAAACCGCGGATGACCTGCTCACTGCCGACGAGATCGATTACAACGAGGACACCCACGAGGCCGAAGCCCGCGGTCACGTTCATCTCGAAAGTTTTTCGCACGGACAGAAAATGAATTGCGACCGGGCAGAGTACAACACCGAAACCAAGATTGGAAAATTCTACAACGTCAACGGGACGTCGCCCGCTCGGGTGGAAGCGCGCCGTGGGCTGCTCACCACGCAGAATCCCTTTTACTTTAGCGGGGAATGGGCTGAAAAGACGGAAGATCGCTATCTCCTCCACAACGGGTTTCTGACGGATTGTCTGATCCCCGGACCCTGGTGGCGGCTCAAGGGGCCGAAATTCGACATCATCCCCGAAGATCGCGCGATTACCAAAGGATCGTGGTTCTATGTGAAAGAAATTCCCATCTTTTACACGCCATACTTCTACAAATCGTTGAAGAAGCAGCCTCGCCGTAGCGGTTTTCTAACGCCCAGCGTGGGCAACAGCTCGGTGCGCGGAAAGACGGTCGGAATTGGCTACTTCTGGGCGATCAATCGCAGCTACGATCTGGCCTACCGCGGATTGTACTATTCTCAGACGGGGTTCGGGCACCAGGCCGATTTTCGTGGCGTGGTGAGCAAGAATACCTATTTCGATGTCTCCCTCTACGGCATAACCAGTACCAACAGCAACTCGGTCTCGCCCAGCGGCCTGGTGCTGTCGGTGGAAGGAAAGTCAGACCTGGGCAAGGGCTGGGAGGCGCGAGGCGATCTAAAATATCTGTCGTCTTTCCTTTTCCGGCAGCAGTTCACCCAGTCCTTTGACGAAGCCGTCTCCTCAGAAACGCATTCGGTCGGGTACATCACTAAGCACTGGTCCGATTACGGATTCAATTTTGTGGCGCAGCGCGACGTCAACTTTCAAAGTACCGCTCCCAACGATGAGATCGTGCTTCGCAAGCTGCCGGAGGCGCAATTCACCGAGCGTGAGCATGAGATGGGGAAACTGCCCCTATGGTTCTCCTTCGATAGCAGCTTTGGTTTGGAGCGCCGCAGCGAGCCGGAGTTCCAGACCCGCCAGTTCGTACAGCGTGTGACCTTTGAGCCGCGGGTGATGACTGCCATGCACTGGCACGGATTCGATCTTGCGCCTAGCTTCGGAGTTCACGAGATTGCCTACGATTCCCGCATCACCAACAATGTGGTGAGCGGCGACAATGTGCAGCACTTTGCCCGCGACGTTTCGCTGGACGTGTCGGCGCCGCCTCTTTCGCGGATCTTCGATGCTCCGAAATGGATGGGTCGCGGTAAAGGAGCTAAACTCAAACACGTCATCGAGCCGCGGGTGACCTATCGCTATGTCACCGGGATCGAAGATTTTAACAACGTGATCCGGTTCGATGATACGGACATTCTCAACAACACAAATGAAGTCGAGTACTCGTTGACCAATCGCCTGCTGGCGAAAGACAGCAACGGCAACGTATCCGAAGTGCTGAGCTGGCAACTCTGGTACAAGCGCTATCTGGATCCGACTTTCGGCGGCGCAGTGATCCCGGGGCAGCCCAACGTCCTGATGAGCACTCTCGATATCACTGGGATCCCGTTTTTGGATACAGCGCGGCACCAGTCGCCAGTGGTGAGCGTGCTACGGTATCAATCGAATGTGAATGTGGAGTGGCGCGCCGATTACGATCCTGTCCAGCACGGAATCATCGACAGCGGTATTAACGTCGACCGGCGCGTCAAACAATTATTCGTTTCGCTCGGCGACTTTCTATTGAAGAGTAATCCTTTGCTGTCCGCACCGGGTTCGAACCAGTTGCGCGGACAGGTCACCTACGGCAGCGATAACCGCCGCGGCTTCAACTACGGGTTCAGTGCGTTTTATGACTACCGCTTAGGCGTGATGCAATTCGCACAGAGCCAGGTGACCTACAACACGGACTGTTGCGGAATCAGTGTGCAGTACCGGAGATTCAACTTTGGCACACGCGACGAGAACCAGTTTCGGGTGGCGTTCGCAGTTTCGAACATCGGCAGCGTGGGGACGCTGCGTAAGCAGGACCGGATCTTCTAATCGTTCTTGGTCGTGGTGCTGGCGGGCTTCGATTCGGTCTTGGTTTCCGTCTTGCTGTCGGAAGACTTGGTCTCAGCGGATTTCGATTCCGAGGACGCCGACTCGGCCTTGGTATCAGAGTCTTTTTTCGGAGTGGAAGAAGATCCGCTCTTAGCGTAATCGGTAGCGTACCATCCGCTGCCCTTGAGGCTAAAGCCGGACAAAGATATCAGTCGCTCCAGCGATCCTCCGCAGGCTTCGTGCACAGTCAGCGGGGCGTCGGCGAACTTCTGAATCACTTCGAACTTCTCGCCACACTTCGAGCATAGGTATTCGTACAGTGGCATAAACTTTGCGGCGCCTTACGGGGTAATCGTGCGCAACGACTCGTAACCGTGCTTCAGGATCTCGTCCTCGCCCGGTTTAGCGGGCTGAGCGGGCGCAACCGGCCCGTTTGCCGGGTCGTCATCGTTCTCCACGATGGCCGTGGTCTCGGCTTGCAGCACGCTAGGAGTCACGTGCACGTCTTGGATAGACTTCCCGCTGGGCGTGTAATATTTAGCGACCGACAGGATCACTGCGCTGCCGTCATCCATGGTAATGGCTTTGCGAATAGCGGCATCCCCGTAGGTCGGCTCGCCGACCACCGTAGCGCGCTTGGAATCCAGCAGGGCGCCCGCGGCGATCTCCGCGGCCCCCGCGGTCCCGCGATTCACCAGCACCACCAGCGGCAGTTTAGTGATCGCCTTGGAGGCTGTAGCCGGATGATCCTGGCGCGGGGACTTCTGCCCCTGGGTGTAAGTGATCAGACCCTTGTCCATGAACAGATTTGCCACGGCGATGCCTTCGTCGTCCGGTCCAAGCCCGCAGTAGCGGAGGTCGAGCATCAAGCGCTTGGCGCCTTGTTTTTCGAGGTCGGTAATCTTCTGGGCGATGTCCTTGGCGCGGCCCGTTTGCAGCGTTGAAGTGGTGATCAAGCCGACAGGATCCGGCCCCTGATCGGTGACCAGCTTACCGCTGACCGCGGGATAAATAAGCGGCGCGCGCACCAGCGTCATCTTTTGCGGATCGGCTTGCTTCGGTGTGAGCACGCTCATCTCAATCGACGAGCCCGGCTCGCCTTGCAGCAGGATCTCGGCAAACGCCAGAGGCATATCGCGGGTGGCGATATTGTTGATTGATTCGATCACGTCGTTGGTCGAAAGGCCCGCCTTCGCGGCAGCCGATCCAGGCAGCGCGTCGACGACAGTCAGGTATCCCAGGCGTCGCGCCAGAGTCAGGCCCACGTCGCCTTTGCCGGTGCCTTTTTCCTTTTGATACTGCTTATATTGATCGGCGTTCAGATAACTGGCGAAAGGGTCCAGCGCCTCGAGCATTCCGTTGATGGCCCCGGCCGTTACAGCCTTCATGTCGGGTTCTTCGACGTAGTCCTGTTTAATGTGCGACAGAACGTCGGTATAAACGCCCAGTTGGGTGTAGGGCTGGTCTCCGGCAGGAGCGCCCCGGCCTCGCACCGCCCCGAACAGCAATAGGATTACCAGGCACGTAGAGGATGCTACGACAGCAAACTTAAATCGACCATTCATGCGAAAGGCCCTCTCTTCTATGAGGATAGCAGGTCGGAAATACGGATGAGCACGGGCGGACAAGACCACCTGTCCTGCCTCAGTTGTCAAGGCAATCTACCTGCGATATCCTAAAGATTCCATGGCAAACACAGTATCCGCGCTGAAGCGCGTCCGAATGACCGAACGCCGGACGGGCGTCAACCGGACCCGCAAGACTCGTCTGCGTCACCAGATCCGTGCAATGCGCCGGCTTTTGGAATCGAAGGACGCCAAAGGGGCCACCGAAATGGTTCCCAAGACTTTCTCCGTAATCGACCGGGCCGCCAAGTGGGGCATCATCAAGAAGAACACGGCAGCTCGCTACAAGAGCCGCCTGACCCTCCGCCTCAGCAAGCTCGCCAAGGCGTAACAACTGCCTAACGGGCGGTCAGCGCCCGGTTAGGGCAAAGACCATTTCTTCCATCAAAATGCGGTCGTCGGGACGAGCGTCTCGAAGTCCGCGATCCGTCTCGAATACTTTCTCAACGGCTAGCTGCAGACGCTCTTTCGAAAAGGCGTCCATGGTCTGCTCGATTTGCCGGGCTCTTTCCGGCCACATACGCGCACCCATTTTGTTGAAGTGCGCTTGAATCTGGCTGGCTCCGCGCACCCCCGCTTCCCGAGCGGCTAGAGCCGTCCGAAACTGCGTGGCGAGGAAGGTGAGCGCCAGCGGCATGTACTCGCCCGCGCGCGACAGCGTATCCAGAATTTCGAGAGCCCGGGCGCGGTCGCCTCTCCCCAGCGCGGCAACCAGAGCGAAAATCGTGCTCGACTGCGCATCCGGGACCAGCGCGGCGATATCGCCGGCAGTAATCTTGCGCGCGGTTCCAGCGAACAGCCGGAGCTTTTCGATTTCCATCGAGATTCGCGAGGCGTCGCCCCCGGTAGCTTCGAGCAGCAGCGCCAATTCCGCCAAGCCCAGTTGGATGCCGGCTTCCTTGGCTAACTTCTGGGCGAGAAAACGCGCGGCCTCGGGAGCATAGGGGCGGAACTCGACTTTGGCCGGCACCGCCGCGAAGAATGCTTCCACGCGCTCCATGCGAGGCTTGTCTTCGCCTTCGAATTCGTACCGGGAGCAGTCGATCACCAGCGTCACGTCCGGAGTTGGCTCGCGTAAGTATGCCGCCAGACCTGCTTGGCCCGATTCTGCTTCCTCTTCGCTGTCGCTGGCGGAGCGCCCTCTGGGGACTGCTGCTTCCGCGCCAGCGAGCCAGATCACACGGCGCGATGCGAACAGAGAGAGCGCACGCGCGTCGTCCAGGGCGGCGGCCAGCGGAGTTCGATCCAGATCGTGGCGCGTGAATCCGTTATCGCGTTCGGCGGGTGGAAGTACAGCGTCGAGCAGGGCGCGGCGGCAGCGAGTTCGCTCGAACGCCTCGGGACCGATAAAGAGATAGGCGGGTTCGGAACCGTTCTTAGCTAATTTGGCTAGAAACTGTTCTGGGCTCATTAGAAGTTTTCAAGGACAGCGCTGACGATCGAGCGGGCTACCTGCTGTCCCGCGCGCTTCAGCGCAGGATCGCTTTCCTCGAAGTACTGAGTGGCGTCCGGACTAATTTGGTAGGTTTCGCGCACGTCAAAGTTCTTCCGGTCGAAGAGAACCTTGCCGCTCGATCGCTCGGTGAGGGTCACGGACAGCGTTACGTGCAGTTCGGCGTAGGCGGCACGGCCGGTCGCTGGATCGAAAATGGTGGGATTAAAAGAATAGTTGACCACTGCACCTCGCAGGATGGCATCCGCGCTATTCACGTCGGGCACGACCCGGTAGCGTGTGCGAGTGAGGAATTCGCGCGAGATCGCCTCCGGCATCTGGTCCGTCAATTTGTAGCGCGTGGTCAGATTATTGAAGGCCGGAATGGCGATGGTATGCACGTTTTTTGGCAGGACAGTGTCGGTCGCCGCAAACTTGTAACCGCAGGAGGATAAAACCAGTAAAAAGGAAAAAGCGAGAGATTTCACAAACTTTCCTTGGCCACGGCCATGGCATTCTCCGCAACCAGGCGCAGATTGTCCGATGCCAGCCAGAACCACGACGCGCGCGGCTGGTTGTGGTCGACCGCGATTGCGCCCACGCTCAGTCCGCTCTGCCCGGCCATGCCGACGTTTGAAGGAGGCTCGTCCGTGCGCACGTCCAGGCCCGAATCAGCCAAGGCTTTGGCGAGCGCGTCGGCACCCGGATTTTCCTCAAACTCCACCCAGGCCGAGATGCTATGCCCGTGAAATACCGGCGCTTGGATCACGCGCAGCGACGGCATGGGAATGCCGGTCCACGCGGTCAGCAGCGACGCCAGGTGCTTTTCCACTCGCTGCTCGATGCTTTCGAGCGGCTCCAGGGCTTCCTCGCCGTAGCGCGCGAGCATGTTAAACGCGAGTTGGGTATCGAACACATCGGTTTTCAACTTCTGGAAGGACAGCACCCCCACGGTCTGCTGCTGCAATTCGTCCAAGCCGCGCTGGCCGCGCTCGCTGGCGGGCTCGAATACATGCACCACGGACCTGCGAATCGTGGCTCCCTTGGAAAGTCGTCCTAAGAACATCGCCAGAGCGATAGCGGCGGGATGCGCGATCACCTGTATGGGCGAGTCCGAAGGCTGCTGGGTGGGATCGGCCGAAGGCGCGCGCAGTCGTGCTTCGGGCTGCTCCTCAAGACCCCCCGCCAGATCAATCAGGCGGGGACCACCTTTGGGATTCACCTTGAGAGCCCTGCGGCTGGACGCGGGCGAGCCCGCTAAGAATGCAACTGCTGCTCCCGCCAGACTCTCAGCCGTCAGCGGCGCCATCACGATCGGTTCGTCGTCCTCGGCCGCGAACTTGGCAGTGCCGTCCGCTGAAGCCGAGATTAGTTGCACCCGTGGCGCGGGTTTACTTTCGCTCAGAACCTCGCGGAGTTCTTTTGCTAGGAGCGTGTCGCCGCCCACTAGCGCGATCAGGGGACGCTCGGTGACCTTATCCACCTCGATGCTCCGGACGTGGCTCCAGATGCTGCTCGGGGCGTGGCTCGGGTACTGTTTGCGAGTGGCGCAGGTGCCGGCGTATGATGCCACCTGCTCGCAGGACTATGCCGCTCAAGACGTAACAAAGGGACATTCCCAACAGCATTTCTTCAGACGAATTCCAGATCAGATAGATGATGATACTCAATACGACGAAGGTCACAGGTGATCGAGGACGCATCACTTTGAGGTCTTTGAAGCTGGGGTAGCGCCACGTGCTGACCATCAGGAACGCAAGCAGCCCCAGCAGCGCCAGCCACCCCGTCGAGAAAACCCACCAGTTCAGGGGGCCCTCCCCGGCGAAGGCATAGACGACGCTCGCGACCATGCCAGCGGCTGCAGGAATCGGCATTCCCACGAAGTATTTGCGATCGGCGCGTCCGGGATTCTTGGGAACCGGGTTGACTTGCACGTTGAATCGAGCCAGGCGCAGCGCGCCGCACAGCAGGAACAGGAACGCACAAAAATAGCCTGCGCGATGCAGATGCTCGACGGTAATGGGAGCAGGCGGAGAACTGGCGAACTCGATGCCCCAGGCGTAGGCCAGCACGGCCGGCGCGATGCCGAAGCTGATTACGTCGGCTAGCGAATCCATTTCACGGCCGAAATCGCTCACGGTTTTAGTAAGGCGCGCGATGCGGCCGTCCAGTCCGTCTAGAAAGACGGCCACGCCAATAGCGATTGCTGCCGCGCGAAAATGTCCGCTGGAGGCAGCCGACCCGTTCACTTGCGCATTGACGAGCGCCCCCCGGAAGGCTTCCATGATGGAGTAAAACCCCAGGAAGACGTTACCGGCGGTGAACAAAGTCGGTAAAGCATATGCTGCGCGCCGCGGGCTCCTGTCGGGCGAGCGGGGATCGATCAGCCGTTCTTGGAACCGCAGTTTTTTCATGCCGCTCATACCGTCTCCGTCATATCGCCTCGCTCTGGGCCCTCACGGATGCGGGCGATAATGCTCGAGCCTGCACGCACCCGGTCGCCTGGATGCACCACGATCGTCCATTCGGGGCCGAGAAATACATCGACCCGCGACCCGAACTTGATGAGCCCGATGCGCTCGCCGGGCTCCAGAATATCGCCGGGTTTTTTGTAACAAATGATCCGGCGGGCGATGAGTCCGGCAATCTGCTTGAACATCACACTGGTGGGAACGCCGCCCACGATTCCGGCCACGGTGAGAATGCTTTGCTCGTTCGCGTCGCTGGCCTCGGCTTTATTAGCGGCCAGAAACTGCCCCTTTTTGTAGTTGAAGCAGGTAACCTTGCCGGGAATCGGCGTCCGGTTCACGTGCACGTCAAATACGTTGAGAAAGATGCTGATGCGGTTGGCGCCCGACGCCACCGGACGGATCGCGACTACTTTGCCGTCGGCAGGCGAAACGGCCACGGGTCCAGGGGGTACCTCACGCTCCGGATCGCGGAAAAAATTCAGACAGAAGGCGGCCAGCACGTAGAAGGGAACCGCGTAAGGCCATCCGAGCAGGTACGTGGCGACGACCGCACCGCCCAGCAGACCGCCCGCGTAGTAATAGCCGTACGACAACATCCACCACTATTGTCGCATCTAGCCGGCTTTTTGATCGGCGTCCAGGAGGCCGCTCCCCGCACAATGCGGACATTTGCCCGTGCCCGAGCAGTTAAAGCACTGTCCACCGTTGCCGGTGCCTTTGCATTCGGTGCACTCACCCGTGGCGTGGCAGACATTACACTTGTCTTTTGTTTCGGTCACAACCTATTGTGACAGGTTGCGAATTCAGTTCTCAGTCCGCTTCTCCCACACTGGAATGGGCCGATTTAAACCGTCGATGCCGGGACGCGGTTTTCTGGCGATGTATAGAATCGTAACTATGGGCTCAGCCAAGCCGGAAAATCATATCGACTATATCGAATTGCCCGCGTCCGATATCGCCAAAACCAAGGCTTTCTACGGTTCTGTTTTTGGATGGACGTTTACCGACTACGGTCCCGACTACACCAGCTTCCATGACGGGCGGATGGCGGGCGGCTTTACCAAGGAATCGCCAGCTCCGGGGAAGGGCATTCTGCTGGTGATTTATTCGACCGACTTGGATGCAGCCCAGCAAAGGATCAAGACGGCCGGTGGGCGTATCGTCAAGGACACCTTTGCATTCCCCGGAGGGCGGAGGTTTCATTTCTCGGATCCAAACGGCAATGAACTCGCTGTCTGGAGCGAATAACGATCGTGTCGGAAAGCTCGGAGAAAGACCCACGCGTATACCTGGCCGCCGAGAGAACCCTCCTGGCCTGGGTTCGAACTGGGCTCGCCATGATGGGATTCGGATTCGTGGTGGCGCGCTTCGGTCTCTTTTTGCGGGAGATGCAGGCGGTCCAGCAAGGCACGCCCGTCCAACCGACTCGCGGTTCACTATGGTTCGGGATCGGTCTGGTTCTGATGGGCGTCCTGGTGAATCTTTTCGCGGCATTTCATCACGCCCGTCTAGTGCGCGAACTGAGGGAAGGTAATTGGGACGCCGATCGTCCGGCGCGTTCCGGAATGATCGTAGCCGTGGTGCTCGCCCTCGTTGGCTTGGCGGTTGCCACCTATTTGCTGACGGTACGGTAGCTACTTTCGCGAGGCCAGTACGCTTGCGCCGGCCGGAATGTCAGCCCGCACCGGAGGCTGCTTCAGCGTTGCCGAAAACGATACGGGCTGCTTCGACGTGCGCACCCAAATGGTTAGCGCCGCGCCCTTGGCGAACTGAATTTCCACTGGAATATCGACCGAGAAGTTGTCGTCGACCGCGCTCTGTTCCACGGTTCCGGAGATTTTCCACGAGGGCGCTTTGCCTCTAACCGAATATTTCACCCGCACTGTCGGGATGCCGGTGGAGTACACCCAATTGTCGAAAAACCCTTCCATCGAATCGGCGGAAACGCCCGGCGGAAGCGACTTCTTGACCAGATCGAGCAGGTCCGCGGTGCCCACTCCACGAAACTGGTATTGCCGGCGGAGTTCTGACAAGACCTTGAGAAAGCGCTCATTCCCCAGCCGCTTGCGCAGCATGTGCAGAACCCACGCGCCCTTCTCGTAAGTGATGACGCGATACGCGTCGGTTGTTTTCGAGGCTTCCAGGCGATAGCCCCACGTGACGGGTCCAGCCGATTCCACAGTCTGGTTGTCCTCGCCGGTTTTGAGCAGGTCGGCCTGGAAATCCGCCATGACGTCTTCCAGAGCTTTGGATCCTTTCTTTTTCTCGAGCCAAAGCAGCGCCGAATAGTGCGCCAGGGCTTCGAGCAGCCACTCGTCCTGATAACTCTTAGGCGTAACGACGTTGCCCCACCACTGGTGCGCGACTTCGTGGGCCACCATCAAGTCGGAAAAGAAGGTCTGCAAGGTGGCATTGCGCGTCTCCGCGGGGCGCTCCCGGGGATCCAGATAGGACATCGTGGACAGATACACCAAGCCTGGAAATCCCTGCCCGAAGGTGCCGGGGATCGGAGATACCGTGAGTGTCTTCAGCGGAGGAGGACCAAAGAGTCCCGAGAAATAGTGGAAGCACGCGGACACGTCGGCCGCCACGGCGTTCAGTCGAGCTAAAGGGTCGGGCGGCGGCACGTTTTGAACGATGGTGGTAACCTCTTGACGTGGAGGAGTGCGCGGACCCGCGGGGACCATCCGCGAAAATATGGTGGTTTGAGGCGGCGGCCGCAGTGCTGGATCCAGATTGCGGTTTCCGTACACGTCTACGGTGAGACCGCCTGCGGATAAAGAACTCTTCTCGTAATTTCCAAGGTTGAATCCGGCCACGCGAATGGGCACGGAAGTGCGGCGTTCCGTATTCCTCCAGTCGCCGTCGAGGGTGTCGGCGACGATGTCGCCTGGCGTGACCAGCGTGAGACGCCGGGGATAACGGAAGACCAGATCGTAATCCGCGAAAGCCGCACCGCTGCGGGGATACCAACTGGAGCGGCCGCCGACAGAATACACTCCGTTGCCGGAGCTGGTGATAAGTGCTCCCTCGTGTTCGATCTCGATATGGTGTGTGCTGCCGGGCGCCAGGAAATCCGGTGTGGCGACTAGAAAAACGTCGTTTTCGTCGGCGCGCAGCGCGCGACTGCGGGTAGATTCGCTGATCAGCAATTCCGCGGGAGCGTCATCCATCCGCGCCGCAGTGACCTGTTCGGCGCGCGAAACTTCGAACGCGAACGTGCGCAGCGGCTGAGAACCTACCTTCAGAGTGGCGCGCGTAACGGCCTTCAGCCGCAGATTTTCGTCGAGCGACGCCTCAATGCGGAATTGCGTCAGCGCGAAGAGCGGCTCGGGAGCCCTAGCCGATCCGGTCCGGAAGCGCCGGGCCGTGAACCTGGTCCAGACATCGTAGGCCAAGCGCTGATTGCGCTCCATCAACTGTCCGACGATTACCTGTTCGGATGCGGCGGGATCGTAAATCACGTCGAAATTCCCCAACGCTTTGCCGGCCAGTGCCGCTAACAGCAACCCGTCCGCGCGGCCGGGCGTGAGGAGGTCGGCGGCAATGCGCGGAGAGAAGCTACCCAGAATGTTGGAAACGACGGGCGTCCATTGCTCGGCCAGCAACGGGGCCATCTCAGGGGCCTTGTGCCCCGAGCCCTTCTCGATGTTCTCCAGAAGCTGGCGCCCGGAATCGCCAGTGAAGATGAGCAGTGCCCGGTTGAAGTGTTCGTTGAGATTCGGCGATCCAGTGAAACGCGCGAGCGATTGCCTTTCGCCGCGCTGCGGCGGCAGCAGAAGAATCTCGCCGTCGCCTGCCTCAACGTCCGCGGTGAACACCGCGGCGATGCGCTCTCCCGCCACGGGTTTAGAAAAAATCAGGTAGCCGTCGTTGAAATATAGCTTGATGTCGTCTTTATACAGGCTGAGATCGCGAACGCGATAGCACTGGTCGAGATCCAGGCCTGCGGCTTTGACGGCACGCGCGGTTTCAGCTACGGTAGGACCGGCGGCCCAGCCCGCCAGCGGCAGGATCAAAAAAAATACAGCTCGCCGAACCACTTTGGAATCTAGTCTACTCCAAATGGCGGGGTGCGCAGGGGCTAGATGAACATCTCCTCGTCGACAGTAACCTGGTCCGGGCTGGGCCGAGTTCCCCGCATCAGAAAGGTCAGAGCGGCACGAATCCCTGCCGCCACTCCGTTGATTCCGCGGATCGGGGCCAGGATTCCTTTATGCACCAGCCCGACCGTATCCTGCGCGCGTGTCAGGGCGTCATCCACCACGATTTCGGCGCGCTCCAATTGCCGGCGGGTTCTCAAGGAAGCGTCCTGAAGCACCTCTTCCACGGTCTCCATTTGCTGCCTGGCGACATCCAGAATCTGATTCGCCCGGCTAGTGATTTCCCCCATCTTGACCCGCGCATCGTCGATGGTGGTACGCGAAGTCTCCACCAGGGCATCGACTTTAACGGTCAGTGGAAGGATCCGGTCGCGCAGCTCCCGCGAGACTTTATAGGTTCCATAAAGCATGGCCGCCTGAAAGATCAGAGCGGCCGCGGACACTGCCACGAACACGGCGATCAGTGCAAGAAATATTGTCTGGTTATCCATATGACTCGCGCGAGCCCTCCGTCCCGCACGCCCGCCGTCTGGTCTCTACTCAGGCTGGGGCGTCTTGACTGTTTCGCGGTAAGCCTGTCTGCCGGCATCTACCGCCGCCGACAAGTTATCCTTATGACGTCGAAGCGTATCTTTGCTCCGGTCGATCGCATCGGCCGCTGTGTCCCGCAGATCCTCCGCGCGACGCTTCACGTAATCGGTACCTTCTTCTGCCTTGCTGCGCAGAAAGTCTCGCGTCTCTTCGCCAGATTTAGGTGCGAACAGCACACCCACGGCTACACCTAATCCCAAGCCTAGGAAAAAGTACGAAAGCTTGTTATCGTCCTCCATCTCCGTTACTCCTTTCAATTAGTTCGCCCATGTCACTCACAGAATAGCAGTGTGGCACGCACTATGCTGATACTGCGGACTGCGCTTTGTTTCGCGAACCGTAATGTTAGGCTGGTCAGCTTTCATGCCGGCCGTCGCGGCACCCAGCAATTGGGAATCACGACGTAAACCACTTCGCCATGCTGATTCCGCGCTGTCGATCGGATTTTCACGATTCCGTGGGTGGGTTGAGACTTAGAAGGACGGATATCGAGTACTTCCATCTCCACCTGGATCGTGTCACCGGGGCGCACGGGGAGCGGCCACTGGATGCCGTCGACGCCGAGGCCCAGAAGGGGGAGGCTGCCGAGGGGATTCGAATCGACGGTTAGCCGCATGACGATGGCGGCAGTGTGCCACCCGCTGGCGATGAGTCCGCCGGGTATCTGGGGATCCGCGTGCATCGGCTGCGGATCATAGTGCCGTGAGAATTCGAGGATCTCCTCCTCGGTGATTAGCACCGCGGCAGTCTGGATTTTCTCCCCGACTTGGAGATCCTCTAAATAACGATTGGCAGGCATGAGAGTTTTGACCGCTCCATTACTGTCGCGGCTCAGAAGCCGTCTCGGAGCCGCGACAGTAATAGAGCGCTCTAAAGCTTCAACAGGGCTCGGAGGCGTTTGGTCTGGACGCGGCTCACGGGGATCTCGGTCTGCTTCTTGTCATCCATGCGGAGCTGGAAACTCGATTTGAACCAAGGGATTACTTCTTTGATCCGGTGGATATTCACTAAGTAGGAGCGATGCACGCGCCAGAAAGTATCGGGATCGAGGTTGGATTGAAGCTCTTCGATGGTGCGGTAATTGGACTGCCCTTCCAGGTTGCTCGCGACCACCGTGATCAGGCCGTCGTCGATGGTGGCGTAGACCACGTCCTGCGCGTCGACGATGAAATTGCGCTGGTTGCTGCGCACCAGGAGCTTGCTGCGCTGAAGCGCCGGCTTGGGCGAAGCAGGCTCCGGAGGAGCCGTCTTGCTCCGGTCGGTCACCGCCTTGCGGGCGCGCTCCACGGCAACCGTCAGCCGTTCCTTGTCGACAGGCTTCAGGACGTAATCGAGCGCCTCCCAGCGGAACGCTTCGACGGCGTACTGATCGTAGGCCGTCGCCATGACGAAATAGGGCAGGGGAATATCCTGCTCGCGCAGCTTCCGGATCACGCCCATGCCGTCTAGGCCCGGCATCTGCACGTCCATAAACACCAGGTCCGGCTCCAGATCCTGGATCAGCTTGAGCGCCTCCAGGCCATTGGACGCCGTGGCGATAATGTCGATATCCGGGAACTCCTTGAGTTGGTAGGCCAGCTCTTCGGAGGCGAGTTTTTCGTCGTCCACCAGGATCGCGGAGATGGTCGCAGTCGCGCGATTCTGCATGAGATGCTAGTATATCAAGACAGGTGTTTTGCCCTCGTTGCGTCTTCGCCGCTCCCTGCATGATACGGCCCAAGACCAGCGCCCGTGGTGTCCAGAGGACAAACCCGATAGGCCCCAGTAGGCCAGGAGGATTTGCAGTTGCCCAATCGCGATAACGTCCAGATTGCGCCCGCGGACGGAAAACTTGGCGTCTTGATTCCCGGTATCGGCGCCGTAAGCACTACCTTTATAGCCGGCGTGGAGGCGATCAAGCGTGGTACCGCTGAGCCCATTGGATCGCTAACTCAGCTGGCGACAATCCGCCTGGGAAAGCGCACCGACAACCGTTCCCCGATGATCAAGGACTTCGTCCCGTTAGCAGGATTGAATGACCTGGTCTTCGGCGGCTGGGATATTTACGAAGACACGGCTTACGAGGCTGCGGTCAACGCCAAGGTTCTCGAAAAGACGCAGCTGGAGGAGCTTAAGACGCCTCTTTCGGCCATCAAGCCGATGAAAGCGGTGTTCGATCCGGAATATATCCGCCGGATCAATGGCCCCAACGTCAAAGAAGCCAAGACCAAGATGGACAAGGCGGACATGCTCATGGAAGACATCGAGCAATTCCGCAAAACCAATAACACTGCCCGCAACGTGATGATTTGGTGCGGGTCCACGGAAGTTTTCCACCGGCCTGCGGCGGTTCATAAAACGCTCAAGGACTTCGAGTGCGGGCTGATGCAGAACGATCCGGAGATCGCGCCCAGCCAGATCTACGCTTATGCGGCGCTCAAGTCAGGTATCCCGTTCGCCAACGGCGCGCCGAATCTGACCACCGATACTCCCGCGCTTCAGGAACTGGCCCGCGAGCGCAATCTTCCCATCTGCGGTAAAGATTTCAAGACCGGCCAGACTTTCATGAAGACGCTCATCGCGCCCGGCTTAAAGGCGCGCATGCTGGGGATTTCAGGCTGGTTCTCGACCAACATTCTGGGGAATCGCGACGGCGAGGTGCTGGAAGATCCTGGTTCATTCAAAACCAAAGAGGAAACCAAGCTCAGCTCGCTGGAACAGATTCTTCAGCCCAAGCTGTATCCGCAACTGTATAAGGATCTGTATCACGCTGTCCGGATAAATTATTATCCGCCCCGTGGCGACTCCAAGGAGGGCTGGGACAACATCGACATCTTCGGATGGATGGGGTATCCCATGCAGATCAAAATCGATTTCCTATGCCGCGATTCCATTCTTGCCGCGCCCCTCGTCCTGGATCTGGTTTTGTTCATGGACCTGGCCCAGCGCTGCGGAATGCGCGGCATCCAGGAATGGCTTTCGTTCTATTTCAAGGCTCCCATGACCGCGCCGGGACTCTATCCTGAGCACGACATCTTCATCCAGCTGATGAAGCTGAAAAACACGCTCCGGTGGATGCGTGGCGAGGACCTGATCACGCACCTGGGCCTGGAGTATTACGACTGACCTCGTTTCGCGCGCGTCCGGCTTGCCCATGAATTGCCTCGTTATCGGAGGAACAGGATTCGTCGGCCAGACGCTGGTGGCAGAACTGCTGAAGGCCGGCCACAGCGTTGCGATTATGCATCGCCGCGCCAAACATAACCTGGGCCGCAAGGTCCGCAATATCATGGCCGACCGGAATGATGCGCAAGCCGTTCGCGCCGCGTTGGCCGGAACAAAGTTCGAGCTGGTGTTCGACAACGTCTACGACGGGGATCGTGGAACCACCGCGGGCCATGTGGAAGCAACAGTGCGCGCCGTGGGCGACAACATTAAGCGTTATATCTTCATGTCCAGCGTGGCCGCGTATGGCGACGGCCTAAATCATCACGAAGGTGACGCCCTGGCGCCGGATGACGCTCCGGAGCTGTACGTTCGCAACAAGGCCATGAGCGAGCGAGCTTTATTCCGGCTGCATCAGCGCATCGGATTGCCGGTGGTGACGCTGCGGCCGCCCTATATTTACGGTGCTGGCAATCCGTACTACCGGGAGGCCTTCTTCTGGGATCGCTTGCGCGCCGGACGCTCCATTATCATTCCCGGCGACGGCCGCCGTCTGATGCAGTTTGTCTACATAAAGGACCTGGTCAAAGCAGCGATGCGTGCAATAGACGAGCCGGCTGCCGCGGGCCATGCCTTTAACATCGCCAATTCCCGTCCGATTTCCCAGACCGAAGCGGTGGATGCTTTTGCCAAAGCTTGCCGCAAGCAACCCAAGTTTGTGCGCATCCCGCGCGAATATATTCTGCGAGCCGGCGGACATCCGATGGGTCCGAAACTATACTTCGGAATGTATTTCGACGTGCCGCCGATCACCCTGGTCACGGCCAAGGCTCAGCGCATCTTGAAATTCAAACCCACGGATTTCGTCGCGGGCTTAAAAGAGACGCACCGGTGGTACGTCCGGAATCACGGTTTCCCTAAACCTGATTTTGCGTTCGAAGATTCGTTGCTGGCGAATGCACCAGTGCTCGCTCCCGCGAAGGCTTAGCGCCTTTCTTCAACGATCGCGACGGCTCCAGAAAGCGCGGTGCAAAAAATCGAAGACGGCATCCAGTACATCGGAATGGCCGTAGGAGCAAAATTGCTGCTGCCGCGTCGATGAACCCGACGGATTGGGAACGGCGAACTTTCCGTGCGCCACAGCGATAGCACCGCGGTAAGGTGAAGCCATGCAGGAAGGTCCGAATCATAAACCCGGCCAGGATCAAAAACACAACGACTAGAGCGGGAATAGCTGCAAGATAACGGGGATCCATATTAATGCGCCTATTCCTATAGCCATTGCAAGCTGCATTCCAAAGCTATGTCCCTGGTAACACAGTAAGACTGCGGTCTCAACCAGGTTTATATAGAAGATTGCGCGTGCACGATATGCTCGTCCTAGAAAGATTTTCTTGACTGCGCGTTGAATTCAGCCGTATGATTGAAACGAACGTATGATCGAGAGAGTTGGTACTAAGATCAGGATCCTGGACGCGGCAGAAAAGTTGTTTGGAATGAATGGTTTTGAAGGTACGTCGCTGCGGGATATCACCACTGCGGCCGAAGTCAATTTAGCGGCCATTAACTACCATTTTCAAACCAAAGATAGCTTGATAGACGCCATTGTGGCTCGCCGCATCGAGCCAGTAAATAAGAAACGATTCGAGCTGCTGGAGGCCGCCGGTCCCAACCCCACGGTGGAAGAAATTCTGACTGCTTTTATGGCTCCCGTGATGCGGGTAAAGGTGGACGCCGTAGTGCCGCTGATCGGCAGGATTCTTTCGAACCCGGAGATGTTTGTCGAGCGCGTCTTCCCCAAACATTTAGCTCCGGTGTCACAGCGTTTCATCGATGCTTTATCCAAGGCGTTGCCGGAATTGCCGCCCTCGGAATTGCTGTGGCGGCTGCATTTTTCGGTCGGCCTGATGACGCACACGATGTTGTGGGGGAGAATTTATCCCAAGATTACCAACGGTGTATGTGATATTTCAGACCGCGAGGCGCTGGTCGAGCGGACGGTGCGGTTTGCGGCCGCCGGGTTCAGAGCGCCGGCATCCAAAAGGGAGTGACTGAAAAGATGAAGGGTATGCGTGGTTTTTCCTGGCCGGTTGTTGCGCTGGGCCTAATGGCATTTGTTCCGCTGGGCCAAGCGCAGGAGGTCATGCAATTGAGTTTGAAACGCGCGGTGGACATCGCGCTGACGCCGGAAGGCAGCGCCCGAGTGGCGCTGGCCGAGCAATCGGTCCGGGTGCAGGAAACGCATCTGGGCACGGCCCGCGCGGCTTTTTTCCCCACGCTCGACGGGTCAGTACAGGAGCGCAGCCAGACCGTCAACCTGCACACCTTTGGTTTCAATTTCGATTTTCCAGGATTCTCGATTCCAAGCATCGTGGGACCGTTTAGCATCTTCGATGCACGCGCCTCAGCGCAGGCAACCGTCCTGGATTTTACGACCATCCGCAAGTATCAGGCCTCGCGCACTAGTGTGCAGGCCGCCAAGGCGGATCTGGATGTGACCAAGGATCAGGTTAGCGAGCAGGTGGCTCGAGCTTATCTCGCCAGCCTGCGTGAGGACGCGGCGTTCGAGGCGGCGCGCGCCAACGTCGAGCTGTCCCAGGCGCTGGAGCGTTTGGCGCAGTCACAGAAGGATGCCGGGACGGGAACCGGGATCGAGGTCACGCGTGCCCAGGTGCAGCTGGCGAACGATCGTCAGCGCCTGACGGTGGCCGAGAACAATCGCCGCCGGGCCGTCCTGCAACTACTGCGGGCGATGGGCCTGGATCTGAAAATGGACGTGGCACTGACCGACAAGCTTGCCTACCAGGCGGTAGATACCGCGGCAGTCGAAGCGCTGCTCGAAACCGCCCGCAAAGGCCGTTCCGATCTTAAGGCGCAGGAGCAACATCAACAGACGGCGCGTATGAACTATTCCGCCGTGGAAGCGGAGCGGCTGCCCTCCATCGACGCGTTTGGCGATTACGGGACCATCGGAAGTGGACTTGTGGGCGCGCATCCGACGCACACAGTCGGAGTTCAGCTGAAGGTGCCATTGTTCGACGGCGGCCGGCGGGCATCTCGCCGGCAAGAGAGTCTGGCGCAGATCCGCGAGGAGGAAATTCGCACCCGCGACTTAGGGTTGCAGGTGGAACTGGATGTGCGGCTGGCGCTCGACAGCTTACGTTCGGCCGACAGCCAGGTGCAAACAGCGGATCAGGGATTGACGCTGTCGCAAAGCGAGCTAGAGCAGGCCCAACGCCGCTATCAGGCCGGCGTGGCCAATTCGCTTGAAGTGACCGATGCTCAGAACCGCCTGGATCGCGCTCGCGACAACCAGGTCGAGGCGCTCTATAACTACAACCTGGCTCGGCTGGAACTGGCCACGGCCACCGGCGCCATTCAGGAGTATGTGCAGAGATGAAGAGACGACGCGTAGTCCTGATTCTTCTCGTACTGGCGGCCGCGGCAGGCGGCGGCTGGTACTGGTATTCAGGCCGTATGAAGGCTACGAATACTATCCAGGTCTCGGGCAATCTGGAGCTCACCCAGGTGGATCTCTCCTTCAAGACTGCCGGGCGCATGACGGAATTGGCCGTGCGCGAGGGCGATTTCGTGAAGAAGGGCGATCTGATTGCGAAGCTCGATTCGGCGCAACTCGAGCAACAGCTACTGCGCGACGAGGCTGCGGTCGCATCGGCGCAATCCTCCTTGCAGCAATTGCAAACTTCGATCGAGTACCAGGCCGCGACCATCGATAGCGACATCTCTACCCGCCGTGCCGAGCTGGCGCAGGCACAGGCCAAGCTGGACGAATTGAACGCGGGAAGCCGCCCTCAGGAGATCCAGGAGGCGCAGTCGGCGGTTGCGGACGCGAAAGCCTGGAATGACCAGGCAAAGTCGGATTGGGAACGCGCTCAAACCTTGTTCTCGCGAGAAGACATCTCCAAGTCGCAATACGATCAGGCTCGCGCGAAACTCGACAGTACAGCCGCACAGCTTCGACAGGCGCAAGATCGCCTGGCACTGGTCACGGAGGGCCCGCGCAAGGAAGAGATCGCGGGAGCACGCGCGGAGGTGGCTCGGTCTCAGGCGGCGGTGCAGACGGCGGAAGCCAATCGGATCGAGCTGCGCCGCAAACAAGAAGAACTGGCCGCGCGCAAGTCGGAAATCGACCGTACGCGGGCCCAGGTCGGCATGACGCAGACGCAGATCGCCGATTCGACGATTGTGGCTCC
>Ga0157370_10000546_pt1 | contig 46846 bp, 31 predicted proteins | sample C35metaG_FD_113463 | JGI IMG/M metagenome (GOLD analysis project Ga0157370, IMG submission 113463) | Corn rhizosphere microbial communities from Kellogg Biological Station, Michigan, USA - C3-5 metaG | ecosystem: Host-associated > Plants > Roots > Rhizosphere > Soil | place: USA: Michigan...
AGGATGTTCAGGGCCAGATCCAGTTTGTCGGCTTCCACGCGGCTGTTGCCGGTGTTGTAGCCTTGGGCGCGACGGAAGGTATTGGCCATGGCACCACCGATGAGGAAGGCATCTGCCTTTTCCATCAGAGCACTGATGACCTGGATCTTATCGGAAACCTTGGCTCCTCCCATGATGACGAGGAATGGGCGCTCCGGGTCTTGAAGCTTGCCGTCGAGGTATTCCAGCTCGCGGGCGAGAAGGAATCCCATGGCGCTCTTTTTCACGAAGTGCGTCACACCTTCCGTGGAGGCGTGGGCGCGGTGAGCGGTGCCGAAGGCATCATTGACGAAAATTTCTGCCGAACCTGCCAATTCCTTGGCGTATGCCGGATCGTTTTGCTCTTCCGCAGGATAGAAACGCGTGTTTTCCAGCAGGAGCACCTGGCCAGGCTGAAGGGCTGCACGAAGGGCTGCCGTTTCCTCCCCGATGCTGTCCGGGGCGAGAGTCACTTCCTGACCGAGGATCTCGCTGAGGCGGGCAGCCGTCGGAGCGAGGGAAAACTTGGCTTCCGGGCCTGCCGTCGGGCGGCCGAGGTGGGAACAGAGAACGAGTTTGGCACCACCAGCGATGAGGTGGCGGATGGATGGCACGGCGGCCTGGATGCGGGTATCATCCGTGATAACGCCGTCCTTGAGAGGAACGTTGAAATCCACACGCATGAGGACTTCCTTGGAAGATACATCGAGATCGCTGATGGAAAGTTTAGCCATGAGGGGGGAAATCCCGCCTCAGAGTGGCTCCGGTGTCAAGCCATGGCTAAGATGCATCGAAGGCATGGCCTTCTCATTTGCGGGCAGCGGCTGTCCTGAAACGGACATTCTGCCGCCTGATTTGTGGATCAGCAGGCTCATAGTTGACCGATTGGTCAGACCATTCGACGGCTTTTTGTGGATTGCCCCGGGCATTTTGTATTTCCGCCATGGTGTCCATGAAAGCGGATTGGTAGGGCCTGATGCTCAGGGCTTTTGCCTCATACTTTTCAGCTTCATCAAGGTGGTGGCCGCCTCTGGAAGCCAGCCACGCGGCGGAATTCAGCAGATTATCTCCCTCTGGATAGCGTCCGATCACCGCTTTCATCTGGGACCAGCTTTGTTCAAACCATTCATCATGTTCCTTCATCAATTCTGCCTTGCGGAGAGATGGGAAAAAGTAATCTGCGAGAGAGGCATTTCCCGGCAGTAACCGGTGGCAGTTCGCCAGGGTGGAAAGAGCGTATTCCCGGTTGTTTTTCAGCGAATCCATGGCGTGGGCGTGGTCGGCATGGAGGCGGATGATCAAAGCCTCAGTGGAATTGCCTATAAGATACTGGGGGCAGGCTTGAATTTGGGCCATTACCTCATAGGCTGCTGCTGCCAGTTTCCATTTCTCCGCTTCCATCATGGTGCGGGCATACCCTTGGATATTGGCAAGGAATTCCCTGGAATCTGGCGCACACTCCAGAGATGAGCGGAGCAGCCATTGGTTCTGGCGTTCGTAATCTTCTCCGAAACCGTAGGCTGCGGCAATGGCGCTGGATGTCTGAGGATCTCCCAATGCCAGTTTTTCCGCCCATGCATCGTATTCCGCCGCCTGTTTTTCCCTGCCGCTTCGTCTTAATGAAGCGGCTGTATAGGCATAAAGCTCCGGGCGTATTCCCTGGCGGGCATTCTTTTGCTTTTCCAAGGCCTGAAGGAAAAAATCCGCAGATTCATTCCATTTCCCGGCAGCACTGAAACTCGATGTAAAAAGGTTTCTATCAAGCGATGACTGGCCACTGCTGATTTCCTGTTTCTGATCCGCCGATAAATGGTTCCATGCCTTGATGAGATTTCTAACATCCGGCTTCCCGAGGCAGACATTGTAGATGCGGTAGGCTATGTCGGAGCGGGCGTTTTCCGGTGCCTTCTCTATGGCTGCCCATCCGAGATCAATCCATTTCTCCCATAGCTTATCCCGGTCTGGAACATGATAAAAAACAGCTAGAAATCCTTTCAGTTTTTGCTCGCTTGTGGCAGACGGATCCAGATTTCCCATCCAGTCCCACCATTCCTTTCGGAAGGGATCTTCACCTATCAGAGCGAGGATCACATCCTGCCAGCGCCCTTCATCCTTGGCCGCCCATCTGCTGACTACCTGGGTGGCAAAAATGGGAGCCACGGAATCGCCAGATCCTGAGCCGAGCAGAACTTGCAGGAATTCCATGAACGCGGCCGGATCCTTTTTGGCCAGTGATTCGAGGGGAGGAAGGAAAACTTCCTGTAAAGTCTCCTGATCACCCCGCTGTTCAAGAAAGTTCACTATTCTAACCAGATCCGAAGTGGGATTGGCAGGAGAGTTGGTCTCGTCATCATCATTGGTCGCCAGATTGGGAATGAGCCTGGCTGCCCACCCTTTGAAATCCGGTTTTTCAGGATCGAATCCCATTGCCTTGAGCGCTTCCTCTGGCCGCTCCATGCTATCCAGGTAGTCAAATGCATCCTGTGGAGACATTTGTTGAAGACGTTGTTCCGCGATGCGTTTTTCCCCTAAAAGAAAAAGAGCGGCAACTGCCGGCCAGGCTGCATCCGTTTTTTTCTCTGTAATGCGGGTGAGAGGCTCCAGTTCCGTACTGCGATAGGGTTTTCCCTGCCAACGACGGATCGCCAATTCTGCATAAGTAGTGGGGCAGGTCAGATCCTGTGCGCCTTTTCCATTCTGCTGCAACCATGGCAGGGGATCCCCATCATAAATGGCCATCATGGCAGCGAGGCGGGGATTTCCACCCGTCTCAGCCGCTTTTCGGGCGGCAGGGATATTTCCGTTTGCGCGATAAAGAGTCTGCAGCCACAAGGACTGGCCCGTCTTCGTGGCGCTGGCTTGCTGGATTTGTTTGCCGATGGTGCCTTGGGAGCGATGAAAGGCAGCCAGAGCCATCAATCCGGCCTCATCGGCAGGACCCATTTCGAGAAATTCCAACGCCCCTTTGGTATCGCCCAGGATCAAGCGTTCCCTTGCCGCAATGATGGCGATGTTTTTTACGGCAGCCTTCAGAGTGACACGATCCGTGGGTGACTCCGATGCATAGAGCTTCAACATCTGCTGCCAGGCCCGCAGCTTGGCTAACTGGTTATAGATTTGGAATTTTTCATTGGTGGATGCATCCGCATGGCGATCCAGCAGAGGCATGACGCCGGAGGGTGTTTCCGGAGTGATCCCGTATTCGATTTTTTTCGCAAGATCCGCTGCCCGCAGTGATGTTTCCGGGTCATCGGACAGCGCGGCTTTCCGTAATTCCGGCAAGGCTGCATCCCCCTTTTGCCACAGATCGAGCGTGGCGGATTCACGGATCTTGAAGTTCTCATCACCCAATCGAGTGATCAGTGAGGAGATGGAAACTGGGGGTGAAAGAGCTTCGGCTGCCAAGCCATAGGCCGAGATCATCATGCAAAGGGTGATCGTCAGGCCAGAGGCTTTCATGAGCAGGATTCCTGAGAAAAAAGTAAACCGCTGTGCCGTCCTTGGCGCTGTGAGCCACGTTCCAGTAAACTCAAAAGGTGGGAGCTTCCAGTGTTTTCACGTCTTCCTAAAAAGGCATGACAGTTATTCACTGGGAGAATGCTCCCATAACAGTCATATCGGTTCGGGCCAGCTACCAATTGGTCGCACACAGCAGTCTGAAACCAAGCTATCCTGTGTGAGCTTCGCCGCAACCAAAATCGAGAAAATGAGCGGCATTTTCCCTTCCCTCCACGTTGTTGATTTTTCCGCTACCGAACGCCTCCACAAGACGTTACGGATAGATCCATGCGAACTCTCTGCGGCTTCCTTGCACTCGCGTCCCTCGCCACCGCTGCGCCAGCCTCTCTGCCGGATACGGATGAGGCAGCTTATCCGGCGATCGAGCGCTTTGTGGAAGTGCTGGAAGCGGTGCGGAAGAATCACCCGGATGTGGAAAAAGTCGGCTATGACCGCCTGGTGAATCATGCGCTGGAAGGGATGCTGGCCAGCCTCGATCCGCATTCCTCCTACATCCACCCTGAGATGGCCGCTGCATTGAAGGAGAATGCCACGCTTCAGCCGGAGAATCCTTCATTGGGACTGACCTTTGCCCTTCGCGATGATGGCCCCTACATTTCCGGCGTGGCACCCCATGGTCCCGGGGGGGATGCAGGAGTGCTGCCCGGTTCCTCCATTTTGGAGATCAATGGGCAGAAGGCGGTGGACATCCCCTTTGCCGATCTCCTGTCGCTGCTGCGCCGCCCGCCTGGCAGCACAACGGTTTTTTTATTGAAATCACCAGCGGAACCACGTCCGGTCGAAATCTCCCTCGTCCACCGGTTGGTGGAGGAACGTTCGGTGACGGATTTTCATTTGCTCGAAAAGCATCCCACCATGGGTTACGTGAAATTGGCCACCTTTGGCAGAAACTGCGCCCATGAGGTGGAGTCTGCTCTGGACGAACTGGAGGACAAGGGAATGAAATCCCTCATCCTGGATCTGCGACAGAATGGTGGAGGCTATCTGGATGAATCCGTAAAAATCCTCGGCCTTTTCCTTCCTCCATCCACTACAGTGGTCACGACGCGCGGCCGCAGTGGGGAAACCGATCCACCGCTGAAAACGCCGGAACGCCAACGCCGCAAGCGCGACTACCCGGTGGTGGTGTTGATCGACCGGATGTCCGCCTCTGCTTCCGAGCTCACTTCCGGTGCGCTGCAGGATCTCAAACGCGCCACCGTGATCGGAGAGTTAAGCTATGGGAAAGGCTCGGTGCAAAACATCATCCCGATGGGCGGCGGGACGGCACTGCGTCTCACCATCGCCACCTATCACACCCCCTCCGGACGGACGCCTCATTTGAAAGGCATCACTCCCGATGTGGAGGTGGGCATCAGTGGCCAGGACGCACAGAATTATCTGAAGGTCTGCCGGATCAATTCCTTGCCGCCGGATGACGAGAAGGAAATCCGCGCGTGGAATGATCCCGTGATGGCGTCTGCCATCGAAAAGTTGGAAAAGCCCTAGGGCTGACCTTTCGCTATTTTCTTCAGGCCATCCATCACCTTGCGGGCGAGGGGATGGATCTGTCCACGCCACAAGCCAGCAATGATGAGCTGTGGGAACTCATGAAGATCCAGCACGCGAATGTCTTTCGCGAATTTCACCCCAGGTGCTTTCACACTCACGCCGATTCCGAACCCTTGGGAGACGTAAGCTTGTACTAAATCGATCATAGTCACTTCGATTCGCGAGTCCCATTTCGGTCCGGCGCTCTCCAAGCCTTTTGAAAAAAGCCGGGATACGGCTGTATTGGCAGGTGGGCGGAACCCGCTGGCGCGGCCCGGTGTTTTACGTGAGACGATGATGTTGTTGCCACGGGAAGGGGATGGTGGTGCTTCATATCGGGATCATCTTTGTGGTGGATTTCGCGGATTTAAGCTTGGGCATGCTGATGGTCCATGCCTTTACGTTTGATAGAAAGTGGCTGACCATGTTTGGTGTTTATCAAAACGGTGCATTACCTGCGTCTTCGAGTGTTCATCTTGTCCCGTAGCTTTCCACCACTTGTCGTGGAGTGACCAGATCCAGCCTACCACCGCGATGCAGAGCTTTCAGGTGGAAACCGGCGTAATGGAGCGCGGAGATCACCAAAGTGGAGCAACTGAACTTGGCGCCGATTTCTGCCTGTGTATCGGGCTGGCAAGGGGCATTTTTGATCCCCACTGCGCTGGGGTAGTCGTAAGCGTGTTTCGGGTCGCTGGCCTTGGTCATGACGATCCGGGTGAATTCCAGCAGTTTTTCATCATCAATGGAGCCGCTTGGTGGCCGGTACACCACCCAGGATTTCCCAAATAGTCCAGGCCTTCCTCATCATTCACTGCTTGTTTCATGGCGACTTGTAACAAGCACACTCCCGAAGAGTCTGCAGAAGGAACCACGATGGCAAGGTGGCCGTATTGAAATAGGTCGTAAGGGATTTTCTGAATCATGCCTTTTTTCAGAAACTCCCAGCTTTCATGGTGGCTCATGTGAAAGGCAATGACGTCCCCGGGCCGGAGGGCGGATCGCTCGGCAATAGTTAGATCCACAGTGGAGTTGTCATGGTGCATGACAATTCGCATCCGCTGGGATTCCATTCTTTCCGGCGGGTCCGGCGCTTTTTCCATCCATGAAAAAGGCAGCCTTCCATGATGGAGAGCGCTGTGGCTGCATCCACTAACTAAAAATAGAAAACTTACGAGGAAGCCTGAACTACTGATAAGGATCAGGCCTCGTTTAAAACCCTTGGCATATTTTCGCTGCATTCCGGCGATGCTAGTGCAAGCGAGCATATCCCTGAAATCGAAGATACTTAAACCAATATCGATGGATACGATGATTTCGAATTCGTCGGGTGATAGCTCAAGATAAGCGCTTTTGAAATCATGGTTTAAGGGCATAAAAAAGCCCGGCGGTTAGGCCGGGCTTTTTTGGATAAGTGGAGTGGGTTACTCGCCTTTGAATTGTTCGTCGTCCTCGTCGATGGTGTGGTTGAGGATGAACTGAAGATCGTCCAAGCCAAGGTTGGATGCGAAGCCTTCGTCTCCCAGAACGTTGGTGACCAACTGGGTCTTCTGGTGCTGAAGGATACGGATCTTTTCTTCCACCGTATCCCGGGTGAGGAGACGGTAGGCGATGACCTTGTTTTTCTGACCGATGCGGTGTGTGCGGTCGATGGCCTGGTTTTCCACGGCCGGGTTCCACCATGGGTCATACAGGATGACGTAGGAGGCGGAGGTGAGGTTCAGACCGGCGCCACCGGCCTTGAGGGACAGCATGAATACCGATGGGTCCTTGGTCGTCTGGAAGCGCTCGATTTCGCCTTTCCGGTCCTTGGTCTGACCGGTGAGGTAGTGGTATGGGCGGGATTCCAGTTCCAGACGGGCCTTGATGAGGTCCAGCATGGAAACGAACTGGGAGAAGACGAGCACCTTGTGACCTTCTTCGTGAAGCTGATCCAGGAGGTAGAAGAGGGACTCCATTTTGGCGGATTCCTCCTTCAAATACTTCGGATCGATCAGGCCAGGGTGGCAGCAGATCTGACGAAGGCGCATGAGTCCTTGAAGGATGGCGAAGGAATTCTTCTTAACCGCTTCATCGGAATCCAGGCCGAGGAGGGCCTTTTGAATCCGCTTGAGCTCGTTTTTGTAAAGCTCGAGCTGGATGCCTTCCATCTTGGAATACACTTCCTCTTCCGTCCGTGGCGGAAGATCCTGTGCCACCTGCAGCTTGGTGCGGCGGAGAAGGAACGGGCGAAGACGTGCAGCGAGGCGGGTCTGGCTGAGGGGATCCTTACGCTTGTCGAAACGTTTCTTGAAGTAGGCGCGGGAACCGAGGACGCCTGGCATGGCGAAGGCCATGAGCGACCACATGTCCAGCAAGCGGTTTTCGATCGGAGTACCGGTGAGGACCAAGCGGTTCTGGGAATCCAGCTCGCGGGCGCATTTCGCGGCCTTGGAGTCCGGGTTTTTGATCTGTTGGCCTTCGTCCAGAATGGTGGTGAGCCACTTGATGCCGTTCAGTTCCTCTCCACAGACGCGGAGTTGGGCGTAGTTGAGCACCAGGATATCAATGTTGTTCTGGATGTGATCGATATTGATGTCGTCGCGGTTCTTCAGAATCTTGACGGTGAGGTTCGGCGCGAACTTGTTAGCCTCGCTGGCCCACACATCGAGAACGGATTTCGGGCACACCACCAGGGCAGGCTTCTTGATGCCGCCTGTCTTGGCGTGCTCGTTAAAGAGCCACAACAGATAGGTGAGGGACTGGATGGTTTTACCCAGACCCATGTCATCGGCCAGGATGCCGCCGAAGTTGTTGGTAGCCAGATAGGCGAGGAAGCGGAAGCCATCCACCTGATAAGGGCGGAGTGTGGCATTCAGCTCGGAAGGAACGTCCGGATTCACCTCGATCTGGATGTCGCCAGCGCGGTTCTTGATGCGCTCCCATGCCTTCGGGTCGAAGACCTCGGCAGCCTTTGGATCTGCCAACTGAAGGGCGTGCATGCGGTGGGTTTCACCAGAAAGGTCGAACGGATCGAGACCCAGACGGGTAACGGCTTCGCGTTGATCTGCATCCAGCTTGATTTCGAGGCGCATCCACGATCCGTCTTCCATCCGGACGTATCCACCACGGGCAGCCACCAGTTGGCGGATCTGGGCTTTGGAAAGATTGACACCCTGCACATCGATGACGATCCGGAGGTCGAACCAGTCGATGTCCTGGCCGACGACTTCGAAGCGGACGGCGGCTGTGACCGGATCGGCGAGGATGGACTTCAAGCGCAGATCGATATCGAGATCGAGATCTTCCGGCATGGCCTTGATCCATTCCGCGAAGCGTTCCGGGAACTGCTTGGTGATGCGGGATTTGAAGGCGAGCAGCTTCTCATCATAGGTGAGACCCATCTCTTCGAGAATGGATGGCACCGGATAGAGTGCTTCGCGGGCGAAACGGAGCAACTGCTTGCCCTTGACGTTTTGTTGCTCGACGAGTTCCCAGCCTTCCTTGGTCAGTCGCTCGGTGCGGCGGCCTTTCAGCTCGATCGCTTGAACGTCGATGACAAGGTGCTCGGTCTCGGCAGCGGTGAGGCCAGCGATGAGCTTCATTTCAAAGCGTGGCTTGAGTTCCAGATCGACCACGCGCTTCTTGAGTGACTCAGGAAGCGATGCGCCGATCTTGCGAAGAAACTCCACACCTTCGAGGGAGTCGATCACGCGTTTCGGAATCAGATAACGCGGCATGACGTCCGTTTCCTCCAGCCAGCGTGGCGGGCCGGGGAAAACCGTTTCGTCGGATTGATAGAGTTCCTTGCGGCCTGGCAGGAGACGCACGGAGTGGGAAACATTTTCGCCAGAGGCGGTCACCAGTTGGAGGGCAAAGCTCTTCGCATCATACGGATCATCCTCACAGAACCAGGAGAGCTTTTCCTCCACGACCTTGAAGTCCTTTTCGTCGAGGTTGACGATATAGCCCTTCAGAGCTGGCTGGCGGAAGATGCGGTTCATGAACCGGCAGGATTCTTCCTGATCGAAATCGAGTGTGGTATCGCCATGCTTGCGCAGGAAGGCGAGGTAGTGTTCCCACAGCGTCTGGCTGGGGGAGTCCATGAGCAGGGCTGCCTCATGGTAGAGATTCACATAGTGCTCGATCTCATTCTTCTCACGAAGCTGGACCCAGACATTGGCCTTGGACTCACGCACTTCAAGGCGAGCCTCGTTGATGGTGGCCACCAAACGGAATTCCACGCTGAGCGGAGCATCCTGTGGCGGGCGCTCGTTCACTTGCTCGATGCGGTCATACCAGGAAGCAACTTCGCGTTCCTGTTCCCAATCGGCCATTTTCTTCTGAACGTGGCCCAAATCGGTGATGACGCTCATGAACTCCGGGTAAGGGAGCTTTTTCTTGTAGAAAGCGTAGGCGATGTAATTCCAGAACTCGAGGATATCGCCTGGAGGCATTGGCCACAGTTCGAGGGGCTCGTAGGTGGTGATTTCCCAGCGGGGGGTAATGCGGACCATGTCGTGGTCATGCAGCTCACCTTCAATCACATAACGGCGGTAGCGCTTTTCGATTTTGGTAACGAAATCCGCTTCCTTGTCGTCCAGTTCACGTCCCAACTTTTCTTCGATGATGTCGAGAATGGGGGTGTCGTCGAATTCGTTTGGTGACTCGGGAAGGTCTTCTCCCCGGTGCATACGCTCCATCATGGTCGCGTATTGGCAGGCACCGGAAACGATTTCGTCTTCTGCGGTGCAGGAACCGAACCAACGGTTTCCTTGAAGGCGGAGGCTTGTTCTGAATGTACCGGATTCATCTTCTACCCGGCCCTGAATGAAGAGGTGATTGCCGAAAATTTGTGTAACGGCTCCGTCTTTCTGGAGAACCTCGCCTCTTTTCCGTGCCTCTTCGGGGAAACTGTTTAGGAAGTTGAGTGTGGCTCTGTCAGGATTCATCGCGTCTTAGGTACGTTTAAAAAAAGGCCGTGTTACATGCGGGCATAATGCCCTGTAATACGAAGCCGGGTCGCAAAGATAAGCTGCGAATCCAAGGGCAGGCAATAAAAACCTTATAGCTGTTTAATAACAGAAGTGGGCCGTTTGAAACGTAACAGGCAGGCTATAAACAGCGTAGCGCCTGCAAGTATGACTGAAGCGCCAAGGTTACAATTTAGCCACGTAGCGAGATAAAGTCCGCCTATCGCTGATAAAAATCCATGGATGATCACTCCCAGGAGCAGATGGCTCAAACGCCGGGTGATCAGGAGGCAGGTGGCGGCAGGAAGCACCAGCAGGGCGACGGACATGATGGCTCCCACGGTCTGGAAGGCGGCCACCACGACAGCGGCCGTGACGGCAAGCAGGATGGATTGGGAAAGGGCAGGGGACTGTGCCGTCAATTTCGCGAGCGAGGGATCGAAGGAGGTGCTCAGCAGGCGATGGTAAAGCAGGGTAACGAATGCGATGGCCAACAGTGCAGTGGAGCCGGTGAGGAGAACGATGGTGGGAACGGCGAGGTTTCCAATCGCGATCTGGCTGCCATGGACGGCGGTTTCAAGATTGCCGAACAACACGCAATCGGGATCCAGATCCACCTTTGAAGCGAAAAGACGCAGCAGCACGACCCCGATGGAGAACATGGCGGTGAAAACCACCCCTGTGGCCGCATCCTCCCGCACGCCCCCCCGGCGGTGGAGCAGTTCAATGGCCATGACGGTGAGCCAGCCGGAAAGGGCTGCTCCGGCAATGAGCCATGGGGAGTCGAGCGAGCCGGCGATAAGGAATCCCACCACGATGCCGGGCAGCACGCTGTGGCTGATGGCATCTCCCGCCAACGACATGCGGCGGAGCACGAGAAAACTACCCGGCAGCCCGCAGGCGATGGCAGTGAATGCCGCGGTGACGACCAGCCAGATGCTGGTGACGGAACGCCAGGGATCGATCCAAAAATCAAGATTCATGAAGAGGCCTCCTTTCGAAGGGAGGGGATGGGTTTACCATGTGGATCCCATGAAGGATCACCCAGTTTCGCGGTGAGTTCCGCCAGACGTTTTTCGTCGATCCAATGTTCGGCGCGTTCCGCCTCGTCGTGCACGTGGTCTGCCTTGTAAGCGGCGTATTCTGTAAGATAGCGCTCCCACAGGCGGTGGGTGCGGACCAGCTTGGTGGCTTGGTCATGCCCCGAGGAGGTGAGATGGACGCCGGTGGTGGTGCGCTCGATCCAGCCGGAAGCTGTCAGTTTTTTGAGAAGGCGTTCATTTGGGATGAGGGGCCGGACCAAGCCCGGCAGTTCCTCATGTAGCCAGAGGGTTTTTAAAACATCCTCTCCGGCGATGCGGCGGCTCTCCCGCTTGCGGCGCAGCATGGAGGGTATCCAGCCTCGGCGTGGGCCTAACAAACCTGCCCCAAGAAAGAGAACGGTGGTGGCCAGTGCCATCAGGGGGCCGGTCGGCAGATTGTTTCCCAGTGAGGAAATCCACACCCCGGCCACGCCTCCAAGAGCTCCCATGCCACAGGCGATGGCGGCAGTCTTGGGCAGTGAATGCGTGCAAAAGCGCGCCGCCGCAGCAGGTGTGACCAGCATGGCCGTGACCAGCACCACGCCCACGGCCTGCATGGAGATCACGATGACAATGGTGAGCAGCAGGAAGAACGCGATTTCAAAAAAGCGAACCGGAAAGCCCAGCAATCTTGCAAATGCCGCATCGAAGGATACGAGGCACAACTGCCGGAAGGCCAGGGGAATCAAAACCACGCAGACCAACGTAACTGCCAGTAGGAGCACCAAATCCCGCCGATCAATGGCAGCCACCTGCCCGTAGAGGAATGCCAGCACGCCAGCGGGCTGCAGTCTTGAAATCATGGCAATGCCGATGGCGAAGAACACAGAGAGGACGAGGGCCAGCGCGGCATCCGGCTTCAGTTTGGTGAAACGCAGCAGTCCGTTCATCGTCAGACTGCCCAGCACGCCGGCAATGACAGCGGAGATGAGCACGATCAACGGATTCCGGCTTTCGTTCCACGCCAGCCCGGCCACGATGCCCGGCAGGACTGCGTGGGACAACATATCTCCGGTGAGGGCCATCCGCCTAACAACAACGAAACTGCCCAGCAGGCCACTCACTGTGCCCAGCAACAGCGCGGCGAGGAGGGCGTATTGGAGCGCCGTCATTATTTCTGCCCTCCTTCGCCCTGGTGGGCCCGTGCGGCGATTTCACTGAGCAGCGTGAGCTTGCCTCCATAGGTTTTTTCAAGGATTTCCGGTAGGAAAACCTCGGTGGTAAGGCCATGAGCCACCACCCTCATATTGAGCAGCAGGAGGCGGTCGAAGTAGCGCGCAGCGGTCTGAAGGTCATGATGTACGACGATCACCGTTTTTCCCGCGTCACGCATCCGACCCAGCAGGTGAACGATGGTACGCTCCGTGGCTGCATCCACTCCGGCGAAAGGCTCATCCATCAGATAGATCTCCGCATCCTGAGCCAGTGCGCGGGCGAGGAAAGTACGCGGCTGTTGGCCACCACTCAGCTCGCCGATCTGACGTTTCGCCAGATCGACCATGCCGGTTTGCTCCAGAGCTTCCATGGCCCTGGCGCGGTGATGCTTTCCGGGACGGCCAAACCAGCCCAGCCCGGCATAAGTGCCCATCAGTGCCACATCGAACACCGTCACCGGGAAATCCCAATCGACCGACTCCCGCTGAGGGACATACCCAATGCGCCCAAGCACTTCCTTGAGCGGTTTGTTCAGCAGTTTCACCCAGCCATTGTCCGGTTGAACCACGTCCATGATCGCTTTCAAGAGGGTGGACTTTCCTGCACCGTTCGGCCCCATGATCCCGGTGAGCGATCCATACGGAATCTCAATATCCACGCCATGAAGGACGGGCTTCCCCCGATAGGATACTGATAGATCGTGGGTTTCCAGTGCAGGTGTACTCATGATGTTAGAAACGGAATGAAACGCCCTGAATCAGTGAGAGGTCGTCGGCTGCATCGGTCAGGCCAAGCCCGAGAGCCACATCCCATTGGACATTCTTGCTGGGGGCGTAAGTGATGCCGGTATTGGCCGTGGCTTCATAGGGATGATCGCCAGCCACACCCACGTATTCGAGGAAAAGGCCCACCTTTTCAGTGATCTCAAAGTCGATCACTGCGGTATGGACAAAGTCCCAGTCATAGGCGCTGTCCTCGGCATTCCATACACGATCCAGTTCGGTTTGAAAACCGAAGCCCACCCCTTCGCAGAGATCGATGGAGACAGGGAAAATCAAGCCGCTTTCCCATTCCCCAGTGCTCACTGCTGTCTGGGATGGAATGGTGACGAAGGGCATGAGCGCGCCTGCGGTTTTACCGCCATCATTTCCCCAAAGGTTATACTTCAAGCGCACGGTGGCATCACCGAAGCCTTCGGCTCCACCTTCTTCCTTCACCCACGGGTTCAGAACGAGCTGGAGATCCGAGCTTTCCGTCAGGCCGGTTTTCAGGTTGCTCTCAGCGATGGACCAGGTGCTGACAGAGCCTTCACGTGAGAAACCCCAGAGGGTGGACTCCACCTGAAAGGTGCCGGGGTCGACCGTGTAAGGACTTTCTGTGGTATCAGGACGGTCAGGAGACATTTCCCGCGCAGATGCCAGGGATGCCATGCAGGCGAATGGTAGGAGTTTGAGCAATGGATTCATTAACGGAGGCCTTTCACGATGGAGTTTACATTATGGCGGATCATGCCGGTATAGGTTCCTTTGTCATAAGTCACCCCGTCCACGGTTTCGGTATCGCCCGGTGTGCCGAGAGCGTCTGAAAACAACGCATCGGAAGAAATTTTCACGCCTGCCTCCCCCGCTACGGCAGCGATGCCTTTTTGATTGATGGAGGTTTCCGGGAAGACGGTTTTCACCTGATGTTCACGCAGGAAGTTCACGAGATTCGCCCGATCTTTCAAACCTGCCTCAGCCGCAGTGGAGACACCCTGAAGTCCGCGCACTTCCAGCCCGAACGCCCGCCCGAAGTAGAAAAAGGCATCGTGACTGGTCACCAGAATCCGCTGATTCTCTGGGAGTTGAAAAATCTGTTTTTTCACCCACTCGGAGAGTTCTTTCACTTCCTTACGATATTCTTCCCCGCGCTTTTTATATTCCTCTGCGCCAGCGGGGTCAGCCTTGCTGAGAGCCTCCACAGCAGGGGTAATGGCATCTGCCCAGAGCAAGGGATCGCCCCAGACGTGTGGGTCTTTTGTGCCGATGAACCCTTCCTGGGGGGCGAGCAGACTGGTGACCGGAATGCCATCCGTGACGGCCACCACGTTTCTGCCGCGCTTGGCCATTTCTTCCAGAGATTCCTGGAAACGTCCTTCCAAATGTAGCCCGCTGTAGAGAACGACATCCGCCTTTTCCAACAGGGAGGTGTCCGCCAGCTTCGGCACATAGTTATGGGGATCCACACCGGGCCCCATCAGGCCGCGAACTTCCACGCGGTCTCCGCCGATCCGCTTGGCCATATCCGTCACCATGGTGGTGGTGGTGGCCACCAAAGGCTTACCGGATTTTCCACCTTTTTCCGGAGAGCACGCCGTAACGGCGAGCCCTGCTAGCAATGATAAAAACAAGCAGATGCGCTTCATGGGCCCTTTAGGTAGGACGCATCCGGCTCATGCGCAACTAGAAAACTTAGCCTAGGATAAATTTTGTTTCTCTGGCTGCTTTTTGCGCAGTGCCTGAACGGCCATGACCAAGCCACCCACCACAAACAGGCTGGGGAACCAAATCGAGTAGCCGGGTGCCAGCGAGTCCGGCTTGATCACCACCTGTTTGGGATTGGCGGGATTGACGTGGCAGGCCATTTCCTTGCCTTCCGGGTATTGGTTGGCGCGCTCGTAGATCACGGATTGTTGGGATGTCCAGGGGTGATCCCGCAGGGTGACGTGCTCACTGGTAAGTCGTTCGCCCTTCCATTCATAGCCATAGGCCACGTGCAGCGTGTATTCCGGCGCAGAGTTCGGATCAATGGTGCGCTCTTCGATTTCCGAGGAAAGGATCACGCACGGAACTTCCGGCCAGGCTCTCATTTCCCGGGCGCGCTCAAAACTGCGGGCCATGAGCCAGACAAAAAGAGCTCCCACCAGCGCCAGGCTCAGACCAATGCCTGCCAGAAACCAGCGGCCCGCAGCAGAAGGAGGAGGAGTGGGGGATGTGCTCATGTGCGGAAAGGCATGCGCCAAAAAAGCGCATCGCGCCATGGGAAATACACATTGATCGTTGGCAGATCTGCGGCACGAGCTAGAATCGCTCCAATGTTTCGCCCGGCCCTGCTTTTTTTCCTGCTCGGCTGCAGTGTGCTGTCCGGCCAGTCCATGCGCTACGCGCGCCATGGTGATGCCGTTCCGGCCAATCAGTTGATGGTTGCGGGAAATGCCTGTGGCCCGGCCGCACTGTTGAATGCCTTCCGCTGTGGCAATGAGAGCTGGCAGCGACCACTGGCCAGGCTTCAGGGAACCACCGACCGCGAGCGCATCCTTTCGATCATCCGTCAATACGGAGGCCGTCCCTCGAAATCGCTGAAAAACCACCAGCGCTGGAGCCGCAGAGGCATCAATCTCAATGACCTGACGGATATCGCCAATGAGATGACTACCGGCCTTTATCTTCCACGGCTGGGTTCGCAGGTTTTCTTCTCTGAGAAGAATCAAGCGCCCGGCAAGCTGCTGCAAAAGGTCCACCAGCAACTGGGGAAATCGTTATCCCGAGGTTTTCCTCCCATCCTTAGCGTGCGCCGTTTCGCCTTCCGGAAAGGCGAGTGGGTCGTCATCGAAGCGCATTTCATCACTCTCACCGCCCTACCGGAAAAACTCGATCAAAATGCCACTGGATTTTCCTTTGAGTATCTCGATCCATGGGGCGGCAAACGCTGCCGGGGAGATTTGATGATCCCCTCTCGTCCATTACCTGCAGGCGTCCCAAGCAATCTGGAAATCCTCATTCCCCAGACTCCCGTGGGGAAAAATCTCGTCAAACCGGGGGAGCCCAGCACCATCCTTTTTGCCGCAGCCATCGGTCGTTGGTGAAATGAGATAGACAAGATGCGATTGACTGTAAATCCTCGCGCCGCTCCACCTCTCCGGAGACTGGAACACCACAATGCCGCTGTGATGGAATGGTAGACATCGCAGACTTAAAATCTGTTGGGCGTAAGCCCGTGCCGGTTCGAGTCCGGCCAGCGGTATTTTCGGAACAGAGGCCGATTCAACTCCGCCCTGCAGCCATGATCCATCCGATGATCATGATGGCAAGCAGTAGGGAGCTTACGAGTCCGAAAATGATGAGAAGGGTTTTGGGCAAGTTTTTCTTTTTATCTTCCATCTCATAGAGTGCCTCGTAATGCCGGGCTGTCAAAGAAACCTCCTTTCAAATGGAGAGGCATGGCCAAAGGAGAATTAGCGAAAGGATTGCATAATTATCTCAATGATTGCCATTTGCATTATAATAAAGAGGCGAATGCGGGAAAATCCTTGTAACTGCAAGGCAAGTCGCTCGGCACGCCGTCTGCGACAGTCATTTTACTTACCCATTAATCTTATGTTACACTGGACTCTTGTATTTCTTGTTATTGCCCTTATCGCTGCAGTTCTAGGCTTTGGCTCACTCGCAGGTACTGCGGCTGCCGTAGCGAAGGTGCTGTTTCTGATATTCCTGGTCGTTTGGGTGATTTCGTTTTTCACCCGCCGCTGAATCACGAATATAACTCGGATCTTTCCTTCACTCAGATCTCTTCGTAGATCTGAGTGATTTCTGTTACATCGCCAGAGATGGGAGAACCCGCTTGGATTTCCTCCACCCATGTTTTTACCAGAATGGCTGTGGTATCACTGCAGGCCTGGAGGCCATAAGAGTAGGGACGCAGGCCTGACGTATGAGGGAATGCAACATCGTGGATCCGTTTGTTGGGTTTTCCATTTTCCCCGATGAGTCGATACGCACCATCGATCTCCACTCCACCGATGTGGTAAACTTGTTCTCCGTTTTGCCAAGAAAGATGCTTTTGCTTTTCCTCTGGTAAGGAAGCGACGGTAGCCAAATCGATGGGGGCTTGGGCCATTCTAACGACTCCGTCATGGATGAGGCTGGGAAAGGGATAGTTTTCCAGTTCCAGTGGCTTTTGTCCGCTGCAATCGATGAACATGCGGTAAGTCAGGCTGCTTTGTTCGCCATTATGGTCCACCGTGATGGTGGTGAGGCTGGGGGTGGTCTGTTCTTCATTGATGCTGACTTTTCCTGCCACGATGTCCAATCGCCCGGCATCGTAGAGCGCCAGAATGGTATTCCCTGACGGGAGAGGCATGGCCGCGATGACGTTCATGAGAAAGGGCATCACCTTGGACTGCAGCAGCAGGTGATCTTCGGCCGGCATCAGCTCCGCATGGAAGTTGAGAGTGTACATCAGATCATCCATGACTTCCTTCCAATGGATGGGCTTGTGATGAATGACCGACTCTCTGGCTTCCACCATTTCACAACGCATGCCCTCGAAGGCATTGTCATAGTCATGCTCGTCCGTCATTTTTTCGGAAAAGGCAGCGATACCGAATTGTGAATCAGCGAGGACATCGACCATTTCCAGAATCCCGTCTTTTTCAAACGCTTTACGCAAGGCGGGGCGACAGACTTTATCAAAGTAGGTTTCGAGTCTGAGAAATCCCTGAGAGTCTACTAGAGCGAGCATTTCTTTACGATCCACATGACGATAGATTTCTCTGAAGGGCTCGACTTGATCGAATTGCAAATGCGGCAGGAGCCCATGCGACGAATGCATGACGATTTTAAAACCCTCCGCACCGGGGAACGGATGGAAGGTCATTCTGCCAGAATTTTCGACGAATGTGCCATGACGATGGGAAAGGGAGGAGATGACATCGAATGCGCTGAGTGATGCCCCCAATGTTCCGATGGGGAAGTCCAGATAGGTTCCTTCTTCCGGCAGCAGTTTGGCAATGGGCCATGGTGATGTATAATAGCCCTGCTCCGGCTGATCGCTTTCCGCCCAATGGTGGCCGGTGGCAATCACTACCTTGCTGAAATCGAACTCGTTTCCATGGGCAGTGATCAATTTCACCCTGTCGGAATCCGGCATGTCTTGGATGTCCACTATTTCACAATCGGGAAATTCCCGGATTTGAATGCCGGATTCCACCAGTTTCGCTGTGATGGCCTGATACTGGGAATTCAAATAACGGCCGAGGGCCAGACGGGGATAGACTTCACTGTCACTGATGGCGTCGGTCTCGATGCCGAGGGACTGAAGCATGAAAGGGTCCTGATCCCGCAGCCAATCCCCGAAAGAGACCACCAGAGCGGGCAATTCCTCCGAGGAAATGTTCGACATGTTATACCGATCCGTTGTTGCCGGATTGTAAGGCATACCCATGCCGGTGATGGCGCTTTTTTCAAAAATCGAAATCTGCTGGATCTCTTTTTTGAGGACCTCCACTTCGTCCCAGATGTGTTTCAGCAAGTAAATGGAAGAAGCGCCGCTTCCGATAATGGCGAGATGGTTCCTTGGGTTCATCGAGGGGGCAGCCTGAGCTTGTAGGAGCATCGACCGAGTCTCCGCGAAAGCAAGTTCCAGTCCGCATTATTATCTTCAAGTGCCATTGACCGGAGGGGCGGGCAATTTATAGTTTGAAACTTTATGGATATTCTCAATACAGCCGGGACCGTGCCTGAGTGGGATGCAAGGCTGTTACAGATCTTTATCTCGGCAGGGCATGATTACTGGGGGCGCAAGGGTGAAGGCCGCCTGCAAAACGGCATTACCGAAGTGAGGGAGGTGGAATGCGTGGCAGGGATGGGGCTGTATGGGGACCGTTACTTCGGCTACAAGCCGGATTACAAGGGGCAGGTTACCTTTTTCTCCTCCGAGGTGGTGGCCGAGATACGGGAACATTTCAAACTACCCAAATTACCTGCATCGGTTTTCAGACGAAATCTGATTGTCGCAGGGGTGAATCTGCAGGAATGGAATGGGCGGCGTTTTTGGTTCCAAGGGGTGGAATTCGAAGGCAGCCAGGAGTGCAAGCCATGCGTTTGGATGGATCGCGTCATCGCACCCGGTGGAGAGGCGTTTTTGAAAAGCAGGTTCCGGGGTGGACTGCGCGCCCGGATCATTACCAGCGGAACCCTGCGAACGGAAGAAGGGTATCAGCAAAGAGTTTTCATCATCTAGCAGATTGATAGGATTGCTGGTTCCTGTGGGATAATATGGTTGTGCAATCCCTCGAATGCATCCAAGGCAATAAGCCCTAACTGCGGTTCATCAGAAGGGTGCGGAGGTGCTCCAAATTTGCCGGTTTCACAAGGTGCTCATTAAAACCGGCTTCTTCCGCACGGCTGCGGTCTTCATGGGTGCCATAGCCGGTGAGGGCGATGAGGAAGGTATCCTGCAGCGCAGGCATGGTGCGGAGCTTGCGGGCTACCTCGAAGCCATCCATGCCCGGCAGTCCGATATCCAGGAGGACCACTTCCGGCTTGAATTCCGCAGCTACGGACACGGCATCCGGGCCTGTGAGGGCGACACGGGTTTCATGCCCATCCAACTCCTGAAGCATGGCCATGGTTTCTGCGGAGTCCTTGTTGTCATCCACGATCAACATTTTAAGCGCCCGCCCGCCATCGACAGACAGGGCAGGGGAAACAGTCTCTTTGGGTGAGTTTTTCAGCAGAGGGAGACGCACGATGAATTCCGAGCCTTGACCCAATCCTTGGCTGCGTGCCTCGATGCTGCCATCGTGAAGTTTTACCAGCCGGTGAACGATGGTGAGGCCGATGCCCAGACCACCGTGCGCTCTATCAAGTGTGCGGCTGGCCTGGACAAAGAGATCGAAAACATGAGGCAGGAGTTCCGGGGAAATGCCCACGCCATTATCCGAAACGCGGACGACCACCTCTGTCCCCGGTGCCTCCACCTCGGCCGTAAGGGAGATGCGGCTGCCCTCACCGCTGTATTTGCAGGCATTACCAATGAGATTGCCAAAAATCTGTTCCAGACGAGTGGTGTCTCCATTGATGAAGATCGGCTCCTCGGGCAATGATATGATCAATTGCTGATGGGCATTCCTGCAGGCGGCTTCCGCCATGTCTGTCACAGCTAACAGGATAGGTTTCAATTCCACCGTTTTGCACCGCAGTTCGATCTTGCCTTCCGTGATGCGTGAGACATCCAGCAGGTCATTGATCATGTGATTCATGTTTTCGATCTGGCGGCTGATGAGCTGCAGGGCGTGCTCTCTTTGCTGAGAGGAAACCTCCGGGTTCTGAAGGATTTCCGTGGCATTGCGCAGGGGAGCGAGCGGATTCCGCAGTTCATGGGCGAGCATGGCGAGAAACTCGTCCTTGCTCTTGTCCGCGCGGGCCAGCTCTGCATTGCGCTGGGCCAACTGTTCATTCGCATCACGCAGGAGGGTTTCGCTTTGACGCAATTCCTCACGTTGGCGGGCGAGATCGAAGAACGTGGCAGCCTTATTGAGAAGATTCGCGGGTTCGATCGGCTTGGGAAGGAAGTCCACGGCACCGGTCTCATAGCCACGGATGCGGCGCTGCTGGTCCACCACACCTGCTGTTAGGAAAATAATCGGGACACTCCGCGTGCGCTCGGTGCCGCGCATCAGTTCCGCCAGTTCAAAGCCGCTCATACCAGGCATTTGCACATCGATGAGTGCCAGCGCGAAGTCATGCACCAGCAGGAGTTCCAGGGCTTCCGAGCCTGAACGGGCCTTCAGCAATTCCAGTCCATCGCGTTTGAGCAAGCCTTCCAAGGCAAGAAGGTTTGCATCGAGGTCATCGACAAGCAGGAATTTAATGATGCGGGGAGATGTCATTTCAGTTTTTCAAGGTAACACAGGGCGTCTGCGATTTCCTCCAGAGTTAATGCCGTGGCCGAGGGGCAGGCTTCCAGCGCGGCACGGGGCATGGTTTCCCCCTCTGCGGTTTCAGGAAGCTGGACGAGAGCGGTGCCTCCTGCAGAGCAGACAGCTTTCAAGCCATCTGCTCCGTCCCTGCTGGCACCTGTGAGGATTATGCCAGTGAGGCTGTCTCCCCATGCATCTGCTGCCGACTCAAAAAGAACGTCGATGGCAGGGCGAGAGTAGAGGACAGGTTCGTCACTGGACAAGGAGAGTTGGAAGTCCGGTTCCACCAGAAGATGATAGTCCGGCGGAGCGAAGTAGATGGTGCCGCCAGCGACGGGTTCCTTATCCTCCGCTTCTTTTACCGGAAGGGCACAGCGGCTCTGGAACAGCTCGGTAATCATGCTCTTCTTGTCCGGCGAGATGTGCACCACCACCAGAATAGGGAGGGTGTATCCGGGTGGCAGCGCGGAAAGAATGACGGTAAGCGCATCGATGGCTCCCAAGGAGGCTCCGATCACTACGGCACGCGATGGTGGTAATTGCCGGGTGTTCATAGGAGGGATAATTTTTGATAGATCCGCTGTTCCCGGTCAAACTCCTCGAAGGAGGCTGCATGCGCGGAAAAACGCAGGCTTTCCTTGGAACCGATGCCGAGAAATCCCTTTCTGACCAAAGAGTCCTTGAACAGACCGATGGCACGATCCTGCAGGTCCCGCTTGAAATAGATGAGGACGTTCCGGCAGGAAACGAGCTGCATCTCTGCGAAGACCGCATCCGAGACCAGGCTGTGATCGGAAAAGACAGTGCGCTCCCGCAGGGTCTTGTCGAACATGGCACGTCCATAGCCGGTGGTATAGTAGTCTGATAGAGAGGCCTTTCCGCCTGCCTTCTGGTAGTTTTCCGTGAAGAGGGAGATGCGATCCAATGGATAAATGCCATCCTGCGCTTTTTTGAGGGCATCCGTATTGATGTCGGTGGCGTAGAAGATGGTTCTGCTTTCCAGACCTTCCTCCCGGAAGAGGATGGCGAGGGAATAAAGTTCTTCTCCGGCACTGCATCCGGCCACCCACACCTTGAGGGACGGATAGGTTTTGAGATGAGGGATGACCTGCTCCCTCAGCGACTTGAAATAGGTGGGATCACGAAACATCTCACTTACCTGTACTGTTAGAAATGGCAGCAGTGCTGAGATGGCGTCCGGACGGTGGAGCACGTGATGCTGGAGCTGGGAAAAACTTTCACAGTCGAAATGATGGAGTGCCTGGGCAAGACGGCGCTTGAGGGATGCAGGAGAGTAATCCCGGAAATCATACTGATATTTCCGGTGGATGGCCTCCAGCAGCAGATGCAGCTCGAGCTCCTCGGTTTCTGTGACGGGGCTTTTCATCGTGGCATCCAGACGCGGATCAGGGAGAGGAGTTTTTCAACATTCAGAGGCTTGGCGAGGTAGTCGTTTGCTCCGGCATCCAGGCATTGCTTCTGATCACTCTTCATGGCCTTGGCTGTTAGGGCGATGATGGGCAGCTTTTTCCATTCCGGCCGCTTGCGGATGTGCTGCATGGCGGTAATGCCATCCATTTCAGGCATCATGATGTCCATTAGGACAAGGTCCACCGCCAGCTTGGGATCCTGCAGGGACTTCTCCAGCGCGGCGATGGCCTCGTGACCATTGCGGGCGATCTGGAGCTTCACCCCACGACCTTCCAGCAGGCTGGTGAGGGCGAAGACATTTCTGATATCGTCTTCAGCGATCAGAATGGTGCGGCCCTCCAGTGCGGCATCACGATTGCCCGCTTTTTCCAGCATGAGCTGCTTCTCTGGCGGCAGGTCCGATACCACCTGATGGAGGAAGAGCGTAACCTCATCCAGCAGTCTTTCATGGGATTTGGCTCCCTTGATGATGATGGATTTTGAATAGCGTCGCAGTCTTTGTTCCTCCTCGCCGGTCAGGGCGCGGCCGGTGTAAACGATGACGGGCGGGAAGGAGTAGGAGTCTTCCGCACTGAGTTTTTCCAGCAGTGAAAAGCCGGAAGCATCCGGCAGGCTAAGATCCAGGACCATGCAGTCGAAAGTAGCCGTCTTGAGATGCTCCAGGCATTCTGCGGCTGTCCTTGCGCACACGGTCTCCACATCGCGGGAACTCAGCAGATGGCTCATGGCTTCCACCTGCACCGGATCATCCTCCACCACGAGGACGCGGCGCATTTTCTGCGTGAGACGTGTTTCCAGCTTACGGAAGGTCTCCACCAACTGCTCACGCTTTACGGGCTTGATCATGTAGCCGACGGCTCCAAGGGCCAGCGCGGTCTGTGTGTAATCGCTCGCAGAAACAATGTGGACGGGAATGTGGCGCGTGCGTGAATCACTTTTCAGGCGTTCCAGCACGACGAGTCCGGAATTATCCGGAAGACCGATATCCAGCACCACCGCGCTGGGTAAATGCTGCTGGGCGAGGGCGAGGGCTTCTTCCGCCGTGGTGGCGATGAGACACTGGAACTGCATCTCCCTGGCGAGATCGTAAATGATCCGGGCAAAGGATTCATCGTCCTCCACGGTAAGAATCAAACGGCCAGTCCCGGTGAGGGTTTCGCGATCATCGTTGATTCTTGAGCGCGGAATGGGGGCGGAGTTGGTTTTTTTATCCGGGCGCGTGAGGGATGAGGCGGCAGGGGACGGGTAATCTGGAGCTGGCTCTGTTTTCTCACCCTGATAGATTTCCGGTATCAATACCGTGAAGGTGCTGCCCTGGCCGGGTTCGCTGATGAGCTGAATGTCACCACCCAACAGGCGCGTGAGATTCCGGGAAATGGACAGCCCCAGCCCTGTGCCACCATATTTACGGTTGGTCGCGCCATCGGCTTGGGAAAAGGGATCGAAAATCATGCGCTGCTGGTCATGGGAAATACCGATGCCGGTATCACTCACGGCGAAGGCTAGATGACGATCCGCTGCCTGGCGGACTTTCAAGGTGACCGTACCTTCTGCGGTGAATTTAAGGGCGTTGGACAGGAGGTTTTTCAAAACCTGCTCAAGGCGTTGGGAATCCGTCTCAATGCTCCGTGGGGTGCCGGGCTCCACTTCCATGAGGAGTTGCAGAGCTCTTTGCCCCGCCACTGGATCGAAGGTGCCGCGCAGATTGGTGAGCAGACGCTCGATGTTCATAGGCTCGGGATGAATCTCCATGTGACCGGCCTCTATTTTCGAAAGATCCAGCACGTCATTGATCAGGGTGAGCAGATCGTTTCCCGCGGATTCGATGGTGAGGGCATACTTCACCTGCTCGGCTGATAGATTGCCTGTCCGGTTTTCTGCCAGAAGCTTGGCGAGGATGAGTGAGGAATTAAGCGGGGTGCGCAGCTCATGGGACATGTTCGCCAGGAAGTCCGATTTGTAACGGCTGGCCTGCTCCACTTCCCGAGCCTGTGCCTCCAGAGTTACCTTGGCCGTGATGAGATCGTTTTTCTGGCGTTCCAGGAATTGGGTTTGTTCCTCGAGCTGGGTGTTGATCTGCTCCAGTTCAGCCTGTTGCAGCTCAAGGCGGGATTGGGAGTCACGCAGGGCGCGGCTTTGCTCTTCCAGCTCTTCATTTGAGACGCGCAGTTCCTCGCTCTGGGCCTGCAATTCCTCGGACTGCTGCTGGGTTTTCGCAAGGAGTTCCTGCAACTCCTCCCGATACAGCGCGGATTTCACCGAAGCGCCGATCTGTTCGGAAATCTGTTGGAGGAAATGCTCCTTTTCCCGGCTGAGCGGGTGCATGAAGCCGAGTTCGATCACGGCGTTCACCGAATCATCCGATAGGGCAGGGAGGATGATGAGGTGGCGGGGCTTGCTTTTGCCCAAACCGGATCCGACGACAAGGTAGTCGTCAGGAATGTCATCGAGGTGACGCAGCTTCTTCTCGATGATGGCGTGGCCCAGGAGTCCTTCTCCTGCCCGGAAGCACTCCGGGACGCCGCTGTCGGCAGGTGCCCCCAGAAGTGCCGTTCGTTCAAAGTGGCCCTTACGGCTGGTGAACATCGCGCCAGCCTGGGCATCGAGAAAGTCTGTCAGAAACATGAGAACACTCTCTGATAGAGGCTTGATGCTTTTCGCCCCGGACATGACGTTCACGAGCTTCAGCTTTCCGGTTTGTACCCATTCCTGCTTCTTCCGCAGGTTCTGGGCACGGTAAATGAGCCACATGATGATGGATGCCAGTAGAATTCCAGAGCCTGCGGTGGCAGTGGCACTGTTGAAGGCCTGGCGATTGGCCTCTCCCATTTCATTAATCCGCTTCTCCCTGAGTCGGGATTCCTCCCGCTCCATATCGCTGAGATCCGCCCGGAGCGATTCCATGGCCTGCTTTCCGCGATCCGTGGCGACGACTGCACGGGCGGCATCGAATCCGTTTTCACGACGCAGCAGGATGGTTTCATCCAGTTCCGCCAGCTTGGCCTTTACCTTGGCCTCCACCTGGATAAGCAGATCCCTCTGAACCGGGCTATCCCTGACGAACTCACGCACCTTATCAAGCTCCGCCTGAAGACTGGAGCGCCCCAAATGATAGGGCTGGAGATACTTTTCATCCCCGGTGATGATGAAACCGCGCTGCCCCGTCTCCACATCCTTCACATACGATAGGATGTTTTTCAATGACGACAGCACCACATGAGTGCGCTCCATGTGTTTTGCCCCATCACGAAGGGAAATAATGTTCTGTGAGGCAGTGTAGCCGGTGACCAGGAAGAAGAGGACGGCACCGAGAAAGCCAACGTAGAGGGGAAGATTGCTAAATTTTTTTGAAGCAGGCTCCGAGAGCTGGCGTAGATGAATCGGCATACGGGTGAATTAAAGAGGAGGGGAAGAGGAACTGCTCAGACTGGCATAAGCCTCGCGTGCAATAGCGCATTTCATGCCGTGTGGCCACCTACCGGAATCTCAAGGTATAGGGGCAAATGAAAAGGTTTTAATAACGCATTACGCACGATAAGGATGCAAATGGCATCGAAAGGATAATTGATTTTGTTAGAAAAATGAAGGTTTAATCCGAGCTTTCAGGGCGGGAAAAGTTAATGATAGACTCCAACATGGTCGAACAATCCGGGAGCCAAGTGATTCCCCCAGATGTCTTGCTGGGTGCGTATGCGCGTGGAGTATTCCCCATGGCTGAGAAGGGGAAAATTCTGTGGTTTTCTCCGACGATGCGGGGATTGATCCCGCTGGATGAACGGTTCCACATCCCGCGAGGTTTGAGGAAAAGCCTGCGGAAGCACCCATTTGAAGTGAGATTCAACACGGCCTTCCGCGAGGTGATGCTGGGATGCGCCAGCCGGGATGAAACGTGGATCAATACTACGATTCTGGAAAGCTATTGCCTGCTACACGATCACGGTTATGCACACTCGGTGGAATGCTGGGATGCAGAAGGACTCCAGGGCGGCTTATACGGTGTGGCCTTACCCGGAGTGTTTTTCGGAGAAAGCATGTTTTCCCGGAAAACGGATGCTTCCAAGATCGCTCTGGTAGGGCTGGTGGAGCGGCTGCGGGAAATGGACTTCAAGATGCTGGACACCCAATGGCTGACGGAGCACCTGAGTCAATTCGGCGGGTATGAACTACCGAGGAAGGAGTATCTGAAGAAACTCGCCGAGGTATTGGCCGGTTGATGGCCAGGTGGAGAGCACTCTTGTGATCCACCCGGGCTGCAGTGACCTTACTTGATCTTGATATCGATCATGGCTTTCTTCCGGCGGGCCTCGATCCAGCGTTCATACTGGGCGGAAGTCTTTTTGCGACGCACGCGCTCTTCCACCATCTGGCGGACTTCGCCAAGGGAAGGAGCAGGGCCGTAGGTCTTCTTGGTGACCTTTACGATCGTGAAGCCCTGCGGGTCCTGAAGCGGGCCAGTGAGCTTACCGATCTCCGCATCCATGAGGATGGCTGCGAATTCGGGGGAAAGATCGGTGCGCGGAACGTTTTCCTGAACGCCACCCGTCTCGGCATAGGCATCGCGGGAATTGGTCTTGGCGAGTTCCGTGAAGTCCTTACCGTCTTCCAGTTGCTTGTAAATGCTCTCGGTCAATTCGAGCTGGGTCTCGGCGGTGGCTGTCGGATTGTCCGGATCAGCGCGGGGGATGAAGATTTTCTGGAAGGAAATCTGGTCCTTGGAGACATCGCGCAACTCATTCTTGATGGCAGCGTATTCGCGCTGGATCTCATTGGGCAGCGGTGGCGGGGCATCCGAGAATTGTTGGGCACGCATGGCCTGGACGACCATTTTCTCACGCGTCATGTCGCGATAGCCTTCCATGGTGAGGCGGCTGCGCTTCAGTTCCTCGCGGAATTTTGCTTCGTCGCCATTGTAGAGTTCGCGCATCTGGCGTTTCACTTCCTCATCGATGAGGTAAGGCTTGATGCTGGCGCCGAGTTTCTTGAACTCATCGAGAATGATCTGACGGTCCACCAGTTCCTGCAGGACCTTGTCCTTGGCTTCCTTGAACTTTGCATCGAACTGCGGGCCACGGCGGGGAAACTGGGCGGAGAGCTGGGCGTAGATGGGAGCCAGCATGAAGGACACCTGGTTCTTGGTGATCACGCGGCCATTCACTTTGGCGGCGATGCCATTGACCTCAATGGGGCCGGAAGGCATCTGCGGTTGTCTCTGCTGGGGCGGGGGAGCCGGGGCGGGCGCTGGCTCTTCTTGGGCCAGCAGGAGGCTTGCAGGGCAGAGGGACCCAGCTAGGGCCAAGGCGAGGGCAGGACGGAACTTCATGGAGGTAAGGCGGGGATATCAGAAATTTTGCAGAAGCTGGATCGCTTCCGACAGCCTTCCGTTTGGACTGCCAGATTGCAAGCGGGGAAAGCGGCGTCCTTCAAGCAAGATATAGTCGCCATTCCGGTGCAGCATAAGCCGTTGCCCCTGGATTTCCACGGACGCTATCCCTTCAGCGGCAGCGAGGGCCTTGATTTGTGCAATTTTTATCAGATTTTCTGCGGCTTCCGGCAATCTTCCGAAACGATCGTTCCAAGACGCCTTGAGAGCGGCCACGGCTTTCATGGTGCCAGCCTCGGAAAGCTCCCGGTAGGCGGTGATGCGGAGCTTGGTTTCCGCCAGCCATGCGGCGGGCAAAAAGGCCGGTGCCACCTGCTGCGGGTCTTCACGGGCATAGGTGGCCTCACTCAGGGCGATGCAGTCCGCGCGGAAGGTGATCTCACCCTGCGGGGCATCCTTGCGGCCCTTCAGCCTGTCCACGGATTGGCGGAGGAGCTGGCAGTAGAGATCGAAGCCGATCTGTGAGATGTGGCCGGACTGCTTGGTGCCCAGCAGATTTCCCGCGCCACGGATTTCCAGATCCCGCATGGCGATCTTGAAGCCGGAGCCGAGCGCGGTGTATTGCTTGATGGCGTGGATGCGTTTGCGCGCATCACCCACCGTCATCATGTCCCGTGGCAGAAGGAGAATGGCGTAGGCTTTTTCCCCCGCACGGCCTACGCGGCCACGGAGCTGATAGAGATCCGCCAGACCAAAGCGATCCGCACGGTCGATGAGGATGGTATTTGCATTCGGAATATCCAGCCCGGTCTCGATGATGGTGGTGGCTAACAAAACATCCGCCTCGCCCTTTACGAAGGTGTGCATCACCACTTCCAGATCATCCTTATCCATCTGCCCGTGGCCGATGAGGATGCGGGCCTCAGGGACCAACTGGCGGATTTTGGACGCCATCATCTCGATGGTCTTCACCCGGTTGTGCAGGAAAAACACCTGGCCGCCGCGCTTCATCTCACGCCGGATGGCATCCCGGATCACCCGCTCATCGTAGGCGCACACGGTGGTGGAGACGGGCACGCGGTTGGGCGGGGGAGTCTCGATGGTGGACATGTCCCGCGCTCCCATGAGGGCCATGTAGAGCGTACGGGGAATGGGTGTGGCTGATAGAGTGAGCACATCCACCTGGCGGAAGAGTTGCTTGAACTTCTCCTTGTGCGCCACGCCAAAGCGCTGCTCTTCATCGATCACCACCAGCCCGAGATTCTTGAAACTGACATCTCCGGAAACGAGGCGGTGCGTGCCGATGACGATGTCCACCGAGCCATCGGCCAGTCCGGCGATGGTATCGCGTATTTCCGATGGCTTGCGGAAGCGGTTCATCAGATCGATCCGCACGGGATAGTCAGACATCCGTTCGCGGAAGGTGCGCCAATGTTGCTCCGCCAGCACGGTGGTAGGCACGAGAATGGCCACCTGCTTTCCGCTGGTGACGGCCTTGAAGGCAGCGCGAATGGCCACCTCTGTCTTGCCGAATCCCACATCGCCACAAATCAGACGATCCATGGGGCGGGTGGACTCCAGATCCAGCTTCGTCTCATCGATGGCGCGCCGCTGATCGGTCGTTTCCGTATAATGGAATGACCGCTCGAATTCCCACATCCACTTGGTATCCGGTGGATGGGCGAAGCCTTGCTCATGCTGACGCTCCGCCTGCACCCGCAGGAGCTGCGCTGCGTAATCGAGGATGGATTTTTCCGCTGCCTTGCGCGCTGTTTTCCAGACAGTGCCACCCAGCTTGTTCAGGTCCGGCGTCTTGCCGCCCAGACCCACGTACTTCGCCACGAGGTGTGCTTGCTCCAGAGGCACACCCAGTTGTGCGCCATCCTTGTATTCCAGCACCAGTTCATCGCCTTCATCCCCCTGCTGGATGCCCTTGAATTTCGCGATGCCATACTCGTAGTGGACCACGAGATCGCCTTCCTCCATTTCATCCACGGTGGCTCTGGCGCGGGCGGCACGGGCTTTTTCCAGAGACGTTTTCCGCACCATCCCCGGCGTCCGGTAGCGTCCGAAAAGCTCCGATGAGGAAAGCACCGCCAGCCGGGACACCGGCACCGTGAAGCCTGCCAGCAGCTCGCCCCGCACGGGCATGAGCCCCAGATCCCGCTCCAGATCCTTGCCCGCCAGTTCGGCAAAACGTTCCTCCTCGCCCTTGTTGCTGAAGACCATGGCCACATCCCAGCCCTCGCGCTTCCAGTCATTGAGCTGGCGGAAGAAATTCTCACGCCGCAGTTCCTCCAGCACAAAGTCTCCGGCCTCGAAGTGGCCCAGCGGGGAGCCGAAGGTGGCCAGGGTAAAGTCCTCCTCACTGTTGAATTCCGCCGCATCCTCCAGAATCCTAACATCCGGCCGGAAAACCTCCGCGTGATTGAAGGAAACGATCACATCTCCCTTGCGCTTGTAGTCCTCCACCGTGGCTTCGGCGGAAGGTTCCGTTAGCAGGAGATCCGCCGCTGCCAGCTTGCGGGTGGAGGCTTGGGAATCGAGGTCGAATTCCCGGATGGACTCCAGCTCCGTATCGAAAAACTCCAGCCGCAGCGGCTTGGCAGCCTGCCAGGCGAAGAGATCGATGATGCCGCCGCGCACGGCGAAATGGCCACGCGCCGCCACCGTGGGCACGCGCTCATAGCCATGGTCCGCCAACATTTGTGCCAGTTCCGCAGGATCGAGAGTGTTGCCGGGCTTCAGATCCGTGCGGCTGGAGCGCAGAGCCTTGGGCGAGGGAGCAGGGCCGGAAAAAGCATCACTGCCACACAGCACCACGCAGCTTTCCGAGCGTGCCAACACTTCCAGCACCGCGAACCATTCCGCAGCAGACTCCGGGTCCGCCACAGTGCCATCTCCGGTTTCCACCGGTGGCTCCGGCAGCACCAGTGCGGTGATGCCCCAGAGCTCCAGCTCCGAGGCGATCCGCTCCCGGTGCCGGGGCAGCTCGGAAACCAGCCACAGGCGCGTCTTTTTCCGATCCCTGGCCGCCGCCCACACCACTGCCGCTAGAAAGCCATGGGAGGCATCGGCCGCGTGATCGAGCACGATCTCCCCATCGCCCTTGGCCAGCGGGGCCAGACGTGCGGAAAATTCAGGCTGCGTCACCGCCTGCCTCAGCCAGCGGTGGGTGGGATCGTCCGAAGACACGCGCCAGCCATAACCCCGGAAGCCACAACGCGCAAGGCCACACCTCCATGCCCCTTAATCACGACGCAGCTTGGAATCCGCAGTCGCACTTCAAGGGAACAACGCCTTCAACAACGGATTCGGCCGATCCTTGGGACTGGCGAAGACATGGGTGATCGTAGGCGTGCCCTTGATCGGGATGGCTGCCACGCTGTTTTTCATCACGCCTGCCAGTGCAGCGGGTAGCAGGGCGATGCCCGAGCCTGCCGCCACCATCAGCGCCACGGCTTGAGCGCGTGGAGATTCCAGAATGATGCGTGGGCGGAATCCTGCCATGGCACAGAGATCCCGCACGTGGTTGGCAAAGGCGGGCGCGGATTCGCTGGAAACGGCGATGAATGATTCATCCGCCAGCTCCTTCAACGCAATGGATTTTCTGGCAGAGAGTGGATGGCCTGGGGGAGTGAAACACAGCAGCGGCTCCTTGCTCCACATCGCCAATCGGATGCCTGCCGGACGCTCCTCAGGTGCCAGACCGATGAAGCCGCCGTCCAGCCTGCCATCCGCAATGGCTGTTAGTTGATCGCTGGGGGAAACATCGTGCAGCATCACCTGCACGGATGGATGCTTCAGGCGGAATTTGCGAAATGTCTCCACCAGTTCATCAGTCATCACGGCACTGACAAATCCCAGCCGCAGTCGCTCGGTTTTTCCCTCCGCGCACAATTTTGCAGCATCTCCGGCGCGCACGATGCGGCGTGGAATATGACGCGTTTCCTCGTAAAACAAATGCCCTGCAGCGGTGAGCGATATCCGGCGTGGCTCGCGAATGAAAAGCGCAGCGCCGATCTTTTCCTCCAGCGTCCGCACATGCCGGGAGAGCGGTGGCTGTGCCAGATGAAGACGTTTGGCCGCACGGGTGAAGGAAAGCTCCTCCGCCACTGCAATAAAGCACTCCAGTTCACGCAATGAATAATCCATACCGAAACGGTATCATAATGCGACGAAACAGGTAATTCCAATATGGATCATTTCCCGGTTATTTTCAGCGTCCACAGCAACCACCGAACTTCATGGCAATCAGTGACACGATCAAGAAAGGCGCCACCCGCGCACCGCACCGCAGCCTGCTGCGCGCCACCGGCGTCATCCAGTCCGAGGAGGATTGGGGAAAACCGTTCATCGCGATTGCAAATTCCTTCGTGCAGATCATTCCCGGCCACGCTCATTTGGACGTGGTGGGCCGGAAGGTTCGTGAGGCGGTTCGCGCGGCAGGCGGTGTGCCTTTCGAGTTCAACTGCATTGGTGTGGATGATGGCATCGCCATGGGTCATGGCGGCATGAAATACTCGCTGGCCTCCCGGGAGATCATTGCAGACAGCATCGAGACCATGTTGCGCGCCCACTGTTTCGACGGCGTGGTGTGCATCCCGAATTGCGACAAGATCGTTCCAGGCATGATGATGGGCGCAGCACGTGTTAATATTCCCACCGTGTTCGTTTCCGGCGGGCCGATGCGTTCCGGGAAAAATCCAACCACGGGGAAGTCACTCGATCTTGCATCGGTTTTCGAGGCGGTGGGCCAGTTGTCGTCCCATGCGATCACAGAAGCGGAACTTGATGAGATCGAGAAAAACGCCTGTCCCACCTGTGGCTCCTGCTCTGGCATGTTCACTGCCAATTCCATGAACTGCTTGTGCGAGGCACTAGGGCTGGCATTGCCCGGTAATGGCTCGATCCTCGCCACCGATCCTGCACGCGATGAATTATTCAAACGCGCGGGACGGACCATCATCCGTCTGGTGCGCGATGAGGTACGCCCGTCCGATATTCTAACACGGGAGGCATTTCAGAATGCGCTCGCTCTGGATATGGCGATGGGCGGATCTTCCAATACCATCCTGCACACCATTGCGGTGGCGCATGAGGCAGGCGTGCCTCTGGAAATGGCGGACTTCAATGCCATCTCGGAACGCGTGCCGCACCTGTGCAAGGTGGCTCCATCCGGTCACTATTACATGGAGGATATCGATCGTGCGGGCGGCATCTCCGCCATTCTGCAGCGTCTGTCCGGCATCCCGGGCTTGCTCTATCAGGATGCCATGACCGTCAGCGGCCTTACGCTGGGCGAGACGATTTCCACCGCCATCGTGAAGGATGATGATGTGATCCGCACTCCGGAGAATGCCTACTCCCAGAAGGGCGGGCTGGCGATTCTGTTTGGAAACATCGCGCCGGATGGCTCTGTGGTGAAATCCGCAGGTGTCAGCCCGGCGATGATGCAGTTCACGGGAAGCGCCGTGATTTTCGAATCCCAGGAAGACGCCCATATGGGAATCCTAACAGGTAAGGTGAACTCCGGCGATGTGGTGGTGATCCGCTATGAAGGCCCCAAGGGCGGCCCCGGCATGCAGGAGATGCTCGCACCCACTGCCGCCATCGCTGGCCGGGGATTGGGAGATTCCGTTGCGCTCATCACGGATGGTCGTTTCTCCGGTGCCACACGTGGTGGAGCCATCGGTCACGTATCCCCGGAAGCGGCGGCAGGTGGCCCCATCGCTCTTATCAGGGAAGGGGACCGCATCGCCATCGACATCCCGGCACGCTCCATCCAGTTGCTCGTTTCCGATAAGGAGCTGGAACAACGCCGCAGCGAATGGACTCCACCACCCGCCAAGGCACGCAGCGGCTACCTAGCCCGCTACGCCGCCATGGTGACCAGCGCTGCCACCGGTGCGATCCTGAAGCTTCGTGAGTAGGGGCGCAGACATTCCTGTCCGTGTCTCTTATGATCGCTCATTACGTTTTTTTATCATCTCCGGCGAACGACCTCCACCCAGCCGCAATGGCGCAGCCATTACGCTACATCCCGTTAGCGTCTTCCAGTTACCCGGAGTGCAAAACCAACAAAAAGGCCCGGGGCATTTCTGCCACGGGCCATTTTGAATAACTGTTACTTGCTGGCAATTACTTCGCGCCGACCGGAGTGGAGGCGGCTTCGTGCTCTTCCTCTGCCTTTTCGAGTTCGGCGCGTTCCTTGGCGATGACGCGGACAAGCTTACGGGAAGCTTCATCCCAGTTGGCAAGGATGCTCTTGGCCTGCTGGCTGCCGGTGCGCTGGGCGTGGGCTTCGATCAGGGCCTTGACCTCTGCAATGTCCTGGGCGCGCTTGGTAGGCAGGGCGACGACCATCTCGGTGTTCACACGGGAGAAGAACTTGCCATCCACGTCGTAGACGAAGGCGGTGCCGCCGGACATGCCAGCGCCGAAGTTTTTCCCTGTCTTACCGAGGATCACCACGGTGCCGTTCGTCATGTATTCGCAACCGTGGTCACCCACGCCTTCGACGACGGCGGTGGCACCGGAGTTACGAACAGCGAAGCGCTCACCGGCACGGCCATTTGCGAACAGCTTGCCGCTGGTGGCTCCGTAGAGGCAGGTATTGCCGCAGATGGAGTTTTGCTCCGCCTTGAACTGCACACCTTCCACCACGCGGATGATGATCTCACCACCCGTCATGCCCTTGCCCACGTAGTCGTTCGCTTCACCGATCATTTCCAGTGTGACACCGGAGACGAGGAAGGTGCCGAAGGACTGGCCGGCAGTGCCACAGCAGGTGATGTGGATGGAGCCCTCTGCGAGGCCGTGGTCACCATGTACTTGAGCAATGTGACCGGAGAGGCGGGTGCCAATGTTGCGGTCCGTATTGACCACATCATAGCTGAGCGATACTGGCTGACGGTCCGGCAGGAGCTTGATGGCAGCCAGGGCGTCTGGAGAAACCGCGGTTTTGCCATATTCCGCCAGGTCTGCTGGAAGGGCGGTGCCTGTGATGGCAGCGGTGATGTCCGAGACGATCTGGATGTCCAGGGAGGTCTTGGTCAGGCCGTCGTTGCGCTCCTTTGCACAAATGCGGGAGATTTCCTCCGGCTTGCGTCCGGATTGGGCAGCCAGATCCGGCACCACATCCATGAGCAGAGCACCCAGATCCAAGGTGTTTGCCTTCGGGTGACCCGGAACGACGCGTTGCTTGAGGAATTCCGGACGGCCGATCAGTTCGTCCAGCGTGCGGACGCCCAGCTTGGCCATGTATTTCCGTGCTTCTTCAGCCACTCCGTTGAAGTAGTTGATCACCATTTCCGGTGTGCCCTTGAACTTGGCGCGGAACTTCGGATCGGTGGTGGCCACGCCTACCGGGCAGGTATTGAGGTGGCACTTGCGCACATACACACAGCCCATGGCGATCATGGCCGTGGTGCCGAAGTTGTATTGTTCTGCACCGAGGATGGCGGCGATCACCACATCGCGGCCGTTGCGGATGCCACCGTCAGTACGGAGGACCACACGATCGCGCAGGTTGTTGATGAGGAGCGTCTGCTGCGCTTCGGCCAGGCCGAGTTCCCATGGAGAGCCGGCGTGCTTGGTGGAAGAGAGCGGGGAGGCACCCGTGCCACCATCGTGACCGGAGATGAGAATATTGTCCGCAGAGGCCTTAGCCACACCGGCTGCCACGGTGCCCACGCCGGATTCCGCCACGAGCTTCACCGTGATGCGTGCGCTCGGGTTCACTTCCTTGAGGTCGTGAATGAGCTGGGCGAGGTCCTCGATGGAGTAAATGTCGTGGTGCGGAGGAGGAGAGATGAGCTGCACACCTGGCTGCGTATTCCGCAGACGGGCAATGAGTGCATTCACCTTGTGACCAGGGAGCTGGCCACCTTCACCCGGCTTCGCACCTTGGGCCATCTTGATTTCCAGTTCATCCGCATTCACGAGATAGTAAGCGGACACACCGAAGCGGCCGGAGGCCACCTGCTTGATGTAGGAGCGGGCAAAGTCGCCGTTTGCGTATGGCTTGTAGCGGACCGGGTCCTCACCACCTTCACCGGAATCGGACTTCGCGCCGATGCGGTTCATCGCGATGGCCAGTGTTTCGTGAGCCTCTGGGGAAAGCGCGCCGAGGGACATGGCGGCGGTGGTGAAACGGCGGCGGATGTTTTCCATCGGCTCCACTTCCTCGATAGGGATCGGGCCGGAGGCAGGCGGGACGAACTCGATAAGGTCCTTGATGGCCACCGGAGTGGTTTCCAGAGCCACGCGCACGTATTCCTCGTAGTCCTCAGCCTTGCCGGACTTCACGTAGGTGTGGAAATTCTTGATGGTATCCGTGGTGTAGACGTGGCGCTCACCGGACTTCCGGTAGCGGTTGTATCCAGGATCACCCAGATCCAGCGTGCCGGTGGCGGCAGGCTCGGATTCAAAGGCAGCCTTGTGACGGATGATGGATTCTTCCGCGATCTCGTTGTAGCCGATGCCGCCAATCTTCGAGGAAACACCGGTGAAGGAGAAATCCACCACTTCATTTCCGATGCCGATGGCTTCGAAAGTTTGTGCGCCCTGATAGGAGTTGAGAACGGAGATGCCCATCTTGGACATGATCTTGAGCAGACCCTTGTCCAGTGCCTTGCGGTAGTTCGCCATGGCCTTGAGAGCAGTCGTTTCCAGCTTGCCCTTGCCTTGATCTGCCGTGACGAGCTGACGCACGGTGGCGTAGCCGAGGTATGGACAGATGGCGGTGGCACCGAAGCCGAAGCAGCAGGCGATCTGGTGCACATCACGTGCTTCACCTGTTTCCACCACCAGCGAGGCACGCATGCGCTTCCGCTTGCGGGTAAGGTGGTGATGGATCGTACCAATGAAGAGCAGCGTAGGAATCGGCACGCGTTCGGCAGAAGTGCCACGATCGGAAAGGATGAGCACGTTCACATCCTTTTCAAGGGATGCTTCCGCTTCCTGGCAGAGTTCTTCCAGACGCTTCTTCAGGCCTTCCTTGCCATCGGCGGCGGGCCAGGTGCAGTCCAGCACATGGCTTGGGAAGCCGTGCTGGCCGAAATTCTTGATGGTTTCCAGCTCATGCTCGAACAACACCGCATTCTCAAGGCTCACAAGGCGGCAATGCTCCGGAGTTTCATCCAGAAGATTACGCTCCACGCCGAGGCTGGAACTGGTGGACATCACAGCCCACTCACGGATCGGATCGATCGGTGGGTTCGTGACTTGGGCGAACTTTTGCTTGAAATAGGTGTAGAGGAGACGCGGATAGCTGGAAAGAATCGCGAGGGGAATGTCATCACCCATCGAGAATACCGCTTCCTGCGCACCCTTGATCATTGGCGGGAACACCATGTCCAGTTCCTCGGAGGAAATGCCATGGGCCACCTGCTGGCGGGAAAGCTCCAGCGGGGCGAAATCCTCATCCGGCACATGGGCAGATGGAGAAACGAACTTGCGCAGCTCAAGGCGGTTTTCATCGATCCAGCGGCGATATGGCTTCTGGCGTGCGAGATCCTCCTTGATGGCGTGGTCGTTCTTGAACTCACCTGTGGCAGTGTTGGCGGAAAGCATTTGGCCAGGGCCGAGACGGCCTTTGCGAACGACGGTGAGATCGTCAAAAATCACCGCGCCTGCTTCCGAGCCGATGTAAAGCACACCGTCTTCGGTGATCTTGTAGCGGGATGGGCGCAGACCATTGCGGTCCAGAGAGGCGCAGAGCTTGGTGCCATCCGTGAATACCAGGCCGGCAGGGCCGTCCCAAGGCTCCGAGAAGGAGCGGATGTATTGATAGAAAGCGCGAAGCTCGTCGGAAATGTCCTCGTCATTGCGATAGGCAGGCGGCACCAGCATGCACATGGCGTGCTCAGGTGAGCGGCCGGAAAGGATCAGCAGCTCCAGCGCATGATCCAGGGAGGCGGAGTCCGATTCACCGTGGCGGATCAGATCCTTCACCACGCTGATATCGTCACCCCACACGGGAGAGGCGAAAAATTCCTCACGGGAGGTCATCCAGTTCCGGTTGCCTTCCACGGTGTTGATTTCGCCATTGTGGCACATCATGCGGAACGGCTGGCCCAGCGGCCATGCAGGAAACGTATTCGTGGAGAAACGCTGGTGATAAAGTGAAATGGCAATCTCGTAATCCGTGTCCGCGAAATCCAGGTAAAAGGCCCGCAATGCGGCTGGCATCGCCAGAGCCTTGTAGGAAATCAGGCGGCTGGAGAACGATGGCATGTAGAAGCTCTGGATCTGCTTCGTCTGATGCTCGATCTCACGGCGGCATAAGTAAAGTTGGCGCTCAAACTGATCGGCATCCATGTTCTCAGGACGCAGCATCAGCAAATGCTCGATCTCCGGGCGGCTGGCCAGGGCCACCTTGCCCAAGGCATCCGGGTCCACCGGCACTTCACGCCAGCCGATGCGTGTGATCCCGCGCTTGTCGGTGATGGCGGCGGTAAGAGCTTTGATTTCAGCGATCGCTTCGGCATTGCCAGCAGGGAAGAAAAATACACCCACGGCGATGTCCGCCGCATTTTCAACCGTAGTGCCCAACTTGGCTGCCGCTTTTTGAAAAAGGGGCAGGGGGATCTGCGTGAGAACACCGGAGCCGTCGCCAGACTTCATGTCCGCATCCACCGCACCACGGTGGGTCATGCAGCACACGGAAGTGAGGGCGTAGTCCAGGATCTGATGACTGCGTTTCCCATTGAGATGGGCGATGGCACCCATGCCACAGTTGTCATGTTCTTGCGAAAGTTGGTGCAGCGAGCCTGCGACCAATGGGGTGCTAGAGTGGTAAAACGCGTTCATCAGATATTTCAGGAAACGGAATCATGTGCCTACCGGACTGACATCCAGCGGGGGCGGGAAATAAACGGCAGGTCGGCGCGCCTGCCAAGCAGGAATTATGCCCCTGCCAGGGACGAATTTTTCAATTATCGTGCAACTCGCTCAGAGGGAGCTCCTCCTCAGGAGCATCCAGCAGGTTCAGGCCTACTAAAAAGCGATCTGCCGCTTCTACAGTTAGCTCGAAAAATTGATGGGAAACGTTGAAGTTAAAGAAGCTATGATCGGCTTTCTCGAAATCGACCAACTCGATTTTATTGCGCCGCCACGCCATCTTGCGGCGGAAACTGGCCACATCATCGTAAGGGTTGATCCGGTCGGATTTCCCATGGAAAAAAAGCATGGGAGGCAGTTTCCCGCGTACCAGTGCCAGAGGGCTCAGCTTCTTCGCAGACTTGAGGTCCGGAAAACGCTCAGGAATCGCCGTTCCCTTCATGGAGGTATTCACCAGCGCGCTGAAAAGGATCAGGGCCTGTGGTCGGCAATTCAATTCCAGATCCTTCTCCTTCGGCAGGGCTGTCATCAAGGCCAGATAGGCACCGCCGGAAGCCCCCCCCACGATCACCTTGTCGGGATCGATTTGAAACATCTCCGCATTTTCACGCAGCCAGACGATCAGCGCCCGGGCATCCTCCACCGCCTCCAGCGCGCCGGTGCCATGTTTGTTGAATGTCCGCGTTTCCGCCGCCACAGCTACCGCTCCACGGCTGGCGAAGTGCAGGCACTGTGGCACGAACTGGGTGGGCATGGAGGCATCCCACAGTCCGCCATGAAAGAAAACGATCACAGGCCGCAGACCGGTGGCCGGTTTGTCAGGCTGGAAAACATGAGCCTGCATATCTCCCTGCGTCCTCGTTTGATAAACGTAGGTGCTGGCGTCTTTCAGGATTTCCCTGTCCCTCGCTTCACCGATCGGGGCCACCTTTTGCAGAATTTGACTCATGGAAGAAAAAGAACGCCGGGTTGGATTCACCCGGCGCACAATTTGTTTGTTGTGGGAGGCGGTCACTTGTCCAATCGTTTTGAGCATGAACCGCTTGATTTTCGCATTTTCACTCATTTTCGCGTGTTTGGCTCATGCTCAGGAGGACCTCCGGCCTGCGTTGGAAAGCACTTACAATGCCTGGAGAGGAGCAATCCTGCGTCGCGATGCCTCCACTTGGGAACGCGTAACGGCGGAAAATCGTCGCGTGGAGGTAAAAAACCGGATCATTTCTGAAAAACGCGCGTTTCCTACCTCGATTTTTGATCTCCCGGCGCCACCCCCAGCCCTTGAAGGTCTGAAATTTCTTCAGGCAAAGCAAAACGGACCCACCGCCAAGGCCTCCTACTTCGGCAAAATCGATTTCGGCGTGGGCGGCAAGCCTACGGAGAATCTGCTCGTTTTATCCTTCATCAAAGGGAGGGGGGGCTGGCTCTATGATCGTGCGGATTTCGTCAATCTCACCATCCTGCCGGACGTGCGCCGTGAACTGGCGGCAGGAAATGTAAAGTATCTGGAAGAAACACCGGAGGCCCAGCCATCCGGCAAAATCCCGCCAACGCCCATCGCTGCCAATGCGGCCAAATACATCGCCAAGGTTTACGTATTCTGCCCAGGCCGTGAAGTGAAGGTGCAGATCAACAAAATCAGCCGCCATCGGTTCGCAAATGCCAAGGAATCCGAAGTGGTCATCGGCGGAGCCAAGGACGGCCCTAATGAACTCCAGTTCGCCATCCAGAAGCTGGAAGGCGGAAAAGGCACCGAAGCCATGACCATCCGGGTTTATCTGATGTCCGAAGTTCAGGGCGTGCAGCCCATCAAGATTTTCGAATACCAGGCCAACGAAGGTCAACCTGTCAAAGACTTCGGCACACAGATGTTCAACGTGGATCCTGCGACCGTAGCGAAGCTGAATGGCCGTTGAACTCCGCCGCCACGGAGGGTGGAAAAGAGGAAATGCCCAGCAGGGAGTCAAGTTTTCGACGTCTTGGGCATCCCTGTATTTGATTCAGCATTACATATATTGTCACAAGTAATCACGGGGGCGTGACAAGGCATTGATTGTGTCTAGTATCACGCTCATGCGATGGTTTATAGCGATGCTGATGTTGGGCGGCTGGACTGTGGTTCAGGCCGCTACGGATTCCGAGGCCAAGGGCAAGGATGAGAAAAAGTCTGCGGAGTCTGAGAAATCGCCAGTACCATCTCCGGTGACGCGCCTTGCCTCCGTGATGATCGATGGGAAGAAAATTTCCTACAAGGTCACGAGCGGCAAGCTTCAGCTCAAGCAGGACGACGGCAAGCCGCGTGCCTCCATTTTCAATGTCACGTATGAGCGCACGGATGTTCAAAATGTGGCGGAACGCCCCGTGGTCTTCGCATTCAATGGCGGGCCCGGCTCGTCCTCGGTCTGGCTTCACATTGGCGTGCTAGGTCCTCGTCGGCTGGATCTGCCTGGCGATGGCACCATTCCACCCACGCCTCCCGTCCGGATGATTGAAAACGCCTCCAGCATTCTGGATGTCTGCGATCTGGTTTTCATCGATCCGGTTTCCACCGGCTACAGTCGTGAGGATGGTGATGCCAAGGCGGATGAATTCCACGGACTGGATGGCGATATTGAATCCATAGGAGATTTCATTCGCCGCTGGACCACAGAACACGACCGCTGGGCCTCTCCTAAATTTCTGCTAGGAGAATCGTACGGCGGCATCCGTGCGGCCGGGCTGGCTGAGCATCTGCAGACGCGCTACGGCATGAGCTTGAATGGCGTTGTGCTGCTGTCCTCGCTGCTGGATTTCTCCACGCTCCAACCGGCCCCCGGAAATGATCTGAGCAATCTGGTCTATCTTCCTGCCTATGCCGGAGCCGCTCACTACCATGGTAAAATCCAGGGAGACCGGGATGCATGGATCAAGTCTGCTACCGATTATGCCTTCACGGAGTACGCTGCAGCCTTGCTTAAGGGCAGTGCGCTGGAAGCTTCCCAACGGGATGCTGTGGCGGCCAAGCTGGCCTCGTTCACGGGCATTCCAGCCCAGACATGGATCGAGCAAAACCTGCGCCTGTCACCCCTGCTGTTTCGTGGCCTGCTTTTAAAGGATACCGGAAAAGTTTTGGGCCGTTTCGATGGGCGTGTGGCATGGGACAGCAGCGACCGCTCCGATTCCTACCCTGATTATGATCCATCTTATTCCCTGACTCAAGGCGCCTTCTCCACTGCGATGATGGATTACCTGGGGCGTGATCTGGGATGGAAGGAAGACCAACCCTATGAAATCCTAACAAGCAAGGTCCAGCCATGGCGGTGGGGATCGGACAATGAAGTTGTCAACCTCAGTGGCAAGCTGGCAACAGCCATGCGCGATAATCCAAAGCTGCGCGTGCTCGTCATGGGCGGCCACACGGATCTGGCCACCCCGCCGGAAGGTGTGGCATATTCCTTCCGTCATTTGTTAGGGCTCTCCGATGCCCTCCGGAAAAACGTGGAGTATGCTTACTATGATGGAGGCCATATGTTTTACCTCAATCCACCGGATCTGAAGAAGACCCGCTCGGATCTCCTCCAATTCATTCAGGGGCATCCGTGAATAATGCATGACGCGAATTCATTTCAGCCACTCATAGGCTTCACTGGAATTTGTTTCCGGTGAACTTGGCATGGCAGGTTTCGAGCTATGTGGGGGGAAGCAAGGCAATTGCCTCCTACCCCACGAACCTCCATGAAAAAGAAAGCCATCTTGTTCTTTGCCGCAAGTCCCCTGCTCTACGCAGGCACTCCAGAGATCACCCCTGCGCCCGCTCCGGCGAATGCCTACTGGATCACTCCTACCATTGATGTCCGCGCACGTTATGAATTCGCTGATATCGATGGATTCGATCAATCAAACGCATTCACCACCCGTGAGCGCGTCGGTTTGAAGACCGCTGATTGGAACGGATTCTCCGGTGTGGTCGAAGGTGAATTCACCCAAGCCATTGTAGATGACTACAGTGCAGGCCCAGCCGCTGCTGGGGTAAAGCCATTCGTCCAAAACAATTCTACCATTTTCGATCCGGAAAACAACGAACTGAACCAACTGTTTGTTCAATATAAGGGCTTCGACAGTGTCTTCAAACTCGGCCGCCAAAAAATCATTTATGATAATGCCGCATTCATCGGAAATGTCGGCTGGCGCCAGAATGAGCAAACTTATGATGCCTTCTCGGTGGTCAACAACTCCATCGACGGCCTCACCCTTAGCGGAGCCTATATCAATCAGGTGAACCGCATCTTCGGTGCCGAGGCTTTGGGCCAATTCCGCAATGCTCCTGCCGATATCTTCCTTCTGAATGCTTCCTATAAAGGCATCTCCGGCCTCACTCTGGGTGCTTATGGCTACTTCATGAATTTCGATAACACAAATGACAATGGTGCTGCCGACAAGTGGGACAACAACACCGTAGGCGTAAGTGCCACCGGTGATCTGGTAGGGCTCACCCTCTACGGGGAGCTCGCCTATCAGGATCAGGCAGGTAATTTGGATGACCGCGAGGCTCTCTACACGCACCTCACCGCCACCAAGAAATTTGGCAAGCAATCCGTTACCCTTGGTCTGGAGCATCTCGATGCCGGATTCCAAACTCCACTTGCTACGGTCCACGTTTTCAACGGTTTCGCAGACGTGACCGATACCGCCCGCCTGGATGGAAACCACAATGGCCTGACGGATTTGTATGTCACTTATGCACTACCGATTTTCTACGGCATCAAGTGGTCCAATACGGTTCACGCCATGGGTGATAACGCGATCTCCACCAGCTACGGCTATGAGTTCGACTCCGTTCTCACGAAGAAGTTTGACGAGCACTTCACCGCGATTGCCAAGCTGGCTCACTTCGAGAGCGAAGGTGGCGACTATATCGCCGATAAGAGCTCGGCAGGTCTGCCAACCACCGACCGCTTCTCTGTGGAACTGAATTATACTTTCTAAGATTCCCTGCTGTTCGATTTATTACGGTGATTGTTGATCAGGCCATCCGGAGAAATCCGGATGGCCTTTTTTTGGGAGGGCGGTGATTCCACTCTTTTGAAGTCTAACAATCAAATGCACGTAAACGAATATCGTGCGGATGAATTCCTCCCGCCGCGCGGACTCACTCCGCCACCACGCTCACAGGCATGGCGGCAAAGGCCATTTCACAAAGGCCGATGAAGGCCTCCTCCACCAGACTCGGTTCGCGTTTTGGAGAATGGAAAACTCCCCACTCGCGCTCGATGCCGGGCTCATCAATGGCCACCACTTTCAAGCTGCCATCGGAAATTTCCCGGGCAGCCACCCAAGGGGCGACGATACCAACGCCGATGCCTAACTTTGCCATCTCCTTGATGGCTTGCATATCTCCCAGCACCAATGGCTTTTTCCCGCGGCAGCCTTTTTGCTCCAGCCATTCATCAATCAAACGATGCGTTTCTGTGGCCTTTGCGTAGATGATGAACTGTTGATCATTCAGCGTATTTACCACACAGTTTGGATCAATTGCCCATGGGTGAAACGGTGAAACGACAAAAGCGAGGCGATCCTTGAACATCGGCCGATATCCTTCATCCGTCCGCCCCCTCGGTTTAAGCCCGACAATCAAATCCAGATCTGCAGCAGTCAGTCGATCCAGCAACAGAGTGGTGTCACCTGCTTCGATAACGGGTTCACATCGCGGGAAACAGTCCCGGAATTCACGCAATACCGAGGGAATCATGAAATGGCAGAGACTGTGCGGAGCACCGATGCGGATCCGCGTCTGCCCCCAGCGGCGGAGGCCATCCAAGTCACGGCTGGCTTGATCCAGCTCATAGATCACTCGCTTGCAGCGCTTCAGGAGCAACTCCCCCTCTACAGTAACAGCGACTTTTTTCCCCGTTCGATCGAGGAGTTTACATGAAAGTTGCTCTTCCAGAGTACGCAGTGAATGGCTCACGGCAGACTGGGTGACAAACAAGCGGCGGGCGGCAAGCGTGAAACTCCCCTCCTCCACCACTGCGACGAAGGCTCTCAATTGTCTTAAGTCAGGAACCCAGTCCATAATGAATTACTCTCATATTTTTACCTGAAATGCAGAAGCACAACTTATGCCAAAAGCGGACTCTTGGCACTCTACGCGCTTACTTCACCAGATGGTACCTTTAGGAAGTCAGGCCAATAACAATCCTCCTTTACGCCTGGGCTTTGTTCCATTGAGCGATTGCGCCCCCATCGCTGTAGCGAAAGAAAAACGTATCTTTGAAAAATTCGGCCTCAATGTGGTGCTGAGTCGTGAACTCGGCTGGGCCACGGTGCGGGACAAGATTTTTTACGGTGATCTCGATGCCGCCCAATCCATCGCCGGTATCGCCTTCGCTCTGGGTATGGGTTTCACCGATCTGCGTTGTGAAGTGGCCGTGCCTCTGATTCTGAATCTTCATGGCAATGCGATCACGCTTTCCACTGAATTGCCTCATGAGGACATTGGCAGTGGCGAGGGGCTGCGGCATTTTTTGACGCATTCGTGGAAAAAGGATCGCCCATTTACTCTGGCCGCCACCCATCGTTTTTCCTCCCACCATATTCTGCTGCATGCATGGCTGCGCCGCAATGGGGTGATCCCGCCCCAGGATGCGGAAATTGTTTTCCTCCCCCCTCCCCTCATGCCGCGCCACCTGAAGGCTGGCCACATCGATGGCTACTGTGTGGGTGAGCCTTGGAATTCGGAATCCATCATTTCCGGACTCGGTTGGAGTCCTGTGACTTCCTCGGATCTTTCTCATGGCCATCCGGAAAAAGTGCTGCTCATTTCCGGAAATTTCCTGCGTGAAAGGAAACAGGAGTCCATCATGCTCGTCGCCGCTCTATTGGAAGCCTGCAAGTTATGTCAGGATCCAGATTTCCGGGAAGAGATGATTTCCATCCTTTCCATGAGAGCTTATACCGGCGCATCGAAGGAAGTTCTCCAAAACAGCCTGGGGTCCCATTTCAATGCAGGGCATGGGCATAGCATGCCAGCCAAGTTCCATATCTTCCATGGAGACTCGGTGAATCGTCCGTCCGTCGACAAGGCATCCTGGGTGCTTGCAGGCCTGCGCAGCATCGGAACTATTCCGGATACCACATGTGGTTCCCTTTCAAGGCTTTATCGTGAAGATATCTACCATGCCGCCACTCAGTATATGGCACCTGCATGAACTGATCTCATGCACAGGATGAAATATCATACCTGACATTGCTAATGCTTCCGGCTGTTTGGCATCCGTGCCGCTATATCAACTTCCGAATCTGCCTGTAACTAAGATCATGGAAATAGAAAACAGCCTCTCACGCCGGACATTTCTCTCCGCTTCCACTAAAGCCACCGCACTCGGAATCCTTGCCTCGGGTTTGCCTGCAGGTTGGGCAGGAGCGCAGACTGTTAGTGATGCGCCGGAAGTTACGAATATCAACTTCGGCATCATTGCCCTCACTGACTGCTCCCCCATCGTGATCGCTCATGAAAAGGGATTGTTTAAGAAGTATGGCATCAATTCCACCGTCACGAAGGGCGCCAGTTGGGCTGCCATCCGTGACTCGCTTTCCAATGGTGACATCCAGGCCACCCACATGCTGTTAGGTATGCCGATCGCGTCCACAATGGGCCTCGGTGGCGCGCCTAAAAAGCCCATGGTTGTGCCGTGGATCATGAACCGTAATGGCCAGTCCATCAGTCTCTCAAAAAGCCTCAAAGGCAAGGTTGCCGCTGACCCCAAGGCGCTTAAGCCTATCGTCGATGCAGCCAAAGCGGCTGGCACGCCCATGTCCTTCGCGATGACTTTCCCACCTGGAACGCACGCCATGTGGCTCCGTTATTGGTTGGCCGTGGGTGGCATCAATCCGGGTGATGCAGCGGGCGCCGGAGCGGATATTTCCCTCATCACCATTCCGCCGCCACAAATGGTGGCCAACATGCAGGCCGGAAAAATGGATGGCTTCTGCGTGGGTGAGCCTTGGAATGGCAAGACCATCAAGGATGACATCGGTTTCACAGCCATCAACACACAGGACATCTGGAAGGATCACCCGGAAAAAGTCTGCGCCTTTACAGAGGAATTCGCCGCCAAGAATCCAAAGACCGTCAAGGCTGTCCTCAAGGCCCTCCACGAAGCCAGCGTCTGGCTTGATAAAATGGAAAATCGTCCTGAGCAGGCACAAATTGTTAGTGCTCCCACTTATATCAACTGTCCACCGGAAGCCATCCTTCCTCGTCTTCAGGGCAAATATGATATGGGTGATGGCCGCAAGGTCCGTGACCCGAACTACATGATCTTCAGTGATCGCAACTGCA
>Ga0157370_10000547_pt1 | contig 46834 bp, 68 predicted proteins | sample C35metaG_FD_113463 | JGI IMG/M metagenome (GOLD analysis project Ga0157370, IMG submission 113463) | Corn rhizosphere microbial communities from Kellogg Biological Station, Michigan, USA - C3-5 metaG | ecosystem: Host-associated > Plants > Roots > Rhizosphere > Soil | place: USA: Michigan...
CATCACCAGTTCTTCGGTCATGTTCTGTGCGCTATAGCCGTGTTCGAGCACCGTGCGCGGTTCATCCCGAACGGGGCGCAGTAGGCCACGGTCTAGCGTGACTTCGGAAAACCCACAGCCCAACATGTTGTTCAGTACTTCTTTTGTCGTGCTTTCTTCCGTGACCGCCATGTCGACATGATCGGCCCGAGTTGCCCAGATGCCGTCGGCCAGTCGATCGGTTTCCATTAGGTCGATATCGGCGTCGGTCAAGCCAACGGACTCCGCCACGTAAATAAACGGCGGGGCGACATCGCGGGTTGCCTGCGGCGACAGCCATACGCCGCCCGAACGGACAGGCAGCATGCGCGTCGCGATTACGTTGATCTGGCTTTCCGACTGCGATGAAATTCGATCGGATATCTGGATCCGGCCGGAAATCGTCGTGCACTGCGGGTAGGACGCCGGCATGGGCAGCGTGCACTTCAGCGCCAACCATTGGATGGTTGAACGCCATTCGATGTTCTGGGCCATCGGGCCGGTCTTGCGCATGCGAACTTCGGGGCGCATCGGGTAGGGCAGCGCCAGGTTTTGGGTATCGCCGATCTGGTCAAGTGTGTTGTCCGTCAGCGACCGGGGAACGCTGGTCCAGGCTCCGGCGATGTCCATGTCGCGGTACTGCAGTTCATAGGAAACTTCCAGGCTGTAAAAATCGCCCTTGGCACCAACGCCTACCAGGCCTTCCGGTAAGAAAACATCCCATTCGAGGTTCTGCGTTATCTCGCACGCCGGGCACGCAGGGAACGGCCCGCGCCAGCCCCCCTCTAAACTGGAGCCGTCGAGCGAAATACTGGCCGTGGTCAACGTCGTGTTATCGAATCCCGGAAAACTGACGTCAGTTGAGCCTGAAGAGGTCAGGCGCTCAACGGTCATGACGTTGGAGCCGATCGACAGAATGCGATACCGCAGACCGGCCGGCCCGATGGTCGCCGATCCGGAACCCAGCACCAGGCTATTTGCGGCCCCGCCAGCAGCAAAGTTCAGCGTCAGGTTCGTGCCATCCCATGAATTGACGATGTAAAGCCCAGCGTTCGTCCCAACGATTTCGACCGACTGCCCAACGAACGGCGCCAGCATGGCAAGCGGGCCGGTGATCACGTCGCGAGCCGCCCCGCCGCCATCGGTCACGGTGTAGGTGTAGGGCACGACCATGCGAATCGTCATGCCCACATCCCAATCAGTCGGGAAGGTGCCGGCGCCCAGCGGAATGGTCACGGTATAGGCGTTGAAGTTTATCGAGGACGCGACGACGTTGGGCGTCAAGGCCGTCGATGCTGTCAGCTCAAGGCCCGCCGCACCGGTCGAACTGGAGCCCACTTCAGGCGCGGTATGCCACCACACGCACGACGGGTCGCCGCTGGTTATCGCACCGGGCTGGTAGATTTGGTATTCGGCTTCTGCGCCCAGTGCCAGGATGGCGGTTTCGCCGACCTTGACGTTATCGGCGTTGATCTGGAACTGCCCGACACCAATATTCATGTGGAACCGAATTTGCTGGGTTCGGCGGTCGGAGAAATATTTATGGGGCGGGAGCAGGTAATCTGGATAGATTTTCTGCGTCCCGAAGGACTCGCGAACTGGTTCACCGAGTTTCACCTTGTTGCCGCGCACACTGCCCTGGCCCAGCGCCTGGCCCTGCCCCGGGGCGTTCGGAGTTCCCGGCAGCTTCGGCATCAGCATGCCAAAGATCGCCCGAATGCCGCCGAACAGCGCGGCCGTGATCGAAAAGGGGTCGGTGCCCTGAGGGACTGCGCGGACTTCCAGGTAGTCTTTCGGCCGGAAATAGGTGGTCGGCCAGTCCTCCTGCAGAATCACCTCTTCATCCAGTTTGACCAGTGCCGGCATGAAATCGCCGGGCTTGTAGCCGCCACTCAAACTGCAATAGTCGTCGAGCCATTCCGCAATAGACATGCGGCGGTTTGTGGTCTGCGTATCGCACGGGCCGCCGTCGAGTAGATTAGGGAATATTTCGATCACGATAAAACGCCACCTTGTAATAGGTCTGCAGAAAACGGTCGACGTACATCCAGCGGACGCCGCTGCCAGGGTTGGTTTCCAATAGCGCCATCCTACCATCTATTTCAATCGCGACGGCCACATGCACCAGCACCTGGGCCCGGAACACCGCGGCAATGTGCCCCGGCCGCAACTCCGGCACCCGCTCCAGTGGGCCGGTCGTCAGGTCGCGGAACAGCCGTTGCATGGCCAGCGGGTTGTCTTTGTTGGCGTCAAGCGTGCCGTCCAGCACCGGCAGGCCCAGCGCCTCACGAATCAAAAGCGTGAGGCCCCAGCAATCGAAGCCCTTCAGGGTCCGGCCGGATTTCACATAAGGCACGAACAGGTATTTTTCGATGTCGATCATGTGATGTATTTGATCCCCGGTGCCCAGTCGGACGTGTAGCGGAAACGCGGCCAGGCCGAGCCGATCAGATTAAAATACCCGCCCTGAATTTCGATCGTCGCACCCCGGGCGCTGAAATTCAGGGCCGTCAGCACCATAGGCCGTTCGGCTGGGGCGGATGGGTCGGATTCGAGGTATACGCGATAAACCATTTCAACTTCAGCGCCGGCAGCCTTCGCCAGATCAAGGCGTTTTTGCGCCTCGCCGCGAACATTATCCATCGCGATACCCAAGACCTGGTTGGCTTCGTTGCCCTGCTTCGGCAACGCCGCATCCAGCCCGAGCGCCTGAAAAATTACCGTCTGCGACGTTTCCAGCGTAAACGTCTGATCGAAGAATCCCGATGTCAGATAAAGCGAATCGGCCCACGCGGTCGAACGCAGCTCAATGGTCGGGATTTCGACGTCAGTGCCGCCGCTGGACCGCAGTATGTTCAGCGGGTTCAATTGCCTGCCCTCCGCGTGTTGGTGATCTGATTGGTCGACTGTGCGGTTTTACCGCCACCCATCTGGTCACCGGCAACCACGTCGATCACCCAGGCCCGATCGGCGTCGCTGAATCGAGCGACTGCTGACGCCTGCTGCCCGGTATAGTTATTCACGTTGACGATCGGCGCGTTGCCCCCGCCGCTGCCCATCTGTGCGCTGGCATCCTTGTTATTGACAACCTGACCCCGCTGGTTGGGAATCATGTACTGCTGGCCCCCGGCGCTGAACACCTCAGGGGCGCCGCCTTCGTTGACCCGGTAAACGCTGTTCGCCGAAACGTTACCACCGGCACGCCGACCGCCGCCGAAGCTCTTGGCGAGCAACATGGTCGCCAGCAATGCCGCGCCGCCGATCACCGCCGCGCCGCCGAACGATGCGATCGAGGACAGGCCTGCGGCCGGGGCCATCGAGGTTGCCACCGCTGGGCCGGTTGCCGCTGCGGCCGCCGTGGTGGTCGTTGCGATCGTTGCGGTCGCGCCAGCCTGAGCGGCGGTTACCGCTGCAATGCCGCCGGTCTGGGTTGCCGTGGTTGCCGCGGCTGCGCCCTGCATCATGATCTGTTGCTTGACCCAGTCGGTGCCCATTTGGGTAAAGGCGCCGATCACCGTTCCGAGAACCGTTTGCGCTACGCCGCCCAGTGCTTCGCGCCAGTTTGCTGTGCCTGAAGCCAGGCCCGCCAGCGCCTGCGCACCCTGAGCGCTGAGCGCGTCAAGGCTATCGAACAGGATCTGGTTCCCCATTGCCTGCGATTTAAAGTTTTCCTCTTGAAGCTGTTTCATTTTCGCCGCGTTTTCCGTCTCGGCGATGTGCTTCAGCTCCAGATAACGCTGATCGCTGAGCAGCTTCTGCGCGTTCAGGTCGTCCAGGCGCTTCAGTTCTTCGTCATAGCTCTGGGTCTGCGCGGCGATCGGATCGGCCTGCGCAAGCGCGGCCTTCGCGCCTTTCAGATCGTACAGGGCCGCCGCCATATCGCGAATGCGCTGCACTTCGTCAGGGGTGGCGAATCGGCTCAGCCCTGCCTGCGCAACGTCCTGCGCAACTTCACGAGCGGTCTGCCCCACGTTGCTGATTGCCAGGCCCAGTTCTGCAAATTTCTTCTGATCGCCAGCGATCGCGGTGCTGCGTTCCTTTTCTGCTTTGCGTTCGGCGGCCTCGGCTTCACGCTGCAATTTCGCGGATTCAGAAATCCCGGCTTTCTTGACCTTCAGACGGTTTTTCTCAGCCTCGGCCAAGTTGAAGTTTTCCACGGCCAGGGCGACCGCTGCGGCACGTTCCGAATCCGTAGCCCCAGCACCGAGTTTTTGAATGGCGGCCAGTTTGGCGCGCTCGACCCCCTGAGCGCGCAAAAGCACGTTTTGTTCGGCCAGTTGCTGGATTACCTTCTGGCCTTCGACGGTCGTCGTTGCGGCGGCGCCGCCGGTTCCAGATTCCTGTTTCTGCTGAGCAACGCGACGATCCTGCATCGCCCGAATTTCTTCGTTCAGCGCGTCGATCCGCTGACTGGTGGCGTCGGCAGTTTTCGTCAGCCCGGCTCTGACCTGAACGGCATATTGCTGTTCGGCTACGGCACGCTGCCGTAGCAGGTCGTTGAACCGCTCCACGTCGGTCGGACTGAACGAACGCTGAACGCCCAGCGCTACCGCATCGAGGGCCGCAGCCAGGGTACGCGATGCGCCCGTTGCACGATCGATCACCGACAGCGCGGCGCCGAATTGAGTGGTAAGGGCGTTCGCCGCCTGGCCGATCGTGCGTGGCAGCTTTTCGAATTCTGCATTGACGTCTTGCGAGCGGCCCAGCAGCACATCGAACAGATTTTCGGCCGTGATCTGACCGTCCAGCATCATCTGCCGCAATTGGCCCAGGCTGACGCCGAAGCCCTTGGCGATCTGCCTGGCGAGCTCCGGAGTGTTCTCGATAACACTGTTGAACTCTTCAGCGCGCAGCGTTCCGCCAGCCAGGCCTTGGCTCAGTTGGCGCAGGGCGTTGCTGGTTTCCTCGGCGCTCGAACCGCCGATCGTGCCGATTTTCTGCAGGGTTCCGGTCAGCTGCAGGACTTGGGCGTTTGTTGCACCGAGCGCAGTCAGGGTGCCGGTCAGGGACTCCCAGAGTTTGACCGTATCGCCCATCGTGCTACCGGTTTTGCTGGAAATGCCGAGTAACGCCTGATAGCTGGCTGCAGCAGTATCAATATCGGGGCTGAGGCGGTTGATCCGGGACTGAAACAGCGTGAACTGTTCAGCCATCTGCCCCCATTGCTTGATGGTCTGGATACTGATCAGGCCGGCGATCACTGTTGCAAGCGGGGTAAGCGTTGCGGCAAAGCCTTGAGAGCTCTTCGCCGTCTTGACGGTATTGCTCTGAAGATCGGCGTAACGCTTATCGAGCTTCGCCAGTTCGGCGGAATACTGCGCGGCGCTGAGCCGGCCGGCATCGAAGTGCTGACCCAGTTCTTCGGTCCAGTTGTCGAGCTGCTGGGTTTTGCCGATCAGCGGGTCGATCTGGCCGAGCAGCTTGCGCAGCGAAGCCGCAGCGCCATCGGCGTCCTTGCCCATACTGTCGAACGAATCGCCAGCCCCCTTCGTAGATTTCTTGGTCCGGTCGGCCGCCCTGTCGGTTTTATCGAAAGACGCCTGTAGCGCATCGAGACTGTCGACCGCACGTTTGCCGGCATCGATGACCTTGTCTGTCTTGGCATCGACTTCGTAGTAGATCGCGCCGGCGTTTTCTGCCATTACTTTTTCCCCGACCGCAGTTTATTGATTTCAGCAAGTCGGGCCATTGTAGCCTCAACCTCCGAACCGGTCAGGGGTTTCGCAGCAACTTCGCCAGGTTTGCGCGGGAACTTGGATTTCATGACATTGACGAAACTGGTCATGGTCATGTTCCAGGCATCCGATTCTGACAGGCCCAGGTGCGCGATGGCCGCCGAAACGTATTCCTGCGCATGAAACTCGGCCAGCGGTTCGCCGCCAGCCTGCCCATCGTTCTCGACGTCGCCCGGCACCCCGTGACGGATCAGGCCTTGGGCAATCGCGACGATGTCATAGGCCGGCATGGTCCCGGGGCTGTAATTGATCCGCCCACGGCCAGGCACCATGCCGCCGATCAAATCGCCCAAGTCCTGGTCACCGGCGCAGGAATAGAGCACCGTCAGCGCCCATTCGAACCGTTCCTTGCGAAAACGCTTCAGCAGGAACGGGTTTTCGGGCCCCGGTTCAGGAGCCAGGAGCAGGGCGGTCGCTTCGATAATGTCGGCTGGCGAACCGATCTGCGACACAGAAAAAAGGGACGGCCGCAATAGATACGACCGTCCCCCTGTTTCTATGCCGACCTCGCCAATGGCGGTCAGCGCGCGCATTTAAAACTCGAGCATCCAGGCGGTGACACTGGTTGCCAGGGAAATGTCCAGCGTTACCGCACCTTTGAGGTAGGTGCGGAAGTTGGCCAGCGGAATCGCGACTTTTGCGCCGGCCCCCACGGTCAAAACAGCCCCTGTCGAGGTGTTGAACGTGGAGCCGGTGCCCTCAACCTTGACCGTTGCCGGGGCGTCGGAGCCGTCGAGGGTCGCGGTGATGCTCGATCCGGAGGCGTTTTCGATGAACAGAACCTGGCGCTTGCTCGAATCAAAACTGAGCGTGTTGGACAGGCCAACCGCGACCGGAGTGAGGACCGTTTGACCAACAGCGGCGAACGGGTTGACGCTCGGAATATTAGCCATTATGGAACCACCGGAGTGTCAGTGATGATCAGGCCGAACGGCGAGGACGCCGCCTTGGCTTCGAACGTACGGGTCGCGACGTCAGTGGTCGGCGAGGCGTTCGACAGGTTGGTGATGAGCATAAAACACTCGTACGTCAGATCCGGCGCCGTCAGTCGGATCCAGGCGTAGGGCTGGCCACCGGTCAACACCGGGTTGGCAACGTGCTTGATCAGCGCGATCTGGTTGGTGATACCGACCACGTCAGCGCGACGGGCAACCAGGTCACCGCTGATCGAGTAGTTCAGGTAGGTGGCGATGGTTTCTTTCAGGTTGCCGACGGTGTCGTCCGCAGTCGGGTCCGCCTCATCCCACTGGATGGTCTGGTCCTTACTGGTGAACGCGCCGATCGGGATGTAGTCGCCAGAATCTGGCTGGACGTCGCCGCAACCGATGAAATACTCGATTGCAACGTCACGCCCGACGTATTTCGGGTTAGCGCAGGTTGCCATTTGACGGCCCTCTGTAGGAATAAAAGTTTTGCCCTAGAGGGCGCGTATCATGTTAACGCATCGCCGACAAGACGTCAGCTAATCACTTCGATGTTTAATTCCATCCATGGGCGCTCTTCGATCGTGAAATGCGGGCCGATCGGCGACGCCTGCATCTTTAGCTGAGCCGCCCCGCAAACCTTGAAGTCATCGACAAGGCGTTCCCTGATCGCGTAGGCGATATCCCGGATCGGTTTCATGTCGGCGCCGCCCTTCTGCGGCCCCAGCAGCGTGACGCGAATCGAATCGTAGAAAACCCCCGGGTCTCTTGAAACCGGGCCCCCCATCGAACCCAGGTAGCAGATCCGCTGCGTGGCGTTTGCTGCGGTGTCTTGCCATTTACCTTGGGCGAACACGAAGCCGTACCCCGCCCACAGCGGATCGGCGCTCAGCCACTCTTTGACCGCTTCGACCGGGATGATCATAACTGCATGCTCTTCTTGATTACCGCTTTGATGTCTTCAAGGCCGTCGCGCTCGAAACCCTTCGTCAGGAATCCGGGTTCCGCCCCATTCGGCCCTAGCGCGCCGTCCCAGACGTTGCCGAGCGACGCCGGATAACGCGGGGTGTCGGTGCCCTTGAGCGTGCCAGGGGCTTCGTGAACGGCGGCAGCATATTTTGCCGTGTAGCCGTAGCGGCCGGTCCAGCCGTTGGCGTTGCGTTCGATTTCACGGAACCGGCTGTTGACCAGTGTGCCGATCGCCATCGGGGTCAAGGCGTCTGCGTACCCGCCGCCGACGATCAGCACGTTGGTTATCGTTTCCTCAGTCATCGGCCCGGCGATGTCCTCGAAAATCTGCGCCAGCTTTGACCGAACCGTGTTCATTCCGCGCGCAGGCATCTCAGGTCACCGTCCGAAAATCGGGCACGTCGTCAAACATGAGCATGTCCCATTCCATGTGGCTGCGGATTTCTTGCCAGTCAGTCGCCGCCGTGGTGTTGAGCTTGATCAGGTCCAGGTGTTTAGGTCGGTTGTCTTCAGACCAGATAATGTACTGGCTGACGAACTCGACGCCGTTCGCGTCCTTCATTTCCTTGGATTCCGCAGCCCAGGTACAGGCGATTTCGTATTCCGGCCCATAGGTAGGCGTCTGCGTGTCCAGATCCAGGCCGGTCAGCGGCTTGACCGTGGCGGTGTTCTTGTAAGACCAGCGTGCGATCACCGACATATCAGCAGCACCCGCCGTTCGGGGCGCCAAGGAAAAACGCGCAATTGGCTGCGGTCGGATCCTGAGGAATGATGTCGGCGAAACAGCCGTATTTGTCGAGGCTGTCGAGCAGCGCCCGGTATTTGCTGTAGCCCTCTTCAAGCGTGCCGAACGCATAGGACTGCGACGCCCCGGAGGGCGCCCGCTGCTGAGTGATGTACTTGTTCCCGGCCACCACACCGAACAGGGCCAGGGCGTAATACTTCATCATCAGCGCGTCGCCCGGGTCGACCCCGTTGTTCGTCAGGCAGTCATCGGCCGAGTTCAGCTTATTGACGATCAGCTGCAGGAGCGGGTCGGGGATCGTCAGGCCGAGCGACGCGAGCCATTCTTTCGCGGCTTCAAGGGTCAGTTCCATCGCTTATTGCCTCAACGGCAGATCGGTGCCGCCTTCGTACCAGGTTAGGAAATAGTCGATATCCGCCGTACCCGTACCGGTGTTTTTGATTTCGATGAGGTACGTGCTGTTCGTTTTCAAGATCCGATCGCCCCCGGGCGCCAGGCCCGAGCCTACGCGTTGCCCGGCAGCCGAGGAGCCGAACAGGCGTTGCGGGTCGCCCCATGCCGTACCGTTCGAAACCACGGTAACCCCGCCCTGTACCGCAACCGTTGTCGCCACCGGGGCCACGTCATTGTAGTTCTGAACGACGATCGGCGAACCACCCGATGGGGTCGTCGGCTGTTTGAAAATCTGCAGCGAAGACACCGCACCGTTGCTGTACATTTCCCGGGCCTTGATCAACACGCGTTTGGCGCCGGTCGTGAACAGGATTTTATAGAGCCCAGTCGTGGCGACCAGTTGCGGCAGCGCATGCTGGATGTAGAACTGCACACCGGCCTTTGTATTGGCTTCGATGTAGCCCTGCTGGGTCTGCGCGCGGAAACCGCTGTAAACCCCTGGTGGCGATAGATCCATCGGGAAGCCATAGCGCCAGATTTCGGCGGACGCGGACGCCGCAACGACCGCACCAGTGCCTGCTATGCTCAGGCGGACGCGCAAGATCGGGCCGTTGATGAGCCACTGGCCCAGGCCTGATGGATGGATGGCTACGAAGTCTTCAAGCGTTGCCGTGGTTGAGACCGAAACCGTGCCCTCTACACTGGGCTGGATCTGCACGCCACCGGCATCGAAATAGCGAACCAGGATGCTGGCACCGCAGTACTCAGCCGGCATGACCTCTGATTGGGTCGAACCGCGGGGAATGTCGAATCGAAAGGCCATGGGCGAACGCTCCTTGAAGTTGGCACAGCGTACCACGTCACGACGAACGGGTAAAAATAACGCTTGACTGTACGCGCAAAGCCGAATAACCTCAGTTCATCAAATCAATAGCTAGGAGCGCAACGCGATGGATACCGTTACGGAAGTCTTATTTTTGCTTTTTGTTACAGTTTCCACCTGGTCCGCCGGTAGCTGGGCGCTATTTAAATTGAACAAGCCGATTGCTTGCTGGGCGGTTCTCCTAACGATGCTCCTTGTTCAGGGTGCAGCCTTGGTTCGAATATGCACAATCCCAATCGAATAAAACGCCCGCCCCAACCGCCAGCAAAAGGCTACTGCTGGGCCCGCATCAAAGGCGGCCCACGCGACGGCGAATGGGTTCAGGTTCTTTTGCCTCAATATCAGGAGCTTAAACCGTGGAAAACGACATGAAAATCCGCATCGACGGGGCCCCGTGGACTTCGATGGACGAATATCGGTTACCTGGGGGCGGCTACCGTCTGCCCGCCTATTGCGAAATTCAAATAAGCGGCACCTTGATCGTCAATGACCCCCTGATCTTTGGCGATCTCGAATACCGGTTTCAGCCTTGCCGCCACGCTCGCAAACCGCGTCAAACCCCACCGTTCTGGAGTGCTTACAAAAAATGAACAATAATTTCTGTGACTGCAGCCAAGGGCGTTTCCCGTGCACCTGCACATTGAAGGCCGATCTCGCTTCGTCCGACCCGCTGCGCGGCCGCCGGGTTATCGGCCTGCCGCCTGAACTGGCGGCGCCGTATGGCGATGAGCAGCCGGACTTCTACCGCAAGGCGGCCGAAACCGCACAGGCCCGGGTTTCCACTACGTGGGTCGAGCTGAACGCGATCAAATGGAAACTGCGCATCGTCGAGACCCTGGCCCTGATCGGCTGGGCGGGGCTGGTGCTGACTCAACTGGGGGTGCTGTGATGGATGATAAATTTGAGTTCGGTCGGTTGTCGGCCGTTGAAGTGGGCAACGCCATGCATACAGCGTTTGAACAGGAACTGCGCGGGCCGTTTGCTGCAGCGCCGGCCGACGAGCAGGTCACCAGCCTGGAATGGGGTATCTTTTTCCCGAGCGGCATCGTCGACGTGCGGCCATCGGCCAAGCTCCTGCTTCACCCGATCATGCGTAACTACTATTCGATCATGATCCTTGAACAAATGCTCGGTCGCACAGCGGTCGCGCGTTCGGGCTACGTGGAACTGGTGCTGAAATGAAAACGAACGACTGCGATGTCGAAGCCTCATATGACGGCGGGAAGACCTGGCAACCTTTCGGCATGACGGTTAGCCGCCAGTTTGTCGAAGAACTGACATATGAGCTGAACTGGACTGAAGTTGACGAACCGACAGAAACAAAATCCGACACAGCAAAAAGCCCCGATTAAGGGGCTTTCTTTTTTACAGTCGATCACCGTCAGGACTTGGCAGCATCCATCAGGGCAGCAGCGTCGGCGTTCGCCTTGTCAACGATCGCAGCAGCGTCAGCTTCGGCTTTCTCGATGATTTCCTTAGCCGAAGCCTTTGCACCATCGATGATTTCCTTGGCCTTGCCCTTCGCTTCCTTGTCGGTCATCGCTCCGCCTTCAGCTTCCTTGCGGTCGGCGAGGGGGCGGGTACGCTGACGCAACAGCTCGGAGGTTGGCAGGCCATCATCGCCTACTTCCAGTCGCAGAACGTCGCCCGGCTGGGCGTCCGGAAAATCCGGATGGCCCACCAGGAAACCGCGCAGTTCAAAGTCTTTTTTCTTCATGATCATGACGCCCCGTACGCAACGCCGGTTCGGCCGTTCTGGTCTGCTTTAATCAGCAGGCCCGAGGCAGACCAGGTCAACCAATGGTAGTCCGCAAACGGCACCTGACGTGGAACCGGTACGGTGTTGATGGCCATGCCGGTAACCGGCTGGATGTATTGGCTGCTGAGCACCATGCCGACCATCTGGTTACCGGTCAGCAGGTTCGACGTTTTGATCGCCGCCAGGCCTGGGGTGTCTTCCAGCAACGCGCGGTAGAACGAACGGCTGATAGTCGTCGCGTCCACGGTGCGCATCAGGTTCTTTTCGATATCCGAAGAGATATAGACAGTAACCGGAGCGACGACCAGGTTGGTGGGGCCACGCAGCGCCCAGATGAAGTTCACGAACTGCGTTTGCAGCTGCGCGTAGGTGGCCGCGCCCGAAGTCATGTCCTGCGTCAGGGTGACCGCTTTGGTGTTCGGGTTGTTGCGGATACCGTAGGCGTTCGCGCCCTGGTAGTTGATCGTCGCGTTGCCGTCCATGAAGTTGACCGACATCAGGCGAGTAACCTCACGGCCGGCGGCCGCCTGGTTCTCGGCCACGTCGTCGGCACCGATGCTGCGTTTGCCTTCCAGTTCGCGCCACTGAACACCGAAGGTTTTTTCGTGAATCGGGATCACGATACCGTCGTAGTCGGCGGCGACCTGGCCCATCAGCTTGGTGCCTTGACCGCTGAGAGTGGTCGAACCGACATCCATTGCGCCGATGCGCTTGTATGCAGCCACCAGTTTGCCGATGTTGACGGAACGACTCAGCGCCATCAGGTCGGTGAACAGGACGTCGGCTTCCTGGCCGATCAGGTTGACCAGCTGGTTATCCAGATCCAGCCACGCTTTCGGGGTCAGGTCCGGCAGGGCGTTGACTTGCAGACCGGCGTTCCGTGCGAGCGACTGGTTCCAGTGGAAACCGATCGAGCGCATTTGTTCACGCTGGTCGTATTGCGCGCGGCAGGCATCGGAGCCCGCGACGGCCTTGGCATTGAGAATCAGCGACATTATGGGATCCTCATGTCGATCAGGGTGTCCACTGCGACCGAAGCCGAAGCGAAAACGGAATAGCCGATAACCGGTTCAGTCGCCGGGACCGCCAGGCGTACACGCCCCGCGGCATCCATGGTCAGCGGCGAATCGGCGGCCAGTGCTTGTGCGGCAGCCACACGCACCAGGTACACGTCTCGGCTACGCGGGATGTAGGCCTGAACCATTTCGCCACTCGCGTGACTGTAGGTCAGAGTATTCTGGTGCATCGGGGCGTTCGCGATGTATACGAACACCCCCGGCGCTGCGGCCACGCCAGATTTCAGCAGGGTCGTCGCGGTGCGGGTCAGGATGTTGCCGGCCAGGATGCCCGAGGCTGCAGCAGGCAGTTCGAGGATCTGCGGGGTGTTTTCTTCAACCCCACCCCGATAGATTTTGCGCTTAGCGCCGATATCGATCGCCATTTTCCGTTACTCCGGCAGCTGGGTGTTTTTGAAACCGCCAGTGTCCGAGTTACCTTGGAAACCCGGGATGAGCGGAGCGGCGCCGACCAGTTTGGCGTGTGCTTCGTCGAGCGCGTTGCCAGTCAACTGATCAGCAGCGGCCTGACCGAGGACTTCCGCAACGACCTTGCGTTTGTCGGCTTCAGCTGCACGGGTGTTGGCCGTCAGGCTGTCACTGATCGCTTTCTGATTGGTTTCGAGCGCGGTCAGGCGTTCAGCGATTGGGGCAAGGAGCTTTTCCAGCGCTTCGCCTTGCGTTTTGGCGTTGGCGGCGAGCGCCTCGTCAAGTTCTTTACGATCCATATCGTTATCGCCCTCGGCGGTTGGTTTGGTGTCTGGGGCCGAGTTTAACTGGTTTCGTACCCATTGCAAAATTCTATTGACAGTGGGGTTCTTATCAACCCATTCGGTTTTTTGCTGCACAGGCATTTCGGCTTCAGCAAAAACCACGTTTCCATCCTTCACCGTGTAATTTATAGCGCTCGATCCGCCGTCACGGTGAACGATCGCCGTCACGCTGTCGAAGTCCTCGACCCAGGCCCATTTATCCTGTCCGCCCCACTTGGCGGTAGCCGCTTCGTTGAGCATGCGCGACAGGTTGCCGTAGCTGAGCTTCGACAAAACGTCGTCATTCACCGCCAGAGGGATGGCGTCCTCGACGTTCAGCGTATTGACCAGCAGGCCCACGCCGTCGTCTGGAGTGGCGGCGCCCACTTCGCCGATCAGAATCGCGTCGTGATCCATCACCATGTGCCGAGCGGTGCCGCGGTAGGCCTTGCCGTTGGCTGCGGTGCCGTTGGCCGTCAGGTCGGCATGCAGGAAAATACCGGTCGACGTGTGGATCGGCTCGCCTTTGTCCAGCGCGTCGAACAGCTTGCGACCGCCTTCGGTGTTGGCTGCGTACTCTTCGTCTACCCACTTTTCGACGAACAGCCTGTTGCCGCGGCGCTCAACGTTGCGGTTAAACGCGCCGATGTGGTGGGCATTGATCGCTTCGGCGGTGTTGGCGGGCACGTAAACTCCGTCGATGGTTGGGTGCCCGAGCGGTGCCAGCGTCCCTTCCAGTCCTTTATAACTGGCCTCGATTTCCGTATGCGTGTACAGCAGGCCGTTCATCACCACTTCATCGGGCAGCGTGTAACTCGGGATCACCGTATGGGCCCGGTTGTTGTGCATGACGCCGCGCCGAACTTCGGCGTTGTTCACTTTGTAGCGCAGGTTGACCCGCACCGTTTCCGGTTCGTTGCCCTTGTTGACATGGAACTGCAACGGCACGACTGCATGGGGCTCCGGCGTAGCCTTGAGGATCGCGCAAAACAGCCGGCGCAGGGCTTTAAACATGGGTTGACTCTCCGGGGTGGGTAATGTACGGCCTAAAGGGTATCATACCCGCATTCCAACGCCACCGGACTCCTTGACATGGCAACGACTCACGAACAGCGCCTACGGCTTGCCTGCAACGCCGCACTTAACCAGCAAGCTATGTTCGGCTCGAACTTTCGCGCTGCCCTGATGCATGGCCAGGGCGCCGACGACAAACGCAAATGCGCCTGGGAAGAGTACGGCTGGAAACAGAACCTGTGCTTCAACGATTTTTTCAACCTCTACGAACGCCAAGGCATCGCGCATGGGGTCGTCGACTTGCTCAACGAAAAATGCTTTGAAACCAATCCGTGGGTTATTCAAGGCGATGAGTTCGACGAAAAGCGCAAGGAAACCCCGTGGGAAAAAACCATCCGCCTCTTCGCCAAGAAGTCCAAGCTGTGGAAGGCCTTCAAGACCGCCGATGCTTATCGCCTGGTCGGCCGTTATTCCGCCATTATCCTGCAGCTGGCCGACGGCAAGGTCTGGTCCGATCCGGTTGTCGGTACTCGCCCGGTGATCAAAAAGCTGTTCTGCGCGTGGGAGGGCCAGCTAACGCCGGCCGAAATCGAGACGAACCCGACGAGCCCGAACTACGGCGAGCCCGCGTTCTGGCAATACGCTGAAGGCGACGTCAAACAGCTCGACGCTGAAGAGGGCGTGACGCCGCGCAACCTGAAAATCCATCCTGATCGGATCATCATTCTCGGCGATTGGCGTTCCGGTGCCAGTTTCTTGAAGGCCGGCTATAACGCGTTCGTCAACCTTGAAAAAATCGAAGGTGGCAGCGGCGAGTCCTTCCTGAAGAACGCCGGCCGGCAGATGCACGTCAACTATGACAAGGAAGTGAACCTCACCCAGATCGCCCGGGATTATGGCCTGAAGGACGTTGCTGACCTGAAAGCCCTGTTCGACGATGAGGCCCGATCCCTGAACAACGGCGGCGATCGCCTGATGGTGACGCAGGGCGCCACCGCTACGCCGCTGGTCTCCGTCGTGCCGGATCCCGAGCCACATTACAACATCAGCATCCAGACCATTTCGGCTTCGACCCGCATGCCCGCCAAGGTCATCGTTGGCATGCAGACCGGCGAGCGCGGCAGCGTCGAGGACTTGAAGCAGTTCAACAAACGGGGCCAGGGTCGTCGGGTGTCCGACCTGAGCGACGACAGCGATCAGATCATCGATCACCTGATCCGAATCAAAGTCATCGAGCCCGCACCGGGTGGCGAGTTCACCACCATGTGGGACGACCTGACTGAATCGACCCAGGCGGAAAAACTGGCGTTTGCCGACCAGATGGCCACGATCAATCAGAAGAACAACGGCAACGGCGAGCCGCCGGTATTCCTGTCGAGCGAAATGCGCGAAACCGCCGGGTTCAACAACGATGCGGACGTCGAGGCCGAACGCGAAGCCTTGGCCGAAGGACCCGACCCGGAGGTTCCCCCGATCGTCGTTCCGCCGTTGGCGGCTAACGCCTGATGGCCCGCGCCCCGATCCTGCCTACCAACATGGGCGACCCGACCGGCACCGATGCCAAGGAACGGCAGGCGATGAAGGAATTCGCCCGGCGCATTGATCAGTGCACGCGCGCATACCTGGACCTGCTCGATCAGATCGAATTCACGACTGTGACGACGAACGCCATTCGCTACGAATTCCGCACGCTGCCGGCGATCCTCAACCAGTTGTTGGAAACGACCTCGAACCTGATCGATACGATCCTCGGCGCCGATCGCGTGCGTAACTGGTTCACGATCGGCTATGTCCTGCCGTCCTATGAGAAAGGCGCCGCGCAGGCCTGGCGCAACCTGGGCGTTCAGTCCGCCGAATACGCAGCGCTACGCCCGACGCTGGAAACGATCCTGCTGAGCGAACCCTATCAGGCGCGGATTGGGCTGATCAGCGCCCGCGAATTCGAACTGATGAAAGGCCTGAGCGCCTCGGTCAAGTCGACCATGAGCCAGCAGCTGACCGCCGGCCTGGTACAGGGCATCGGCCCGCGCGAGATTTCGAAGAACCTGCAGGCTCAGGCGGGGATCGAGAAACGCCGCGCCAACAGGATCGCCAGGACTGAAATCAATCAGGCGTTGCGCACAGCGCGTCTTGATGAAACGCAGGACGCTGCCCAGCGGCTGCAGATCAAGGTCAAGGTTCTGCATATTTCGGCGCTGAGCCCGACCACTCGGGCAACGCACGCCGCACGGTCGGGGCACCTGTTCACTGTGCAGGAAGAACGGGATTGGTACGCTGAGGACGGCAACGCGATCAACTGCAAGTGCAGCACCAGCGAAGCCCTGGTGGACGATAACGGGCAGCCGGTCAGCAAAAACCTGGTCGATCGGCTGCAAAAGGCGGCGACGGATTGGGAAGCGAAAAATGCCGGGTGACGGTCACCCGGCGATGCGGTTTTTAATCGTGACCGTCATACGCAGGTAGCGCTTGAAGGTATCCGGGCACTGCCTTCGGATCTGACGACCAGTAAAACCAGCTATCGAGCCCCCATTGCAGCCAACGGCCGGCTGGGTCCTGCTTGTACCTCACTCCGCCGGCGTCACGGTGGGTAGCCTCTGACTCCGAAGGCAGGTGAACGGTGCACAGACCGAACTTGTTCGCCGGTTCCTGGCAACCCGGGGTGGTGCAATGGAAAGGCGGCAGCTGCTCAGGCAGGAAGGTTCTAGCCGGTAAAGTGCCCCCTCTTTGAACCGCTGCCGTATCGTCCGCAATACCGTCACCGACTGGTGCGGCCCGGTCTTCTTCAAACATCTGGAGCCTGCGCGCCAACGTGTCATAGGCCTCCCGCATATCCTGCTCGAATGTCTTGTTTCCGCGCTGCCCAGCGCAGAGCAGCTTTTTTAAGGCGTGCTGAGCTGCCCCGTCAGTTACCCCGAACAAGTCGATCACTCGATAAACGTCGATCGACTTCAAGTGCGAGACGTCTTTGTGGTAGTGCCCGTGTTTGCGGCTCATGCGAAAACCCCTGCCTGCTGTTTGATGAATGCGCGTCGCCGATCGATTTCGGCTTGACGCTTGTCGATTTCTTCCTGCTTGCGGTCCAGGTACTTCGCTGCCGCCTTCAAGGCCGCCGGGCGCAGCTTGAACAGCCGGGTCGCCAGATAGATCACGCCCTTGTCGTCGGCGCCGTATTGGCCGTTCGCGCTGCAGCTGACGATTTCAACCCGGTGCACCGTGCAGGTTTTCGTCCCGAAGGTGAAGTAAATGCCGGGCGTCATGATTTATCGGCCTCAGCGATGATCGCGTAGACGGCTTCGAGGAAGTCTTCACGCTTCGTATCCGCCTCCCAGAGTTCAACCAGTTGCGGCCAGTATTTGGCTCGATGCGCGTCCCGGGCCAGTTGCTCGGCGGTGCACATCGGCCGGAAATTCGACAGTTCGCCGTTGTTATAGGTCGAAACTCGCTCGGCTTGGATCTCCCCTTTCCGCTGCCCGCTGGTGAATCGGAACACTGCCTGCCCTTCATCATGCGCAAGAACCTTACCGGTGACATATGTGCGCTCTTGCGAACTCCAAAGTACTTCGACCGTCAAGCCTACCGGCGGCAAGCCTTCGCCGTTCCACTCAGAAGACCGAATTACCGCCTGCGGCGTACCGAACGGCACCGTTACCGCGACCTCGCCAGGGCGAACCCCTGCAGGCGCGTCCTCAAGGTCAAACTCGCCGCAGCCATCTGGCCCTATTCGGCACCCGGCAATCACAAAAATACCCTGACCGACTTTGATAAAACGGCGTTTTTCGAAGGCCCCGATCAGTTCTTTGCTGAGGCTGTCGTGCGTAACTGCAAGTATACATTTCATCAGTTCTAACGCCTTTTCGGTTGATTGAGCCCGTAGGCTATTCGCCTTTATGTGCACTGTCAAGCGCACAATAAAAAGCCCCGGTAAAGGGGCTCTGTAATTTTTACTCCCCCTTGTCGCCTACCGGCGGGGAGGGTACCGGCTTGCTTTCGCTACTGCATTGGCTGGGCCCATTCCCTGACTTGTCCTGCCGCGTTAGGACGGGGAGGGGCGCAACCGTCAGGGCGATGGCTGGGCATGCGCTGAGGTTATTCGTCTAGCACCATGGCGTCAAGCTGTTTGATCAGTTCGCGGGCGTCGCCGATAGCCATCAGGGCCGCCGTCTTCGGCGGGTAGCGCAGACCGTTACCCTGTAGGGCCGCAGCCATCAACGCGACAGCGATCCGCTCCAGTCGTTGTTTTTCGGTTTCAGGTTTGCAGCTCATTGTCACGTTCCTTTTTCAGTTTGATGTGAAAATCTACAATCGAACGTTTCTCGGCGTAGTAGTCCCAGCACTGGTGCCGAGCGCGCCACGCCTTCGAAATGATCAGCCGATCGACCTGGCCCAGCTCTTCGACTTCCGCGATGAAGTGCCGCAGTCTGCTGTTCGGGTCGTGCCACATGGTCAGCCCACATGGCGCCCCGGCCCGCCCCTTGCTTCGATACAGACGCGCGTCCTCGGCCATCCTGGATAGTTGTTCAGGAATCGATACCTGACCCCCGTCGGGTGGGTCCATGTAGGTGACCCCTGGCAGCGTGGCAGCGCAAGCTTCTAGGGTGGCGCGCAGGGCGGCCAGTTCTTCCAGTAACTCAATATTCGGATTCACGGTTCGACCTCCGTGCGCAGCACCACGCCGCTGATCCCCTTGTCGGGTTCGATGTTCTTCACCGTCGACTGTTCAGGGTCGCGCCAAACCGCCGTGCCCTCTTCGCGAGCATTCTCGACGGCTACGCGCCTGGCACAGGCAACGCACACGGCGCGCAGGACCTGTTTGATCCGGCCGTCCTTCGTTTCGAGTAGGTACAGGGGCATAAATTAACGCCTCATCGGTGAATCGGTTGATTGAAACCGCAGGCTATTCGCCTTTGCGCTTGCTGTCAAGCAGGCAATAAAAAGCCCCGGGGGAGCGGGGCAAGGGTGTAGCAGGAGCAAGCTAGGTGGTGCAATCGACCGCGTACCGTGTAGCGGGGTGGCCGGTATTGCTCAATTGCACCAGATGAACCGTCGGCAGCCGCATTTAATGTCTGCTGGACTGGAGAACGCATTGATCCCGACTTACCCTTACGGGCTCGGGGAGCGCACAGGCCCCGACGGTTCATCTGGTGCAACTCGCCGCGTCGGCGGCCCCTTGTCGTTTACCCTCGGACGATTTGGGCATCGTTGAGAGGCCTGCCGAGCTGGCGTTGGTTGATCAGCGGGTAAACGTGAGGGATTTGAACCCTTCACCTTGACGCCGTTTGCCGGTTTGCGAACGTCAAAGCCCTAGCCAGGCGAACCCATAAATTGGCGGAACTGAAGGGCTTCGAACCCTCGGCCTCACGCGTGACAGGCGTGCGCTCTAACCATCTGAGCTACAGTTCCAAATGCGACGTACTTGGCTCGCATTGTCCCGATACGCTTGGGCCTATGGCCTTTCGGCTTCGTCCGGCTCTCGGCACGACTAGACACCGTCGCTGTTTGTAGGGGCCGGCGTTATCACTTCGTCAGGCTTTCAGCTCAATTGCCCTGATCAAGTATCCGGCGACGGATAGGCGTTTCCCCAACAAACTGGGCTAGCCCTACGCCTCGCAAGCTATCCGCCTATAACCGTTCCGTCAACCCCTCTTTTTAATCAGCATGCCCACCTGGCGCCCTTTCGATTTCATAACTTTCTCGACCGCATACCGCAGCGCATCGATGTAGTGGTTGTATTTGTCGACGATCACCCTGGTAACTTCACCCGTCAGGCGGTCGACCTTGAAGCTGTAGTGCTTGAACTCGTTCTGCACAGCGTGGCAGGTCGGATGCACGATAATCGAGTAGGTTTTCAGGTGGTCGATGCCGTCCTCGACGCTGCCGGGGCCCTTCACAGCGCCCTCGATAAGCATGAGGTAATCAGCCTTGCGCTGGCCGTTCGGCGACATGGCCTTCGACAGGTGACTGATCGATTCAGGCCTGGCGCTATCGGCAATCACCTCATGCTTATCGATGCCCGGGATCTTGGCCTTGAGGAATTTCGCGGTGTCGTCCAGTTCAAGCCCGATCTGCCCGGCCTCCTTGTCGATGTACAGCTCGGTTTCGTCCGGCGATATCCAGCAGCGCACCGCGGCCGTCGGATCCATCGCGAAGCCGAAGTCGAGACAGTGGTAGGGCCCGTGCCAGGACGCATCAGGGAACCGGATGCCTTCTTTCCAGGCGCCCGCGAATATTTTCGATTCGTCGTTGGTCAGGTAGGCACCCTTCCAGATCCAATCGAACTTCGCAGCGTCGAACTTCGCCCGTTGTTTCTCCCGCAGCTTGCGCAGCCCGATCGGGAACCACGGGTTATCCTCGGCGTTCATTTCGACGATCGCATAATCCGGATCGTTCGCCGCAACGTCGGTCCTGAACCTGGTATCGGTCGGGCTGCCTTCGTCTTTCGGGTTCCAAATCACCCAGATTTCCGACCGCAGTTTGCGCAGGACCGTCGCTTCGAGCGCCACCCAGGCATCTTCGCTGATGTCCTCCGCCTCTTCGACTACCGTCAAATCGATGTTGGCCAACGACTTGACGCTGGTCAGGTTGTTGTAGAGCCCCTTGAACAGGAATTCAGTCGTGTTGATCTTGCTGCGCAGGTAGTCGATGCCCACGTCGTAGGCTGCAGCCAACCACGGTTCTGAGGCGATCGCCGCTTTCAGCTCAGCGTGAAACGAATCCTTGATCGAGGACTGAATTTCGCGAACGCACAGCACCCGCAGCGGCTCGATCACGCCGAATATCGCCGCCATCTTGGCGAAGCTCATCGATTTACCCGATCCCCTGCCCCCGTGCGCCCCTCTGTAGGTCAGCGAGCCGCGTTTCCTGGCGAAAACCGGGATCAGCTTAGGGGGCAGACGGACTTCGGCGTTACTCATCGTCGGCAGACCCCTCTACGGCTTCCGTCTGGGCCACCAGGGTGATCATCGTCGGCATTTCAACAAGTGGGGCGCCGTTCTTCCCGGTCAGCTCCTTGCGGTCGATCTGGTAGCCGCACAGCTGAGCGTAGAACACCCGGGCAGCCTGCTGATCGTGCATCTGGATTTCGTAACCGTTACGCGTTGGCTTGATCCCCTTGTACAGCGCGCGGCCTGCCTCCGACAGATCCCTGAAGTCGGTCGGCCGCACCTCTTCGTGCCCCTTACCGTCACAGTGTGGGCAATCAGGGTTCGGGTCCGCGTTCGTCGTGAAGCCCATGCCGCCAGCCCAGTCGGGCATCGGCACCTTGTCGGGGGTTTTCTCGTGCCGCTCGACGGCCGCTTCGAACTCGTGTTCCTTCCACTGGTACTTGAAGTCCTCGCCCCAGCAGTGCCTGCAGCCGATGCGGACATGACACACCAGCTCAGCGGGGTCCGCAGTGGCGACGAGCCAGGTCCTGTGCTACAGCTCTTCAGCGCTGACGTGAAAGGTTTCCAGGCGCTTCGCCTTCCTGGCCATCGCCGTTTCGTATAGCGCCGGCTTGAGGTGCGGCTGACGGAACCAGCTGTAAACGGTTTTACGCGCCACATCGCGACTGTAGCCGGCGGCCAATGCGCTGTTGTAGGGGTCGAGCGTTTCCTCGTATCGCAGGATCAATTCCTGCTCACGGGCGTTCAGCTCTTCGAACCGGTCTCGGTGATCGGCCATCGTCTTGACTCTTGAGTCATGTAATTACCGCTAAATATACCATTCCTACAGGTGCCGAGTATCAAAGCCGAGTGCCGAGTATTGTTTTTCGCATACTCGGCAGGCTACAGGCCACGTATTCCGCGGGTTCCAGCCATTTCTGCCGAGTATTGCCGAGTATGCCGAGGTGGTTTCGTCGCCGCGCCAGCTGGCAGCCCACAGCCTACCGGCCGCCCCCTATATCCTATAAATATAATCTATCTCTACTACTTAAAGTAATACTCGGCATACTCGGCAAAAAGGCTACAGGCCACGGTTTTAAAGGGTTCCAGCTGCCGAGTATTGTTTTTCGCATACTCGGCAAAACCCGTTTGATACTCGGCATCATCGGCAGATCGATTAAAATTTATCATCGTGCAGACCGAATCGATTATAAATTTCATAATTTATGAAAAATTACATAAATTACAGGCGATAAAAAACCCGCCGAAGCGGGTTAAAAATTATAGATTTTCAAGCCTCCAGACTATTCGCCGCTTTCGGTCCTGCACGCCGACGAACTTTCTACCGTTCAATGCCCGGCCTTTCATGTCCCGCAGGAACCACCCGAGCCGCTGCGGGTTGTTGCGACCGTGCTTGTCTGTGTTCACCAGCTCAATGGCCTCAAGCCAGTTCGGGCAGGCCACCGGGTCGACAGGCTCATGCAGGATTTCGTAGGTCGTCCGCCCTGCATCGCCGAACCGTTCGAACCAGGCACCCATGAGCATTTCAAGCTTCTGGACTTCCGGGTCAGCTTGTTGTTGTGCCTGCATTTCCTCGATCGGGTCCCCCCAGCCCAGCCACACGACGGCGCCACGGACTAGGGCGTTCCATTCTTCGAACGACGCGTAGCCACCGATCCGGCGTCGGGTTTCTTCACGGCCGTAAGCCGAGTAGGTCACCAGCAGGTCGATCAGGTCACCGCGTATCGAATCCATGTTTGTGCGGATCACCTCGACCGGATCAAAGCCGTGCTTGCGCAGCTCGGGCGCCTCATCGCTGCACAGGTTGATCGGCAGCAGCCGGCGCACCATGTCGCCGCTGATCGATACGTTGTTGCCGTTCAGGACCCACATGGCCCGGTTCGGCAGGCGCAGCATCACTGATTTGCCCAGCAGGCGGCTGTTGTATTCCTCACAGGTGAGCGCCATGCAGAGTTCGCTGGACGCATCCAGGTAGCGCATCACGTTGTCGAACATGATGGTCAGCGGCCCTTGGTCGAGGATCGACGTCAGTACCTTGGCCTGTTCGGCCTGTTCCCGCCCGATGGCCGACATCCGTGGTTTTTCGCCCGTCAGCCACAGCAGCGCCGACGACAGCAGGGTTTTGCCGGTGCCGAACACCTGAGCATTGACCAGGAACGCAGGCGCCGTGGGCAACGCTGGCCGGCACACCGCCGTGAACATCGCCGCCAGGCACACCGCCCGGGCCGACTGATCAGCGAACGGGAACTCGGCGAACGGCGCCCATACCCGTTTCAAAGCCTCAGCCATTTCATCGGTCGTCAGCAGGCGGGGCGCTCGAACAGCCCCGCGCAGAACGTAAAGCCCCGTGCGTTCGTCCAGGCCCTGTTCACTGGCGACTGAGCCATCGGCGCGCACCACCGGCAGCGGCACCGCGGCTTTGATTTCGCCCACGCCGGGGAACCACTCACGCTCGACCACCCGGCGCATCAGTTCGCCCGGGAGTTTTGCCGGTGCGCCCTTGCCGCCTTTTTCGACGCGCATGTGCGTTTCGACTTCGGAGGCGATCGTGTTGAGGGTGTGTTTGAGGATCCGGCCGTCCGGCAGCACGCTGACCAGCTGCTGATTGCGCTGGAACAGGTTGGGGAACGCGGCCAGGGCCTTGACGATTGCCCGTTCGGCGCTGACCAGCTTGCCGTCGTCAACCTCGATGCGTTCGCAGCCGGCGGCGATCTGATCGGCCGTCAGGCGACCCACGGTTGCCCAGGTTGTGCGAGTGGCGCAGTTGTGCGCGATCCAGGCCCGCAGTTCAGGTGTGTCAGCGGCGGCCGGATGCATCAGCAGCATGTCGAGCACCGCCTGACAATTGCCGCCGGATTTCCACGCCAGATCTTCGAGTAGCGTGCCGATATCGCCGGCTGCCCAGCGTGCCGAGAAATCCCGGGTGTCGCTGTCCTGCAGTTCGGCCAGAAGCTGGGCCGGGTCCGTTGATCCGCGGTACAGGTCGACCGGCTGCGTCGTCCAGGTAATTTCGCGTGGTGCCGCAGTGACAGCCGGCGGAAACGAATTGAAGGCGGCAGCCGCATCGACCGGGGCGCGTTGACTGGCGGTCATACCGGCCTCATGCAGGAGCGAACCGAGCGTGCGCGCCCCGGGCTTGAAGCTGTCGTGATGGTTCCACTTGTCTTCGAAGAACCCGTCGTCATGCTTATCGGACGTCTCGGACCACTGGCGCGCTAGCTCATAACCGACACCCTCAGCACCTTCGGTGTGTTCTTCCCAATGACGGATCGAGGCGATCGCCGGCTGCCAACTGTGGTAGTCGTCAGGATCCCGCCCAGACAGGGCCTGCATGATCAGTTCGACGTCGTCGAGTTTGCCGGCGTAATCAGCCGCGGTACGCGCAGGACGGGGCGCACGGACGTTGATCAGGAAACCGGGGATCGGCGCCGGGGTCACCGCGCCAGGCGTAACGCCCGCGGCCCACTCATAGAAACGGCCGTTCGGGTGGCGCGACGGGGGCAGCACCGCATAGCCGTTGTATTTGCCATCGATACCCCGACCGTCGACCAGGGCGCCCGGCTGACTGTTATAGGTGGCATCGGCCCGCATCGGCGCGTAATAGTAGTCATGAAACCCGCCGCCCGGGCTCAGGACCTTGAGCGGCGAGGATAACGGCCCGTGCAGCGCCTGCAGCCGTTCGTGATCGATATGGCCGTCGTTGCGTGGATCGACGTCGTAGACGTACAGACCGCCGGCCGATGGGCGGGTGCCGATGTTCGCGTCAGGATTGGCCGACCACCAGGCGTCGATTTGTTTCAGGTCAGTCGTTGCTTCGCTGGAACCGTTGCTGCCCTTGAACGGTGATTTCGTGCCGGCGACAAGCGGGAAGACATGCCAGCCCAAACCGGCGTAATAACGGGCCCACTGGTGAAGGGGGCTCATCGGATAATCGCCCAGCAGAACCGACGGCAATCGACCCAGCCGGTAACGGCCAGTCGCTGAAGGACCAAAGAGGCTTGCCCCCAAGTGCACCCTACTGCCCGTGCAATTAAGTAGGTCGTGTATCGGCCTTCGCGGTAATACAAAAATTCAATGATCGGCTGTTCGAGGTCCTGACGATGCAAGCTCATTTCGACTGCCCCCGCTGCCCATCCAGTTCCACTTCGATTAGATGCTGCATATCAGCGATAGCCTCGGGGCCTCGCAAATGCAGCATCATTCCATAATTGGCCGAGTCGATGATATCGCCTGCCAATACGCTGCGGACGAACAGCATGACCAATCGCGCTACGCTGCACCGCTCCGGATCGTCCCACCCTTCCCTCCCCTTCGCCCTGGCCTGTGCCATCTTGGCGTGCATCGCAGCGGCGAAACGGTCGACCGCCTCATCGTCAGGGTGCTGGTTCACGGCGGTATGCGCCAGGACGTCGGCCAGTGTGTAGCGAATGGTCCCGGCACCGATACGGTGATGCGGAAGCAGGCCGTCACGGGTCAGTTTCTGAATGGTTTTGATGTTGATCGACAGGACGTCGGCCAATTGTTCCGCGCTAAGAACTTCGGGCATGGTGCTTTACTCCGGCTAATTACGACGCAGGTTAACCCATAGTTACCTGTTTCGACTAATAGCCAATTTCAATCAGGCATTAAAAAGCCCCGGCTAAGGGGCTATCGGTTTATCTACGTAGACCGCTCGGGCCAGGGTCTGCCATTTCTCGACGCCCAGCTCACGGGCGATTACTTTCCAGCGTATGCCCCGTTCCCGCATCGCCCGGGCCTTGGCGATATTTGCCGCCGAACCATCCAGCGTCAGCCGTCCGGCGATGCCCGGGATTTTCTCGCGACGGTATTGCAACCAGGTCAGCGTGACGTCGAGGCGTTTGGCGATTTCCGTCCAGGTCAGTTTTTCATCGTTGCGCAGGCGCAGCATTTCTTCGGTCAGCTCAACGGTTTTACGCCTTGAGTACCTCACGCCAGCACCGCTCGCAGGTCGCTTGCTCCCGATTCGGCGGGTTGTGCCAGAGCTGCGTCGATTGATTCAGCATGTCGCTGTAACGCATACCAGACAAAGCCGGTGGTTAACTCTGCCGAAACTCGAAGACCATCATCATCGTTTAGGAGTTGGCGCAATGCCCGTTCATAGCGAGCATTCCGCTGCTCGGCGACTTTCAGTCTCTTCTCGACCAAATTAAGCGTTTCGCTATCAAGTTCGGCTAGTACAACAATTTCTCGCTTCGCCTTATCCAGCTCTTCCCGCAGCGCAGCCAGCTCGGATTGGGCGGCGTCGTAGTCCATCGCCTGAACCCACTCGCCTTCGGTGGTTTCTGTCATCTGATAGCAGCCGTAACAGTGCTGAGCTTTGCCATTCGTGCAGTCGTAACGCATCACTTTATTCATCTTCGTATCTCCTGAATCATGTTGGATAAATCGGCGGGGCGGTTAATACGTGCAGACCAGACATCCGGGGTTATCAGCGTTTCTCTCTTTACCGCCCTTCGATGTCCAGATGCTTTTCCCGATCTCATCTGCAACTTGCCTGGTTCTGATCAACTGGCCTTTTCCAAAGTCATCGTATTGAAAAGCCTTTTCCTTCCACTTGTCGCCGGAAGCAAGGCAAGGAAAGCAGCCAACTCTAGGGAATCCATCGTGATACAGAGGGTTCAGGTTATCCCAACCAACGCATTCGGTTACTTGCTCTTCGCTCCAGTCCAAAACACAGAGGCGGAACCAAACGCCAAGTTTGTTTAGGTACTTCGGGTATTTGCTCGGGATAACCAAATGCGGCGGATACAGTTCACCAGGTAGTTTCCCATCGTAACGCTTTGCCCTGGCAGCACTCTCCTGAGTACGCATGCCATACCAAACCTCAAAGCCATGCCCTTGCTCTTCGGCAAGAGCCTTGCAGAATTTCTTGGTTGGCACGATCTTCAACTCGTCCGTGCAGTGCCTTGCGCCTCCGCCAGGGAAGCGACCGTATTTCGTCGACTTCTCCAGTACATCGCCGGCCGTAATAGTGACGATCTCCACGCCGTAATATTCAGCCATCCAGGCGACATGGGCGTAAGTCTTTGGGTGTTCGTAATGGGTATCACAGAACATGCCAAGGATTTCAGAGCGGTCGAAGTTCTCAACCGCCATCTTCAAGCACGCCTGGCTATCTCTACCGCCGCTTATTGGAACCAAACATTTGACTGTCATGCCAAAAACCCCTCATCCCGCAATTTAGATTTGTGAACCGCCCGGCATATCGCCGCGACCAGCAGAAAGGCCACAATGGGCCAGCAGGCGGCGGCGTAGAGGAAGATGGTCATAGCTGCCCCAGCTCGACGGGTGCATAGCTCACGGCGAACGCGATGAAGGATCCGTCTTCAAAGTGGATGATTTTCTTGTCGCCCTGGTGATCCTCGGAATTGATCAGCTCACGGCGAATCAGCCGTGCAATGGCCGCCTTGTAGGGGTTGGGTGCGCGTTGAACCTGTTCGGCGATGGTTTCGATGTTCATGATGGCGGACCTCCGGTGTCTGGTACTGGCAAAGCCCCAGTGAAGGGGCTTGAGGTGGGCGCGAGCGGTTATTCGCGTTCGCTGATGAAGTGCGCAACCCGCTCAAGCCCCCGAGATACGTTCATCGGCACCTCGCGTTCCTCGCTCCACTTGAGCTGTCCGCTGGAGCATTGCACGGGGTCAATCGCTACGACGGTATGGTCAAGCACGGACACTGCTTTGTAGCCAGCATCTTTAAGCATTTTCAGGGCAGTAGTTACGTTGTTCATTTTGTGTCGCTCCTAGCTGTTTGCGTTTCGTTGAGCCTATATTATTCGGCTTTGAGCCTACCGTCAAACAATACTTATAACCGATCGTCGGGTGCCGGTTCATCGCCGAGCAGGGCGAAATAATGGTTCAGGCTATCGGTCGGGATGGTGACAGTCACCCGAGTTAGCGCATCGAATAGCTGACGGTCACCGGCAGTCAGCAACGCGTCAAGCCGACGAATTTGCAGATCGAGCAGCTCCCGAGGGTCTTCGAACCCGCCAGCCGCGCAGACCCGATCGAGCGCCGCAGCGATGCCCGGCGGCAACGGCAGGACCAGGGTCGGATCAGCCGCCGCCCGAGCGGCACGTTTGCACAGTTTATTGTTGTGACGCTTGAGGTCGGCAGGCGTGCCGGTGAACGGGTCACCGTTGCGGTCGAGTAGTTGTTGAGTGGTCATAGGCGGCCTCTTGAATGCAGAGCTAGGTCGATCAGTACCTGCTTAAATGCCGGGGGCGTGGCATTAGCTTCCCGCTTGTACAGCGTTGGCTTATTGGCGGCCTTACCTCGCTGATCCTGAAAGCCGATCTGGTGACTGCCTTTCGGTCGGGACCAGTCCAGTTCGAAAGGAGGGTTTATCGAACTGCTGTAATAAAGCCAAGTCGCTTTGTTCGCGCGATGCCCATAAGCGGACTGCCAGACCTCACAAACCCATTCATGCAGCCCGGCACGTTTCCAGCCAACGCCGACAGGTTTGGCCAGTCCATAAGCGGCAAAGGCCCGGGTCCGCGCAGGGTGCTCAAGGACGCCACCGCAACGCACTACGCTGCAAAGGGCTGAAGAAAAGCATCCGTCGTCATTACCCGGCCGGTTGTGCTCGCCACCCCATCGCGCGAAGTTTACGGCTGCCATGGGGCCCCATAACTGGCAAGGCGGGTGCGCAATTACCGGGAAATCGCCGAGATACAGGCGGGCATCTCTTGACTCAGGCCAAGCGTCTATCAACGGATCGTTAGCGTAGCAGCCCTCCGGCTGAACAAATAAAGCAGCTATCTGGTGCATCATGCTAAATGCCATCCGTTGCAGTGGTGACATGCCTCGATCAGGCGCCCAGCCCGAACACCAGCCGCACGGGCGGACTCAGCGGTCGAGAAACGTTTGCGCGGAGCGCAGAGTGGTTTTATGGCGGAGGTGGGTTTCATAAATAAAAAATCCCCGTATCAGTGAAGGTACGGGGATGAGGTTATCCGGCTTTGTGCTATCGCGCAAGGTTTTTAGCGGCCGCCTGCTTGATTTTCTCAGGGGTGCCGAATTTATCGGCCAGTTCGTGTTCGCGCACCAGCGCTGCGTTGCCTTCAGCCTTGGCGATATCCAGCACTTCAAGGCGTAGCCCCTCGATACTGCCGAAGTAATTGCGCACGGTGCCGACGCTGAACCCCGTCTCGGCGGCTACCTTCGGCAGCGACAAGGTATACAGGCCTTTCGATACCGACATCCGGTAGGCAACCTGGGCGATGTCGCGTTTGTCGTGTTTCTTCCACAGGTTAGACAAGGTCGGCACCCGTTCGCCGGCAGGCAGCGCCAGGCGATCTTTAGCCTCGACAATCTGATCGATCAGCTCGCCCATTTTGCCTTCATTGATCAGGTAGTTCAGGGTTTTGGGGACATCGCGCCCCCAACCTGGTGTCGCCGCCAGTTCTTCGGCAAGAAGCTGTCGGGTGATATTGCGATACCCGACTCGCCGGGCGACCGCTACGGCGGCATCGAAAACTTCGGTCGTCATGATAGAAACTCACTATTACTAGATTGCTGCAAGCCTATTCCTTTATGCGCTAGGGTTCAAGCCTTAATACAAAATCGCTGACGGCGAAATCGGCGTAGGTGATGCAGCGTGCGTGCCGGTTGACCCAGTCAGGGCCGAACAGATCAGCGGCAGCGTCCAGGGTTTCCAGCCCGCAATCCTCACTCGGGCCGCTCGGCAGTTTGCGTTCATGCGTCGGGTCGTATGGCGTCACGTAGATGGGCATTCGTCCCGCTCCTTGAAGTGCACCGCGACCGCCTGCTGCGTGTAGAACAGGGCGCCGCAAGTGCAACGATGGCCGGTTACCTTCTGCAGTAGGTGGCTCGGTCGGGCCGAACATTCACAGAAAGGACAGCTGAACCCGGCCCCGGTCATTACGACGTCTCGGCTTTCTATTTGCTTGCGGCGGTTTCCCACGTCTGCCCATGTCGGTCCGTTCATAATTCAGGCGCCTTATCATCGAGGGCCGGGAAGCGAACGCCCTGTGGGAGCGAACCCGTCGTAAAGCAGGCGATGCCGCCGCCGGCCTGCACCATGTTGATCGCGCGTAACTGGGCGACTTCGCGTTTATCGTTGGGGCTGAATTTCCAGCCGGCCTTCTTACATTCAGTCATCGCGAACACGGCGACCTTGACCGGTTCCAGCGTCTGGTAATCACGGAACCAGCCCGACTGGTAGCCCAGCAGGTCGCCGGTTTTGCAGACCTTGTCGAGCTGCGGCGTATCGTTCAGCCAGCCGAAACGGATCGGAACGCCGGCCTCATTCGGCAGGGCGCCGCGGTTGTTGCGGCCCAGGTTGTATGCGTACATCGGCGCGGCCAGGCGCACGGCGGACTGAACGTAGGCTTCGTTCTTGCCTTCGAGCTCGACCGGTGTATCCGGCACGAACCCGATGAGTTTGTAGAGGGCAGACATGGCGTCGTCACTGACGCTCCAGTCGTTGGCCCAATCGCTTAACTGGCTCATTTCTTACGATCTCCACGGTTCGACGATACAAGGGGTTGCTGACCGGGTTTAAGCGGCCAGGGAGTTTCGGTTTTGCAATCCGGCCAGAGGACCGACTGATAGCTGCTCAGCCGTACCACGTCCGGATTACCGCATTTGCTGCAGACCGGCAGGCTCACGCGTGTTGCTCCTGTTGATTTGAAGCCTGATCGTATTCGGCTATGTCTATGCCGTCAAGCAATAGTTTTGCAGTAATTTTCAGGCGCAACGCTTCGGCGTCGGCACGCTTCAAGGCCTGAGCGCTGATCACGTCGACGCCGAACAGATGGAAGAACCGCCGCTGCATCTGGCTGTCACTGTCACCTTTGAACTTGCGGAAACCACCCCAGAAGCCCATCACCTTTCGCAGTTCGGCCGCTTCGGTCAGCCGTTCCTGGTGCTGACGCATGTGCTTCGATATGGCGATGTTCGGCGTGCGCACCTGCAGCAAGTACTGGTTATATTGATCGATCGGCAGCGGCTCGCGCCGGACGGTCGCATACAGCTCTTCAAGCTTTTCAGGGGTCAACAGTTCCAAGTCCCCTTCGACGTGCTCCGGATCGGTTCGGGTGATGGGTTCTGGGAAAAACCCACAGTGGGGGCAGGCCTTGTAAATCCGTTCGTATGGCTGCGCGCAGGGTAGCGGCGTCTCGACCAGGTGGCCGGCGGTCAGCATCTGCTGATTCGTCCAGCCGATCGAGCGGAACGCCTCCCAGGTCGAGCCGTTCGGATTTGCTAGGCGCAGACCGGGGTTCGCGCAAACGCGATAGGGCACGGTTTCCCCGGCGACAGACTTGCGGCCGGCGCGGCCCAGCTGCCAAACCCTGTGCGGCGCTTCAGGCGGCCCGTTGAATCGAATGATGTTCGACCCGTGGTCGATCAGGATGCCGAAGGGCTTCGGACTGTCGGCGATGCGCGCCCGGCGCCCAGCGCTGTCGATATCGTCGAATCCGACCCACTGTTCGGGCCGTAGGAGCAGCCGGTAGAGACGGCCGACCATCTGCATAAATCGCGGCAGACTGGCCGTACCGGTGCCGAGAATCACCACCTCCAGCGCCGGCAGGTCGTTGCCCTCGCCGAAAATCCCGACGTTCACCAGCATTTTCAGCTTGCCGGATTCCAGATCTCGCCCCGCCTGGTCACGAATATCAGCGTCGGTTTCGCCGTCGAGTGCCAGCGCCGGGACGCCCGCCTCGATAAACCGCTGGGCCGTGGCGACCGCCTTGCTGCGGCTGGACACGAACGCGATGCCTTTTTTACCGGGCGCATATTCCAGGTACTTTTCGACAATGTCGCCAACCAGGTCGGCGTCCTCTTCGGCGGCGATCAGCTTCGCCTGCACGAACTCGCCGCCTGAACCGATGTCGATTTTGTCGGAGGCCACCGAGCAGGGCACACAGTAGATTTTGTAGGGGCACAGGTAACCGTCTTGGAACAGTTCAAGCAGTGTCGGCCCCATAACCATCGCGTCGAACAATCCGTCGCTTTCACGACTCAGGCCGCCGCCGTCTGCCCGGCCCGGGGTGGCCGTCACGCCCAGCCCCTTCAGCTGCGGGTGCGTGAAAATGTGAACGGCCTTGGCCCACTGGTTGCCCTTGTCCTGGATATCGGCGTCGCCCTGCTGGTGGTGCGCTTCATCGCAGACCCAGAGCGTGACGCTGGCGAAGTACTTGGCGTATTGGGCCGCCTGTTTGCCCTTGGGGATGCGCCACAACGTGCCGACACTGGCCACGCTGATCGCGGCATTGGTGTCGTGAAAACAGACTTTCTGTTTGCGCAGAATGCCGGCGATGATATTTTTCCGGTCTTCCTTATCGCAGATCAGCCGAAACGGGATACCGAACTCATTCAGCGTTGCAGCGATCTGGGCAACCAGTTCTTTACGGTGGGCGAAAATACAGGCGGCGCCCTGGTGCTTGGAAATGATCGAGGCGATCAGCCGGGTTTTCCCCCCGCCGGTCGGGATCACGCATAAAACGTTCTGGTGACCCAGGTCCCATTCCAGGTAGATCCCGGTTTCGGCTTTCTGTTGATACCCGCGAAGGCTGACATGCTTGCGCACCCCAGCGGCGATCTGGCTCGCCTTGAAATCGAATGCAGACATTCAAAAATTCCCCATTGACAATACCGTTAATGGTGAATAAAGTTCGGGCCGTAGTCAAGACAAACCAACGGAGTCAACCGGATGAAACGAATTTTAGGATTGGCGGCGCTGATGGGCTCAATAATCGCCTCTGCGACGACTAACGCAACGCGCTTCAGTGCAGGCGGCCGCGGCGCCAGTAAACGCCCTTGGAAAATGTTGCAGGCCTACCGCGAACGCTACGGCTACAAACCGAACCCAGAGCAGCCGCGTTTCTGGCACAACATCAGCGAACCGGTTCAGGTTCAACGATTCCGTGACGCGCAGGTTAAACGCCTGCGCAAAGCTGCGAAGTTGTCTCGAGACACGGCCGCTGCAACGAACAATAACTGGGCGCACGGTATCGGCAAACGTGGTCTGCACCTTACCCCGGTACCGGAGTTTTCCGGCCGCCTCAACCCTTTCTATATCGCCAAGTGAGTCAAACTACTATGCAAATTTCTCTCAACCCTGCTGACGAACAACCGAGCACGCTGCGCGCTGTCGCCCTGCTGCTCAATTCCATCGCTTCCGACCGTGACGGCGGCAAGCCTGCAACTCAGGTAAACGTGCACCTCCCAAACGCTGTAGCTGGTGCCGAAACGCCGCCCGCACCTCCGCCGCTGGAAACTGCGAACGGTGCCAACGCTACCTCGACGAACGAAACCAACAGCAATGCCAACACTTCGAACGCTTCCGGCGAACTCGATAAAAACGGCCTGCCGTGGGATGAACGCATCCACTCCAGCAGCAAAAACACCAATGCCGACGGAACCTGGCGCTATCTGCGCGGCGGTGACCCGGTTTACCGTGCCCAAATCGAAGCCGAGCTGCGTGCAGCCCAGGGCGGCGATCAGCAACAACCGCCACCGCCGCCACCGTTGAACCAGGGTGCCGAGACCCCGCCACCTCCTCCGCCTCTGGAAAACAAACCTGCTGATGCCGGCGGCGCCCCGGTTGAAATGAAAGAAGTGTTCAGCCGCGCGGCGAAGCTGCCGAAGGATCTGCAGACCATGGCCCTCGACGCCGTCGGCCTTTCCTCGATGGCCGAATTCCTCAAGGCCGTCAAGGAACGCCCAGAAGTGGCTGCCGAACTGCTACAGGCGGTGATTGCCGTCGAAGGTGATGATTGACCGGGCATAGCCGCCTAGCTCCGTCGAGTGCATTCCGGTGGGTGCCTTGCCCATTTTCGGTCGCACTCGGCGAGCAATTCCCCGCCCTGACGCAAGACCCGTCAGGGCCCGAGGGCACCGCGGCCCATGAGGTCTGGTTGATGATGCTCAACGGCTACACGCCGGCACTCGGCGAGCTGACATCCGAAGGCATCGTGATCACGGATGAAATGCTTGAAGGCGCCCAGCAGTTCGTCGATAAGGTGCACGAAATCGCCGACCCGTACGACGCTATGCACAAAGTCAGGCTTGAAGAAACAGTCGAAATGCGCGGGATTCACCACGTCATGTTCGGCACTTCTGACGGCTCGATAGACCTGCTGGAAGAGTGCGGCCAGTGGCACCTGATCGATTACAAGTTCGGGCATCGAGCGGTCAGCCCGTTCGAAAATCTGCAGCTCGCCAGTTATTTTTTCGGCGAGTGCGAGCGTCTGCAGCTCACGGAAGAGCAAATCGATAATTGCAGCGTGTTTTTCCATATCGTGCAGCCTCGGTGCTTTCACAACCGGCCGGCGAACATGACGTGGGAAACGACCGGTAAGAACTTGCGGCACCTGTGGCGCGCGATGAAAGAATCCGCACTGGATGCCATGACGCACGAACTCGGGGCCCGTCCTAAGGTCGGCGCCTGGTGCCGGGATTGCCCAGGCCGAAGGGCCTGCCCAACGTTGCGCACCAACGCCGGGGCGAATATTGACTGGATCAACCGCAGTTGGCCCGTCGAAATGCCACTGGACGCCGCAGGCCTGGAACTGAAGTTTGTCGAAGCAGCGCTAGCCCAGCTTGAAGCCCATGCAACGGGTTTGCGTGAACAGGTCGAGCACGGCATCGAAACCGGTGGTTACTGCCCAGACTGGGCGCGTGAAACTGGCAAGGGGCGCGGGCGCCACTGGACTGTGCCGGCCGCTGAAGTTTTTGCACTGGGCGACATGGCCGAGACCGATTTGCGCAAACAGGTCGAACCGATCACCCCAACGCAGGCAATTGAAGCATTTAAGAAAAAACGCTTTGACACCTCAGTCATAGAAGAATATTCTGCACCCAACCCCGGATCGGTCAAGTTGATTGCCCGGACAGACAACCTCGCTCATCGCGTATTTGGAGTTAAATCATAATGGCATGGCATGATGCAGACCACGTAATCACCTGTGACGGCATTGTTATTTGGGAAGCCGTCACCAAACCCGACGTCAGCGATAAAGATCAGTCGCTGACCTGGAACCTGCGCATCGCAGTAAACCCCAATGCTCCAGAGGTTGGCGAACTCCGTCAGCTGCACGAAAAAGCGTTGCGCGAAAGCAAGAAACCGAACGTCAATCTGCAACGCCCAGGTAACAATCCGATCGGGCAGATCGATGCGCCGAAGTTCCCTGAAATCGATCCATCCTGGCTGGTGTTCAGTGCAGGTACGAAACAGGGCGCACCCACCGTCATGTCTGCCGATGGCCATGAGCTGCAGCCGATGACTTATGGCCCGCAGCTTTATAACGGTACGATCGTCCGTCTGCTGGTGCACGCCTACGCCTATGACAACGTTCAGAAGGGCGTGAACTTCGGCCTCGACGGCGTTCAGATCATCAACAGCCAAGCCCCGCGCCTGAGCATCGGTGCCGCTGGCATGTCGAAGGATGCGGTTAAAGCGGCATTCGGCGCGGTATCGGGCGGCAGCCAGCAACCGCCGGCTCAACAGCAGCAACAAACCCCACCGCCTCCGCCGCAACAACAGCAATCGCACCAGCCGCCTCCTCCGCCACACACCGGCTACATGGGCGGGGATCAGCAACAACCGCCACCACCGCCACCGGCTGCAGTCTTCCCGCCTGCCGGCTGGTGGCCACATCCTGCCGCCCCGGGCAGTTTCTACAATGCCCAGAACGAAGTGCTGACCGAAGCGTTGCTACGCGCCCGCGTCGGCGCATAATCGACAACCGATCAACCCGACGGCTCCGAAAGGGGCCGTTTTTGTCTGAGGCGTTAAACGATGTTAGAACAATTGAAAATTCTTCTAGATGCCGCCCGGTACAGGGCTAAAGCGGCTGAACAGGATGACGCTCATAATTACGATTCTTGCGTCGCTTTAGGGCGGCTTGTCGATCGACTTGAAAGCGCCGTCGCTGCGGCCGAAACTTATGAAGGGTTGATGTCGCAATGACCAGCATGCCGCCACCTCCGCCGGCGCTGCCCTACGGCTTTCAGATCCAGGTCGGCCCCGGCGTCAGCACCGTGCTTGCCGATTGCGACTTTGAAACCTACAGCGCGGCAGGTTTTCGCTGGTGCGGGCCTACGCCGAAAAAACCATTGGGCCATTGGCAGGGGCCGCCAGGGGCTGCGCAGGGCAAGAAAGGTCTTCCGGTGATCGGCGTTCGGGTTTATGCCGAAGACCCGTCAACCGAAGTCCTCACGTTCAAATACGACCTGAAGGACGGACGTGGTAAGCGCGGATGGAAACCGGGTCAACCGAATCCGCAGGAGCTGTTCGACCACTTTGCCGCAGGCAAACTATGCGAAGCGCACAACGCAGGATTTGAACAGACGATATGGGAACAGGTCTGCGTTCCTAAATACGGCTGGCCCTCGATCAATCCAGCTCTCTGGCGCTGCAGTGCGGCCAAGTCCCGGGCATTCGGGCTACCTTCGGCCCTGGCGGATGTTGGTCAAGCGCTGAACCTGGATACGCAAAAGGACGCCGACGGCAAACGCCTGCTCAAGCTGTTCAGCTGGCCGAAAGACCCGACGAAAAAAGACCCGCGCTGGCGAGTGCTGCCCAGTGAAGAACCAGCCGACGCCGTCAAGCTCGACAACTACTGCGAAACCGATATTGAGGTCGAAGCCCAGGTCAGCGCACGGTGCCCAGACCTGATGCCGCAGGAACTGGACTATTGGCTGGCCGACCAGGCGATCAATCGTCGCGGGATCGGCGTAGATATGAACGCGGTGCACGACTGCATCGCCGTCGTCATGGAAGTTCTAGCCGCCTATGACGAAGAAATGTTCGACCTGATCGGTCTGCGCACCAGCCAGGCGAAAAAACTCGTCCAGTGGATGGCAGACAACGGCGTTCGCGGATCGGACGGGCGCCCGGTCAAGTCACTGGCTGCTGAAGAACTGGAATTCCTATATGAACAGCGCCATCTGTACCCGCACCCGGTCGGGCGCGTCCTGGAAATTCGGGGCCTGACGGCTTCGGCCAGCGTCAAGAAAGTGTTCTCCATGGCCAACCACGCCAACCGGAACGCGCGGCTATGCGACCTGTTCATTTACCACGGGGCGCGCACGGGGCGTGACACCCACGCCGACGTGCAGCCGGGCAACCTGCCGAAGACTGGGCCAGATCTGCGCTGGTGCGATAACCAGGGCGTCTGCCGGCGGCCCTACGCGAAGTACGTCGACAACTGCCCATGGTGCGGCTGTTCGGCGGCTTTCTCTACGGAAAAATCCCCAATCGAGCAGGACGAACGCTGGTGCTTTGAAGGCGTTGAACACGTTCTGGAAATCCTGCGGCTGCGCTCTATGGCGGCGCTCGAATACTTTTTCGGCGATGCGCTGCTCTGCATATCCGGTGTGATCCGATCACTCTTGGTCGCCGCCGAAGGTCACCGGCTGCTGTGCTCCGACTACGCCAGTATCGAGGCGGTCGTTTCGGCGGTACTGACGGGCGAGGCCTGGCGCGTCGAAGCGTTCCAACGTCGTGAGGATATCTACCTGCATGGCGCGGCCGGCGTAACCGGAAAAACCTACGAGTGGTACAAAGAAAACGGGTTTAAGAAGCACCCCGACCGCCAGAAGATCGGCAAGCCGGCGGAACTGGGTCTAGGGTTCGGCGGGTTCTCCGGCGCTCTGTTTGCCTTTGGTTTTGAGGGCGACAAGAAGGAAGCCGATAAGGTCTGGATGGCCTGGCGAGCGGCCAGTCCGCAGTTCGAGGAAATGTGGGGCGGCCAGTATCGAGGCGTGCCGTGGTCGCCGACAAGCATCGAGTTCTTCGGCCTTGAAGGCGCTGCGGTAAACGCCACACTGCACCCTGGCGAGATTTGCGGCTACCGCGGCATCAGCTACCAGGTTATCGACGACGTGCTCTATTGCACGTTGCTGAGCGGTCGGCGCATGGCCTATCACCAGCCGCGGGTTTGGTACGGGGCGAAGCGTGACGGCTGGCAAGAGTGCTATTCGCTGACCTACATGACGTGGAACACCAACGCCAAGATGGGGCCCAAAGGCTGGGTTCGGATGGAAACCTACGGCGGCCGACTGTTTGAAAACGTCGTTCAGGCTACCGCCCGGGACATCATGGCCCATGCCGTGGTCAACCTTGAGCGCGCGGGCTACCCGGTCGTGCTGCGGGTGCACGACGAAGTGGCCGCCGAAGTGCCGAACGGTTTCGGATCCCTGCAGGAATTCGAAGCGATCTTGACCGATCTGCCGTGGTGGGCGAAAGGCTGGCCGATCCGTGCGGCTGGCTGGGAGGGGCAGCGCTACCATAAAGATTGATGCCGACGAACGGTCGATAATATCGTTTGACAGGTAGGTTAAAGGCGAATAGAGTTAGCTCAACGAAACGAGAAACAGCAACCCGGTTCGCCGGCCCATAAATAACGGAGTAAACAGCCATGCTGACCGCCGCCATTATCTTGCTCATCCTGTTTTAACCCTTCGCCAACCTGCCGCAAGCCCCTTCACTGGGGCTTTTGCAGTACCGGGATTCCCTCGGAACTCAAATTTTATAAGGACTTCACCATGTTCGGTTTCTTGAAGAAAAAAGCAAAAGTTGCGATGCGCGACGTTTCCAAGTTCGACAAAAAAGATCTGATGGAAGCCACCGTCGGTATCTGCGTTCTGGTCATGTACGCCGACGGTACCGCCGAAGACGCCGAACGCAGCAAGATCCAAAAGATCCTCGACAACACCCCGGCGCTGGCGAACTTCGGTCCCGAGGTCCAGGTCTGTTTCAGCCGCTTCGACGCGCTGTGCCGGGACGCCGGCATGATCATGGCCCGTTCGCAGATCATGCGCGAAATCAAAGACTGTCAGGGCGACACCCGAGAAATGGAAGACGTTCTGGTTACCGGCCTGACCGTCGCACTGTCCGATGGCGAAATGGAAGAGGCCGAGGAAAAGATTCTCAAAGAGGTAGCCAGCGCCTTCGGCCTTCGTCTCGAAAGCTTCCTCGGTTGAAGCTGAAAATCTGGATCGGTGTTGCTGTCGGGGTTGCGCTTGCAGCCTCGGCCGCCAGTAACTGGACCACTTGCGCGTGGTACGGCTACCAGACCGACAGGACAACGCGCTATGCCCTCGGGGTCGGCTGCCTTGTGAAAATGCCAACAGGCTGGACGCCACGCGCCGAGATTCGAACTGAACAATAACTGCAAGGAGGAAAACCCATGTACGCCATCGTTACGGCAATCCTGATCGCTACAACGCCCGGTCTCGCGCCGGAAAACAAAGCTGCGTATTTTTCTGCCGAAGGCCCTGAACTCTGCTACGCCCAGGCCGACAAGCTGAACGATCGCGACGACTCGACTCTTTACGTTTGCAAGGTGGCCGAATGAGTAACCTGGTCTTGACCCGTACAGCGGGTAAATCGATTCGCCTGGAAATGCAGCCGGGCGCCTTTCACATCTTGACGGTGGCTTATGTGGGTGGCGAGCAGATCAAACTGGAGCTAACCAATCCAGACGGCTCAACGCAAAGCAAACGCCTCAACGTGGGCGCCGAATGGCCGATCGGTTCCGGACTGACGATCAAGCTGATCGGCATTCAGTTTCGGCAGGCCAAGCTGGGGTTCGATGCCCCGCAGAGCGTCAAGATCGTCAGGACTGAACTACTGGAGCGCGTGCAATGATCCTTGATATCACGATTGACCAGGCGCTGATCGAGCTCAAGCGAACCGAGAAAGCCCTACTGGCGTTGCGCAATGCGCGCAAACTGGGCGACCGGCGCTGCATCAATACTGGCTGCACTGCAGCATGGAAGCCGCAGCCTTTCGGTATCGGTGACGAGTGCGTGCACTGTGACGGCAAAATGGCACTATGCATGAACCCTATCGTTGAGCACGCAACGGCCAAGCGGGCGTCGCTCGACTTGACCCGTAAACTGGCAGATTTGAGGGCCGGACGATGAGCCCGCTGACCCTATTACTGGTTGTCGGTCTGTGCTCGGCTGACGGTCCTGAACGCGTTTGCAGCTACATGGATGTGACGCAGCGGATGCAGGTCGCCTCCGACGTTGAGTGCTACGATCTGGCGATGCAGGCCAATCGGCACAACATCGAAATCGGCGAAACGCCGCGCTACGATTGCGTGTCGGCGACCAAGTTTCTCACCCTGGTCGGCGAGAAACCGACGCCTGAACCCGCTGTAGTGGTCAAGCCGCGCAGTGTATTGTAACCACCCGTTGTTAAACTGAAGAGGACACCGCAATGCCAACCCCTAATTGGGCTGAAGCCCCCGCAGTTGCTACACATGCATGGCTAGATGAAGAGGGCTCAATGCTACACTGGGTGAAATTCGAAAACGAGCACTACTTCTTCTTCAGGGACGGGATCTGGCCGGTCGTTCCGCTCGATTTACTGCACACCCGCGGTTCGCTTGTCGCTCGGCCGTAGCCCTTCGACAAAACGTTCGCAGGCCAGGGCGGCTACTCGGTTTCGGTCAAACGTTTTACTGAGTTCTGAGAGTCGGCCCTGACAGCTTCCGTACAGGTCGGATAACACCATAGCGGCGCGGGTTGCTGACGCGCTGCTGACGGGAGTATCGGCACCTGGGCGGGCTCCACCGAGACGGGCCTGCAGTCCGGCAAGTTGTTCGCGCAACCGGCGGTTATCAGCATCAAGCCCATCACCAGAAGCGCGTAGACGTTCTGTTTCTTGAATTGCATCGCGTTGGACTCCGGCCGCCCAGTCTTGACGGCGTTGCTCTTCTGTACGTTGGGTCAGTTCGGCGGCCGCTCGGGCTTCAGCATCCGCGGTGTCGCGTTCCGCCCATCTGGTTTCCCAGTCAGCTCGCTCGGTTGAAACCCCGTGCCGGTAGCAGCCATAAGCCGCGCCGGCAGCGATCGCAACTGCAATGATGTACGGGGCGAAACGCCGCAACAGGTCAAAGCCCATAGGCGGCCATTGCGTCGGCGTAGGACTTTTTCCATTTAGCGCGCAGCTCTTCAGGCTGTCGGGCGTAGGCTCCCGGGCGCCAGGTGCGCAGGTACAGGGCCCAGCCTTCGGCTTCATCGCCAGGGTCGGGCAACGGTTTCGGGTCGGTGTAATAGAGCAGCCGCGCCATGCCGGCGGCAAGAACCGGATCGGTCTTCAAGGCTTGATAAATCGAATCGGGGTCGAATGCAACCTTGCGCGCATTGCACAGCAGTTTCGAGGCGGCATAGACGGTTTTGAACTGGGGGTTGGTGACACCCTTGACGCCACCTCCACGCTCAAACTGGTAGTCTCCGACGGCTGGACCGCCAACCTGTTTCGGCAGGCGCTGCGGGTTCTCCTGCCGACTGGTGGCGTAGAGTTGAACAGCAGCGGCCAGTGAATCCATATTTGCCGGTAATAGCGCAAAGCCTGCGGCAATATCGGTTTTCAGCGTCATACGTGGGCCCTGCCTTTAAACGGCGGAACGATCTTGGCCAGATTGCCGCGACAGCCCAGGACCAGGCCGAACACCGATAGGCAATAGGCCGTTTGCAGCACCGTCGAGACGATATAGACGACAGCCGGAGGGGAAAGGAAAGAGTAAACGGCGAGGGCTGCAGAGGAACCCGCCAGCACGACCGCAAACAGCGAAACCATCGGGCGCCAGCGCGAACCTTTACCGGAGAATGAGGCGAGCAGAATAAAAGTCGCCAGGTAGACCAGGCCCCGGGCGTAAACGATAAATTCTTCAAACCCCATCGGAATCACCCCGGCGTTTTAACATGGGAATTCTGTCAAGGATAGACTCTAGCCAAGCTGGCAAAGGGCCACTGCGATCGACGACAAAATAGAATGCCGTGAAGGTTACCGCAGCCATGGCCGACACAACAGCCGACACCAACATCGCCTTTTCGTTCCACGGTGGGCCGCCGCTGTAGGTGAAAACACCGCCTGCGTAGCCCATGCCCATCGAAAACGGGATCAGCTTCAGACGCTGCCAGCCGGTCGTGATCATCGGTGCGAATAGAAAAAAGCAGCATCCGAATGCCGCGCCGGTTGCTGCCCATGGGTTGATTGCCGCTCCGATTGCGAACAGGGTCGCACAAAGCCAGCCAGCGCACTGATCAGACATTACGCCCCCTCGCCAGTCATATTAAATTAGTGGCGAGTGTATCACGGGCGCAACGTCCAGCCATTACAGGCCGTCGATCAGATGATCATGTCGAGCGGCGTCATAACGACCTGGCAGCTGATGAGGTTTCGCGTGGTCGTGCCGTTGTGCTTGATATTCAATTCCCAATAGGAGCCGGGGGCCCCATAAACGTCAGCGGTAAAATGGATTCCGTCGCCGTAGGGGTTGGCCTTGCCGTCAAATCCATAGGTTGCGCTGACCCCCTTCCAGCGAGCACCGGCAGACGTCTGGATCTGGGCAGAAATCGCCTTGGCCAGGTTGTCGCCGGCATCGATCACGATATCGACTTCAATGCGCATTTTCGAACAGCCATTCGGCATGTTGAATCGTGTCGGGTTGGCCGGTATGAAGGCCCCGGCGACGGTGTCATATTGCGGCGTTGTGTTGAACGCAATGATGTTGTCCGCACTGGCGTTGGCCAAAGACGGCGTTGTTTTGACGATTCGCGTATTCCGGCCATCAATCAGGTACGGGTATAGGCCATCAGGAATAAAAGGTCGAAGCGGGCTGTAGGCGCGAAGGTCCGTAATGATGTTGCGCGGATCCAGTTTGAAGTATTCGCTGGCCTGTTTGCCCGTAGTACCTTGGAACGCTGCGAAGTACCCGGGAAGGTCCAGAGACGACAGGTTGCGGATCAACGGGCTGCTAACCTGGCCACTGTAATTGCCAAACGTCATGGTATTAGGCACCTGGCCCTGAATACCCATGATGCAGGCGTCCGGATCACCAGCAGGCCCGCAGAACGCTAGGCCACCGGTCACGCTGACTTCAGATTTATTCCAGGGAAACAAGGTGTCCAGCACCGCCAGGTGATCGACGATGCGCATGCCGCCAAATTCGCCGCCCCAACGCACGTCAGTCGAAATGAAACTGCCCCAGTTATCCGCCCAACGCACCTGCGAAGGTCGGTCGACGCCGTAAGTGCCGACGTCGGGAATACCGAAGCCCCGGTTAATGAATAGGCGTGTCTGCGCCGTCGGGTCCAGCGGAGTGGCGCCGCGGTTGTTAATCGAAGCTGCACTCGCATCCAGGTTGGTAGAGCTGGGTTGAAACCACGGGTCATTAATGACCATGCTGTCGAAGCAGTTGTCGATAATCCGACGACAGGCAATCCAGCGGCAATTCGCCATAGTGCCGTTGGTCGACATGTGAGTCCAAACGCCGCCAGTTGCCTGGGTTTTGATCGAGTAGCTGCTGGACAGAAAGAACTGGCAGTGGTCGACCTGGTACATCGATGAGTTGATGTTGCCGTTATGCACACGCAGATGATGCCGGCCGCCGACGAACTGCATACCCGACATTCTGAATTGATAGAAGTCGATGTCGAAAATGTCAGCGTTCGGATCATCCTGTTTGATGATCGCCGAGTCGCCATCGATCTCCAGATACGGGCCCCAGTTGATCGCCGCAGTCACCCGATAAGTGCCCGCTGGGAAATATGCGATCGGCGACGTCCCCGAGTAAGCAGCCGTCAGCGCGCCGGATGTGGTCAATCCCGATTGAGTTTGCGCGATGATGTAGTTCGCAAGCGCCTGGATGGCCGCCGTATCGTCCGCAACGCCGTCCCCCACCGCGTTAAATGGTGCGTCCTTGACGCTGACGTGTTCGGCCAGTTTCTGGAACAGGGTGCGGCCGCCAAAACCGATGATTGTCGTGCCATCGGATGCCGCCAATGCTGCTCGCAGCGACGCATCGCCAGTCGATACGAATTTCGGCTGATCGATTACCCAGTTGTTGACAGTCGTATATGGCAGGGTCAAGGAGGGGCCGGGACGCCAGTACTCGCCGTCCTTCGACATGACCTGGTTCGGACGCGTGAATGTCAGCTCGCCGACGTCATCATAATCGCCGATGAATTCATAGCCGCTGTTCAGCAGGAAGTTCGTCCAGTCGGTCTCGATCCCGGACCAGGACTTACGCACGTTGCCGAACCGGTCAACCCAGGTAATGTTTTCGCCATTGACGGCGTCGTCGAGGTTCGAGACGTTGTTATAAAACGGCTTGACCTCGGTCGTCCCCAGCGGCAGCGACGCAGTCGGATAAAGGTTGGACATTACTCGACCCCTTCAGTGAATCGGCTTTTCAGCAGGGCATGACACTGCTTGATGAAGTCGATGTCTTCCTGCGGCAACGGCGGCATCGGTGGTTCCATTACGGCCAGGTGGTCGTTAACGAAGTCCATCTGTGCCTGGGCGTCACCTTCGAGTGTGATGGCCGTCCGGTGCCAGGCGCAAGAAAGCTCAATGTCGTCTTCCATGAGCAGGAACGCTAGGCGGATCTGGAGCAGGCCGGAGCGGTGCAACTCAGGCTGGTCAAGAACTGTTTTTCTGTAGATCATTGTGTCCACCTTAAGCTGTGGCGTATGTGCCGCTGATAAGTATGTTCTTCTGAGTGCCGCTTGGGGCATTTGCCTGCGTCAGTGTTGCGGTTGTTCCGGCCGCCACGTTCATGACTTCAAACTGGATATTCGGCGAGCTGACTAACGCAAAGACTTGCGGTGTGGTTACTGCAGACACGATGCCAGTCCACCTCCCAATCGATGCAACGGGCGTCCCACTGCCGGAAGCAATCGGCAGGCCTGTTAGGCGCAAAGAGCCTGAAGCAGTTGTATATGTGAACGTGGTAGTCGTGACCGTACCGTCATATGTAAACGCACGACCGATCTTTGTGTAGCGCCCGCTTTGCGAACTGTAAACGACGTTAAGGTCACCTGCAGTAGCAAAGGTGATGCCCATCGTCCAGGTTCCCTCTTCATAATCGTCAAGGGTGTTGGGATCAGCTGACGGGATTTGCGTAGCAGGGAACGCCGCCTGCCCGCCGGTAAGGGTTAGCAGACCGGATACTGTCGGAGTGACCAAGGTCAGGGCGTCCGGCAGTGTCAGCGTCGGGTTCCCGGAGACCCCGTCACCGTTCGTTACAGTGACTTTATTGGCCGTACCGGTCAGCGTGCGCGATGAAACCGTGCCCGCCCCGGTTCGCGAAATAAAACCGGTGCCGCTATTTGCCGCCAGGGCTGCCAGGTCGACGTCATACTGCTGAACGTCGGTGCCGATTGTCAGCCCGATGGCGGTACGGGCAGCGCCTGGGTTTGCCGATCCGAGAAAGGTACGAATAAACGTTTGCCAGGCACTGAGAATGCCGGTCCGCAACTGGGTCCGGGTCTGCTTGCGGGTCTGCCCAGCCTGCACGACGTAGTGCAGATCCGCTTCGGAGCCTGCGCCGGCTGGTGGTTGGTCTGAAAGTTTACCCGACATGCTCAGTTCTCCAGATAAAAAGGTGTGTCGTCTTCAAGCGTCATCGGCGTGCCGTCTTCAAGCTGGACCTGGATCAGCGGCCCCCGGATATCGAGCGGCCATTCGCGGTTCATCGCGATGTCGAAAATGTCCTTATTCAGCAGGAAACTCGGCATCAGTGACCATTCACCCGGCAGCACCGCACGTTCGCGCAGTTCCAGTTCGGCGCTGTACGCCCACAGGTTCGGACCTACCCGGCTCGGGCCTGAATAAACTCCGGTAAACCTGCAGGTGTAGTCCTGAAACCCGATCGGGGTGTCGAGCGGGCATTCGAACCACAGCGAGCCATCGACCAGCTGGTCACGCCACCAAACTTCAAACAGCTGGCCTTCGGAATCATTGAACAACCAATTGATCTTGGCGCCCATAGGCACGTTGGTGAAACGCCGCCGTTGGCGGGCGCGACCGCTCTCCAGATCCGAGCGCAGTAACGGCGATTGCAACTGGTACGATCGACCGGAATGCAGGCCGACCGGCAACCCTACGGGGTAATAGACTGTCATGGCGCCGTCGCATCGTCTGATAGATAAACGCGAACATCATAACCTACCATTTCCACCGATGCGTCAAAAACTCCCTTGGGGCTGATCGAGGTCACCAGGACTTTGTAGACCCAAGACACCGTCGGGCCGAACAGGATGTGCGGCGGGTCTTCGTTATTGTCCCAAGAAACATCGGGCACGAAGTCCAGCGGCGGCACGGAAAAGGTGAAATCGTCGATCCTGGTCGCCACGTAAGGGCCCGACAGGGTGCCGTCCTTACGGCGCAGGGCGGCCAGGTAAACGCCCGGTTCGTCCCAGTTCAACGGCTCGGAAGACGTCAACACCGCACCGCCGATAATGGGCAGGTACTCCAGCAACAGCGCCGACTGGCCGTAGCCTGGAATGTCCGAGCACACGGCGCAATATGACAGGTAGCGACTGTTCAAGGCGTCGCCCGGGGTGCTGAAGCTGAAGCGATCGCGACGGTACTCATGAATCCGACGGCGCCGCATGCCGAACTGATAGGCTTTGTTGCGATCGGTGATCCCCGGGGCGCTGATCTTGTCGACCCGCATGCCTTGCAACGGGTCACTGGGCAGCCGGCAGTCGACCACTTCTTCGGTCCAGGTCGTCGAATCCTGATAGGTCACCTGAACGCCGTCGAAGTCATTGGCCGATTTCAGATCGGATTCCATCACCAGTTCTTCGGTCATGTTCTGTGCGCTATAGCCGTGTTCGAGCACCGTGCGCGGTTCATCCCGAACGGGGCGCAGTAGGCCACGGTCTAGCGTGACTTCGGAAAACCCACAGCCCAA
>Ga0157370_10000549_pt1 | contig 46792 bp, 36 predicted proteins | sample C35metaG_FD_113463 | JGI IMG/M metagenome (GOLD analysis project Ga0157370, IMG submission 113463) | Corn rhizosphere microbial communities from Kellogg Biological Station, Michigan, USA - C3-5 metaG | ecosystem: Host-associated > Plants > Roots > Rhizosphere > Soil | place: USA: Michigan...
AATTGATATGGCGGGTTTCCAACAATTACATCAAATTTCATATTAAATATTTTTTCCGGATTACTTGTATGAATAAAATTATAAGCATAGGTCTCTAAGGCATCTCCCCGATCATATACTTCCTGGCTTGCGCCGCAATAAGTACATTTTCCTCCTGAGCCTGCCGAAGGAGCCCAGGTATGTTTTGTTTTTTTAAAATAAATATTTCCATCTTCGGTTTTAAATTCCTGGCAAAACGAATACTCACTATTGGCAAACTTGCTGCCGTACACGGTTCTCCGGCTCATTAAAGAAGTGAGTTCTGTAATAGCAATACCAAAAAGTTGCTTGGTAAATATGTGATTGATTCTTTTTTGCCTGCCGGGTATTTGTGTTTCCAATCCTTTGTCTAATCGTTTTGCAATCTCCCTTAAAAACACACCGCTTTTGCAAACAGGGTCTAAAAAAGTAGCGTTCGGGTTTCGCCATAAACCTGCAGGCAGCAAATCCAAAATATCATTTGCCAGGCCCGGCGGGGTAAACACTTCATCATTGCTCAGGTTAGCCAGGCAGGTGAGCACATCGGGGTTGTAGTTTGCCTGAATCATTTTAGCCGAGTTTTAAAAAATGGGTAAGTGGAAAGTCTTTTACTGGTTCGTCAATGGCTGCCGCATTGCCTTCATCATTAAACATGGAGAACTGATGTGTTTTTTCTACTAAAAATTTAAAAACATAATCTCTTCTTTTTATCATATTCTCATTTACCATACTCCATTCAGAAAAAACGATTGGTTTTTTTGTAACAGGATTGGTAAAGTCTAAAGCATCGCCCCACAAAACATTTCGCTTCAAAATAAATTTTATGCTTTTTAAAAATTCTTCTTTTGCGTTTGTGCCAAATCTTGCAACATATTGGTTTGCGAATATTGCAAACAATCTCTCCTGGCATTCCAAAGTATTATCCTCTAAAATATCCACACCATAAATACTTGAAACGGCTATCAAGGCATAACGTTCCCACTCCAATTGACTTTTACCGTATCTGTTGCTAACTACAGTTAATTTCCTTTTTAAAATTTCAGCTAAGAAATTACCATTTCCGCAGGCAGGTTCTAAAAAACGAGAATCAATACGTTCTGTTTCCTGCTTTACCAGGTCAAGCATTGCGTTTACTTCACGGTCACTTGTAAAAACTTCTCCATGATCTGCAACCCGCTTTTTCGTTTTTACTTGTTTGGTATTGCTCATATCACTTAGTACTGTATCCACTTATATATTTTATCGCTAAGTTAAGTTTAAATGAATCATTAAGGTTATGGGTTACTGCCGAAGGAGCTAACTTTCTTTGCCCAATAGGTATCTGGAATATGCTCTCTTCCTTGCGATTCCAACCTGCGAAAATTTAGAATACATCCCAGCGCCATTATTTTTTGAAAATAAAATATACCGCCAACACAAGCAGCCCAAATCCGATTAGATGATTTATACGTAATGGCTGATCTTTAAAAAACACCAGCGTGAATACCGTAAACACGGAGAGTGTAATCACCTCCTGTATCACCTTCAGTTGCCATAAAGAAAACGGGCCGCCATTATCCACAAAGCCAATCCTGTTTGCCGGCACCTGGAACATGTATTCAAAAAAAGCAATCCCCCAACTTATCAGGATGATCAGGAAAAGACCTGCATTAGGAAGCCAGTTCATTTCTTTCATTTTAAGATGGCCATACCAAGCAAACGTCATAAAAGTATTACTGCAAATAAGTAACACAATGGTGAGGATCATTTTTTTCATAAAAAAATTCTTTTTATTGTTGGTTATACTGTTGAATAAATTCATCTATTGTTTGTGCTTCATTCAATGTAAAATTTCCAATCCTTGTACGGCACAAACTTCCGAGATAAGCGCCAACACCCAGTGTTTTTCCAAAATCGTTTGCCAAACTTCGTATATACGTGCCCGTTGTGCATACCACCCTGAAAATAATTTCCGGCAAAGCAATCTTAGTTATTTCAAATTCTTTTATAAATATTTTTCTTGGTTCCAGTTGTACTTCTGATCCTTTGCGGGCAAGCAGGTACACCGGTTTCCCTTTTTGCTTAATAGCAGAATGTGCCGGCGGTATTTGCATGATGGCACCTGTTAAACTTTTTGTCGCTGCAAAAATCATTTCAGGGGTAAGTTGATTATAGGGTATAAAATTTCCCGGTTCACTTTCCAGGTCGTAAGTAGGCGTGGTAGCACCAACAATAAAAGTGCCGGTATATTCTTTTTCCATGCCCATGTATTCATTTATCTTTTTGGTAAACTTACCGGTACATATCACCAAAAGCCCTGTGGCCAATGGGTCCAGCGTGCCTGCATGGCCCACTTTTTTTATTTTTATCGTGTTCCGGATTTTTTTTACTACATCAAAAGATGTCCACTGCAATGGTTTATTAATAAGTAAAACTTTTCCTTCTTCAAAATCATTTTGCATGGTATGCGGTTATATTGCCTGGCGGGTTTTTATTTCCAGGTATTTGTTGATGGCATTTACCGTAAGTTTCTGAGGAGAAGTAAGCAAGGTGAATATACCGTATTTCTGCAATTCCTTGGCGATAAGCCTTTTTTCAAAATCAAATTTCCCGGCAATGGTTTTTATATATACCTCCTCCACATTTCGTACATGCATGTCCGTTAGTTTGCGCAATTCCGTATTTTCAAAAAACACCACTAATAATAAATGATGACTGGCAATAGAACGCAGGTAATCCATTTGGCGGTTCAGGCCGGAAAGCGATTCAAAGTTAGTAAACAATATCAGCAGGCTCCGGTGCCTGATCTGGTTCCTGATCTGCATATAAAGCATTTCGAAATCACTTTCTAAAAAGTTAGTAGTTTGATTATATAAGAGCTGAAGAATATTTTCTTTCTGCACGGGTTTCCGGTCTGCAGCAAGTATGCTGCCTATCGTGTTTGAAAAAGTGATTACTCCCACCCGGTCTTGTTTTTTCAGGCATACATTGCTCAGCACCAGTGTGCTGTTGATAGCATAATCCAGCAGCGTAAGCCCGCTGAATGGCATTTTCATCAGCCTGCCTTTATCAATCACACAATATACTTGTTGCGATCTTTCGTCCGTATAATTATTGATCATCAGCATTCCTTTTCTTGCTGAGGCTTTCCAGTTTAGCGTGCGGATATCATCACCCGTTACGTATTCTTTTATTTGTTCAAACTCCATGCTCTGCCCAATCTTTCGCATTCGCCTGCTTCCTCCTTCGCTTTGGATGATAGCATTGGAAAGTAATTCATATTTATACAACTGCATAAACGCAGGATACACCGGTACCATTTCCTCTGCATCAGAAGTAAAACGACGGCATATCAATCGCAACGGAGTAGTGGTAAACAAATGAATGTTTCCAAAATTATATTCTCCTCTTTCTACCGGGCGCAAAAAATATTGAATCTTTTTTTGCTGACGCCCATCTACATTAATTTCTTTTTTCCATTTCCGTTCCTGGAATTGTACCGGTATTTCATCTATTACACGGATATGCACCGGGAAAGAAAATTCGTTTTTTATAACAATCTCGATTTTGTTTTCATCACCATTGCTGAGCCGGCCTGCAGTATGGCGGTTTGCATAAGGGTATTTTTTTGTAAAAAAAAGAAAAACATAATCGGTGATGCTTACAATGATGAGCATAAAAAAAACAAACACGGCAATAGCATACAAAGCATTTACATAAAATGATGCTACAAATAATACAATACATGCTGCGAGTGTATAATAAAAAATGGCTGTAAGAAACAGGTCGCCAAAATATTTTTTCACAAAGTTCAATGATGATAAATTTAGTTTTCGTGTAGCCTTTACCGTGGTACTTCCATATTAGTGATAATATTTTTAATCAGTTCATCGGGCGTAATGCCTTCCATTTCTTTTTCAGGAGTAAGGATAATACGATGGCGCATAACGGGAACTGCCATCTCCAGGATATCTTCCGGGTTTACAAAATCGCGTCCTTTAATGGCGGCATTTGCTTTAGATGCTTTTACAATAGCGAGCGAAGCACGCGGAGAAGCGCCGAGAAACAGCGAAGGATTGTTTCTTGTTTCAATCACAATCTTTGCAACAAACTCCACCAACTTTGGATCTATCATTACTTCGTTAATGAGTTTTCGATACTCGCCAATCTGAACAATAGATAATTTTTTTCGAACGTCCTGCAGCAGATCACTTTGCTTCAGCGATTGCTGATTTAGTAAAATATTTACTTCTTCTTCCAGCGTTGGATATTTTACATTTATCTTAAATAAAAACCTGTCCAGTTGCGCTTCGGGCAAGCGATAGGTGCCCTCTTGTTCTATCGGGTTTTGCGTTGCTAACACCAAAAACGGAAAATCCATCGTATGCGTGATGCCATCAATAGTAACTTGTCGCTCTTCCATTACTTCAAACAACGCTGCCTGCGTTTTTGCCGGAGCGCGATTGATTTCGTCAATCAAAATAATATTACTGAATACAGGGCCTTTCTTAAACTGAAAGTCGGCTTCTTTTGGATTGAATACCGAAGTGCCCAACACATCACTCGGCATCAGGTCTGGTGTAAACTGTATACGCGAAAAACCGGTATCAATAATTTTTGCAACCAGTTTTGCGGTTAATGTTTTTGCCACGCCCGGCACGCCTTCTATTAAAATATGGCCATCGCATAATAAACCAATCATCAGCATATCTACCATGTCGTGCTGCCCAACAATTACTTTGCTGATTTCGTTTCTTATTTCAGCAATAGAATTACTTAGTGGTTGCAGGTTTATTCTTTGTTCAAAAGGATTCTCTTCCATCAGCTTTGTGTTTTATAAAAATTTTCTATTTCAGCATTCAGCATTAATAATGTTTCATCATCCACATCTTGTCCCGATTGAACGGCTGCGATCAGGTTAAACAAATGTTGCACCCTTTCTTTGGGCATGCCACTTTTACCCGAAAGTGAATGAATAAACTCATCATTAATATTTGCGGTACTTATAAAATATTTGTTTCTTACATTTTCATAAAAATAAGTAATCATTTTTTCGGCAATATGGTTATTATTTTTTTTCTGAAAATACAAACGTCCTACAGTTTCTGCAAAGGTTACCGAGGTGTTGCTGTTCGGTTTTATTTCTTCAATAACTTTTTGTTTACGTTTTGAATTAAAAAGTACGTAAAGCAACAGTCCTGCAACGGCAAGCCAAAACGCCCAAAGCAGCGGTGGGTGCTGCTTTATAACACTCAGCGAAGAAAAATCTCCATTATCTCGCTGGCTGCCAAATGTTCTTCTGGAAGGGCTGGTGTTTTTGTAATATTCATCCCAATAAATATCTTTTGGATCGCTGCGGAGGTAAGAGATTACATTTTCGATGTACTGGTAATTTTCCGACGAAAGCAAAAAATAATTGCTGAATACCCGCGGTGCCACATGCAAATAAATACGTCCCTTGCCATAAAATAATATAAGATAGTTAGGCAAATTTTTTTCATTTACTCCCAGTATTCTCACAAATGATGTATCAAAACCAGTGAGTGAATTAAGGAAAGGAAAATAATAATAACCATAAGACGGGCCGTAATAATCATTGCCAAAAAACATTCGCACTTTTGTATTATACATGCGGCCTTGCAGTTCATCCATTATTTCGGCGGTTCTTTCATTGCTGCATCCGATATTTTCCAGCAAGCGCGAATCCACATAATCAGCCGATATAAAAAGATCATTCCCTTGTTTTACATAATCCAAAAAGGCATCCACTTCGGTGGGCGTAAGCACCAGGTTTTTTGCAATCAGAAAATACAGCGAATATTTTTTATCCTCTGTATAATCGCGAATAGTTTGCCATTCTTCATCAAATGGTTCATTTACTGTTTCGATGTAGCGGTTATTGTAAAAGCGCCGAAACTCTTTATAAGCAATGTAGCCGCCAAAAGGCTGCATATCTGTTTTGCGATAGCTTTCGCTAAGCGGTGGCAACACACGCTTGTCCATCTTGCAACCGGCAAAAGCAAAACAAGTTATTATCAACAGGTATGAGCGCGCTTTGTTCAGCTTATTAAATTTTTTGATTGAATGAATAAAAACTATTTTTTAGTTGAATATAACGGTCACGGCTAACCGAAAATTTACCATACCAGATGTATTCATAATTCAACGTAAGATGTGCGAATGTGGATTGAAAAATATTTCCCGACAATTCGTGTACATACATGTTGTTGGTTTTATCGGGCGAAAAAAGAATCAATTCATGATCGTTGAGTCTTTTCAGCGATTGAAGATACAAATACCGCGTTGCAAGATTAAAGTCATTTTTTTCTTCTGCATTTTTGATAAGATCATTGTATGCATTATAGTCATCCAGTTCTTCGTGCGCTGCCGGCGGTGGTTCATCTTCCCGTTTAATGCTGCCTCCCGAAAACAATCCACCCTTAAACACCAGCCGGTATAAAATGAAGAAGATGAAAAATATTGCCACCACCCAGAAAAATATTTTTACCGGCCCGCTGTTTAAAATTCCCGGAGAAGATGTTTCTTGCATTGCAGTGTTGGAACCGCTCTTTTCCGTTTTTTTTGCAAAGCTGAATGTATCCACTTTCATCACTCCCTTTCTTTTTTTCAGCAGACTATCCAGGTAAGACATGTATGCAAAGCGCGGGTTTCGTTTCCATATTTTTATCGAATCGGCAGAACCTTCTATTACCATTGTGGAAACTGTTGTGTCGCCCGGGCTTTCATCTTCTATTAATTGTGCGGTGTCCAACGATGCAGACGCACCTGCAGAATCGCCAGCTTGTGCATAGGAATGACCCGCAAGAAAAAAAAGTAAAATAAATATGCTTAAAAATTTCAGGGATTTATAACTCATAGGTAACTCCATTCTTTATTATTTTTCCATCTTCCAGCACCACACCACGCTTGTGCAGTTGTATCGGGTATAAAACAAAATACCATGCAATAAGAAACAGCGAACCGGCAAGAATGATAATGCTTACCGGCACGGGCAGTCCAATATCATGCGAATCTTTTTGAAAGGTATTACTCATTAAATGTGTAACATAACTTTCAAAGAATGCAGCAACGATAAAAAAGGGAATGAGGCTTACGCAAATTTTCATAGCATCTTTTGCTGCACGCAAAAAAGATCGTTTTCGTGTATGCGTGCCCGGCAGTAACCATCCAAACCCCAAAATAAGACCTGCGCAACTGGCAATTACAACAGAAGATATTTCGATAGTGCCATGAATCCAGATGACCAGCACCGATTGCCACCCCAGTCCCTGCGAGAAAAAAATGTATTCGAAGCAACCGAGCATCAGCCCGTTCGTCCACATAATAAGTAAGGTGCCAATGCCAAACAACAAACCAAATACCACGCAGCGAAATGCCACGCCAATGTTGTTATAGGCAATGGTTACCCACATCGAAAAAGGATTATCATCTTTATACACCCCAAACGGATCTCCTTTTTGAATACGCGAAATTGTTTCATCGTAATAACCCGACTGCACCTTGTGATTAAAAAAATCCGCAGCATAATTGGGATCATTTACTGATGAAATAACTCCTATTGCCACTAAGGCAACAAACAACAGGAAGGTAAACAGGAACACTTTATGATATTTTCTGAAAAGCAGTGGCAATTCATATTTCCAAAAAAGAAGGATGCGCGAATATTTATTTTTTTTATTCTGGTATATGCTTTGATATATGCCAGCCGCGATTCCATTGATCCATCGTGTCACCTTGCTTTGAGGATAAAAAGTTTTTGCATAAGACAGGTCATCGAGCAGCGTAATAAACCTGTCTGCCATTTCATCGGGATCGTTTGATTCTTCCTGCTGATAACGATTCCATTTATCAACATTCTTTTTTATAAATCTCGCTTCGCGCATTGCTGTATTTTTTTCTTCGTGCAAACGGGAACCAATTACAAATATAACCGTATAAAATTTAGATACATCACCCAAAAATTTTGTAAAATGAACCATGCATAAGTATCCATTTCAACATATTTTATAGTTAATTTGCTGTATGAGTGTGATCCAAATTGCTACCCCGTTTAACATTGACCTCGAATTTGAGATTGCAGAATTTCACAAGCGGTTATTTGCCTACCTGGCAGACTTTTGCCTTCTGCTGTTTTTTTTTATTGGCATGAAATATTTGTATTATGGTGGTTTCGATGCAACTGAAGATGTGCTGAAAAGCCACGTGGGTGTGGATATTCTCACTATTTCGCTTCCAATGCTTTTATATTCGCTCTTATGCGAAGTGATGATGCACGGGCAAACAATAGGGAAAAAAATCATGAACATTCGGGTGGTAAGCCTGGCTGGTGGCGAGCCTGAGCTGAGCCAATACCTGGTACGATGGATGTTTAAAGGATTTGAATGGCCCTTCTTTTTCGGATATACCATTCTTACGCAACAAAGTCTTTTCTTTTATATTATCATCACCGGCTTTCTGGGACTGATTGTAGTAATCATCATTGCCGTATCAAAAAAAAATCAACGCCTCGGCGATCTTGCAGCAAATACAGTAGTGGTAAATACCAAATCTCTTTTTACGGTGGAAGACACTGTGTTTATGGAAGTGAGGCAGGATAATTATGTGGTAAAATTTCCCGAAGTGCTCAGGCTTTCTGACCGCGATATCAATACCGTGAAAAATGTAATCAACATGTATTACAAAAGTCATAACACGCAAACATGCGCACGCGTAGCCATGAAAGTACAGGAAGTGTTGAAAATTCAAACCGATATGTATGCCATTGATTTTTTGGAAAAGCTGTTAGAAGATTATAATTATCTCGCTTTAAAATAATCAATGAAACATTGCACCGATGATGCCCACAATAATTGCTAATGCATAAAAGGAAAGTATCACGATGCATACAATTCCATAAAATTTGAAAGTTGATTTCAAATTCATCAGCGATTCTTCAAACTGTTCCTGATTTATAACACGGAGCGAAGATGGTACTTTAATGGAAAACCTGTATAAAAAAAGGCATGGGAAAAAGAAAAGGATGGCAAGTACAAGATAAATCACTGTAAATAATCCTTTCATCGTACTCATCGCCTGCGCACCTGGCCCCGCCGGAGTAGGTACTAAACTCATTATTGCAGGAAAAACAAATGCAAAAATTATCATCACCCCGCATCCTATAAAACCGAGGATAGACAAGAATTTGGCCCATTTGGCAGTTTCCAGCAAATAGCTTTGTACCGGATGCGACACCTGCAAATCATTACTAAGTAAATCAGAATTTTCCATGTATTTAAGTTTTGGTCAATTAAATATAATGATATAAAATAAAATGGAAATGAAGTTTGCAGAAGAGCCTCCGGATAAAGATAGTTAGGTTACCCCAGACCCGGGATGAATAGCATCTTCCGGGTTTACGAAATGCAGTTTACCATCTTTATCTTCGGCCATTAATATCATTCCATTACTTTCTATCCCTTTCATTTTTCTTGGCGCTAGATTGGCAACAACAACAACTTGTTTATTGATAATTTCTTCCGGTTTGAAATGCAAAGCTATCCCGGATACAATCGTTCTTTTTTCAAAACCCAAATCAATTTCAAGTTTCAGCAGCTTATCTGCTTTTTCAACTTTTGCAGCACTAACGATAACGCCTACACGAAGATCGAGTTTTGCAAAATCATCATATTGAATAGTTGGCTTCAATGGTTCCTGTGTTGCCGGTTGCAGGCTGCTTATTGCAGGTAAAGGTTCTCCGGTTATCTGCCCGCTTTTTAATTTTTCAATTTGCGTTTCTATTTCTTTATCTTCTATTTTTCTAAAAAGTAATTCTGGTGCACGCAGACTGTAACCTACTCTGAGCAGTTTTAATTTTCCCGCATTCTCCCAATCAAGCATTTTATCTACCACCTTCATCAGGTACAACATTTTTTTTGCAGTGAATGGCAGGAATGGATTGATAAGAATAGCAAGATTGGCACAAAGCTGTAAACAAATGTGAAGACAGTTATCAATTTGTTCCTGTGCTTCTTTTTCCGTTTGCCCTTCGCCGTTAGTTTGTTTCGCAAGAATCCAGGGTTGTTTATCCTGCATATACTTGTTTCCCTTTCGTGCAAGATCTATTACTTCATACAATGCATCACGAAACTTAAATTGTTCCAATGCATTTTCTACTTTACTTTTTGCAAACTGAAATTCGTTGATCATTGCAGCATCCGTATCGTCAGCAATTGCTTCATGGAGCGGCGGCACTTTTCCATTGCATAATTTATGCATCAGCACAAAGGTGCGGTTCATAAAATTGCCAAAGATGGAAACAAGCTCACTATTGTTTCTATCCTGAAAATCTTTCCAGGTAAAATCATTATCCTTTGTTTCGGGTGCATTAGCACAAAGTACATATCGCAATACATCCTGCTGACCGGGAAAATCTTTTACATATTCATCAATCCACACAGCCCAATTGCGGCTGGTAGAAACTTTTTGTCCCTCGATATTTAAAAATTCATTCGCCGGTACATTTTCCGGTAAAATAAAATTACCATGCGCTTTCAGCATCGAAGGAAAAATGATACAATGAAAAACAATATTGTCTTTGCCAATGAAGTGAATAAGTTTTGTATCCTCTTTACACCAGTAATCTTCCCAATTAGCAACAAGTTCCTTGGTTGCAGAAATATAACCGATGGGCGCATCAAACCAAACGTACAATACTTTCCCTTCTGCATTGGGCAAAGGAACTTTTATTCCCCAATTGCTGTCACGTGTCATGGCACGTGGCTGCAAACCGTTGTCCAGCCAGCTTTTGCACTGGCCATACACATTATTTTTCCATTCTTTATGATTTTCGAGTATCCATTGCCGTAAGAACGGTTCATAATTTTGCAAAGGAAAATACCAATGCTTTGTCTTTTTCTTAATGGGTATTGCATTGCTCAAAGCGCTGCGTGGATTAATGAGCATTTCGGGGCTGAGCGATGAGCCGCAGTTTTCGCATTGATCTCCGTAAGCATTGGGAAAGCTGCACACAGGGCAGGTGCCGATAATATACCGGTCTGCAAGAAATGTTTGCTTCTCTTTATCATAATATTGCTCCGATTCTTTTTCTTCAAACAATCCTTTGTTATAAAGATTCAGGAAAAATTCTGACGATGTTTTATGATGAATAGGTTTGGAGGTTCTTGAAAAAATATCGAACGAAATACCCATTTGATCAAAGCTGTCTTTGATGATGGTATAATATTTATCCACTACCTGCTGCGGAGTAATATTTTCTTTCATGGCGCGGATGGTAATAGGCACGCCATGTTCATCTGTGCCGGAAATAAATTTTACATCACGCTTTTGCGCACGCAGGTAACGCACATAAATATCTGCAGGCAGGTAACAACCCGCTAAATGGCCGATATGATTAGGCCCATTTGCGTAAGGAAGCGCCGCAGTTACCAAATATCTTTTAAACTCTTTCATTATTGCTTTTCAGTTCTTTGATGAGAGTTTGCAAAAATACCGCAAACCCTTCCATCACCCAAACAAACAAAAACTCCCCGCCAGTGGCGGGGAGTTTTTAATTAAAAATAGATTCTCTTATTTTCCATTCATTTCATTTATCTCCACTGTTGGCGCTAATACCTTATGAACTTTTTCCACTACAATTTCTTTTGGCAAATTAAATGTTTGTGTTTGCCTAATATCGTCAGAAGCTGCGCCAATCTTCACTTCATACTTTCCTGCATCCGCTACCCATGCGCTTCTTGCTGTATTGAACGAAGCAAGATCGGATGCATGCAAGACGAATGTTATCGTTTGGCTCTTTCGGGGTTGCAATAAATTTGTTTTTGCAAATGCTTTTAATTCTTCCTTTGGTTTATTCATTTTATCACTGGGTGCGCTAAGGTATAACTCAGCTACTTCTTTTCCTGCTACATTACCGGTATTGGTAATAGTTACCGATGCATTTATTTTACCATTGAATGTTGCAGCACTGAGTTTAAGATTAGAATAAGAAAAAGTAGTATAGCTCAACCCATATCCAAACGCATACGCCGGCTTTACATTATAAGATGTGTAATAACGATAGCCAACATAAATGCCATCATCGTAAATAGCTTCTGCAGGAATTTGTTTCATTCCAAAATTGCCGGTGGTAGCCTGTTCGGGAAATTCTTTGCCGGGAAAACTTTTTGCCGAAGGCACATCATTGTACGACATGGGAAATGTTTGCGCCAGTTTGCCCGAAGGGTTTACTTTGCCACTCAGCAATGCAACCATCGCATTGCCCCCTTCAAGGCCCGGCTGCCATGCCAGCAAGATGGCATCTGCATCATCCCGCCAACTGGCCACTTCTATCACTCCGCCAATGTTCAACACCACTATCACTTTTTTATTTTTTGCATGAAATGCATCAGCTACATTTTTTATTAATAATCTTTCTGTATCCGATAAATTAAAATCATTTTCTATTTTCCTATCACGACCTTCGCCGGCATTTCTTCCGATGGATATAACAGCAACATCAGCATCTGCAGCCGACTTGCTGAGCAAATCATTATTGGCAAGATATTCTGATACCGGGGGCAAAGGATGCATGAATGACTGAAACAAATTTTGTTTTGGGCGCTTTGCATTTTCATCATGCAGGTAATCCGTATATGCTTTTTCTATATCTGCATTCACCGTATAACCCGCATTGGACAAGCCTTCGCTTAGTGGGACTGTATATGCCTTATTTACCTGCCCGCTGCCCGTGCCACCTGCAATAAGATCATATCCGTTTATACCAAAGAGTGCAATGTTTGCTGTGCCTTTACTAAATGGCAGTGCATGATCATTATCCTTTAGCAACACCATTCCTCCTTCGGCAGCATCGCGCGAAATGATGGCATCTTTTTTCAAATCGGGTTTATCATTGTACTTATAATTTTTATAAGCAGGAGATTTGAAAACAAGCTCTAAAACTCTTGCCGCGTTTTCATCCAAAATTTTTTCATCAAGCGTTTTATTATTTATGGCATCAATGATTGCTTTGGTTTGTGCCGGTGTACCGGGCATGAGCAAATCATTGTGCGCTTTCATTTGCGCCACGGGGTCTTTACCTCCAAACCAATCCGTCATTACCAGGCCTTTAAAGCCCCATTCATTTCTTAATACGGTTGTAAGCAGATCATAATTTTCGGATGTATAAGGTCCATTTATTTTGTTGTAAGAACTCATCACCGTCCACGGATGTGCTTTCTTAATGGTGATTTCAAAATTTTTCAGATAAATTTCACGCAATGCCCGCTCACTGATAATTTCATTTACCGTGTTGCGGTTTGTTTCCTGGTTATTGGCAAGAAAATGTTTTACAGAGGTGCCTACATTGTTTGACTGTATTCCTTCTACCATTGCTGCACTAATGTTACCGGAAACCACCGGGTCTTCGGAGTAGTATTCAAAGTTTCTTCCATTCAAAGGATTGCGCTGAATGTTTTGAGCAGGTGCCAAGATGATGTCAATACCATAATCATGAATTTCGCTGCCAAAAGCCACACCCACTTTTTTTACCAATGCCGTATCCCACGACGAAGCGAGCAAAGTGCCCACTGGCCACGCAGTGGCATAATAAGTTTTGGAACTATCCTTATCCCGAATGGGTTCTATTCTTACGCCCGCAGGCCCATCCGATAAAACAATGGAAGGAATGCCCAGTTTCGGAATTGCAAAAGTATTGCCGGCAGCACCGGGAACTTTTTCTTTGGGAGCAGTGGTGCCCGGAGGTTGCATGCGGGGAATGCGGATTCCCATACCCACCACGAGTTTCGCTTTTTCTTCCAGCGTCATTTTGGCAACGAGTTGTTTTGCCTTTGTAGAAATATTTTGAGAAAATGCGGCAATGCTTATCAACATACCGGCCAGGCATAAAATTTTTTTCATACTAAAATAATTTCATTGCGTTATAATGACACAATGATAAACATTTTTTTTGTTTCGCCATAATAAATTTTTTACTTTGTTGCTTTAACATCCGTATATGAATTTTCAAAAAGAATTAAAAGAACACTTTGCAACCGGTCACAAAAAATACCTGCGTCACATTTCCATAGATTGCCTGATCTTCGGGTTTCATAACAATGAATTGAAAGTACTTTCGCTAAAAGCAAAATATGCCGGCAAATGGGCGCTTCCCGGGGGTTTTGTATTAAAAGATGAACACTTGGATGAATCGGCCAAACGAATACTGATGGAAAGAACCGGTCTTGAAAAAATTTACCTCCAACAGTTTTATACGTTTGGCCATCCGCTGCGCTCCACAAAAGAAATCAACCAAAAGTTTTTAAAGAATACCGGCATAAGAAATGAACATAGCTGGATGTTTGAGCGGTTTATCAGCATTGGCTATTATGCCCTGGTAGATTTCACCAAAGTAACGCCCGTTCCTGATAATATTTCTGATGCATGCGAATGGTGGAGTATTCATGATATACCGGAAATGATATTGGATCATAATTTAATTTTGAAAAAAGGTTTGGAGCATCTGCGATTGCAACTCAACTTCCAGCCAATAGGATATAATTTGCTTCAGCAAAAATTTACAATGCCCGAATTACAAAAATTATATGAAACCATTTTGGATAAAAAATTAGACCGAAGAAATTTTCAAAGAAAAATGCTTGGCACCGGAATTTTAAAACGTTTGAATGAAACAAAAAAAGGAGTAGCGCATAAAGCTCCTTATTATTATAAATTTGATAGACGTAAATACGCCAAAGCCCTGAAGGCAGGAATGAACTTTGAATTGTAAAATACAAAGCAAAAATAAATCTTATGAATTTTTCATTTTACATTTTTAATTTTCCATTTTTAAAAGGTACTTAACTCTAAACCTCCCAGCATTGATGAAACGAAAAGAATTTCTTACTTCTGTGGTTCCGCTTGCAGCGGCTGTTACTTCAGTGGCAAAAGGTAAATCAATTAACGATCCTGATACAAAAGCGAAGGTGCCATTCTATTTGAAAGAAGGTGATGTGATTGGAATTACGTGCCCATCCGGCGCGATCACTGCCGAAGAAATTCAACCGGCAGTAAACAAAATGAAAGAATGGGGATTTGATATTCGTGTGGGTGGCACCGTTGGATTAAAGGATTTCACTTTTGCTGGCAATGACGAACAACGCGCCAAAGATTTTCAACAAATGCTGGATGATGATTCCATAGATGCCATTATGCTGGGCCGTGGCGGTTATGGTGCAGTAAGGATTATAGATGCAATTGACTTTACAAAATTCCGTAAGAAACCAAAGTGGATAATAGGGTTCAGCGATGCAACCGTTTTTCACAGTCACATCAACAGCCGGTTTAAGATTGCCACCATTCATTCAAAAATGTGCAATAGTTTCCCGGATGATTGGGTCACTGCTACACAGCAGCAAATTGATTCTATCAATTCTATTCAAAAATGTTTGTCGGGTGAAACCATGGAATATACTGCTCCTTGCAATTCAAACAATAGAATCGGCAATGCGAAAGGAGTTTTGGTGGGCGGTAATTTATCCATTCTTCAAAATGTAGCGGCAACAAAATCTGAAATTGATACGGTGAATAAAATTTTATTTATTGAAGACACCGAAGAATATTTGTACAGTATTGACCGGATGCTTTGGAATTTGAAACGAAGTAATAAACTTTCGAAACTGAAAGGCCTTATTGTGGGCGCATTTACCGATATAAAACCAGATGACCCGGGCGAAGAATTTGGCAAAACGGTGTATGAAATGGTAATGGAAAAAGTGAAAGAATATAATTACCCGGTGTGTTTCGATTTTCCGGTAGGCCATCAAAAAGAAAATTATGCACTGAAGTGCGGAGTAATGCATGAATTGAAAGTGGAGGATGATGGAGTGTTGTTGAAAAGCTATTAGTTTTTAGTGATTAGCATTTAGCAATTAGCTTTTAGATAGTTTTGTGTGATGTAGGTTGTTACTATTTATTTCCAAAAATTTACTTATGAGAAATTTTAGAAAATTTATTGTATCGTCAATGATCAATTTTTACTTTTTAATTTTTACTTTTTACTTTCTTACGCCTAACGTCTAAGTCTAATGTCTTCAATCATCCCTCCATACCTGCAGCCCGGCGATACCATTGGTATTATATGCCCTTCCGGATATATGGCCGAAGAAAAAGTAAATGCTGCTATACAAAAATTTAAAGGATGGAATTTTAAGGTGCAATCAGGAAAAACGATAGGTAATCAATTCAATTATTTTTCAGGAACTGATGAAGATCGGTTGAATGATTTGCAACAAATGATGGATGATGATAGCATCAATGCCATTTTTTGCGCACGCGGCGGATATGGAATGGGAAGGATTATTGAATCAATACAATTTAAAAAATTTATCAACCATCCAAAATGGATCATCGGTTATAGCGATATAACGGTATTGCAAACGCATCTTTTTTCAAATTATCATATTGCATCACTTCATGCACCCATGGCTGCTGCATTTATTGATGCAGAAAAATCCAATCCGTATATCCAAAGTTTATATGATGCGCTTACCGGTAAAAAAACAAATTATGAAGTAAGTCCGCATCCGTTTAACCGGGATGGGAAAACACACGGAACATTGGTGGGTGGCAATCTTTCGCTGTTGGCGCATCTTACAGGTACTTCATCAGAGATAGAAACAAAAAATTCGATTTTATTTATTGAAGATGTTGGTGAATATATTTATAATATTGACCGAATGATGTATCAATTAAAACGAAGTGGCAAACTCAAAAAACTGAAAGCATTAATCGTTGGAAAATTTACGGATTCAAAAGATACGACGATTCCTTTCGGGCAAACAGCAGAAGAAGTTATAAGAGATGCCGTAAAAGAATATGATTACCCGGTTTGCATTAATTTTCCGGTGAGCCATGAAAAAGAAAATTATGCGTTGAAGATTGGGATAAAATACAAGCTTACCATTGCAGAAGATAAGGTAGTATTAAAAGAACTGTAACATGAAACTTGCATTGATCCGTTTCTGTAAAAAAATTTTTATCCGGTTAAAACTTCATGTGTTATATGCTCCTTTTACCGGCATTGGAGCTCAACTGACGTGGATGACCAAACTTTCCAAATGGATAAGCGATCAACCTGAAATTTCGTTTAACGATTTTCCATGCAAATGGAATTACCACAAGAGATTTGAATTGTATAAATATATTGTTGCAACAGAGAATTTACAAGAGCCGCTCAATTATTTAGAATTTGGCGTTGCCGATGGCCATTCATTCAATTGGTGGATGACTGAAAACACGCATATTCATTCGCGTTTTTATGGCTTCGATACATTTACCGGCCTGCCCGAAGATTTTGGTCCGTATAAAAAAGGGGCTTTCGCCAACAGCAATAATATTCCTGCAATTAAAGATGAACGTGGGAAATTTTTCCAGGGATTGTTTCAGCAAACGCTTCCTGCGTTTTTGAAACAATATGTTGCTGATAAAAAAAATGTGATCATGCTCGATGCGGATTTATATTCCTCCACTTTGTTTGTGCTCACCAGCCTATTTCCGTTTCTTAAAAAAGGAGACATTATTTTTTTTGATGAATTCACTGTGCCTACGCACGAGTTCATGGCATATCAGCAGTTTATTGATTGCTTTTACATAAATCTTGAATTGTTAGGAGCAGCCAACAATTATTATTTCGTTGCCTTTAAAGTGAAATGATCAGCGCGATAAAATGGCGTTTAATTTTTCATAATACTGCGTGTACTCGTTAACGTTAGTATGCGATGCATTTTGTAAAGTAATAAATTCATCGCCGGGTTTCAGGTAATCGCGCAGCTTAGCCGTGGTGGCGTAAGGTATCACCCGGTCCTTTGTGCCATGAAATATGGTGATGGGCGAAGTTACTTTCTGTATGTTTTCGTTGTTGGGAAATTTGAAATGAATAAATTTACTTGCCAGAAATTTTGGAGCGTACAAATGAAAAAGATCCTTCATACTGAAATACGGTGTTTCCAAAATTAAATGGCTGCAATATCTCTGCGTCGCCAACCACGATGCAATGCCGGAGCCTAACGACTTGCCATATAAAATAATATTTTTCTCATTAAATTTTTCACTCGCCATATTATATAAAATCAGCGCCTGCCGGTACACATTTTCTTCAGTGAATTTGCCGGTGCTTTTTCCATATTCAGGATAATCAATCATCCAGACTTCATACTGATGTTTGGTAAAAACGGGTGCGTGCTTTGAATAACGGATAACATTGTCCCTGTTGCCATGAAAGTATAATACCACTCCTTTGCTCTTTGCATTTTCCGGGAAAAATTGAATGAGGTTGAGATTATATTTTGTTTCGAATGAAATATTGATTTCGCGAAAAGGGAAATCAAATGAGAAAACATAATTACCCGGTAATGTTTTTGGGCGAAGCATTATTTTTTTTTGAAAAAAATATGATGCACCCGGAGTTTGCTGGTCGTTTTTAAGGCTGCTATTACTTTTTTTGTTCATGGTATTAAGGCTTTAAAATGTCGCGGATAAAATTGTGATACTCGGGAAATGAAGTAAGGTTGTTGTGCCCGCCGCCTTCAATGCGTATTAAAGTTATTTTATCCGGATTCAATCGCTGCAATTGTTCGCTTTGTTTTATAGGGATCAGCCAATCTTTTGTGCCATGAATAATATAAGTATGGCAAGTTACTTTTTTAATCCATTTGTTGGTTTGCAACTGGAAGTGCAACACATATTTTAACGGAAGAAAAGGTAAAAATCTTTTTACTGCTTTTTCAAAACTGTAAAAGGGCGCATCAAGAATTAAATAGCGGGGCGAATTATCGCTGGCAAGTTTTGTTGCAAACCCGCTGCCAAGGCTTCTTCCGTAAATGATAATATGATTTTCTGAATATTGCTCGTATAAATTTTGATATACTACCTGCATATCATTAAACATTGCTTTTTCTCCGCGCTTGCCGGTGCTTTTTCCAAATCCGCGGTAATCCACCATTACCACATCGTAGCGGTAGCGGGAAAAATCTTTTGCATACTTTGCCCAACCTTTGATGCTCCTGGTATTGCCATGAAAGTATAAAACAAGGCCCAACGGATCTTGTGTATAAAAATGCAGGCCATTAATACTAACCCCTGGTTCTACATCTATAAATAATTCCTTAAAGGGTACATCATATTTATAACGGAAATCCTGTTTTAATTTTTCGGGTTTAAAAATGAGTTTATCCTGGATGGCATATACAATAATTACCACCAGTGCATAAGCCGCAATAATATAAATGATAGTCGATGACAAAGCAATTCGTATTACAGCAATGTACAGGAAAAATAAAAAAGTAAGATTGGATTACAGAAAATTTCTGTAATTATGTTTCATCAGTAAAAATCCGCTGCATTTTTACTTTATTTGCCGGTGACACTATCAGTGGAAATTTTTCGACAACAATATTGCTTTGCTCCAATCCAAATCCGCGTTCTTCGCTAAGGCTGATACGTTTGAGCCAGAAATATAACTTCATCACTATTCTTTCAAAGAAGGGAAGTTCATTATCCTGCGACAGGAATTTTTCCAGCACAATAAATTGAAAATCGCCTACCACATTATTTCGCTGAAGGCTTTCATAACGGCTGGTAATATTCACTTCTTTATTGGCCACCATATCTTCTACCACTTTCCGGAACATCAGGTTTATCCGTGGCTCCATACGAAAGCCAAGCCTGAACTCAATCCTGATGATCTCATTGGGTATAATCGTTTCCACCGAATACTCGCAGGTGTAAGGCTCATCCTGCGTATCTACATGCACAAACCAATAAATATCTGCACGCTTTGGTTTCCTGTTCAGGATGGAGTAAACGATTTTATGTTCAATTTCTTTTGGGTTATTAGCGCTGGTGAGATACACCAGATGAGTTGCATATTTTGGGATTGAATTATCATTGCTCAACTCCTGTATGGTGGGCAGATATTGTTCAAGCCGTACAAATTCTATATAACGGTTTTTAATTTTTCTTGCGCGGAACCAAACATACATTACGGAAAATAAACCGCCCCCCACAATAAGTGTAACAAAACCCCCATGCGGAAATTTATTAAGGTTTGCAAAAAGAAAACTCAATTCAATGGTTAAATAAACAAAGAGATACAAATAGATCATCGGGCTGGATGTTCTTCGCGTCACTAAAAAATTTGCATATAAAATAGAAGTAGCCAGCATGCAAAGTGTAATAGCTAAACCATAAGCAGCTTCCATGTTGGATGAACTTTGAAAATAAATGGTAATGCCCACGCAACCGAAAAACAGAACTGTATTAATACCCGGAATAAAAAGCTGGCCACGTTCTTCTGTTGGATATACGATTTTCATTTTGGGCCAAAGATTGAGCCGCATACTTTCACTGATTAAAGTAAATGAACCACTGATCAATGCCTGGCTGGCAATGATGGCTGCTGCTGTAGCTATCACCAACCCGATAATGCGAAAGCTATCCGGCATAATGCCATAAAAAGGATTAAAGCCCGCATCAATTACTTCTTTGGAAAAAGTTTGTCCAGTATGATTGGCAAGCAACCATGCACCCTGCCCAAGATAGTTAAGTATTAAAGCCATTTTTACATAGATCCATGATATACGGATGTTTCCCCGGCCGCAATGTCCAAGATCGCTATACAAAGCTTCGGCACCAGTAGTACACAAAAACACCGCTCCCAAAATCCAAAACCCCTGAGGATAAAAGATTAATAGTTTGATGGCATAGTATGGATTTATTGCTTTAAAAATATATAAATCGTCGAAGAGATGAGAAAGCCCAAGAACAGCAAGCATAAAGAACCACATAAGCATAATGGGGCCAAACATTTTGCCAATAGATACCGTACCGAATTGCTGCGTGAAAAATAATAATAACAAAATTGCTAAAACAATATAAACAACGGTTGACTGGCTTGTATTGCTGAAAACCTGTATCTGCTTTAATCCTTCAACAGCGGCTGTTACCGATATTGGCGGCGTAATCATTCCATCTGCTAAAAGCGAAGCGCCACCAATAATAGCCGGAAACACCAGCCATTTTCTTTGTCTTCGTACCAATGCATATAAAGAAAAAATGCCGCCCTCACCACGGTTATCGGCCCTTAAAGTAAGCACCACATATTTTACGGTAGTTTGTAAGGTGAGTGTCCAGATGATACACGACAATCCTCCGAGAATAAGTTCCTGTGTAATTACTTTATCCCTGATAATGGCATTAAGAACGTAGAGAGGTGAGGTACCGATATCTCCGTAAATTATTCCTAAAGCAATAAGTAACCCGGCTGGGGTTACCTTCTTGATGTTCTTGGTCACACCGTAAATTTAGTTTCAAAAAGATAATATCTTCAAACATAGGTCAATGTTTGAAAATATTTACAAATGTAGTAGAATTGTAAGTGAAGCAGTTTTTTCAAAAAAAATAATTGGGATGAGGTTGCAAAAAAAATCCCTTTCAAATGCTGAAAGGGATTGAAGTCGGTTTGGGTAAACAAACCTTATAATGCAATTTGTTTTTCGGTCATCATTTTCCTAAGGTTGATTAATCCATAACGCATACGACCCAAAGCGGTATTGATACTGCAATTGGTAAGTTTAGCAATTTCCTTAAAACTCAAATCTGCATAATGCCTCATTACAATTACTTCCCGCTGATCTTCGGGAAGCATATCCAAAAGTCTCCGCACTCTTTCATGGCTCTGCCCCTGCATCATCCTTTCGTCGGCGCCAGGCTCAGAAAAGTTAAGCACTTCAAAAATGTCGCGATCATCGCTTGTTTTAATAGATGGGCTGCGTTTAATTTTTCTGAAGTGGTCCACGCAAAGGTTGTGCGCAATGCGCATTACCCAGGGTAAAAATTTTCCTTCATCCGTGTAGCGGCCTCCATTGATGGTATCAATTACCCTGATAAAAGCATCCTGGAAAATATCTTCGGCGAGATATTTGTCTTTTACCAATAAATAAATTGACGTGTAGATTTTGTCTTTGTAACGGTGCACTAAATGAGTAAGTGCTTCAACATCTCCATCAAGATACAGATGGATTAATTGCTGGTCGGATAATGTGCTCATGGATTTCATAAACATTTTTCAATTTTGATTTAGGATATTGTGTAAGTTCGGCCAATTAGCACAGGAGAATAAAGTAGGAAGCTGTTAGCAGGTGTATCAGTTCTTCATTTATTTCCGGATAATTGGAGCGCCTAAATTATAACATTAAATAAAACTTCAAAATGTTTTGCTAAAATTTTTTTGTATAAAAATAAAATCGGGCAAATCTACTCAGGCTATTTTCGTATAACTACGAATTATTAATTTTGAAACACGTAATGAACACAAGTAAATCTACGATTAAGACAAATGTTGCCAATAAAACACCTGTTGCAAATAATATTTTTATTAAAGGCGCCAGGGTTCATAACCTGAAAAATATTGATGTAGAAATTCCACGCAATAAATTTATTGTGGTTACCGGTGTATCCGGTTCGGGCAAATCATCATTAACAATAGACACATTATTTGCAGAAGGACAAAGGAGGTATGCTGAAAGCCTTAGTGCTTATGCCAGACAGTTTATGGCTCGTATGAATAAGCCTGATGTAGATTACATCAAAGGTTTGTGTCCTGCCATTGCCATAGAACAAAAAGTAGTAACCCGAACTCCGCGATCTACTGTTGGCAGCATGACAGAGATTTATGATTACCTGCGATTGTTATTTGCCAGGATTGGCAAAACCATCTCTCCCGTTAGCGGGCGCGAAGTAAAAAAAGATGATGTAACGGATGTAGTAAATGCCATTAACGGGTTGCAACCCGGAGACAAGATTTTAATACTTGTTCAGTTTAAATCATCGCACAATAGGGAGGTGAAAGAGGAATTGAACATCCTGATGCAAAAAGGTTTTTCCAGAGTATATATTAATAATGAAATAATACGGATAGAAGAAATTATTGATAAAAAAAATGTTGCCTCTCTGTTTTCACATGCCACGGCTTATGTACTAATAGACCGGTTGATTGCAAAAGATTTTGACGAAGATGACAAACATCGTATAGCCGACTCCGTTAGTACGGCGTTTTATGAAGGCGAGGGTGAAGTAATATTAGAAATAAATGAAAAAAAGAAATTACATTTTTCAAATAAGTTTGAACTGGATGGATTAAAGTTTGAAGAACCTGCACCCAATTTATTTTCTTTTAATAATCCTTACGGTGCATGCCCTGTGTGCGAAGGTTTTTCGCAGGTGCTAGGCATTGATCCGGATTTGGTAATTCCGGACAAACGGTTAAGCGTATTCGAAAACGCTATCGCTCCCTGGCGTGGAGAAAAGCTCAGCGCCTGGAAAGATAAACTGATTCATCATGCGCGTTATTTTGATTTTCCCATTCACAAACCGATTATTGACCTTACCGATGCGCAGTATGATCTGCTGTGGACAGGCAATGTATACTTTCACGGGTTAAATGATTTTTTTAAAGAAGTAGAACAAAATCTTTATAAAGTTCAGTACCGGGTTTTACTGAGCCGCTACCGTGGAAGAACACTGTGCCCTGAATGTAAGGGATACCGTTTAAGAAAAGAAGCATTGTATGTAAAAGTAAATCATAAACACATTGGCGAACTATGCAAGATGCCAGTAAAATATCTGTACCAATGGTTTGCTTCAATTGATTTGTCCCAATATGAAAGGAAAGTTGCCAAGAGAATTTTAATTGAAATTAATAACCGGCTGCAGACTTTACTGGATGTTGGTTTGGGTTATCTTACATTAAACCGTTTGGCAAATTCATTAAGTGGCGGCGAAAGCCAGCGCATTCAGTTAACACGAAGCCTTGGGAGCAACCTGACCAATTCATTATATATATTAGATGAACCCTCCATTGGTCTTCATTCGAGAGATACAGAAAGATTAATTCATGTATTGAAAAATCTTCGCGACCTGGGTAATACCGTTGTAGTAGTAGAACATGATGCAATGATGATGCATGAAGCAGATCATATAATAGATATGGGGCCGCTGGCAAGCCATCTTGGCGGAAAGGTTATTGCAGAAGGAAATTATGATGCCATCATCAATACTCCAGAAAGTCTTACTGGTAAATATCTGAGCGGTAACCTCTCTATTGATGTTCCCAAGCAAGCACGTAAATGGAATCGTTCTATAACAGTGAAGGGTGCACGACAAAATAATTTACAAAATATTGATGTCACATTTCCTTTAAATGTTTTGTGCGTGGTGAGTGGGGTGAGTGGCAGCGGGAAAACCACATTGGTAAAACAGATACTGTATCCTTCATTAAAAAAAATAAAAGGCGAATATGCAGAGAAGGCCGGGCTGAACAAAGGAATAACAGGAGATGTTGATTTTATTGCTGAAATAGAAATGATAGACCAGCATCCAATTGGTAAATCTTCGAGAAGCAATCCTGTTACTTATATAAAAGCTTATGATGAAATCCGTGATCTTTTCAGCAAACAGCCTTTGAGCAAGATGCGTGGATACCAGCCTAAGCATTTTTCATTTAACGTAGATGGCGGCAGGTGCGATGCATGTAAAGGAGAAGGCGAGCAGCTAGTAGAAATGCAATTTCTTGCAGACGTGCACCTGGTGTGTGAAGTATGCGGTGGCAAAAGGTTTAAGCAGGAAGTACTGGAAGTAACCTACAAAGAAAAAAATATCTACGAGGTTCTCGAAATGAGCGTGGATGAAGCCATTGAATTTTTCGGAGCTGATAAAAAATCAAATAAAAGAAATGATTGCGATGGAATTGAAGTTGCAAAAAAGCTTCAACCATTAAGTGATGTTGGTTTGGGTTATGTAAAGCTTGGGCAATCGTCAGATACATTAAGCGGTGGAGAAGCCCAGCGCGTAAAGCTTGCTTCTTTTTTAGGAAAAGGAAACGGACAAGGTAAACTTCTTTTTATTTTTGATGAGCCGACCACTGGTCTTCATTTTCATGATATAAAAAAATTGCTTGCATCGTTCAATGCACTGATCGAACAAGGTCATTCAATCATTGTAATAGAACATAACACGGACGTGATTAAGTCAGCAGACTGGGTTATAGACCTTGGCCCCGAAGCAGGTGATGGTGGCGGAAACCTTGTGTACGCAGGTATTCCGGCGGGTTTGAAAAAGGTGAAAGAAAGTTTTACAGGAAAATATATTTAAAGTGGAGAGTAGAGTTAGGAGTTTTGAGTTTAGAATACAAACAATTTATGTCTTTTAACTTTAAACTATTAACTCTAAACTCTCAATTCATCTCAACCTATTGCTTTCTTTTACAAGTTTTTCATCTTTATAAATTCCCCTGACGGCTAAAATTAAAAATACAGGAACGGCAATTGGGATAACAGATGTGAGGTCATAACTGCTTTCGCTTGGTGCAAAACTTTGAGATTGCCAGAAATATAAAGCTATTGCGGCCAGTGAGAGTAATAACGAAAGAATTCCGATACGCATTTGCAACTTCCTGTTTTTATACAAAAAAATTGCTACAAGCGATAATACGGCAAATGCGGTGGTGCAAATGATTAATAAAATATTATAGGAGCCTGTAAGAAATACAACAGGCTTTGGGATCGCATCTTTAATACGATGGCCGCTATAGAAAGAAGTTTTTAATGAAAGAATTCCTAATGCAGCCGCTATCAATAACCACAATGATTGTATACGTTGTATCATATATTTTTAATTGAGTTCAGGATAGAGAGGAAACTTTTTCATCAGTTCTTTTACATCGTTTCTTACGGTTTCAATTGTTTTATCATCATCCAGGCGCATCAGCACTTTATCTACCAGTTCCACCACCGTTTTCATATCATTTTCTTTTAACCCTCTTGTAGTGATTGCAGGCACACCGACCCGAATACCAGACGTCACAAACGGGCTTTTATCATCAAACGGCACTGCATTTTTATTCAAAGTAATACTTGCTTTGTCTAATGTTTCCTGCGCTTTTTTACCGGTAATATTTTTATTGCGGAGATCAATCAGCATTAAATGATTGTCTGTTCCATTACTGATCAAATTATACCCTTTATCATTAAATGCCTTTGCCATTGCTTGGGCATTCAATTGAATTTGTTTTGCATAAACGGTAAAATCATCACTCAGTATTTCGCCAAATGAAACGGCTTTTGCAGCAATGATGTGCTCCAGTGGGCCACCCTGCGTGCCGGGAAATACCGCCATATCCATCATGTTACTCATCATTCTTGTTTTACCCTTTACATCTTTCAGGCCAAAAGTATTTTCAAAATCATTCTTCATTAAAATAATTCCGCCACGTGGCCCGCGCAATGTTTTATGCGTGGTAGAGGTTACAAAATGACAATGCTCGAAGGGCGATTTCAATAACTCTTTTGCAATAAGCCCTGCAGGATGGGCCATGTCGCACATTACAAATGCATTGATTTCATCCGCTACTTTCCTTATTCGTTCATAATCCCAGTCGCGGCTGTATGCAGAAGCGCCGCAGATAATTAATTTTGGTTTTTCTTTGCGCGCTTTTTCTTCGAGCATTTCATAATCAACTAACCCGGTTTCTTTTTTTACTCCGTAAAAATGTGCTTCATATAATTTGCCTGAAAAGTTTACCGGTGACCCATGAGTAAGATGCCCACCCATGCTAAGGTCGAGGCCTAAAATTTTATCCCCCGGATTTAATATGGCAAGCATTACTGCTGCATTTGCCTGTGCTCCGCTATGTGGTTGCACGTTGGCATATTCGCAATTAAAAATTTTTTTCAAACGATCAATGGCCAGTTGTTCCGATTCGTCAACAAACTCGCAACCTCCGTAATATCTTCTTCCCGGATAACCTTCGGCATATTTATTAGTGAGCACGGTACCCATTGCCTGCAGTACCTGCAATGAGGTGAAATTTTCCGAAGCAATCAGTTCTATTCCTTCTCTTTGCCTGTTTAATTCTTTGTTTATAATTTCAAAAATTTGTGTATCTCTTTGCATGAAATGAATTTGCGCAAACGTACAAAAGATATGAGATATTTGCGGGGCAAAAAATGAAAGTAATGTAATAATGTATGGTTGTTTTAATGTGTAACAGGTACATATTTTTTGCCTAAATTACACCGGTTTTGAGCAGAGAGGATAACAAAAAATCTACAATGAAGGCCATTATTCCCGTAGCGGGGGCAGGCACCAAGCTCCGCCCACACACTTATACGCAGCCTAAGGCTTTAATTCCTTTGGCAGGCAAAACAATTCTCAGCATTAATATAGATCAGCTTCACGAAGCAGGCATCAATGAATTTATTTTTATCGTTGGCTACCTGGGAGAAAAGATAAGAGATTTTGTAAAAGAAAAATACCCACAGCTTACCAGCCATTTTATTTTTCAAAACGAACGGAAAGGAACCGCTCATGCAGTGGAACTTGCGAGAAAGATAATCGGCAATGATGAATTATTTATTGCATTGGGAGATACCATTTGCGAGTATGATATACAGGCGGTACTTGCCTCGCCGTATTCCATGTTAGGTGTAAAAAAAGTAGATGACCCAAGAAATTTTGGCGTTGCTCAATTAGATGACAAAGGTTTCATCGTAAATGTGGTGGAAAAACCTGCCATTCCTAAATCGAATATGGCTTTGGTTGGTTTGTATAAAGTAAAAGACTCTACTATTTTGTTTCAATGCCTCGAAAAAATATTTATCAACAACATCAGGAGCCATAATGAGTTTAACCTTACCGATGCTTTTGAGTGCATGATAGAAGCCGGCGAAAAGATAATGGCATTTAAAGTAGAAAATTGGTTCGATTGCGGAAGAAAAGAATCTCTGTTGGAATCCAATGCAATCCTGCTCGAAAAATTCGGCGGTTCCATTTCTCCATCCAATAAATTTGAAAACACCATTTTTATTCCGCCGGTGAGCATTGGCGAAGGATGCGATATAAAAAATTCAATTATCGGACCACATGTGGCCATGGGCGATAATACCATTGTTAGTTATGCAATCATCAAGGAATCTATCATTGGGTCTTACTCTAAAATATATGATGCGGTAATGGATGATTCACTCATTGGCAGCGATACTGAAATAAAAGGCGAAACCAGATCGTTAAACATTGGAGATAATACAGAAATTGACTTAGGCCACAAGTAATTGCACCCAGCAACATTCAATTATGTTTTTAAACAGGGTTACCCAACTTTTTAATATTACTTATCCCATCGTACAAGCCGGTATGATTTGGGCAAGTGGCTGGCGACTTGCAAGCGCAGTAAGTAATGCAGGTGGGTTGGGCCTTATTGGTGCAGGCAGCATGAATCCTGACGTACTCGACGAACATATTAATAAATGTAAAACAGCCACTGACAAGCCTTTTGGAGTAAACCTTCCATTATTATATAGCGGTATAGATAAACAAATTGATATAATTATTAAAAACAATGTTTCGATTGTAGTTACTTCAGCAGGTAATCCTTCTGCTCATACCTCTTTTTTAAAAGCACATAATATAAAAGTAATACACGTTGTCAGCAGCAGCCGCTTTGCAAAAAAAGCAGAAGATGCAGGATGCGATGCGATAATTGCCGAAGGCTTTGAAGCAGGAGGCCATAACGGAAGAGAAGAAACAACAACAATGGTATTATTGCCCCTCGTGTGTCAGGCAGTAAAGATACCGGTGATTGCAGCAGGAGGTATTGCTACCGGCAGGCAAATGCTTGCAGCAATGATATTAGGCGCAGAAGGCGTGCAGCTTGGTAGCAGGTTTGTAGCCTCTGAAGAAGCATCGTCACATATAAGTTTTAAAGAAGCGGTTATTAATGCTAAAGAAGGAGACACCATGCTTACGTTGAAAGAACTAACCCCGGTGCGGATGATGAAGAATAATTTTTTTAATGAAATAGAAGAGGCAAAGGCTAATCATGCTACGGTACAGGAGTTGAAAGAATTATTAGGCAAAGGCAGAGCCAGGAAGGGAATGTTTGAAGGTAACCTGAATGAGGGTGAACTTGAGATTGGCCAAACTAGTGCACTTTTAAAAGAAATTTTACCTGCAAAACAAATAGTAGAAAGGGTTTGGCAGGAATTCAACGAAGCTTTGCAAAGCCCTCTGAAATAAAATATTACATTTGTTCGTTTTAGTATTGAATTATCCATTAATCCAGTGTCAAAAATGAGTTTGCCCAAAGAACCCATTGCAGCAAGGAAGGGATTGCTGTTTATATTATTCTTTTCGTTTTTTATTATTCTTGCAGGCAATTCCGTATTTGCCCAATCACCTACGGATGTACCCGACTTGCCTATAGACCCTAATGCTTTAAAGAATGCCAACCCTTCTGAGTTGGAAAGTTACCTGCGTGATTTCAATAATAATCCCAATCAACAGCCGGGCCAAGACATTCATAAAACGGTATCTGATGCCAAGAGCCAATTAATAGTAAAAGACAGTACCCGTAAAGATGAAATAAAAAATAGTCTCTATTCTCCTGATGCAGTTTATGGTTCAGACCTTTTTAAGAGTGATCAGATTATTCAATTATCCCAGTTATCTACACCACCTACTGATTACCCAATCGGGGTTGGCGACCATATAGTGGTTTCATTATGGGGAGGCGCCGATTTTGAAGAAGATTATGAAGTAGCGCGGGATGGTTCTATCTTTCCGCGAGGTATTGGTAAAATAACGGTGCAGGGATTAACTTTTGAGAACGCAAAAAAAATAGTGTACGACCGGTTCAGAAAAGTAATTCCCGTTTCTACAAATGTTTCAGTCACCCTCGGGCAACCAAGAAGTATTGTGGTGCAAACATCGGGCGAAGTAGAAAACCCGGGGCCGAAAGTCGTTTCAGCATTTACCAATGTTTTAAACATCGTAGCGCTTGCAGGGGGACTTACCAAATTTGGAAACTCACGTAATATTTTAATATCCCGCAAAGGCAAGATTATTGATTCGGTTGATGTATATAAATACCTTACCACAGGCGATTATGGCAAGCACCTTTACCTGGAGAATAACGACTTTGTAATAGTGCCGTTTTATGATAAACAAGTGCTCGCATCAGGTCAGTTCAAAAGGCCCATGTATTATCAATTAAAAAATGATGAAGGCATGCTTGCGCTTATAAAATATGCAGGCGGGTTCTCATCCGATGCATATCGCTCCGGTGCAGAAATTATCAGAAGCGTTAATGAAAAACAAACTATTAAAAATGTAAACTTCAATGTACTTGGCTTAAAAGCAAATGGTGAAATAGTGGATGAACCATTGTACGATGGAGATGTTGTGGTTGTTAATCCTATTAATTCGGGGTTGAATGATAAAGTGATTGTAAAAGGAGCAGTAGCTTACCCGAATGTTTACGAGGTAAGAAAAGGAGATCGCCTGTTCGATATTATTAATCGTGCAGGAGGTATCACTCCTGATACTTATCTTGATCGTGCTTATGTGTATAAAGGTGCGGGTGACTCAACCAATTTATTTTCAGATAAAATTGTAGTAAACCTTTCAGACCTTAATAGAAATATAAATAGCATCAATAATATTCCTATCCAGGCAAACGATGTTATAGAAGTATTCAACAAAAATCAATTTATAGATAAACAGTATGTAAGCATTGAAGGTGAAGTTCGCAAGCCGGGTAAATATACACGCTATGGAGGCATGTCGTTGAAAGACCTGCTGTACTTTGCAAACGGGCTGAAACCTTCTGCTGAATTTGGAGAAATAACGGTATCGAGCGTAGTAAATATTGATTCAGCACAACAAGGTTTAAAACCTACACAAACGGTCATAAAAAAATATGCCATCAAAGCAAACCTTGAACTGGATTCGGTTACCGAAAATGTATTGCTGAAACCTTATGACGAAGTATTTATAAGAAGAAATCCAACATTTCATTTACAGGAAGATGTAAAAATAGAAGGCGAGGTAAAATATCCGGGTACCTATTCCAAGCTGCAGGAAGATGAAAGATTATCTTCATTTATTGAACGCTCCGGCGGGCTGAAACCTAACTCCAACACAGATGGAGCAATACTGTACCGGCTTCGCACAGAAATATTAATTGGCAATCCGATGGATATTAAAAGTGCTACGACGTACATAAAAGACAGCACCGGCAATGTGATTGACAGCATCATTTCGGGAAATTATCAAGCCGTAAGTATTGAACTGATAAAAGCACTTGCCGATAAAAATTCAAAATACGATTTAGTGCTTCGCAAAGGAGATATTATTTATATTCCAAAAATTAACCCGGTGGTGACTATTACCGGTGCAGTACAATCGCAACTAAAAATCTATTACGATCAGGACCATAAGAAATTAGGATATTATATAGACAAAGCAGGCGGCTTCGGCATCAGGCCATGGAGAAAAAGAATTTTTGTAACCTATGCCAATGGAAGAAGCAGGCGAACACACAACTTTGGATTTATTCATTTTTATCCTAAAGTGGAAGCAGGCAGCACTGTGATGGTGCCTACCCGGCCCGAAGGAAAGAATGTTGGTGAAGTGGCTACGCAGGCGCTGGTAACATCATTGCCTCTGCTGATGATTTACTTTATAACTAAATTATAACTGTTCCTATGTCAACTCATGAATTAACCGAAGCGATTTTTCACCGGCTAAAAAAAGTCAGATTAATAGTTATAGTTTTTTCTGTATTGAGCGCTGTTGCATTAATCATTTATGCAAAAAAGAAACCGCTTACTTATACTTCAAAGGCTTCAGTATTTCCCCTTACCAGCACAAATGATAACAGTGCCACCTCATCCACTTTAACTGCTTTATTGGGAGGAGAAGTGCCGAAAAGCTTTAGCGATGATGCATCTGTAAGCATTGTGGAGTTGGCTTTGAGCCGAAGTGTAAGAGAAGAAGTGGCTGCAATGCGCGATTCTGCTACAGGCAAAACCATTGCAGAATTAGTTATAGACGATGTTAATAATCATCGGGGATTTATGGAATCAACGGTAAAATTTTTCCCCACTCCAAGTGGGTTGATTACAGCAGCAAGCGATATTTTGAAAAATAATCTTACCGCCACTATTAACAAAAACAATATGCTGGTGATTACATACACCGGCCGCGATCCTGCTGTGGTAAGAACAGTAAGCTATGGATTCATTGCTAAAATTTCTATGTTTTATATTCAATTAAAAGCAGAAAAGGCTAGAAGAGATTTTGATTTCGCAACAAAAAAAGTGGATTCATTAAGAAATGTAATGAACTCAAAAGATGCACAGTTAATTGCAATTGATCAAAAAACTTTGTTTACAAATACGGACCGGCTTCAATTCCGTGTGCCTACGGAAAATCTTATAGCGGATAAGCAAATGATCCGCCAGCAATATGCCCAGGCAATCGCTAATCAGCAAAATGCTGCATACAAACTGCAAAAGGCAACTCCTGTTATTAAAGTGCTTGATAAACCAGAGCCTCCTTACGATGTGAATTATAAATCTGCAGCGCTCTTCGGGTTTATAGGTCTTGTTGGCGGTTTTATTATCATCTCCCTGTTTTTTGTAAATGGTATTTTATTCAGGTATGCAAAAGGAGAAATCAATAAAGCGCTTTTTGGTGCTAAAGGTATCACCATTAATAACCCGGCTTCTGCATTATGATTTTTTGAAAAGCCATTTGCCCATTTCTTTCAAGGTCACTTTTTTCCCATACAATAAAATACCCGTACGGTAAACTTTTGCAGCCACCCACGAGGTAAATAAAAATCCAGCTATCAGCAATGTCATAGATAACCCAAGCTGCCACCACGGCACTGTACCCGGCACTCCAAACGGAATGCGTGACATCATAATAATCGGTGAACTGAATGGTATAATGCTTGCCCACACCGACAAACTGCTTGACGGAGCATAAATAGAAGTGGTCATTATTACAAATGAAAGTATAATAGGCATTGTTATTGGCAACGATAAAGATTGTGCTTCCTGTGCATCTTCATTTACTACGCTGCCCACCGCTGCAAAAAGTGATGCATAAAAAAGATACCCGCCAATAAAATAAAACAGGAAGCAAAATACAATGAGTATCCACCTGGTGCCTGCAAAAGCATCTAACACCGCGCTCACCTTTGAACCCGATGATACATTCTGTGTCATTCCTGATGCATGCATATTTTGTGTGGCAGCCTGCACATGCTGCATCGTTTCTGAAGGCAAAAAAGCAGTAGCAACTGAAGATAAAACACTAATTAAAATAATCCACATAAAAAATTGCGTAAGGCCTACAGCAGCAATACCGGTAATTTTTCCTATCATCATTTGAAAAGGCCGTACTGAACTAACCATCACTTCTGCAATCCGGCTTGTTTTTTCTTCCATCACTCCGCGCATTACCATCATACCGTATATTAAAATGGTAATGTAAATAATCATACCACATCCAAAACCTATTCCATACGCCGACCAAAAGTTTGATTGTTGAATGGTGCCTTCTTTTTGCTTGTAGGCATCGAAGTCGTACAAATCAGTAACCGATGTGTTCAGGATAGAATCAACTGCGCCCTTGTTAAAATTTTTTTCTTTAAATAATTTTTTCTGCAATGCAAGGCCCAACTGGGTTTTAATATATTCCTGCGTGCCAAGGTCAAGCTCTTTTTCAGATATCAGCCGAATGGTATCTCTTTTAGCAGAATCAGTTTTCGGTATCATCAGAACCGCCTTATATCCTTTGGCCGAAAAATTATTTGCATTAATATCACGGTTGTAATCGAACATAACGCCGGTGGTATCGCTTTGCAGATTATTGACAAAATCACCGCTCACATCATTTACTGCCACACTCGTTTTATCATGATTATTTACGGCAAAGTAAATAATAGCAGCAATGAATAATGCAATAATAACGGGCAATAAAAAAGTAGAGATAAGAAATGTTTTATTGCGAACGCGGGTGAGATATTCTTTTTTAAAAATGATTAAGACTTTGTGCATAAAAAAAAATTAAGCAGTTACCGGTTGAAACTGTCTTGCCAGTGGTGTTCCTTCCACAAGTTTTATGAAGATGTCGTTTAATGACGGCAATAATTCAGTAAAAGAATTGATGGCAGCGTTTTGTTGAATAAAAAACTGCAACACATCATTAGTTGTAAACCCATTGTTTATTTTTATTACGAGGTTATTATTTTTTTTACCTATTATTTCAAACGCAGCATTTACCGTATTCCCGGGGGTTTTATCAAACCCTATTTCAAAAAGATTTTCTTTGAATTGTTGCTTTACACCTGATACGCTGCCGTCAATAATTTTTTTTCCCTTATCTACAAGAATGATGTGATCGCAAATTTCTTCTACCTGTTCCATACGGTGCGTGCTGAAAATAACCGCCGCTCCTTTTTGTGCAAGCTTATAAATTTCATCCTTTATCAGGTTGGCATTTACGGGATCAAGCCCGCTAAAAGGTTCATCAAGAATAATGAGTTTCGGTTCATGTAATACGGTAATTACAAATTGAAGTTTTTGCGACATTCCTTTACTCAGGTCTTCAATTTTTTTATTCCACCAGCTTTGCATGCCGAATTTTACAAACCATTCTTTCGTGTTGCGGATGGCTTGTTCTTTCGATAAATCTTTCAGGCGCGATAAAAAAACAGCCTGCTCTCCTATTTTCATTTTTTTGTACAAGCCACGTTCTTCAGGCATGTAGCCAATATAAGAAGTGTCGGTGCCGGGGTTAAATTTTTTTCCATTTAGAAAAATTTGTCCTTCATCAGGATAAAAAATTCCGGTGATCATTCTTATCAACGTTGTTTTGCCTGCACCATTGGGGCCAAGCAATCCGAAGATGGAGCCGGGCTGCAGGTCAAAGCTAATGTCGTCAACCGCCTTTTGCGTGGCGAAATATTTTTTTAAATTTTTAACTTCCAGAAGATTCATGATAAATAATTAATACCGCAATCAAATATAAAACAGGATGCAGTATTGTAAATGTATAGATAACCAGTTCATATCAAAAAATCTTTTTTACAAAAGGTTTTATTTTATTATCGCGGCAATCATCGCTGCCACTTTTTCCCCATCCATTGCAGCGCTTACAATTCCTCCAGCATAACCTGCGCCTTCCCCACACGGAAAAAGGTTCTTTACCTGCGGATGATAAAAAAATTCATTATCTCTTGGAATGCGCACTGGTGAAGAAGTGCGGCTTTCTGTGGCTACCACAATAGCTTCGTTTGTAAAATATGAAGGAATTTTTTTTGCAATCAAACGCAGCGCCTGCTGCAAACGATAATGAATGAAACCCGGCAATACATCTTTCAACGATGCAGTTGTTACTCCGGGTAAATAAGAACAAACCGGAAGCGTATTGGAAAAAATGTTGTTTGCAAAATCTGCCAGCCGCTGTGCCGGCGCTACAAACTTTCCTCCTCCTGCTGCAAATGCTTTTGCTTCCACATCTTTTTGAAAATTCATCATTGCCAACGGAGAATTTTTTTCAGTAGTTCGTTTTGTTGTATTGAAATATTGATATACATCTTCTAATTCAGTTTGCACTACCAACCCACTATTGGCATAAGGGTTATTTCTTTTAGAAGGGCTCCATCCATTCACTACCAATTCAGCATCGCCCGTAGATGCAGGCGCAATAATGCCTCCCGGGCACATGCAAAAAGAAAATACTCCGCGGCCGTCTATTTGCTCCACAAGATTATAAGAGGCTGGCGGAAGATATTCATTATTGTAGTTGATTTTGTATTGAATGGAATTAATAAGTTGCTGCGGATGCTCTACCCTTACTCCTAAAGCAAAAGGCTTTGCTTCTATCATTATTTTTTTTTGATGCATCAATAAAAAAATATCCCTGGCCGAATGGCCGGTAGCAAGAAGGAACGCATTGGCCTGAATCTGCTCATTATCGTGTGTAACAATGTTTTTGATTGCTCCATCTTCGAGTATAATGTTTGCAAGTTTTTTATTAAAATATATTTCGCCGCCGCAATCCAAAATCCGTGTATGCATTGCTGTTATGATGTGTGGCAATTTATTGGTACCAATGTGAGGATGCGCTTCAAACAAAATATTTTCATCAGCGCCAAAATGAACAAAAAGCTGAAGAATTCGATGAACACTGCCCCGCTTGCAGCTTCGGGTATATAATTTACCATCGCTATAAGTTCCCGCGCCGCCTTCGCCAAAGCAATAGTTACTGTCGGGATTAATGATGCCTTTTTTATTGAGGGCAGCCAAGTCTCGCCGCCTTTCTTTTACATCTTTTCCTCTTTCTATAATGATGGGTTTAATGCCCAGTTCTATCAACCTTAGAGCGGCAAATAAGCCTGCGGGGCCGGCGCCAATGATCACTACTCTTTTATTGGATGAACGAACATTTTTAAATTGAAAGTCGCTGCCTTCGCGACTTATAAATGGCTCGTCAATAAAAGCATTAACGGTAAGATGCACCCAAATGACTTTGCTTCTTGCGTCAATAGATTTTTTAATGATGTGATACCCGGTTACCTGTCGCTCATTTATCTTTAATGCTTTTGCAATAAAGTGAATGACAGATGGATGATCCAGCGCTTGCTGTGGAAGTAACCTGAAGGAAAGGGTTTGTTGCATAAAAGGTCAGGTTGTGATCCTGAAAACTTTTGAAGCTGAAAATATAAAGCAACAATAATAATTATAATTAAAATGGTAAGTCGTCAATAACTTCAGGGGAAGATGCGGTAAAAGTATCCAACGGTTCAAGATGATCTTCATTGGGAAAAGAGTCAATTGCCGGTTTTAAAATTTGTTCTATCCGCCATGCATCAAGATTAGTAAAATAACTCACCTTTCCATCTTTTTCCCACCGCGTCCCTTTTAAATTAAAATATACTTTTATTTCATCGCCAATGTTTACGCGATCTACAATATTCGTTCTGTCCTGCACGCATTGAAATTTAATAAAGTTGCTGATGGACTTGCCATTAATCTCATCGGTTTTTTCCACAACAAATTCTCTTACTTTAAAAGTTTCACTGCGTTGTGCAACATCAAATTTTGCAATCAACTTTCCGGTTAATTCATATCTCATTTCTAAACAATTTAGACGCTAAAGGTAAATTCATTTATTTAAAAAAAATGGCAGCTTACCGAAAGCCCAAAAAATGTTTTGCACATTTACCGGCCTTCCCCAAAAAAAATTTCTACATAAAAAAAAATTGGACAATTTTTTGTATCCATTACCGAAAAGAGGATGAATGGCAGTGTAATCCAATACAGTCGCGGCCCTCATTTTTCAAAAAGATTATGTTTGAAAAAAGTTTTTGTTTTTTGAAATGCCAAACTGTATTTCCGGGATTAAAAACAAACAATAAAAAATTTTTTTTTCAACAAATTATTTTGATATTCGCTTACTGCTGAGAAATTATTTATAAAAGACTTTTATATAAATTTTCTTAGTGATCTCCGGACTATCAGGATCTAAAATCAAATAAACGGCTTACGGAAAAATGGATAAAGCTTGCGAAAGAGTTTGGCAAAATTGTCTGAATATAATAAAAGATATTGTAGAGTGGCAGCATTTTAAAACATGGTTTGAACCAATAACACCTGTTTTGCTGAAAGATAACGTGCTAACTATTCAGGTGCCAAGCCAGTTTTTTTATGAATACATTGAAGAGAATTATGTAAATCTTTTAGCAAAGACGCTTAAGCGCGAATTAGGAAAAGATGCAAGGCTGGAATACCGGATAATGGTAGATAGTGGCAATGCGAGAAACCAACCGCTAACTATGGATGTACCCGGGCATGGTATCAAATCTTATTCAAACAACGAAATGGATTTTCCTCTTATTATAAATACACCCGTTAAAAACCCATTTGTAATTCCGGGTTTGAAAAAAACACAAATTGACTCGCAATTAAACCCGGTATATGTTTTTGATTCGTTTATTGAGGGCGATTGCAACCGGGTAGCAAGAAGGGCCGGAAAAACCGTGGCTGAAAAACCTGGTACTACTTCTTTTAATCCATTGGTAATATATGGAGGTGTTGGGCTTGGTAAAACTCACCTGGCCCAGGCAATAGGAAATGAGGTAAAAAGATTACATCATAATAAAGTAGTATTATATGTAAGCTCAGAGAAATTTATTAATCAATTTGTAGATCACAGCCGCAACAATGCAATAAATGATTTCATCCATTTTTACCAGCTTATAGATGTACTCATCATAGATGATGTGCAATTTTTTAATCGTGCTGAAAAATCGCAGGATGCATTCTTTGCTATTTTCAATCATCTGCATCAAAGTGGCAAACAATTAATTCTTACATCGGATAAACCACCCAAAGACCTTGAAGGTGTGCAGGAACGCCTCTTAAGTCGTTTCAGATGGGGGCTGAGCGCTGACCTTCAAATTCCTGACTACGAAACGAAAATAGAGATACTGGAACGAAAAATGAAAAACGACGGGCTGGAGATGCCTAAAGAAGTGATAAAATATATAGCTTATAACATTCAGAATAATATACGGGAGTTGGAAGGCGCAATGATTTCCCTGTTGGCACAATCTTCGCTAAATAAAAGAGAAATTGACCTTGAATTAGCAAAAAAAGTGTTACGAAATTTTATTAAATCATCATCAAAGGAAATTACTATTGATACTATTCAGAAAATGGTATGCGATTATTTTGATGTGCCTTACGAAAAGTTGCTGCAAAAAACAAGGAAGCGGGAGATTGTGCAAGCCCGCCAGATTTCCATGTACCTGGCCAAAGCATTTACCAAAAACTCTCTGAAAACAATTGGAGAGCATTTCGGCGGCAGAGATCACACAACGGTAATACATAGTTGCCAAACCGTAAAAGATCTGATGGATACCGATACTTTGTTTAAAGAAAGCGTAATAGAATTGCAACAGAAAGTACAGTTGGCGGCAATGTAATCTCACTTTTCAGATTAGTCAATTATTTTACATTTTGAAATGCAAATGTTACTTTTGCTGCCCAGAAATAATTTAGGAGAGGTGCCTGAGTGGCCGAAAGGGCCGGTTTGCTAAACCGTTGTACGAGCTTAAACTTGTACCGAGGGTTCGAATCCCTCCCTCTCCGCAACATATTATTTACTTAGGTAAGCTCTAATAAAAAAGCCTGCAAAATGAAGTGTTTGCAGGCTTTTTGCTTTTTCAGTTTACAACGATTTACCCTAGTTTATACCCCATTTCAGTGAGTGATTCGGTGAGTTTGACAAAACTTTACAACCACTCACCTATGTTTATTCAAAATTGATAATTCTTTTTACTGTGAAGTTCCATATCAAAAAGTATTTGCTACTTTTTTTTAAGAATTTTGTTGTGTCAAATCAATAATCATGATTCCAAAATTCAGCGTGGGTGATCATGTAACCTGGAATTCAGAAGCAGGCTATGTATCCGGAAAAATTATCAAAATACATTTTGCCGATTTTGATTATAAAGGCTATACTCATCATGCTACAAAAGATGATCCACAATACGAAATTAAAAGTGATACGACTGATCATATTGCCGCACATAAAGGAACTGCATTAAAAAAAATAAAATGATCAGTTCACTATAATTTCATCAGCAAAAATCCATGCAGGCTTGCCTTCGCCCGGATGCCCCTTTGGTAATGCATCCAAAGCTTTAGCCGTTACACGAATAAATCTTGTTTTGCGTTCAGAAAAATTAGCAGTGAAATCTTTGATCGTTGATGCTTGTTCATTTTCCGAAATATCATTTGGAATTGTTTGTACTTCGGTGAAATTTTTCCCGTCATCAGAAATTTCAAACTTCACCCATCGCGGCATCATGATCCAGTCGCGGTAACTTTGCAAACATCCTAAAGAAATGGTGTGAATGTTTTCCTCTTGGCCCAAATCAATTGTCGCAATCAAATCTTTCCCTTCAAAGCCATGCCAGTATTTGCCCACTTCCTTTGTACCCCTTATACCATCGGTAAGCGAGTTGGGGCCATCAGCCATATAATAACTGCTTACAGGATTTGTGTAGTTCACATTTTTCCCAACAGCTTTGTGTATTACGAATGATTGTTGTGCAGGAATCATACTCATGTTCTTTCCATTTACCACGGTGATTGCTTTCAATGTTAACGATGAATCAATGCGAAGGGGCTCTGTATATTTTTTACTCTGCAGATTGGGAACTGTTTCATCTGTGGTGTAATACATTTCACCTTTATATGCTTCTGTGGAAAGATTCACAAATAATTTTCCATCTTGTGAAAAAGGTTTTATTTCTACTTTAAAATTTCCTTTGCTGTAATGCAATCCTTTTTCATCAAAAGTTTTAAAATGTTGCTGCAAACGTTCATTAAAGTTGTTCCAGTCTCTTGCTTTTTTTGGAGACCATAGCACTTCTGCTAATGCCAGCATCCGGGGCAATATCATATATTCCACATGTTCGGGCGTAGTAATGTATTCTGTCCATAAGTTTCCCTGGGCGCCTAATATATATTTTGCATGTATTGCATCCAGTTCGTTTGGTATGGGTTCATAATCGTACACTTTTTTCAAAGTGTTGAATCCCCCGTTTGCAAGAGGCTCTGTTGCGGGGTCGCCCTGATATTGATTAAAGTAAAGAGGATCACCGGGCGTCATCACCACATCATGATTCATTGTTGCAGCAATAATACCACCTTGCACCCCACGCCAACTCATCACTGTAGCCTCGGGTGCAAGGCCACCTTCTAATATTTCATCCCATCCAATCATTTTGCGATGCTTGCTAATCAAAAATTTTTCTATTCTCTTCATAAAATAACTTTGCAACTCTTCTTCATTTTTCAATCCTTCTTTTTTAATTCTTGCCTGGCATTTCGGGCAATTGTGCCACGATGTTTTATCCACTTCATCACCGCCAACATGAATGTATGGTGATGGAAATAAGGCGATCACTTCAGTTAATACATTTTCTAAAAAAGTAAACACACTATCATTGCCGGCGCAATAGTTAGAAGAAATGTTTATATAGTTGCCGCCGGTCATTGGCAATTGTGGTTGTTGTGTGCAACTTAAATAGGGATAAGAAGCAATAGCCGCAGCGCTGTGCCCGGGCATTTCAATTTCAGGAACAATAGTGATGTTGCGCAAAGCTGCATACTTTACAATGTCTTTAATTTGTTCCTGCGTATAATAGCCGCCATAGGTTGGTGTTTCCCCTTCTGTTGCTTGCGGTCTTTGTCCCCACACTTTATCGGTTTCATCAACACGCCATGCACCCACCTGTGTAAGCTTAGGATATTTTTTTATTTCAATTCTCCAGCCCTGGTCGTCGGTTAAATGCCAGTGAAATGTATTGAACTTATACAAAGCCATCAGGTCAATATATTTTTTTATCAGGTCAGGCGAAAAGAAATGACGGCTTACATCCAAATGCATGCCGCGCCATTTGAATCGTGGATAATCTTTTATCTGCATTGCAGGAATTTTTAAAACCTCATTGGTACGAATGGCAGGTAGTATTTGAAACAGGGTTTGCATACCATAAACGATTCCCGCTTTAGTGTTTGCAGTGATAGTTACAGATGTGGGATTAACATTCAGTAAATAACCTTCATTGCCTATTTCATTTGTTTTTGCAATGCTAAATTCTATGGAGTTAATCTTTTTATTATTGTTTTTTAAAACAAACCCGGAGATATGATTGATGCAGGAAGAAAAATAATCAGCAACAGCTTGTAAATCTTTATCGGATGAATTAAAGTGCAGTGAAGTATTTTTATCAATCACAAAACTGCCGCTGCCGGTGATAATACTTACCGGTTGGGGAATGATACTTAACTGTTGTGCAAAGATCCACGAAGGCAACAAGAAGAATAATGCTATTGTTTTTTTCATTATCGTTTATTTGATATATCCGGAATAAGTTTATGCAGAAATGGTGAAGTTATTATTGTTTTATTAAGTATCCGAAATATGATAAAAAATTTAAAAAGATTATTTACAACGGTACACAGGTAAACATCCACTTCTGCGGGTTTTGCCAGTCTTTCCCTTTGAAACTGTCAATGGGGGCTTTTATCAAAACAATATTCCATCCTTTGTTTAATAAAATTTTTTTGGGTTCACGGTATTCATATCCTTCATCAATCAGCGGAACTTCTGCATTGCCATTGGCTCCCGCATGTTCCCAATGTGGCGGGTTAATTATTTTTCCATTCACCCAAATTTTACTTTCATGATTATCCCACGTGCCGGGCATTGGCGAATCGGTTGCCGGCGATCGGGAAATGTTATTGAAACCAATCCAGAAATTTTTTTCAGCAGTTTCATCACTCCAGATTTTTGTAATAGCATACCAGGTAGTATTTCCTTTGGGATTGCTTAATGCACCTTCAATTAATGGCGCCCACCAATGCCGCAAAATAATAGTGCCCCCTTCAACGGTGACTGCAGGGGTGAGCGAATCATTAAATCTTTTTGTTTCGGGTAAAAAAACTTTGGAAAGATTTCCATCATTATCAAAAGGGCCATACAACTTCCATATAAGGTTAGTTTGCTTTGTATATGGAAATGGAAGATTTTTAAAATACAGTTTTTTATGATCGAGCAAACGATTTTCAAATTTATTAAACTCATTTGCTTTGGCTGAAGCAGGCGTACCTATAGTTGCTGTCCAGCCTGTCTTTCCGCCGCCCCGCCATGTTCTTTCCGCAAAGGCAAGCATTGCCGGATACACAGGATTCATCCGCAAAACATCTTCTTCATTTTCTACTCTACGGTCAGGCCACAAACAAAGTGTGGCGCCTTTAATGTTTGAAGTTTGCTTTGTAGTATCCCCAATCTGCCTGAAAAAAATTGTAACAACACTTTCCAATGGGTCCATGTGATTAATATACAAATGACGTGAATCAATAAAACTTAATGTAGATTTATACTTTTCTCCATTGTCGCTCATCCATAATTGCCGTATAGTGGCTGAATCAACGTTTGCACCCGGGCTCCATGCTATCGTTGTTTTTCCCAGGTGGTGCAATAGGTTTATTACTTCCGGCATAAAATTTTTGTTCAATACATGTACCTCATCGCCGCCGATGTGCATGTATGGTAAAAGATATGTAGCGCAAAATTCTTTTAGAACGTTTTTCATAATAACCAACCCCGAATCAGATTGCATATCCACTCCCGTTGCTCTTTTAAAAGCTGCACTGTGACCAGGCATATCAATTTCCGGAACAAGCGTAATATATCGTTCTTTGCAATAAGCAATCAGTTCTTTAAAATCATTTTTTGAATAATACATGCCTTTATTACGCAGCATGTTTTCGGGCGCTGTAAGCTGTGGATATAATTTACTTTGCAGCCGCCAGGCAATATCTTCCGTAAAATGCAAATGAAAAATATTGAGTTTATAGCGGCTCATCTTGTCTATTTGCTGCTTCAGCAATTCCATTGATTCAAAATTTCTTCCCACATCCACCATATAACCTCTCCACGAAAATGCAGGCCAGTCATTAATATCACAGTTATCAATCAATTCTCCATCCCGCATTAATTGTTCAAAAGTCTGAATTGCATTAAAGATTCCATGAGGTGTGTTTGCACTGAGAGATACTTTGCTGTTGCTTACATTTAAATGATAAGATTCTTCATTCAATTGCGGCGAATTAGCCCTTTCAATTTTCAATTCGATGTAAGGAGCAACGCCGGTTAGTTGACTTACAATATTTACATTCCATCCCTTTTCTTCTATTTTTTTCTGAAGCAATTCTGCTTCCTGCTGCAAAGAGTTATCTTTTATAAAAATGTTTTTACACGCATACAAAGGAAAATTTCCCTCCTTCCATTTTAAGCTTTGAGGTAATGGAATGAGCGAAGGTTTTTCATTCAAATCATAAACGTAAGAGTAAATCAAATGTTTCCAAAGCGCATAACCTGTTCCCAGCAAATGCAGGCCATCATTGGTCAATCCAGCTTTCAGATTTCCGTTTTCATCACTAAAAAAAGTATTCAGATCAATATATGTATAATTATTTCGGTTAGCATTTCCTTTTAATTGTTCATTGAGGTCTTTTATTTGTTGGCCTTTATTGGTATGAGTCGGAAACTTTCCGTACACATCATTGACCGGCAAAATACTTTGCACATATAATTTTGTGGAAGGTGTTTGCTGATGAATGTATGATGTAATAATGAAAATATTTTTTGCAATACTGTCTGACGAAATCCCTCTTGCCAAATCATTGGTTCCGATAAGCAGAAAAATTTTTGCAGGCTTGCTTTTGATTATTTCGTCAAGCCTGTTGATAACACCTGCAGTAATATCGCCGCTGATGCCCCGGTTTTTAATTTTATTATCGTTAAACAACTCACTCCACTCAGCGCCGTCGGTAATGCTGTTACCCAAAAAAATAATATCGCCTTTTGTTTTTGGCAAAGTTTTAAAATGCGATACACGTTGCAAATAATAAGTTGAAAATATTGAGTCAGGATAAGAGGGTAAGAGAACTTGTGCTAACAATGTTTGCACCATCATCAAAAAAAATATAACCCCGATTATTTTTTTTAGCATGATATTTTAAAATTAATGTGGATGTAACTCCGTTGAAAAAGTGGATGCGGGAAGCCCTGCTTCATTTACAAGATTAGCACGGGTAAATGGCTGCCATGCATACAAGACTTTTTTTACTTTTTTACCTGGCGGAATTGCAATTATTACTTTATTATTTTTTATTGTTGCTTTTGCAATAAGATGAAATCCTTTATCAGTAACCAATTCAAAGCCACGCAATATTTTTTTATCCGAGGTAGATAATTGTTCTGCAAAAGAAAAAGTCAGAATAATATTTTTCACATTTTGTATTGCAGATAATATTTCAGGCCCATTGGCAATAACATTTTTCTTATACGTATAGTGCAATGCAAGTTTTGCAAGCCTTTCACCAATTGGTTTTTTATTAATGGGATGAACATTTAAGGAATCGCCAAAATCAAGGCTCACAGCCATTCCTGTGTTTGGTATTTCTTGTTGTAATTTTCGTTGTTCATCTCTGAAGTACGGCCATGATGGCCTGTCAATAGATGATAACTGAACATAATAAAATGGAAAATCAGTTTTCCATTCCTGCCGCCAGCTTTGCACCATTGTTTTAAATTCGTGTGCATATAATTCCACATTATGCGTATTGCTTTCGCCCTGGTACCATATCACACCCTTTATTGGAAAATGAGTTAATGAATCAATGGCCGCTTCATAGTTATAACAAGGCTCATAAGGATGTCGTTGCAGGGAAGAAGATGCATATTTAAGATTTGTATCCGCTCGCTCCCTCACCCATGGCATAATAAAATCAGATTTACGCCAATTGTTCATCATATCCACCAAAAGATTGTCATGTTCCATGGAATACCTGTCAATCCACGATTCAATAGGAGAGCCGCCTACATCAATTTGTATTAAACCAATCGGAACACTTTCTTCGTGTTGAATTTTTTTACCAAAATAATAAGCTATAGCAGAAAAATCTTCAGCAGAATTTTTATCACATACTTTCCAGTTCCCTGAAAAAAATTGTAATTGATTTGTTTTAATTAATATAACCGAATCCCAAGCTGTATTATCTGTTTCACGCAAAGAATTTAATTTGAATAGTCGCAATGAAAAAGTAGTATCCAGATTTTGTAATTCTTCTTTTCCAGTTTCGGATCTTTTCAATGGAAAATCCATATTCGATTGGCCTGAACAAAGCCATACATCTCCAACTAAAATATTTTTAAAAATAATGTCAGAACCATTGCAGGTTATTTTCATTTGATAAGGGCCGCCGGCTTTCATTGCAGGAAAAATAATTTTCCATTGACCATATTGATCAGCAGTTGTTGATAATTTTTTATTATTAAAATTTATTGAAACCATATCTCCTGCATTGGCCGTACCATACACGGGAAGTGGCTTTCCACGCTGCATCACCATATTATCGCAAAACACATAAGCAAGATGCAGGCCTCCAAAATTTTTTGAAATTATTTGATAAATTGTTTTTGCCATAATACCGGCTCCTTCAGCATTCGGATGTAAATTATCAGCAAACAAATCAGGGCGATGATACAATGGTGTATGCAAATCAATAGCAGAAACGTTATTTGCTTTAGCGATTTCAGGGATCAAAGTCTGAATTTGATCAAACCAATCTCTTGTTCCGGATTTAAATCGGGGATGTCCGCTGAAAATTGGAGTGAGCTTGCAGATAAATAATTTTATGGAAGGATTTATTTTTCTGAATGTATCTAACAGCCATGCATAATCACTTTCAAAGTTGTCTTTATAATCCGGCCAGTCGTGTGGATCGGTATCATTTAATCCCAAATGAATTATAGCAATATCAGGCTTGAATTGTATTGCCTCTGAAAATTCATTTGTTTTATAATATGGATTGTGGCCTTTCTTTAATAAAGTCGCACCACTGTGTCCGAAATTTTTTACATCATATTTATTACCGAGCATTTGTTGCAATTGAGCTGGATAAGAGTCGATGTTCCTATTATTTATTTTATATCCATACGTAACCGAATTGCCTACGCACGCAACTTTTATGATTGCTTGCTGTGCACAAAGCCTGCATTGCAATAGCAATAAGAAAATGAGAAATGAAAAAAAATGAAGTTTGCTGTTATGGTCCAATTTGATTTGTTTTAAAAATTTTTCAACAATTGCCAGCAATACCACTCCTGACGCGGTAAATGAAATGGACCTTTAAATAAATTTCCTTTTGCTGTTTGTGCAATCGTTCCATCGCGATGTAAATAACCAAACCATTCGCCGTGTTGCTTATCATGAAAATGTTTGTACGCATAATCATGCACGAGTTTATGC
>Ga0157370_10000550_pt1 | contig 46770 bp, 38 predicted proteins | sample C35metaG_FD_113463 | JGI IMG/M metagenome (GOLD analysis project Ga0157370, IMG submission 113463) | Corn rhizosphere microbial communities from Kellogg Biological Station, Michigan, USA - C3-5 metaG | ecosystem: Host-associated > Plants > Roots > Rhizosphere > Soil | place: USA: Michigan...
ATAAACAGCCCCTTCAGCCACAGCAGGACAAACGGGATGATCAGCACCAGCAGATACGGCGCCGTCTCCAGCACCCATTGCAGTTTTCCCGTCCACACCGCCGCCCCTGCCGCAGCGATCAGCAGAATAAACGGCACCAACCCCTGCACACATATCGCTTTCTTCTCAGTCATGGCTTTAAAGGAATTACCTGCATCCACGCATAGCGTTTTCCGGCCGGGTTGCAAGATGTTCGCGTAGCGCCCTACTGCTGGTCTTCTCGCTGGGTTTTGATTGTCCGAATGATAGAGCGGTAATGCTCCGCAATCGCGTTCGCTTCATCTCCATCGGTGCATTCTTCTAGTAGGAAGAAATCATCGCCGGGAGTTTCTCCGGTTCGGTGATAGTGGGCTGTATTTTCCCAAGCCTCTGCCCGTTCCGCCAAGCCATCCAGGAGCTGGCCCAGGTCTGCCCTACTCAGTTCGATTCGATAAATTTTCGCCATAACTGGCAAGAATACCTGGCCAGGTTGATCCGAGGCCACAAGGGCAAATTTCCAGCTTTGTGGGAGCATTTGCCGTTGCTAGTGTTTTCCATGCCCTCAGCGAAACGATGGACTCGCGATGAATTGCTAATCGCTCTGAATCTCTATCATAAATTAAACTTTGGGCAGTTCCACGCGCGGCATCTAGCTATCATTGCTTTAGCTGAGAAGTTAGGACGTGGAGCGAATAGCGTGGCGATGAAGCTGTGCAACTTTGCTTCGCTTGATCCAGCATTGCAGTTACGTGGGATCAAGGGTCTGAAAGGAGCTAGTGCTTTGGATCGCTCGGTGTGGAGTGAGTTTCATGAAACACCCAACGAAGTTATTCCTGCGAGCGAAGAAGCACTGCGCCAGCTTTTCGGAGTGAAGGATGGCAGCGATTTAGAAGTGCGGCCAAAGGATGGATTCCACATCGTAAAACGGTCTCCTAGTCTGATCACAGAAGTGACCGCGACTGTGAAGCAACGTCGGGGACAGGAGTATTTCCGGGATGCCGTGCTCAATAATTTCGGTGGTTGCTGCGGTATCACGCAGTTGCCGATTCGTGAGCTATTGATCGCGTCGCACATCCTTCCGTGGGGAACGCATGTGGAACAGCGATTGAATGTTAGAAATGGGCTCAGTCTCTCAAGGTTGCATGATGCTGCCTTTGATCGTGGCCTAATTACCTTCGACGATGAATTGCAATTGGTGCTATCGAAGCAACTGAAGGCCGAAATGTCGAAGCGTGCCGTGGCAGAGAACTTCGGAGCTTACGAGGGAGAGGTGCTGGCACTGCCGCAAGACGCGATGCTTCCTGAAGTTACTTTCATCGCTCATCACCGAGCAAAGCTATTTCGGAAGTAGGATCACTTCACGATGCACGACACAAACCACCGCAGGGCACTGAGGAGATTGGCGTCGGGCGGGGTGCCCCATGGGGGGACGGGGTTTTCAGCAGGGGAGACGGGGAAATTGAACGTGGGTGTGTGGGTCTCCGGCTTGTGGAAGAGGCGTTTGGTTTTGTCCTGTTCGTTTTGCTTGTAGATAAGCTTGCCGCCGGCGCGCCACCATTCGGTGATGCGGCGGAGGTCGCCGCCATCGAGCCAGAGGCCGTGAGTGCCACAGCGGTCGATAATGACGCCGCTGCGGCCACCGAAGACGGTTTGGGACATGCGCTCCTCACAGGACGGGCATTTGCGGTAGCGGGGTGGGAGATCTTGCGGAGTGGTGGAGTTCAGTTCACTGACCCGGACTGAAATAGTCCGGGTTTTCTGGTGAGTTTGATGGAAAATCACGGACAGGAATGTCCGCGCCTCTTATCAGGAATGATACTCCTGGATGCTCTTCACGGTGAGCGCGTTCTGCTTGAGGGAGCGGATGGCTTTCACCGAGGCCTCTGCGGCAGAGAGGTTGGTGGCGTGGGAGATCTTCTGGGCGATGGCGGAGGAGCGGATCTGGATTTCATCCTCACGAGCCTCATGGGTGCTCGGGGTGTTGATGATGAAGTGGATCTCGCGATTCTTGAGCTTGTCCAAGACGTTCGGGCGGGCTTGTTCGGCCAGTTTGAAGAGGCGGGTGCTCTCGATGCCCTCGGCGATCAGGCGGGCATGGGTGCCGCCGGTGGAGAAGATGCTGAAGCCCATTTCTGAAAGATCACGGGCGACTGCGACTGCGCGATCCTTGTCCCGATCCGAGACGGAGATGAAAACGCTGCCTTCTGTCGGCAGGGGGTTGAAGGCGCTGATCTGGGCCTTGGCGTAGGCCATGCCCCAATCGGTATCGATGCCCATTACCTCGCCGGTGGATTTCATTTCCGGGCCGAGAACGATGTCGATGCCTGGGAAGCGGTTCCATGGGAAGACGGCTTCCTTCACGGAGAAGTGTGGCGGGATGATCGTCTCGGTGAAGCCGAGATCGGTGAGCTTTTCACCGACCATCACCTTGGCCGCCAGCTTCGCGAGCTGGATGCCGGTAGCCTTCGAAACGAAGGGCACGGTGCGGGAGGCGCGTGGGTTCACCTCGATGACGTAGAGTTGCTCGTCCTTCACGGCGAACTGGATGTTCATCAGGCCGATGACCTTCAGCTCGCGGGCCAGATCCTTGGCGGCGCGGGTGATTTCCTCCTTGATACTTTCGCTCAGGGAGAAGGCCGGGATCACACAGGCGGAGTCACCGGAGTGGATGCCTGCCTGCTCGATGTGCTGCATGATGGCACCGACGACGGCAATGTCGCCATCGCTGATGCAGTCCACGTCCACTTCCGTGGCATTGTCCAGGAAGCGGTCCACCAGCACCGGGCGCTCCGGGGAGGCGGTCACTGCTTCGCGCATGTAGCGGGAAAGTTCGGTATCGCTGTAAACGATCATCATCGCGCGGCCACCCAGCACGAAGGACGGACGGACCAGCACCGGGTAGCCGATGCGGTTGGCAATGGTGAGCGCCTCCGCCTCATTGGTGGCGGTGCCGGCCTCGGCCTGCTTGAGGCCCAGCTTGTCGAGAAGGGCGGAGAAGAACTTCCGGTCTTCCGCCAGTTCGATGGACTTCGGCGAGGTGCCGATGATCGGCACGCCGTGGCGCTCCAGATCCGCAGCGAGATTCAGCGGGGTCTGGCCGCCGAATTGAACGATCACGCCGTGTGGCTTTTCCTGATCGCAGATATTGAGGACATCCTCGAGAGTGAGTGGCTCGAAGAACAGCTTGTCCGAGGTATCATAGTCGGTGGAAACGGTTTCCGGGTTCGAGTTCACCATGATGGCCTCGTAGCCCAGCTCTTTCACCGCGAAGGCGGCGTGGACGCAACAGTAGTCGAACTCGATGCCCTGGCCGATGCGGTTTGGTCCGCCGCCGAGAATGATGATCTTCTTTTTATCGGATTCACGTGCTTCATTCTCATCACCATAGGTGGAGTAGAAATACGGCGTGTAGGCCTCGAATTCCGCCGCGCAGGTATCCACCAGGCGGTAGGTTGGGATGATGCCTTTCGCCTTCCGCTCTGCGCGGATGCTATCTTCGGTTGGGATGTCCACTACGGCTGGCTCCGGCTCGGCCCGTGGTGGGGCACCGGCAGGCTGATCCTTTTCCCCATGGATGGAAACATCGTGGATGGCCTTGGAATGGGCGCGTGCCCGGGCGATCTGGCGATCTGAGAAGCCGAGCTTTTTAGCGCGCTTCAGATCCAGTTCGGCCAGGTTCTTACCCTCTTCCGCGATCTGGCGGAGGTGGCCCAGGAACCATGGGTCGATCTGGGTGGCGTCGAACACTTCTTCCAGCGTCCAGCCATTGATGAAGGCGGTCTGCAGCCAGAAGATGCGCTCGGCATTCGGGATCTGGAGCTTGCGGGTGATTTCCTCGCGGGTGACATTGTGTGGTTCCTTCGTGTCGAAACCGAAGCCCCAGCGGCCTGTCTCAAGCGAGCGCAGGCACTTCTGCATGGACTCCTTGAAGGTACGGCCGATGGCCATGGCCTCGCCCACGGACTTCATGGAAGTGGTGAGGACCTCATTGGCGGTGGGGAATTTTTCGAAAGTGAAGCGTGGGATCTTGGTCACCACGTAGTCGATCGTCGGCTCGAAGGAAGCCGGAGTCACGCGGGTGATGTCATTCGGCAGCTCGTCCAGCGTGTAGCCAACGGCCAGCTTCGCGGCGATCTTGGCGATCGGGAAGCCGGTGGCCTTGGAGGCGAGGGCGGAGGAGCGGGACACCCGTGGGTTCATCTCGATGACGATCATCCGGCCGGTCTTCGGATCGGTGGCAAACTGGATGTTCGAGCCGCCCGTTTCCACGCCGATCTCACGAATCACGGCGAAGGACGCATCCCGCATGATCTGGTATTCACGGTCGGTGAGCGTCTGGATCGGTGCGACGGTGATGGAGTCACCGGTGTGCACGCCCATGGGGTCCAGGTTTTCGATGGAGCAGATGACCACGCAGTTGTCCGCGCGGTCACGCATCACTTCCATTTCGTATTCCTTCCAGCCGAGGAGGGATTCATCGATGAGAACTTCGGAAACCGGGGAAAGGTCGAGGCCGCGGGTGATGATTTCCTCATACTCCTCACGGTTGTAGGCGATGCCGCCACCTTGACCGCCAAGGGTGAAGGCAGGACGGACGATCAGCGGGTAGGTGCCGATTTCCTCGGCCACCTTGCGCGCTTCCTCCATGGTGTGGGCGATGCCGGAGCGAGGCATATCGAGGCCGATCTTGGTCATGGCCTCCTTGAAAAGGTGGCGGTCCTCACCCTTGTCGATCGCTGCGGCGTTCGCGCCGATCATGCGGACGTTGTATTTATCAAGCACGCCGGACTTGAAGAGGGACATGGAGGTATTCAGCGCGGTCTGGCCACCCAGGGTAGGGAGCAGGGCATCCGGCTTTTCGCGCACGATGATTTTTTCCACACACCCGGGTGTAATCGGCTCGATGTAGGTGCGGTGGGCGAACTCCGGATCGGTCATGATCGTGGCCGGATTGGAGTTCACCAGGATCACTTCGTAGCCTTCCTCACGCAGCGCCTTGCACGCCTGCACCCCGGAATAGTCAAACTCGCAGCCTTGGCCGATAACGATGGGGCCGGAGCCGATGACGAGGATTTTTCGGATCGAGGTGTCTTTTGGCATGGTCGTGAGAAGGTGTGTCGCGCTTGGCAGAGCGGGTAAATTGGTCGGGGTGTGGCAGGGATTTTCCGACTTGTAAAGGGCTGGATTGCGAACAATTCAACATTCGCCCTTCCTTGCCGGAGCATTGTCGGATGAGCGGGTGGCTCAACGTTTCTCAATGCCCGGCGGCATCCAGTCCTTCGGCATCGGCTGGATGGTCTCTTCCTTAGGCGTATCAAGGGCTACAGGCACCGGGGCGATGCCCTTGGAAAGCTCGGCGATCTTCTCCATCACTTCACTTTCGCCGGGGAAACCTACAAATTGGTCCACCTGCTTGCCGTCCTTGAAAATGCGCACATCCGGGATGCTGCTGACTTTTTGGTCCGCTGCCAGTTGGTTGGCCTTGTCCACATCCACCTTACCCAGGAACACGACGCCAGGATGTGCCTGGGTTGCTTTTTCCAGGACAGGGCTGAGCTGGCGGCAGGGGCCGCACCAGTCTGCATAGAAATCCACGATGACCAGCCGATCCTTCTGCTGGGTGAAGGCATCATAAGTCGAGGCATCCACCGCAGAGATTTGCTTCGAGCTAAACGTGGCGGTGCTGGTGGAGGCGTGAGTTTTCACCTCCCGGAGCTTGGTGGTAACGGAGCGGATGCGGTCGCAGCTCGGGATGACGGCGAGTGCTGCCAAAAGAGTACAGCCTGTCACCAAGGCTCGGGGTTTTTGAAACATGGCGAAACTCTCCGTGCAAATCAGCGGGCTGACAACCTTTCTTCCTGGATAGAAATCTGTCACCGGAACTGCGAGGGGTGATTTCCCCCAATCCATGGGTAAAGGCGGCCCCTCCATAAAAAACACCCCGCGCCGCTGGGGCGTGGGGTGTTTTTTGAAATCAGCGTGTCAATCAGGCGCCGCGGCTGGCGATGTGGGCGAACTTTTCGTCCACGAACTTGAGGATGAGTTCCTCGACAGCGTCGTTTCCGATGCGTTCGACCACTTCAACCGAGAAGCCACGGGCAATCAGCTGGCGGGCTCGGATAGGATCGATGCCTCGTGCGCGGAGGTAGAAGATTTCCTCATCACTGATCTGTGAGGAAGTGCTGCCGTGCGAGCACTTCACCTGATCCGCGTTGATTTCCAGGCCCGGCATGGAATTCGCTTCGCAGGTGTCGCTCATCATCAGATTGCGGCAGGTCTGGTAGGCATCTGTATCATGCGCACCCTCGTCCACGAAAATGAGACCGGAGAAAATGGTCTTGGTGTAATCGTAGAGAGAGTTCTTGTAGAGCAGATCCGAGTAGGCACCCGGGGATACATGGTGCTGGAAGGTGCGCTGGTCATATTCCTGCTCGTGGGCGGGAATGGAAACCGAAAGCATGTCCGAGCGACCACCCCGGCCTTCCAGACGGGAGAGGGATTCATTGCGCGCCCATGAGGCACCGGTATTCAGGATGAAGCCTTTGGCGGAGGCATCCTGTGCCACGGAGGTTTCATTGATCTGGATCACGCGGGTCTGCTCGTTCAGGGCCTGGATGGCCACGTAATCCAGGTGGGAGTTCGGGCCAGCGGAGAGGTCATTGAAAGCAATCGCCAGACCCGGCTGGATATCATCTGCCGAGCGGAAAATATCCACTACGCGCACTTTCGCGCTCGTTTCCGTCACGATCAGCGTGTGGGGGAAGATGACGATGTTTTCGCCGGCGATCCAATGGTGAACCTCGATGGTGCCTTCCACCTCCACGTTTTTCGGGACGTGGACGAAGAGTCCGTTGGTGAGGGATGCTTCATGCAGGGCCGCGTACTTGGTGGAGCCAAGACGCGTTTCCTGTTTCATGAAGTGCTTCTCCACCAGCTCACTGTGGGAGATGAGAGCCTCCGCGATCGGCAGGCAGACCACGCCTTCCGGCAGGTTGCTTTCCGAGGAAAGGAGCACATCATTGGCGAAAATGAGCTTGGCGGCTGGGGCCTCCACTCCGGATGAGCGGGCGATGAGGTCTGCGGCGTTGGCTGGAGCCTCCGCACGCTGGATGCCGGTGAAGTCGAGCTGCTTGAAGTTCGAGAAACGCCACGTTTCATCCCCGCGCTTAGGCGTCGGGGTGGCGAGGTAGCGTTCCCAGGCCGCCTTCTGACGCCCGGCGAACCAAGCGGGGAAGGAGGCGGAAATGGCAGGAGCGGTAGTGAGATCGAGAGTGAGACTCATGGGAAAATAGCTGGGTCTGATAAGGTAATGATCGGACTTTTCTGGATCAGCCCACGGAGCCTTCCATCTCGAGATCGATGAGGCGCTTCAACTCCACGGAGTATTCCATCGGGAACTCGCGGACGAGGTCGTTGATGAATCCGTTCACCGCGAGGGACATGGCTGCCCCTTCGCTGATGCCACGCTGTTGCATGTAGAAAAGCATCTCCTCGGACACTTGGCTGACGGAGGCCTCGTGCTGGGTGGAGTGCTGATTTCCCTTCACCGTGATGGCCGGATAGGTATCCGTGCGGCTGTGGCTGTTGATCAGCAGCGCGTCACACTCGGTATTGTTCTTACAACCCTTGAGGTGTTTCGGGATGTGAACCTGGCCCCGATAGGTGGAGCGGCCCTCGCCTACGGAGATGGACTTTGAAACGACGTTGGAGGTCGTGTTGTTGGCCGCGTGGATCATCTTCGCGCCGGTGTCCTGGTGCTGACCATTGTTGGCCAGGGCGATGGAAATCACCTCCCCACGGGCACCTTCACCCTTCATCACCACGCCCGGATATTTCATCGTGAGGCGGGAGCCGATGTTGCAGTCGATCCAGCGGACCTCAGCATTTTCCATGGCCAGACCACGCTTGGTCACGAGGTTGAAGACGTTTGAGGACCAGTTCTGAACCGTCACGTATTGGATCTTCGCACCCTTGAGGGCCACCAGTTCCACCACAGCGGAGTGGAGGGTGGCGGTTTCGAACTTCGGAGCGGTGCAGCCTTCCATGTACATCACTTCCGCACCTTCGTCCGCGATGATGAGCGTGCGCTCGAACTGGCCGAAGTTTTCGGAATTGATGCGGAAGTAAGCCTGCAGCGGTTGCTTCAGCTTCACGCCCTTGGGGATGTAGATGAAGGAGCCACCCGAGAAAACGGCGGAGTTCAGCGCGGAAAACTTGTTGTCTCCGGTAGGGATCACCTTGCCGAACCATGGGCGGAAGATTTCCTCATGCTCTTTCAGGCCTTCCGTGGAGTTTACGAAGATGACGCCTTGCTTCGTCAGCTCTTCCTTCACGTTGGAATAGGCGGCCTCGGAGTCGAACTGTGCTTCCACACCGGCGAGGAACGCGCGCTCCTGCTGCGGGATGCCCAGACGCTCGAAGGTTTCCAGTACATCTGCCGGCACATCCTCCCATGAGCGCTTCGGCTTCTCACCGTCGGAGAGATAGTAGCGGATTTCGTCGAAGTTGATGTTTTCGAGATCCTTGGTCGCCCAGTTAGTGGGCATCGGTTTGTCGAGGAAGACCTTGAGGGCCTTGTGACGGAATTCGCGCACCCAGTCTGGGTCGCTCTTCACATCGGAAATGTAATCAATGGTCTTCTCGCTCAGGCCGCGACCGGCATCGAACTTGTTGCGCTCCGGGAAGGTGAAGTCACCTTTCGTGCGGTCGATGTTGATCGCCTCCTGTGTCTCCAGATCGAGGTCCAGGACGGCGGCGGTGGTTTCTTCGTAGGACATGGAAGTCAGTGGAAAATGGTTGGGTAAGGCAGGCGGTGGTGGGACCGCCGCCACGATCAGGCGAGGGCGAGATCCTTGAGGAAATCGTAACCGGATTTCTCCAGTTCGTGAGCCAGCTCAGGGCCGCCGGAGCGGACGATGCGGCCTTCTGCCATGACGTGGATGTGATCCGGACAGATGTAGTCGAGCAGGCGCTGGTAGTGGGTGATGAGGAGGAAGCCACGCTCCGGCGAGCGCATGGAATTCACGCCCTTGGCCACGATTTTCAGCGCATCGATGTCCAGACCGGAGTCGGTTTCATCCAGGATGCCATATTTCGGATCGAGCATGATCATCTGGAGGATCTCGTTGCGCTTCTTCTCGCCACCGGAGAAGCCTTCGTTCACGGCGCGGGCGGTGAACTTGCGATCCATTTCCAGCAGATCCATGTTTTTGTAGAGCTGCTTGTAGTAGGCCACGGCGTCGATTTCCTCTCCCTTCGGGAGACGTGCCTGCAGGGCGGCGCGGATAAAGTTGGCATTGGAAACACCTGGAACTTCAGAAGGATATTGGAACGCCAGGAAGATGCCTGCACGGGAACGCTCGTCGATGGAAAGGGCGAAAACGTCCTCTCCGTCCAGCGTTACGGAGCCGGAGGTCACCACGTAACCTTCGTGACCGGCGATCACCTTGGAGAGAGTGGACTTGCCGGAACCGTTGGGTCCCATGATGGCGTGGACTTCACCCTTGGGAATGGTGAGAGTCACTCCCTTGAGGATTTCAGTGCCGTCTTCGAGGGTGGCGTGGAGGTCTTGGATGTGCAGGCTCATGTGTGGAGAGGTAGAATGTTTTGAAAGTGGTTTCAGTGCGGCAGTTGGCCGCGCAGGGTGATTTCGATATCGCTGATCAGCGCGCCGTCCGGCAGGTCGAGGATGTCCGTCAGGCTGCAGCCCGGCTTGAAATGGATGTCGTGAATGACCCCGGTGGCCTTGTCGTGAAAGTGGCCGTGGTCGATCTTGTTCGAGCAAAAGCGGGATGGCCCGCGCTCAAAGTTCACCTGGCGGATCATGTTGTGCTGCACCAACGCCTCCAGACAGTTGTAAACGGTGGCCAGTGAGATGTGCGGAAGCTGATCCTTTACGCGCATGAAAACGTCATTCGCGGTCGGGTGGTCCTTCTCATGCATCAGCACGCGATACACTTCCTGCCGCTGCTTCGTCATGCGAAGTCCGCCGATCTCTTCCGGGATCGATGAATCATCGTGGGTTTCATTCAGAAAGTCTGCCATGGCGGCAGTAATTTAGAATGATTCCAATCTGGATCAAGAATAATTCTAATTCGAGATTTTGAAGCCTAATTCTTCAGTGCTTCAAAATGTAAGTTGAAGCGTGCGAGGTATTTCTTCAGGCGGTCCGCATCATTGGCCATGGTGCGTTTGCTGCGGGAGACGGAGAAGATCTCGCGGCCGGCTTCGGAGAGGGTGCGGCTTCTCTGGCAGACGGCGATGACGTAGGAAAGCTGGGCGAGGTCGAAGGGATCAATCTCCGCAAGGGTGGCGGGGTCGAGTATTTCGGATAGATCCACGGTTTCTGCCGCAGCGCTGGTGCCGGGACGCTGCCAGCTTTCCCGCAGACGCATGATCTCCTCCTCCACTTCCTCCACGCGGATGCGGCCACGCGGAGCGAGGGTGGCCATACGAGTGACGGCGGCATTCAAATCGCGGAAATTTCCCAACCACGGGGTGTCCGGTGATTCTGCGAATTTCAGAAAAGCCGTGCGTGCCTCTTTGTTAAGGGTCGCCTTACGCCCCGTGGTCCGGTGGTGCCGCTCCAACTCGTATTCCAAATTGGGCGATATGTCTTCACGCCGCTTTGATAGGGCGGGCAATGAAAACGTCCAGAGATGGATACGAGCCAGCAGATCTTCCCGGAACTTCCCCGTCGCAATTTCTTTTCTCAAATCGCGGTTGGTTCCGGCGATGAGTTGGAAATTGCTCCTCACGGCTTTATCGGAGCCTACGGGCAGGAAAGTCCGGTCCTCGAGCGCACGCAGAAGCATCGCTTGTTCATCGGTGCCGAGTTCTCCGATCTCATCGAGAAACAGCAGCCCGCCATCAGCTTCTCGCAGCAAGCCGGGGCGATCCTTCTGAGCTCCGGTGAAGGACCCACGTGTGTGGCCGAAGAGAGCAGAGGCAGCGGTATCTCCTGTGAGTGTGGCGCAGTTCACCTCCACAAATTTCCCCGCCAGTCCTCCACGCTGGCTGCGCAGTTCATAGATCCGCCGGGCGAGCTGGGATTTTCCCGCACCTGTCGGCCCGGTCAGCAGGATAGGGGCTTGAGAGGCCAGAGCGACCTGCTCGATACGATCAATCAGCCGGTTGAAATCCTTGTTGCGGGTGGCGATTCCGCTTTTCAGGAATTCCGTGGCTTCCACCTGTTCGCGTTCGAAGCGGGTGGCGAGTTGATCGTATTGGGAAAGATCCAGATCGATGATCGAGTAGCCGGGTCGGCTGCGATGGCGTGCGGTGGACGAACTGGGAGGAGCCGTCTGGATCAGCTTGGCGGGGATGGCCCTTGATTCGCTCAGCAGGAACAGCGAGATCTGGGCGATGTGCGTACCCGTGGTGATGTGGATGTAATATTCCTCGTTTTCCAAATCGAAGGGATATGCCCGCGCCCAATCGTAGAGCGCGCCATAGACGCTTTCTAGATTCCACGGGTCCTTGGCAAAACTGACCGGATGCAATCGACTTTCAGTTTCCGGAGAAACCTGTGCCACATCGGCAATGATGATGTCGGTGAGTTTTTGGAAATTCGGCTCGGCCAGCAGTTCCAGCCGATCCCACAACAACTCGTCATGCTGGAACAAGGAAACGGTAGGCCGCCAGCGCTCCCAGCGGTTCTCATTGAATCCACTGTCCAGTTGGGTGCCGATCAGACCTATTACCACTTGCTTCATGGATAGAATATTATCTAAAAAGATAATATTTAGACAAATAATAATGCGTCTGATCTGCGTTATGATTTATTTTATGAATTTAAGTGTCTGATAAAGAATAGATTAAGAAACTATTGATGTAGCTCTGAAATCGTTGGCACGCCCCATGCCATGAAGGAATTCAGTCGCACAACCCGGCTCACTAAGATGGCAAACAAGAATCTCTTCCAATCCCTGCGCACTGCGATACTGCCAAAGGCAACCGCCACCAACGATGCTGGAGCACCCGCCTACATTCTCGCTGCGGAGGCTGCCCTAGCGCGGATGGCGGCTACCGGATGTTTGAACCACACCCATTATATGAGTGCCGTGACACAGCTTGAGCGTGTGATGGAACTGGCTGCTGAAGTGGATGCCGATTTCCTGGCCCGCACCGCCCTGTATTCCCGCCGCAAGGGACTGATGAAGGACATGCCTGCCCTGCTGTGTGCCATCCTGGCCACCCGTGATCTCGATCGATTGATAGAAATTTTTCCGGATGTCATCGACAATGGAAAAATGCTGCGGAATTTCGTTCAAATCATCCGTTCGGGGGTGACCGGGAGAAAGTCCCTCGGCTCCGCGCCCAAGCGGCTGGTGCGCCAGTGGCTGGAAAATGCCACAGACCACCAACTGCTGAACGCCTCTGTGGGGAATGATCCTTCACTGGCAGACATTGTGAAGATGGTTCACCCATTTCCTGGATCACCTTCCCGTGAGGCCTTCTATGCCTGGTTGATCGGACGGCCTTATGATCCACTGGTGCTGCCTCAGGCCATCCGTGACTTCGAGGCATGGAAGGCCAACGGCAAGGGCGAGCTGCCCCAAGTTCCTTTCCAGATGTTGACAGCTGGGAAGCTGGGACGGGGCGAGTGGACAGGAATCGCAAAAAACGTTTCCTGGCAGACGCTGCGCATGAACCTGAATACCTTTGCTCGTCACGGCGTGTTTGATTCCTCAGGCATGACCAGCTTGTTGGCGGCGCGCCTGGAAGATCCGGAGCAGGTGAAAAAGGCCAAGGTGTTTCCCTATCAGCTCATGGCTGCATGGATGAATACGGACGAAACCGTGCCTGATGAGATTCGTCATGCGCTGCAGGAGTCTATGGAAGTGGCGCTCACCAATGTGCCGGATATTTCCGGTCGGGTGGTCGTTTGCCCTGATGTTTCCGGCTCCATGAGATATCCTGTTACGGGCTATCGAAAAGGAGCTCCTTCCAAGGTGCGCTGCATGGATGTGGCCACACTTGTGGCTGCAGCATTCCTGCGGAAAAATCGCAAAACCCAGGTTCTGCCTTTCGAGGTGAATGTGGTGGATGTGAAGCTGAACCCATGGGATTCCGTCATGACCAATGCTGCCAAGCTTTCAAGCATCGGCGGTGGAGGTACCAACTGCGCGGCTCCGCTGGCACGGCTCAATGCCGAAAAGGCGAACGTGGATCTGGTGATCTTCATTTCAGACAATGAGTCCTGGGCATATCCCAGCCGCGCCAGAGGAACCGTCATGATGGAGGAGTGGGAAAAACTGCGCCTCCGCAATCCTCAAGCAAAGTTGGTCTGCATCGATCTGGTGCCAAACCTAACAAGCCAAGTGCCAGACCGGGCTGATGTCCTCAACATCGCAGGATTCAGTGATACGGTGTTCGATCTCATCGCTAGCTTTGCAAGTGAAGAGGGAGGCCGGGATCACTGGGTGGGCGAGATCAACAAGCAGAACCTCAAACCAAGAATGAAAATCGCATAAACTTTGCCAGACAGGTGAATGCCCGGCGGGACTACATCTAAAAGTATGAACGCGGATGAGATCCGTACCAGCCACCCGGCTGGAACGTTCCGCCTTTCCTTGTCAGCATGCTCGATTTCAAAGGAACCGGCGAATGCCATGAAGAATACATTTGTCGCCGGTTCGATCCCGGCTCTTGCCTTTGGCAAGGTAGCTCAGCGGTAGAGCCATGACTTTCTTCAGCCTACCTTGTCGCCTCACTTCCTTTCTCCCTTATTACTTAACCAGGCGAATGCCTTGAAGAATACATTGACTCCATCGGTTGTCGGTTCGAGTCCGGCCTCTGCTCCGGCAGGGTAGCTCAACGGCAGAGCAGTGGCCACTTCTTCATACCCTTTGTCGCCTTCTATCTTTCATCTATCAAAAAACTTCATTCCAAATGATTCCAACCATCCATAAAACCGACGACGTTCTCGGCTTCATTCCACTTCCAGATGATGCGGGAAAACCCATCACCGTGATCGGGACTGACGCCATCCGGGACAACTTCGATGAATTATGCCTCAAGCAGGCGATCAATTCCCGCATGGCGCCGGGCGTTACGGATTTGATCCTGAACCCGGATGCGCATGCCGGATACGGCGCACCTGTGGGCTGCGTGATGCTTTCTCCTACCCACATCTATCCGGGGCCCGTAGGCGTGGACATCAAATGCTCCATGTCCTTGCTGCAACTGAATATCCCTGAGGCTGCGATTGTCGATAAGACGGTTCGCCGGGCGTTGATCAATGCCATCATTTCCCGGACTCCCACGGGTGCCGGACGCGGTCAACGTTCTGTAAAGAAAGGCCGCAGGGTTGATCTGGTCACCGGGCGTCTGGCCATCACGGAAGGCGCGACTCCTCGTGTCTGTGAAGCGCTGGGGATTCCCATCGAGTGGGCCAGCCGTTGCGAGGATTCCACCCACCGTGGCCACGATGGAACGTATGAAGCGCTGGAAAAGCGTCTTGAGTTCGTTCTCGCAGAAGGGCGTGTTAGAAACTTCGCGGACAAGGTAGGCCAGTTGGGTTCCTATGGTGGTGGCAACCACTTTGGGGAATGCGAGATCACGCGGGTCGTGGATCGTCCATCCGCCCGTCTAGCGGCGGAGGTTTTCGGCCTGCGTGATGGGCATGTATCTTTCCTCAGTCACTGCGGATCGCGTGGGTTCGGAAACATCCTCGCCCAGGCGCAGTTCAAGGAGATGGAGGCGCACTTCGTGAAGTGGGGAATTCCGTTTCCCGGAGGGGACAAACAGCTCGCCTACGCACCACTCGGCACACCACAGGCGAATGTCTATCTGGATGACATGGCGCTGGGTGCGAACTTCGCGACGGTGAACCACCTGCTCATCAATGCGCTGGTGCTGGAGGCCTTTCAGGAAATCATGCCTGGTGCGCTGGGAGATCTGGTTTATTTCATCTCCCACAACATCGCGCGGGAGGAAATCATCGCGGGTAAGAAAACATGGGTGCACCGCAAGGGGGCAACCCGTGCCGTTTCCGGCGGACATTTCTCGCTGGCGGGGACTCCCTTCCAGGATACCGGCCACCCGATTCTCCTGCCTGGAAACCCACGCGATGGCTCGGTCGTCATGGTGGCGCAAGGTGGAGCAGAACTCACCGCATGGTCGATCAACCACGGGGCAGGCCGCCGGATGAGCCGGAAGGCTGCTGGACGCACGCTTGATCAGACACAGGTGGACTCGGAATTCGACACCTCGGACATTCTAACGAACTGCCGCAAGTATCCGATCGACGAGGCACCGGACGCCTACAAGAGCTTCCCGGAGGTGATCCGCAGCGTCGAGGCCGCGGGTCTTGCGACGACCGTCGCGAAATTGCAGGCTCGTTTCGTGATCAAGGATGAAACGGCCGCAGACGATTGACCCCATGAAACTGATCCAACTCGATGGCACCGAAGGCGGCGGCCAAATGCTGCGCACTGCCCTGTCACTTTCCATGGTGACGGGGCACCCGTTCCGCATGGTGAACATCCGTGGCAAGCGGTCGCGCCCCGGACTGATGCGCCAGCATCTCACCTGTGTAAAGGCCGCATGCGCCATTTCCGATGGAATGGCGGATGGTGCGGAACTGAAATCACAGGAGTTAGTCTTCCGTCCGGGAAAAGTGAGCGGTGGCGAGTATTCGTTCTCCATCGGTACGGCGGGCAGCACCCTGTTGCTTTTCCAGACTCTGCTGCCTGCCCTGATTTATGCAGAAGCACCGAGCACCCTTCTGTTGGAAGGAGGGACTCATAATCCTCTGGCTCCGCCGTTTGAGTTCATTGAGCGCGTGTTCCTTCCCCAACTCCGGAAGATGGGAGGAAATACAGAGCTAGTGCTGGAGCGCACCGGGTTTGCGCCTGCGGGTGGTGGTCTCGTTAGATGCCATATCCAGTTGGGTGGGAAACTTGCGCCACTGCACCTGCTGGAACTTGGCGAGCCTACAGGCTATCGGATCATCGTGCCGATGCGCAACCTCCGGCGCAATATCGCGGAACGGATGATTGCGGCAGCCCTCCCGCATCTGCCCGATGCGGAGACGCTGGTGGATGTCCGTGAAGACGGGCCGGGGCAGGGTGTGTGCTGCCTGTGTGAGGTGACTCTTCCTCACAGCACGGAGATTCTAACTGGCTTCGGAGAGTTGCAGGTGACGGCGGAAAAGATCGGCCACCGCACGGGGCGGGCATTGAGTCAATTCATTCAGTCTCGTGCTCCGGTAGGCCCCCATCTGGCGGATCAGCTTCTGCTGCTGATGGCACTGGCGGGTGGCGGGAGCTTTCTCACCACCCTGCCGGATGACCACGTGCGGACGAATATCTCCGTGATCGAGAAATTCCTGCCGGTGAAGTTCACGATGGAAGTCGTAGACCGCCGGATGAAGATCAGTGTAGCGGAAAAGTAGGGCCGGGCTGCCTTTTTTTGAAAATCACTTCTTCCACTGATACTCCCAGCGTTCGGAAACCGCCTTGTCGTTTTCGTCGCGGAGTTCGCAGGTCATGTCCATGTCGCGGATGTTGGCGCCGGGTTCGAGGACGAAAAAGGCACGGAGGACTTGCGGCATGTGAAGTTGGCCACTACGGCCAAGGCCGCCGGGGACGTCATCCACATTCGGCATGCTGATGTCTGTTAGGCCTACGTGGACGATTTTTACTTCCTTCTGGTTCACGGTGACCACGGGCTTGAGCTTGGAGATGTCATCCCACTTCGGGTCGCCTATTTTCAGCACCGGATTGAGTGGCTTGGCGAAGTCCACGGACATCAGCACCTGATCGGGGCGTTGGACCGGCGTGCCGGAACGGGTGGCCTGCACGGCGAATTTCCCGGACGGCGGGAGATCACGCATCCATTTCAGGCGGTAGTGGAAGCGTGCGGTCTTGCCCACTTCCAGGGCGGGCTGCGGTTCCCAGAGGAGAATCACGTTGTCATTCGTTTCATCCTCGGTCGGCATCTCGATGAGATGCAGCTTGCCCAGATCGAAGCCTTCCAGCGGCTCCACCTTCACGCTCGGGCGATTGTGATAGAGAGCTTCCGGGTCCTGATAGGATGCGAATTTCCGGTCGCGCTGCACCAGCGCCCATGAGCGCGGCTTTTCCAGCGTGAAGACGCAGTGGCGGAATTGCCCCGGCGTGTGCTCCAGTGGGCGGTAGTGGAGATTCCCACTATCCAGCTCCATCAGCACGCCATCGCTGTCATGCACCTCCGGGCGGAAATCGTAGGGGCGGGGATGCGTGGCCTCGCCGAACCAGAACATGCTGGAAAACGGCGCGAGGCCGAGTTGGGTCACAGGCTTGCGCAGCGTGAGCTCCGCCGTGATGTCCATCACCGTTTCCACACCGGGTGTGATCTCGAACTGATAGGCACCGGAAACACTCTCGCCGCTGAGCAATGCCCACGCCTTCAGCGTCTTCGCATCCTTGGCCGGGTGCTCCAGGTAGAATTCCGAAAAATCCGGAAACTCCTCCGCGACCCCGGGCAGGCCGCTATTGATCGAAAGCCCGCGTGCGGAAAGGCCATACGGCGCGTCCTTCGGGATTGCGCGGAAGTAGCTGGCTCCCAGGAAAACCAGAAACTCATCCATGTAGTCGGACGTATTCAGGTGCGTGCGGGCACGCCATCCGGCATATCCAGCAGGGGCGGGAGTCTTCGCCGGGACTTTGTTTTTCCCGTAGTCGAAGAGGCTTTGGTCGAACTTCAGCAGCTTCTCCTCGCCGCGCTGCACCTCATGCATCATCACCATCTGCTTGGCCGTCCAGCCGGGGTGGAAGAAATCGATGGAAAACGCGCCCTTGTCCTCCGCCCACAAGCCGGAGTCCATCTTGAAGCGGATATCCCGGTGCTGATCGTAGTTCAGGCCCTTCCAGTAGTCCGCAAGATCCAGTTGCGGCTTGGCATAGGGGGCCTCCGCCAGTTTGCGGGCCTTTGCGCACAGCGTTTCAAAGGAAAAGCTCTTCGCGTGCACAGCACCTCCGAGCAACATGGAACACGAAAGCACTGACAACCAAGGGCGCGAAGAAAGTTTCATGGAAAAAGAGGATGTGAACCTCCATGAATGGCGAAATTCCCGCGCAGTTGCAATCGTGGCGTGTTGGAAAAGGCGCCCTTTTTTCTCCTGATTTCCCGTGGTTGACCGGGCCGGGGTCGGTTGGTAGCGTCCGCGCCCCGTCATGAGCGCCGCTGCCCCGAATTACAAAGACACGCTGACTCTTCCCCAAACGAGCTTCCCGATGCGGGGAGATCTCGTGGAGAATGAGCCAAAACGCCTCGCGCGTTGGGAATCCGAAGGCCTCTATGAGAAGATCATTGGACGCCGCCGTGCCGAAGGTGCGCCGGAATTCATCCTCCATGACGGTCCTCCCTTCGCGAATGGCGATGTCCACATGGGCACTGCGCTGAACAAGGTGCTGAAGGATCTGGTGGTGAAATCCAAGACAATGGCGGGCTTTACCACGCCGTTCGTTCCGGGTTGGGACTGCCATGGCCTGCCGATCGAGTTCAAGGTGGTGAAGGAAGCCGCTGGCCTGGAGCCTGCGGAAATCCGCCGCCGTTGCACCGAGTTCGCGAAAAAATTCATCGATATCCAGCGCGGTTCGTTCCGACGTCTGGGCGTCTTCGGAGATTGGTTCAACCCGTATCTCACGATGAATCCCGGCTATGAGGCCAATATCATCCGCGTCTTTGCAAAACTGGTGGAGAGTGGCTCCGTCTATCAATCCAAGAAGCCGGTGCAGTGGTCCTACGGTGCGCAGACGGCCCTTGCCGAGGCGGAGGTGGAGTATCAGGACAAGGAAAGTCCGGCCATTTTCGTGAAGTTCCCGCTCGTTTCCGGTGAGTTCGCCGGGAAGGCCAGCATGGTCATCTGGACCACCACGCCATGGACGCTGCCTGCCAACCTCGGCATCGCACTGCATCCGGAATTCACCTATGTGGTGGGAAATTTCGTCAAGGAAGGCGTCACGGAGACCTTCGTGATCGTGCGTGAGCTGATCGGTGCCTTCACCGAGAAGACCGGCTACGCGCTGGCCGAGACGGTGGATGAGCGCAAGGGCAAGGAATTCGAAACGCTGGAAGCCAGCCACCCCTTCCTGCCACGCACCTCCAAGGTGATCCTCGCCAATTTCGTGACGACTGAGACCGGCACCGGCGCAGTCCACATCGCTCCCGGCCACGGCTCGGACGACTACGTGGCGGGCCAGCAGAATGGCCTGGGCGTGCTTTCCCCCGTGGATGACGAGGGCAAGTTCACCGCAGACGTAGGCTTGGACGAACTCATCGGCCAGCACGTTTTCAAATCGAACGGCCGCATCATCGAGATCCTCACCCAGAGCGGCCACCTGCTGGCGCAGGAAGTTTACAAGCACTCCTACCCGCATTGCTGGCGCTCCAAGACGCCGATCATCTTCCGCGCGGTGGAGCAGTTCTTCATCTCGCTGGATACCCTGCGTGGTCAGGCGCTCGATCAGATCGACAAGGTGGAATGGCTGCCCGCCTGGGGCCGGAACCGCATCTATGGCACGGTGGAAGCCCGTCCGGACTGGTGCATCTCCCGCCAGCGCACCTGGGGTGTACCCCTGCCGGTGTTTTTCGATACCGATGGAAAAGCGATCCTTTCCCCGGAACTCGCCCTCAAGATTGCAGAACTCGTCGAGAAGGAAGGCACGAACATCTGGTTTGAGAAATCCGATGCCGAGTTGGCCGCCCTCCTCGGCCTGCCGGAAGGCGTGAAAAAGTGCCGTGATACGCTGGACGTGTGGATCGACTCCGGTTGCTCCCACGTTTCCGTGTTGGAAAACCACGCACAGCTCCACGCCCCTGCGGATCTCTATTTGGAAGCCACCGATCAACACCGCGGCTGGTTCCAGAGTTCGCTCATGCTCAGCGTCGGCTATCGCGGCATCGCTCCTTACAAGACGGTGATGACCCACGGCTTCGTCGTCGATAAGGACAAGAAGAAGCTCTCCAAGTCCGAAGCGGAAAAGGCCGGAAAGCCGATCGATGCCGCCCACTTCTACAACAAATACGGTGCGGACATCGTGCGCCTGTGGGTGTCTTCCGTGGACTGGCAGAACGAAGTTCCTTTCAGCGAGGAAATCTTCAAGCAAGTGGCCGAGCCTTACCGCCGCCTGCGCAATACCCTGCGCATTCTTCTTGGAAATCTCGATGGCTTCAAGCCGGAGAGCGCCCCTGCCGAGCCAGCCTACACGCTGCTGGACCGCTGGATACTGGAACGCCTCAACGCCGTGACAACGGAGTGCCTCAAGGCCTACGAGACCTATGAATTCCGCAAGGTCTTCAACGCACTGAACCAGTTCTGCACCACGGACCTCTCCGCCGTTTACATCGATGCCCTGAAGGACCGGATGTATTGCGATGCTGCGGATTCCCCGCGCCGCATCGCTTCCCAAGCAGCCATGTATCAGGTCTTCGTCGCCCTGGCGAAACTCCTCGCGCCGATCCTCGCCTACACGGCGGACGAGGCATGGGAGCACGCCGGATTCTGCTCAAAGAGCATCCACGAACGCGATTTCCCGAAAGCCGATCCAGCCTTCGCCCCCGGCGATGCCACGGAAAAGGCCAACCGCTTCTTCGCGATCAAATCCGTCATCCAGACCGCCATCGAAGCCCGCATCCAGGCCAAGGAATTCACCCGGAACAACGAAGCCGCCGTCGCCCTCACGCTCCCAGCCGAGGACGCCGCCCTCGTCGATCTCCTGAACGACCGGGATTTCGCCACCGAGTTCTTCATCGTCGCGGAGCTCACCGCCACCGTGGGAGCAGAACTCACCGCCACCGCCCGCAAGACTGACCTGCCACTCTGCCCCCGCTGCCGCAAGCACGAGCCACTGCTGGAAAGCGGCCTCTGCCAGCGCTGCGATGAAGTGGTGAATGGCTGAACTCAAGGCGGTTCGGAGACCGCCTCTCCTTGCTTTTAAGATCATGACGCTGCCAAAACTGCTGCTTTTTCTCACGCTTCCGCTCTACGTGCTCGATCAGATCACGAAGTTCTGGACGGTGACTCACCTGCATCCACCACGCTTGGTGGACTTCGGGGAACATCCGGAAATGGTGACGGACCAGATTCCGGTGATCGAAAATGTGTTCCATTGGGTGCGGGTTCACAATCAAGGCGTGGCGTTTGGTTTTGGTAACGGCTCTGCCTGGGCACCTGTGGTGTTTCTGATCGTGCCGTTGATCGCGCTGACGATGATCCGCATTTTTTGGAAAAAGGGCCTGTTCGCGGCCCCTGTGGCAAAGGTAGCGGTGGCGCTGCTGCTGTGCGGGATCTTTGGGAATCTCACGGATCGTCTGGTGCAGGGTTTCCTTTTGGAGGAGTTTCAGGGCGCATCCTTCTGGCATCGCCTGTCAGAGGGCTACGTGGTGGACTTCATTTCCGTGAAGCTGCCATTCTACGGCTGGTGGCCCTCTTTCAACGTCGCGGACTCCTGCATCTGCATCGCCGCCGTGACGCTTTTCCTCAGCGGACTGCGCGAGGAGAAGAAATCCAAGGCCGCCTGACTTTTACGCTGTATTTTTAGGCCGTATCGTGGCGGCCTGCCCGCAGCTTTCACCATGAGTAGCCAATCAAAACAAGCGGATGTCGTCCTGGTCGGAGCCGGGATCATGAGTGCCACTCTCGGCGTGATTTTGAAAGAGCTCCGCCCGGAGATCACCATCGAGATTTTGGAAAGCGCGACAAGCATCGCCACCGAGAGCACGAATGCCTGGAACAATGCAGGCACGGGCCACGCCGCCCTGTGCGAGCTGAATTACACGCCGGAGAAGCCGGACGGCTCGATCGATATCTCCAAGGCCATCCAGATCAACGAAGCGTTCGAACTTTCCAAGCAACTCTGGGCCAGCCTCATCGAGACAGGAAAGATCAGCGGCAGCTTCCTCAAGCGCGTGCCGCACATGAGCTTTGTCCATGGCCGGAAGGACGTGGGTTATCTGAAAAAACGCTTTGAAACTCTGAAGGATCACCCTTTCTTCAAGGAGATGGTCTATTCGGAAGATCGCGCTCAACTCACGGAGTGGATGCCGCTGATCATGGAGGATCGCCCCAAGGGTGAGCCCATCGCGGCTACGCGGGTGGAGTCCGGGACGGATGTGGACTTCGGTGCCCTTACCCGTGGCATGCTGGAGTGGCTGAAAAATCAGCCCGGTGTTTCCCTGCATCTGGGCCACTTGGTCGCAGAGGTGGAAAACACCGACCATGGCTGGCTCATCAGCGTGGAGCCGAATCTTCAGGACCGCTATTCCCTCCAGGCGAAGTTTGTCTTCCTCGGTGCAGGTGGTGGCGCACTGCCGCTGCTTCAGAAGTCCGGTATTCCGGAAGGGAAGGGCTTCGGCGGCTTCCCGGTGAGCGGCCAGTGGCTGCGGTGTGATAACCCGGAGATCGTAGAGAAGCATTTCGCCAAGGTTTACGGAAAAGCGCCCGTCGGCTCGCCGCCGATGTCCGTGCCGCACCTCGACACCCGCGTGATCGATGGCAAGCGCTCGCTGCTTTTCGGTCCCTATGCAGGATTTTCCACCAAGTATCTGAAGGAAGGCTCGTTGCTCGATTTCCCGATGTCCCTCCGCCTGGACAACCTCATCCCAATGATGGCTGCCGGTGCGCGGAATATCGATCTCACCAAGTATCTCATCGGCCAGGTTCTCCAGTCACCCCAGGAACGCCTGAATGCGCTGAATGAATTCATGCCCACGGCGAAGATGGAGGACTGGCAACTCGCCGAGGCAGGCCAGCGCGTGCAGGTGATCAAGAAGGATAAGAAAAAGGGCGGCATCCTCCAGTTCGGCACCGAGGTGGTGACGGCAAAGGACGGCTCCATCGCAGCCCTGCTGGGTGCCTCTCCCGGTGCCTCCACCGCCGTGGAGATCATGCTGCGCGTCATCGCCAAGTGTTTCCCGGAGGAAATCAAAACGCCGGCGTGGCAGGAAAAACTTCAGCACCTCATTCCAAGTTACGGGCAATCACTTGAGAAAAACCCGGAGCTTTACGCAAAGACGCGCCAGTGGACTGCGGAGAAGCTGGGGCTTCTTTAAACGTGGCGGCGGAGTCCATCCGCGACGCTCGTAACTTACGCCATGAAGGCGGGAGATTTGAGAAAAGGAAAATGTCTGCCCGCATGACGCCATAAATGGGCGTCTATTGGTGGTCGTGCCCTCGCAATTATGAGCACATCTTCACCGCCTCCATGGCATAGCCATGGAGCTACCTAGAGGAGCACTCCAACCTTCACCACGTTTACTGACCTTGCTTTGTCCTGCGCCACATATTACCGCTGCGGCCATGCCAGACGTCATCCGCACTCAGTTCTTCAACATCGGGAGCCCCGCCGAACCGGTGAGGCTGCGCGAGGGAACCTTGCTGCCGGGCGTGACGATGGCCTATGAAACGTGGGGCACCCTCAATGAGGAGAAAACCAACGCCATTCTTCTATTCCACGCCTTATCCGGTTCCCATCACGCTGCCGGGACGAACACTGCCATCGATGGCGTGGAAAAGCTCTGGCAGCCGGAACTCCATCAGGGCTGGTGGGAAGAAATCATCGGCCCCGGAAAGGCGATCGATACCGACAAGTACTTCGTCATCTGTGCGAACTACCTGGGTGGCTGCTACGGCAGCACCGGCCCCTCTTCCATCAATCCCGAGACGGGCAAGCCCTACGGCGCGAAGTTCCCCAGCCTTGGCGCGGCGGATCAGACGGAGATGGCGGCCCACCTGCTGGACTCCTACGGCATCGATGTATTGCATGCTGTCGTGGGACCCTCCGTGGGTGGCCTGTTTGCTTTGACCTTTGCCACACGCTTTGCAGAGCGGGTGAAGAACGTCATTTCCATCGCCTCCGGCTACAAGACCACCGTTTATACCCGCCTCATCCTTTTCGAGCAGATCCTCGCGATCGAGAATGATCCTCACTTCAATGGCGGGGACTACTACGAAGGTGCAGGGCCGCTCTATGGTCTGGCACTCGCCAGAATGATCTCCCACAAAACCTTCGTCCACCTGGATGCCATCGAGAAACGCGCCCGTCAGGATGTGGTCCAGCCGGATGATGTGCTGGCGTGGTATCGCGTGCGAGACCAGTTCCAGAGCTATATGCTGCATCAGGGAAAGAAGTTCGTAGGACGCTTCGATGCGAACACGTATCTCCGCATCATCGATCTTTGGTCCCGCTATGATGCCACCCATGAGGGCGATGCGGAAACCCCGGCCGATCTGCTGGAACGCTGCCGCCTGGCGGGCCAGAAGTGGCTCGTCTTCTCCATCGATTCCGACTTCTGCTTCTACCCTGAGGAACAGGCTGAACTGGTGACTCATCTGGAGCACGCCAAGGTGGACGTCATGCACATCACCGTCCACTCGGACAAGGGTCACGATTCCTTCCTGCTTGAGCCGGATCTCTACACCCCGCACATCGGCTGGGTGCTGGGGAAATGAGAGCGGAGGGCTCTTCGTTTTCAGCGCTCGGTGTTCCGTCACCAATGTTTATTCTTCCGCGCCCTTTCGCTGGACTCTTCATCCCGGCTCATCACACGCTTCTGGCATGAAGCCCCGTTTCAACGGACCCAAACCTGGCCAGCAAGGCAAGCAAGCGCGTGAAAACCGCCACGTCCGCCCTGTGGAAGTGGAGCAGACCACTCCCTCATTGGATGAGGATGATGCCATGGCCATCATTGCCCAGCAGCCCGTCCCCTTCGTGTTGGTGCTCGATTGTGTGCAGGACCCTCACAATCTGGGGGCCATCCTGCGCTCTGCGGATGCTGCAGGCGTGCACATCGTCATCGCCCCCAAGGATAAGGCCGTGGGCATCACGGAGACTGTACGGCGGATCTCAGTAGGAGCGGCGGACCATGTGCCCTTCGCCCAGGTAACGAATCTGGCCCGCACCATGGAGCGCCTGAAAGAGGCCGGTGTGTGGCTGGTAGGCACGTCCGATCATAAAACCTCCAAGTCTCTCTACGACCTAGATCTCAAGGGGCCTCTCGGCATCGTGATGGGCTCCGAAGACAAAGGCATGCGCCGTCTCACGGAGGAGAATTGTGATTTCCTGGCTCGCATCCCCATGGCGGGAAAGGTGGAGTGCCTGAATGTCTCCGTGGCTACCGGTGTGTGCCTGTTTGAGGCGGTGCGCCAGCGCCAAGCGTAATCCGTTTTCCCCTATGAAAGAGCCCATCCTGATCCTTTCCGATCTTCATCTGGGCCACAAGGTATCCCGGCTGAGTGGGATAGAAGCCTTGCGTCCGCTGGTCGCGGGAGCGGGGACCATTGTTTTCAATGGCGATACGTGGCAGGAACTGGCGCGGGACTGGCGGGCCCGCTCTGCCGAGATGTTGGAAGAACTCCGCTGGATGTGCGCTGAGGAGGAGACGGATGCCGTTTTTCTTTCCGGCAATCATGATCCCGGCTGGTCGGGCCCCGGCTGGCTGGAATTGGGCGGAGGAAAAATCATCATTACCCATGGCGATGCGCTGTTGCATTCCGGTGCCCCGTGGAAGCGCGAGATTCTGATGGCTGCAGAGCAGGTGGAAGCCCTCTGGGGTCAATTCCCCGGCGCAGACCATGATCCCGAGGCACGCCTCAGACTGGCCCGCGAGATTTCCCGGCAGTTCCGCTCCCGCAAACATCCGAAAGGCCGCCGCATCTGGGAGCGTGCCTGGGATGCCATTGTCCCGCCGCAGCGGGGTGTCCGCATGATCGAAGCGTGGCTTACTCAAGGGAAACTCGGCGCAGCTTTCATGGAGCGCTATTTCCCGCAGGCAGAAGTTCTCATCATCGGCCATTTCCATTGGGCTGGATCATGGTTGGAAAAAGGGCGCCGCATTCTCAATACCGGCTCCTTCCTCAATCCCGGTCCTGCTCATTTTATCGAGTGGAATGACGGCTGCCTCACCCGTGGAGTCATTGTGGAAAAACCGGACGCTTGCACCAAGGGAAAGATCCTGGATGTCTGGCGGGTGTGAAACGTGAGCGGTTGAAAACCGTCGCCACTCACTCATCTTAAAAAGGAAAGATGGTACACGAGGACGGGATCGAACCGCCGACCAATCCGGTGTAAGCGGACCGCTCTACCGCTGAGCTACTCGTGCATTCCGTAGTGCGGGCCGCGAAGCTGGATGAACATTCCAAGCGGATCAAGCTCTGAGTTTGTCTTTTCCCGAGAAAAAACCAACAAAATCGGAAATGATCGACCGTTTGGAGGCTTGCGGGCCGGGCCGGACAGTGGTTTCTTCCGCGCGGATGCACCTGCGTTTATCAGATCAAGAACTTGCGACACTTGTCGAAATGGTGAGCCTCGCCGCGAATGTGGCCTCGTGGAATCAGAAGGAATCCGCCGATGACAAGGTATCCGAGTTTGAGATGCTGGAGAGCAAGATTCTCGAAAAGGCCGGCCACTCCGGGCTGGGAGATTGGATCGAATTTGATGAGGAGAGCCAGCGTTTCCGCGTGAAGCAGGAAGTGGAGGATCGCCTTTTCTATCACGAGTGCTACGACGAATTTCGGAACGAAAGCTTTTGGGATGAAATGGCCGTGCGCCTGGCGGATCGGGATCTCGCCCGTGCCATCGGCATCCGCCAGTGGGAAAAGCTCAGTGAGGAAGAGCGCCGCGCCCGCACCGCCACTTGGGAAAAGCGCTACTGGGATGAATTTGCCAAACACGGCATCGAGCGCGTCCACGTGGTCGCTCCGCATCTGGAGGGATAAACGGCTCGCGTTGCTGTTGATGAGGACTACCGCTCCTCTATGGCTATTAAGCAATTAGCTCTGCGGAATCTTGCATTTTGAGCATTTCCAGTCATGACTGGAAGGATGCACCTCCGGCGGTTCAGTATGGGGATCATTCTTGGAGCCATCCTTTCTTCTCCAGCCCACGCTATACAGATTCGCAGTTATTCTGCCGCCCGGCACGATCGGTTCACCGGCTTCCCCAGCGCCCCGGTGTTGAATACCGCCTCTTGGTTCCCCGGCAGCAGTTATACCGGAGTGGGATGGTCCCTGAGTGATCCGAGAAAACAGTTTGCCCTCATCACTCCGCAACACGTCGTTTTCGCAGAGCATTTCAAGCCGTTCATCGGAGACACCGTCCGCTTTCTCAATGCTGCCGGAGTGGCGGTCGACCGCACCGTCATTGCAAATACCAATATCCAGAATGCCAGCAGCCAAGCCACGGATCTAACCATCTGCACGCTTTCCGCTCCTATCCCCGCCGCCACTGGCATCACCCCCTTTCCTTATCTGAACCGCACAACCAGCGGGGTGATCGATGAAAGCAAATATACCTCTTACTCGCTAACAATTTTCGGTATCCAGGCGAAGGTGGGCAGTGGCAGCTATGCCGGCTTCGTCACCCCGAGTGGATTCTCTACCCGGACTGCTGTTTTCCAATACAACATCGCATCCGGCGGGCAGGATGACTGTTATCTGGAGGATGGGGACTCGGGCAGCCCCACCTTTGCGACAGGCAGCACGGTCGGGCACAAGTTCCCAGCACTGGTCGGTCTGCACTATCTCATCGGAGGAAACGCCACCACTCATCAGGGTTTTGACACTTTTGTTCCTACCTATATCACGGAGTTGAATACCTTTCTGAAGTCGTCCGGCTACCGGATGATCCCATCGAATGCCTCCAGCGTCACTCTTTCCGCCTCTGCCGTTACCACTCCTGGCACCCTCCGGCAGGGGAATGCAGGCAGCGCCACCCTTTCCCTTGCCAATTCCACGGCCTCTCTGACGGGAAATGTCCGCCTCACCCTCAGCTTTCCTTCCGGCGCAGCTCCAACATCGCTTACTCCCTCAGATGCCGATTGGGTGGTGGAGAGTGCTGCCAGTAATACGTGGGTCCTCCGCCGCGCCACGCTGGCTGCCACTTCCTCTGCCTCTGTAGTGGTGAACTGGGCCACACTGCCGCTCACCGGCTCCATCCCCATCACCTTCACCAAGGAATCGGATGGCTACACTGCCGCCACCCAGACGGTGACGCTCACTTTGGGAGACTCCTACAACGCATGGGCAAACGGTCTGACAGACACGGATCCAGCAGGAGACCCCGATAATGACGGCATTTCAAATCTCGTGGAATATGCCTTCGGCAGCAGCGGTGCGAATGGCTCCACTGTTTCCGCCAATGGCTTTGTGCTCCTTCCCGTGATGGCGGCCAATTCGGGCACTGCCTCTCTGGAGTTTCCTGTGCGCACGGATGCCACCGCACGGGGCCTCACCTATGTGGTGGAATACTCACAGACGTTGGAAAGCGCCTCATGGAGCACCACGCCTCCCTCGGGCACCACTTCTACGGATGTCGTCTATTCCCCAGCGTGGCCGGGCTTCAACCGCCGCCAGATTTCCTTTCCCGCTATTACCCAGCCCCAGTTCGCACGGGTGAAAATCCTGCTCAATGAGTAGCGGGAAGGGGAGGCATCATTCCCTAAAAGAAAAGCCAGCCGTGGATCACACGACTGGCTTTGGAAAAACTCAATGAGCCGAAGTTCAGATGAACTCGTTGAGCAGGTTCTCCAGCATTTCCTGACGGCCGGAACCGAGGACAGGCTCTGGGGAAGCCAGCACATGCGCGCTGATTTCCTCCAGTGAGGTGGACTTGCTGGCGATTTTCGCACCAATGCCGGTCTCCCAGGTGGAGTAGCGCTTGCTCACGAATTCTGCCAGGCGGCCATCGGCGCGGATGGCGGCTGCGCTCTTGAGGCCACGGGCAAAGGCATCCATGCCGCCGATGTGGGCGTGGAAAAGGTCCTCTGGATCGTGGGATTCACGGCGGCGCTTGGCATCGAAGTTCAGACCACCGGTGGTAAGGCCGCCCATTTCCAGCACCTTGAGCATCACGGAAGTGGTCAGGTAAAGGTCGGTCGGGAATTGGTCTGTGTCCCAGCCGATCAGCTCATCACCTTGGTTCGCATCGATGGAGCCGAGGGCGCCGGCATCGATGGCCACCGTCATTTCGTGCTGCATCGTGTGACCGGCCAGAGTGGCGTGGTTGGTTTCCAGATTCAGCTTGAAGTGCTCCAGCAGGCCATATTGGCGGAGGAAGTTGAGGCACGCTGCGGAGTCCGAATCGTATTGGTGGGTGGAAGGTTCGCGTGGCTTTGGCTCGATGTAGAATTGGCCGGTGTAACCGATCTTTTTGGCATAGTCCACGGCCAGCCACAGGAGGTTGGCCAGGTTGTCCAGCTCCCGCTTCATGTCGGTGTTGAGCAGGGTGGAGTAGCCTTCACGGCCGCCCCAGAATGTGTAGCCTTCACCGCCCAGCTTGTGGGTGGCATCCATGGCGGCCTTCACTTGGGCAGCACCATAGGCGAACACTTCCGCATTCGGTGAAGTGCCTGCTCCCTGGGAATAGCGTGGGTGGGAGAAAAGGCAGGCAGTGCCCCACAGGAGCTTTTTGTTGTGGGCCTTCTGCAGGTCCAGCAGGTGGTCTGTCACCTTTTCAAGAGCGGCGTTGGACTTCGCGAGGTTGTTCAACTCGGGAGCGATGTCGCGGTCGTGGAAACAGTAGTAGTCGATATCAATCTTGTTGAGGAACTCAAAGAATACATCGGCGCGCTTGAGGGCGTTTTCCACCGTATCGGATTGGTCATCCCATGGCGTCACTGCAGTAGCGCCGCCGAAGGGATCGGAAAGGCCGTTCCGCATCACGTGCCAGTAAGCGGCACCGAAACGCATATGATCCCGCATCGTCTTTCCTTCGATCAGTTCATCTGGGTTATAATGCTTGAAGGCAAAGGGATTTTTCGAGGTAGGCCCTTCGTAGCGGATGTTCGGAATGCTTGGGAAATACGACATGACAGTGCGGTTTAGGGAATTGGGTGAAAGTTGCAAGTGACAACAAAAAGCAATGCGAAGAAAATTCAGCCGTATGCGGGCTTCGTTTTCCAAGCATTGCTTCGGGTTCTTACGGAGGGAAGTCTGGGATTATTTCTTCTTTTTGGAGGCGTCCAAACCTTCCTTCACCTTTTCCTCAATCTCCGTATAGAGTGGCTGGTCCGTTTTCAGGAGTTCCTTGGCGGCATCCCGGCCTTGGGCCATCTGGGTGCCGTTGTAACTGAACCATGAGCCGCGTTTTTGCACGATTTCCATTTCCAAGGCCAGATCCAGCAGTGAGCCGGTATTGGAGATGCCCTCGTTATACATGATGTCGAACTCCGCTTCCGTGAAGGGAGGGGCCACCTTGTTCTTCACGATCTTCACCTTGGTGCGGCTTCCGGTCACGGTGCCATCCGTGGCCTTGATCTGGCCCACGCGGCGGATATCCACCCGCACGGAGGCGAAGAATTTCAGCGCACGGCCACCGGGTGTGGTTTCCGGATTGCCGAACATCACGCCGATCTTTTCGCGGATCTGGTTGGTGAAAATACATACGGTGCGGGCTTTGGAGATAAGAGCGGTGAGCTTCCGCATGGCGGCACTCATCAGACGGGCTTGTGCGCCCACCGTGGAGTCGCCGATTTCGCCGTCCAGTTCCTGCTTCGTGACCAGAGCGGCCACGGAGTCGAGGACGATCACGTCGATGGCATTGGAGCGGACCAGAGCCTCGCAGATCTGGAGGGCTTCCTCACCGGAAGAAGGCTGGGAAACGAGCAAGTCGTCCATGTTTACCCCCAGTTTCTTGGCGTATTGGGGATCCAGTGCGTGTTCCACATCGATGAAGGCAGCCAGGCCACCCTTTTTCTGAGCCTGGGCGATTGCTGTCAGGGTGAGGGTCGTCTTACCGGAAGACTCAGGGCCGAAAATTTCGACGATCCGGCCACGTGGGAAGCCGCCCACGCCAAGAGCGCGGTCGATCAGTAGATTGCCCGTAGGAATCACATCCACATCCACGCGGTGGCCATCGCCCATCCGCATGATGGCCGCTTCACCGAATTCCTTCTGGATATTGGAAATGGCGACATCGAGATTGCGCTTGCGGGCTTCGATGAGTTTGTCGGATGCGGCTTCTTCAGTAGTTTGTTTGGCGGCCATAAGGTCTGAGTTGCTGTTCAGGTGAATGTCTGCCAGAGGTTTTGACTGAACACAAGAAAAAGATGTTCGCTCGAACAAAAATGAGCCTTTTGCAGTTGAAGTGGAGCGTGGGAGGTATCCCATGCTTTTAAGAATGTGATAGGTTTTCCTCCTTTGTCGGAGCGCTACACCCAAATGTAACAGGGCATTTAATCCTCTGATGAGGGTTGCCTGAGAGTCCGCGCCGCTCTGCGACAGAAGAACTGGCCCCAAAGAAAAAGCCTCCCGGGAGTCCGGGAGGCTTTTTTGAGATTCAGGGGCTTGGCGGATGGAATCCGCCGCCACGATCAGCCGCGGTTGCTGCGGTCTTCGGCACCGGCGCCAACCTTTTGAGCGCGCTTGCGGGCGTTGGCATCGAGGATGCGCTTGCGGAGGCGGATGTTCAGTGGAGTGGCTTCCACCAGTTCGTCGGCATCGATGTATTCGATGGCGCGTTCCAGGGAGAAGCGAACCGGTGGAGTGAGCTTGGAGGTCTTGTCCTTGCCGGAGGAGCGCATGTTGTCCAGGTGCTTTTCCTTCACTGGGTTTACCGGAAGGTCGCCGAGGCGTGGGTTTTCACCCACCAGCATGCCCGCATAGACCGCGTCACCAGGAGCCACGAAGAGGATGCCGCGGTCTTCCAGAGTCTGCAGGGAGAATGGAGTGGCTGCGCCGGCATCCATCGAGACGAGCGTGCCCGTGCTGCGGTTCTGGATTTCGCCAGCGTGTGGGGCATACTCCTTGAAGAGGTGGGACATGATGCCGTGACCGGAGGTGAGGTTCACCAGTTCGGTCTCGAAGCCGATGAGGCCACGGGTAGGGATGGTCGCCTGGATGAACACGCGGCCGGAAGCCTCGGTGTCCATGTGCTCCATCAGACCCTTGCGGTTCATGAGGATTTTCAGGATGCCCTGCGTATAGTCGCCAGGAGCTTCCACGTAGAGAGTCTCGAATGGTTCGAGCAGCTTGCCTGCGTCGTCGCGGCGGAAAATCACCACTGGGCGGGAAACGAGGACCTCGAATCCTTCGCGGCGCATTTGCTCCACGAGAACGGCGATCTGCATCGAGCCACGGGCGGAAACGTTGAACACACCGGAAATGTCCGTGTCTTCCACCGTGATGGAAATGTTCGTCTTCAGTTCGCGCATCAGGCGGTCGCGGATGGCGCGGGAGGTCACGTGCTTGCCTTCCTTGCCGGCCAGCGGGCCGTCATTGATGGAGAACTGCATGGAAACCGTAGGAGGATCGATGGCGACGAAAGGAAGTGGCTCCTGATCCGGGGAACCAGCGAGGGTTTCACCGATGGCTACGTTTTCGATACCGGCGGCGATGCCGACGATGCCGCCTGCGCCGCAGCCTTCGGAGTCTGCGGTGGCCAGGCCGGAGTAGGTGAAGGTCTTCATCACCTTGGACTGCACCTTGGTGCCGTCTTCACGGAGGAGGTAAACGGTGTCACCCTTCTTCACGCTGCCGCCCAGCACCTTGCCGATGGCGACGCGGCCGACGTAGTCATCCCACTCGATGTTGGAAACGAGCATGAGGAATGGAGCTTCCGGATCTGCCTTTGGAGCTGGGATGTGCTCGATGATCTTCTTGAGGAGCGGGATGCAGTCCTTGCGCTCGTCATCCGGGGAATCCATGAAGTAACCGTCACGGGCGGAGCCGTAACAGAAAGGAGCGTTGAATTGATCTTCATCGGCATCCAGGTCGAGAAGGAGTTCCAGCACTTGGTCGTGCACCTTCATCGGGGTGGCCAGAGGACGGTCGATCTTGTTGACCACCACGATTGGCTTAAGGCCTTCCTGCATGGCCTTACGAAGTACGAAGCGCGTCTGGGCTTGGGGGCCACCGGAGGCATCCACCACCAGGAGCACGCCGTCCACCATCTTCATCACGCGTTCCACTTCAGCGCCGAAGTCGGCGTGGCCCGGGGTGTCCACGATGTTGATCGTGTAGCCTTCCCAGTGAATGGCGGTGTTCTTTGCCTTGATGGTGATGCCCTTTTCACGCTCGAGATCCATCGAGTCCATCGCACGCTCCTGCGTGGCCTGGTTGTCACGGTAGGTGCCGCCAGCCTGGAGAAGCTGGTCAACAAGGGTGGTCTTGCCGTGGTCAACGTGGGCAATGATGGCGAGATTTCGAATTTTCAGAGACATGAGAAAAAAGGGTCGGGATTGAACCTCCGGTCAAGCGGGGGCGGGGCTATGCACGTTTTTCGCTCCCGTGGCAAGGCGCGATTGCGCGATTGCTGTGACATCAACGCCAAAAACAAGCAATTTTTAGAGATTTCAGGCACCACGAATCGGACGAATCAGGCGAATTTTTGCACTCTAAAACCAGAACGCCGTGTTTTTCTTTCAAAAAACTCCCCTTTGCATCTTTGGCCGCTCCCTGCATGGTGCGGGCCTTCATGACGTTTTCCCGTATTCTCACTCACCCCGGCGGCTCGCATAAGGACGAGTTTCTCGCCTGCTGCCTGCTCGCTGCCGTTCACCGTGTGCCGATCATCCGGCGCGAACCGACTGCGGAGGATCTGGCGGATCTTTCCACCGCCGTGGTGGATGTGGGAGGGGAGCATGAGCCATCGCGTGGAAATTTCGACCACCACCAGTTCCCGAAGGATCATCCGCCGCTTTGCGCACTGAGTCTGGTGCTGCAGGATCTGGGCGTCTATGAGGATGCGCGGGAGTTCTGCGATTGGCTGGAGCCAGCGGAATGGTTCGACACCCGTGGGCCCATTGAGACAGCCAAGTGGCTGGGCCTCCCGCGCGAGGTGCTTTTCAAGCTGAACTCTCCCATCGATACCACACTGCTGCGCCGCTTCGCCTCCATGTCCCAGCTTCAGCCGGGTGAGCCGCTGTGGGAAGTGATGTGCTGGATCGGTGAGGACCTGCTCAATTACCTGAAGTCCCTGAGGCAGCGGCTGGATTTCATCGAAACTCACTCGCAACTGTGGGAAATCGAGATACCTGGCGAAAGTTTGTTTATTCTATACATGCCGCGCACGGAGCCCATGCCGGATGAGCCATCCGCCGGGCTTGGACGTTACGCAGACAAACACCCTTCGGGGAAAAGGATTGCGGGTCTGGTCTATCCTGATCGTCGGGGTAACGGCTTTGGTTTATCTCGTCACAACGATGATCTGCGCTTGGACTTTACCAAGCTCGAGCAGTGTGAGGATGTCCACTTCGCCCACGCCCGTGGTTTCGTGGCGAAGACATCTGCCACCGATGTTGAAAGGTTGTTGGAACTGCTTTGGACGGCTAGATCATGAATACAGGGATTATCCATGCTTCCCGTGGAAATCACCCCTTGCGCGGCCCGAGGTATGCGTGGAATCTCCTAGCATGCGCACCGAGTGGTCGCGCGGTCACCGTTCTCCATCATGCGTGAAACTCTATTTGTCCTCGGCCTGCTGATCCTCGCCGTTGCACTGCGTAGTGCCAGGAAGAATGTCCTGAGAAAACTCGGGGCACTCACCTTTCTGGTGGCCAGTTTCTGCCTGTTTTATTTCGTCACCCGCAGCGTCATCGTCGGCTTTTTAGGCGTGGCCATGTGGTTTTTTCTGCCGTGGGTCGAGCTGCTCACCCGCGTTCGCCGCATGCGGTTGCCATTGAACAATCGTTTGCAGCATAAGGAATTACCGGATCCTTCGTTTTATCCAAATGCTACCGAAGCTGCCGTGGCGATGGAGGATGCCGGGTTTGATCACGTATCGGACTGCGGTTGGGAGTGGGCAGGCATGCAGCAGTTTTTCCGCCTCTACTGGCACCCGGAGGAGCGTGCAGTCGCTGCCGTCTGTCTGTGCGAGCAGAGCGATGTCGCCTTCGCGTTCATTTCGGTTACTTCATACTGCGAGGGCGGAAAAACCTGGCGCACCACGAACTTCCCCTTTGCCCCCACTCTGCGCTGCCCGCCTTCCGTGCGGTGGAATCATGTGCCGTGTGACAAAAGCTGCTTCCTCCAGATCCTCACGGACCATCACGATTACCTTCGGCGGTCCAAGGTGTCTACGGATTGCCTCCGCATGCCGGACCCGGATGAATTGGAAAACGCCATCGAGCAGGAGATGCGCCAGCAGGTGGAGCACAACCTCGCCACCGGCATCATCCGGCTCACCGGAGATGGCCACTTCGCCTACTCACGCCGCGGTCTCTTCTTTCTGTGGGGGCAGTTTATCAAGGACATGATCCGCCTTTGCTGAGCTGGGTGCGATGTCCCGCGGCAGGCCGAAATGGTCGCATGCTTCGGCATAAAGATCCCGGAATGACCGTTCCACCTCCAGGGCGAATACGGCACGGCCTACGCGCCCCTTGCCATTTGCCCGGGCCGCGATCGGCTTTCCTACATATACCCACAGCTTCCCGCGTTTGGCCGGAAGCCAGGGGCCCAACTCCGTGAGTCGATTCGATCCCAGCACGACGACCGGAATGATCGGGCAGCCGGAATGAGCGGAGAAAAGGCAAACGCCCCGTTTGATCTTTGCTCCGTAGAACATGGAGTCCGCGCCACTTACAACTTCTCCTTCAGGAAAAATGCCCACCATTTCTCCAGCTCTGAGGCGTTTCAGGCCTTCCCGGATGGTTGGCAGCGCGTTCCCTTGGCGATCCACCTGAAAAGCTCCGCCGAGTTGCAGGACCATACGCATCAGGCGGTATTGATAAAATTCCTTCCGGGAAACCCAGCTGATTTTCCGCTTCACCAAGCTGCTGACCACCACTGGATCCAGGTGGCTCAGGTGGCTGATGGCGATCAGCGCGCCGCCCGGCTGCTCTGCGTGTTCCAGCCCGTGCGTTTTGATACGCATGGTGAACCAGAACGCGATCTGCCAGGGAATTCCTGCGATGGTATAGAACAACCCCGGCTTTTTGGACCAGGGATAGGCATCAGGCGAGTTGGGGGACTTTCGCATCGGCAGGAAGGGCGAGTGGAGGAATGCAGATAACGGGCCAGATGCCTCTTGGGCAAGAATCATTGCCGCCGGGAGAGCGGGATTCATCCCGTTTGGCTTCGCTGGCATTTGGAAGCAGACCTGCAGGATGGCTTGGCAAGTTGGGGCGGGATGAATCCCGCTCTCCCGGTTTTCAGGTCATGTCTTTTGTGAACTTGGAAAACACCTTCGCAGTTGATTCATGGATAGAGTTTCCACTTCACCATCCTGCATCTGTCTCGCGCGCTCCGCCACTTCCCGATCGGAAACAATCTTATTCTGGAACTGGAAGCCCGTGCAGAAGATGGCTGGCCAATGAGGTCCAGTCTTCGACTGACAACAATGCCACCTGCTGTTGAACTTCTGCTAGTGTCGCCATGTGAGTAAATTAGCACATAGTAGGGAGACATAGTAGGGAGGAACGCCGTATTGAAATCTCATTTGGTATAATGATATCGAGTTTGGGCGATCCAGAGTTCGTCACCTTTTACTTTATAAACCAGGCGATGCTCTTCTGTGATTCTTCGTGACCAGTAACCGCTGAAGTTATCCCGCAGAGGCTCGGGTTTCCCCAGCCCTTCGAACGGCGTGCGTTTGCATTCTTCGATCAGTTTGAGCAGCCGTTTGGCCACCTTGCGGTCCGTATCGATCCAATGGCAAAGATCATCCCAACCTTGATCGGCGAAGATGAGTTTCATTCCAGCTTCGGCAATTCACGCTCTACACCCTGCCCGGATTCAAGTTGCTGAATGGCATCCCGCAAACGCTTGGCATTCACAGGAGACCTTTGAAGATAAGAAGTTTCCAGCATGGATTCGTAATCATCCAGGGAGATCATTACCACTGCTTGGTCCCGCTTGCGGGTGATGATCACTGGCTCTCTGTCATCGCAAACGGTCTGCATGGTGGATGCCAGATTCTCCCGTGCGGCGGAATAGGTGATCGCTTTCACTTGGACAAGATATTGGACAATTGCCTTTAAGTCAATCGAAGGCTGCAACCCGGTTCAATAATCCGCTTCCGATGCATTCGGCGAGTTCATCGGAGTTATCACGGGCAGGTTTCTTTTTGCGAGAGCCTCCCGGATGTGAGGCAAAGAGGCTTTGGTCAGGTAATGGGTCTGAGGAATGGTACCGAAGAACCCGCCAATACCGCCTGTGATGGCAAATAGCCATGGCGTCCTTCCCGGCCAGTGGGCCAGCCCAGGAAACAATAGGTCTGCAACCCATATAAAAAGCCACATCACCAATATCGCCGTAAAGATAGAAATAAACATGCTCTGCCAAACGGCCTTCTTGTTTTCAGCCATCGTTTTTTCGGCTCGACGCTCGTGTCACCAGCTCGCCCATCAGGCAGATTTCCGTGATGGGCTGGGCTTCATCATGGATGCGTTTGAGTAAAAGTTCTGCTCCCGCCTGGCCGATGGCGACGGCGGGCTGGCGGATCACCGTGACGGGTGGATTCACGAAGCTGGCCCATGAGGGATCATCGAAGGCGGCGAATCCCATCTGCTCCGGGATGCGGATGCCGCGCTGGGCGAGCGCCTTGTAGGCTCCGGTGGCGATCAGTGCGCTGCTGCACAGGATGGCATCCGCGGCAGGTTGGAGCTTGAGGATTTCGTCGATCAGCTTTTCGCCTTCTTCCTCAAATGCTGGAATCTGATAAACCCCGGCGATTTTTTCCTCATCCCCGCCAAATGCGGCGCGGAAGCCCCGGATGCGCTCGGTGGCTGTGTAGCTTTTCGCCCCGAAAATGCCGACGATCCTCTGGAAACCACCCTCGATCAGAGAGGTGGCCAGCTTGAAGGCCGCATCGAAGTTATCGATCACCACGGAATCGAGGCCGGAGTCCGGCAGCTTGCGGTCGAATAGAACGATGGGAGGAGAGTTTTTCCGGTATTCCTGGAGATGCTTTACTCCCGTCTTCGTCGGAGAAAGAAGGATTCCGGCCACTTTTTCCTCGCTCATCAGTTCCAGATAGCGCGCCTCTTTTTTCGGATCCTCGTCCGTATTGCACATCAGCACACTGTAGCCGGATTTCATGGCCACGGTTTCCACGGCACGGCTGATTTCGCTGAAAAACGGGTTCCGGATATCGGAAATGATCAGGCCGATCACCTTGGATTGCTGCGCCCGCAGACTGCGAGCTACCCGGTTGGGCCGGTAGCCCAGCTCCTTCACCGCCGCTTCCACCTTCTCCCGCGCATCTGCGCTGATATAGCCTTTTCCAGCCAAAACGCGCGAGACGGTGGCAATGGAAACCCCCGCTTTTTCGGCGACGTTTTTGATCGAATGAGCCATGAAATGAGATCGTTTACAGATTTTTGAGTGTGGGGATGAAATTTTTTTCGGTGAAGAAACCAAACCTGCGTTCCTTTTAAAATCTAGGAAATTTTTAAAAATATCCACATCTCCCGGTTGCGAAGAAGCGAAACCTGTAGAATGCTATTTGACGAATATTTATGTAAACGTTTACATATTCACCACGCCGTTTGGCGATGCCTTTTGAAAAACCTCAAAACCCAAGAGACACCATGTTAGCGATGACACCCCAGGACGTGCGGCTAGGAGCTGCCGTTTCCTCAAAAGAAGAGGCCATCCGGGCTGTGGGAGAGATCCTCCTTTCGAGCGGATCCATCCAGCCGGAATACGTGGAAAGCATGCTCGCCCGGGAAAAAACGGCGACGACCTTTCTCGGCAATGGTCTGGCCATTCCTCATGGCCGCCCGCAGGACTCGGATCGCATTCTTCAAACCCGGGTGGCGGTTTTACAAATTCCCGGTGGTGTCGAGTGGGCTCCGGGGAAAACCGCGCATCTCGTCTTCGGCATCGCAGCGAAGTCGGATGAGCACATCGGTCTGCTGCGCCAGCTCACCCGCATCGTCTCGGATGCGTCACTGGCCCGCCGTTTGGCTGAAACCACGGATGCGCAGGAAATCCTCGCCGCCGTGAGCACGGGAGTGGAAGAGGACCAAGGCGTGGAGGCCGAGGAAGATTTCCCCGGCAGTGAGGTGGAGGTGCTTTTTACCAATCCGCGTGGTTTTCACCTTCGCCCCGCCGGAAAATTCGCCCGGGCGGTCCAGGCCTATCCAGGGAAGGTCACACTGGTGGTAAAGCGCCGGGAGGTGGAGGCAGACAGCCCGTCCCGCATCCTCTCACTCGGCATCACTTCCGGAGACACGCTGCGCATCCGTGTCCAGGGAGAGGATGAAACCGATACGCTTTCCCTCCTCTCCGCGCTGATGGAGGAAATCAACAACGAGCCTCAGGAAGAAGAGGCCGATGAAATCCAGACCGCCCAGTGGACACCGGGTGAAGGACAGGCCATGACCACGCTGGTAGGAACCATGGCTTCTCCTGGCCTCGCACTCGCCCGCACCTGGCAGTGGCATCCTGCGGAGCTCACGAATCAAAAGCGCGTCAGAGGGGATACGGATTCAGAAGTGGCTGCCATCAAGCACGCGATCCTTACTGCAAAGAAGCAACTGCTGCTGCTCACGGAAGGGAATCTCAATGCCGTACAGCGCGGCCTTTTCGAAGCTCATGCCTCTCTGGTGGCGGACGATGAAGTGGCGGATGAAACGGTGGAACTCATCCGCGCCGGGGATGACGCACTTACCGCTTGGAACGCCACGATTGAAAATCGCGCCCAACGGATCGCCAACTTGGAAGACGCCCATCTCGCCCAGCGTGCGGAGGATAACCGGGATGTCGGCATGCGGGTGCGCAAGATCCTTTTGGGGGTGGATGTGGATCCTCTCGAATCCGTCACCGAACCGATCATTCTCGTCGCCGATGATTTGGAACCCTCTCAGGCAGCCCAACTCAAGGCGGATAAGATCAAGGGCATCTGTCTGAGAAAAGGCAGCCCGAATGCTCATGCCGCCATCGTTTCCCGTTCACTCGGCATTCCCATGCTGGTGGCCATCGGCACCGGTCTGGAACATTTAACGATGGGTGAAACTGTCATTCTGGATGCCTCCGCCGGTCGCATCATTCTTCAGCCGAGCGATGCCGATGTGGAGTCCGCAAAGGCTGCGATCCGGGAAGTGAGTGTGCAGCGTGATCAGGAATGGGACAGCCGTTTCGATCCTGCGATGCTACGCGATGGCCACCGCGTGGAGGTAGTCGCCAATATCGGACAGACCTCGGAAGCGCACGCGGTGATCGAGTCCGGCGCAGAAGGCGTGGGCTTGCTGCGCTCTGAATTCCTTTTCCTCGACCGCGACCATGCACCGGATGAAGAGGAGCAATATCAGGCCATGCGGGAAATGATCGAGGCCCTGCAAGGCATGCCCATGATCGTCCGCACGCTGGACATCGGCGGAGACAAGCCGGTGAGCTACCTCGGACTGAGTGATCTGGATCTCTCGTTCCTCGGTCTGCGCGGTTTCCGCCTCAGTCAGGCCCGCCCGGATTTGGCCATGACCCAGCTCCGTGCCATTTTCCGCGCAGCAGAACACGGGCCCATCAAGCTGATGTTCCCGATGATCGCCACGCCCAACGACTTTCTCCGGGCTCGTGAAATGACCGAGAAGGTTCGCCGGGAAATGGGGGCTCCAAAAATTGAACTCGGCGTGATGATCGAGGTGCCCTCCGCCGTTGCCATGGCCTCCGAGCTGGCAGAGCTGGCCGATTTTTTCTCCATCGGTACGAATGATCTCACGCAATACACCCTGGCGATCGACCGCACCCATCCGCTGCTGGCCCGCCGTGCGGACAGCCTGCACCCGGCAGTGCTCCGCCTGATTCGTGACACAGTGAATGCCGCACATGACAAGGGAAAATGGGTGGGTGTCTGCGGTGGACTCGCCGCCGACCCGCTGGGCGCGCTGATTCTAACGGGACTCGGGGTGGATGAACTCAGCATGCCCTCCGCTCTCGTTCCTCAAATCAAGGCACTGCTCCGCAGGGAGGACAGTGTGCAACTGGCGGAACTCGCCACCAAGGCACTTCATCAGCGCGATGCCCGTGCCGTCCGTGCGCTCCGCCCTGGCCACTAACAAAACCATTTCCGATCATGGACATCGTTACCATCACGCTGAATCCCGCCATCGACCAAACCGTTTTCCTCGATCGTCTCGCCGTCGGGAAGGTGAACCGCAGCAGCTGCCATCATCGGCAGCCGGGAGGGAAGGGGATCAATGTTTCCTCGATGCTGGGGCAATACGGCATTCCCACCATTGCCACCGGATTTCTTGGAAATGAGAACACCCGCCTCTTTGATGAGCTGTTCCAGAGCAGACTGATAGAAGATGCCTTCATCCGCATTCCAGGCGAGACGCGCACCGGCATCAAGTTGGTGGACACTGGCCGTCACGAAACGACGGACATCAATTTTCCCGGTTTGAAACCCACTCTCAAGGAAGTGGAGCAGTTTGAAAAAAAGCTCCGCTCCCTCGTGAAGCCTGGCCGCTGGTTCGTATTCGCGGGAAGCCTGCCGGAAGGCCTCAGCATCGATTTTTTCGAGGAAATCATCGCCCTGGTCAAAAAAGGCGGCGGGTTCCTTGCTGCCGATACCAGCGGGGAGGCCCTGAAGGTCGCCATCCGGAATGGAGCGGATCTGGTGAAGCCGAATGAGCACGAACTGGCGGAAATTCTCGGCTATGAGCTGCCGGATTTCGCCTCCCGGGTGGCCGCTGCCCGTGAGCTTCAGCAGAAAGTTTCCCACGTCATCCTTTCGCTGGGCAGTCAGGGAGCACTCTTTATCACACCGGACAAGGCGCTCATGGCCTCCGCCCCGCCCGTGAAGGTGATGAGCACTGTGGGTGCCGGAGATTCCCTGCTGGCCGGATACCTGGCCGGCCTCTCCACCGATCAATCTTCCAGCGAATGCGCGCGCTTGGGCAGCGTCTTTGCCTGGGCCGCGCTGGAAGACGTATCCCGCCAACTTCCTAGTGTGGGGGAAATCCGCCGCCGCCTACCATCCATCAAGATCCAGCCTCTCTGAATTTTCGTATCAAAAACCCATTTCATTCATGAAAACCCTATCCGCATTTTTTCAATATCCTTCAGGTGATCCACTCTCCCGCATGGCCATTTCCGCTCTGGAGGCGGAGGCCCGGCTACGTGGCATGGCCATCTCCGTGATTCAGAGCGCACCCCGCCTGATGCCTGGTGGCGAGCCGATCCTGGTCGTCACCGATGACCACACACATCATGCAGGAAATGTCCACGTAGTGAATCGGCCCCACCTCATCCGCCACACGGCCGAAGTGCTGGATGCCTTCGCGCCCCGAGAGAAAGCTGCGCCCACGGCCATTTCAGCCGTCAAGCCCGCTGAGGAAGCAAAAACAAAGTTTCTGGTAGGAGTGACATCCTGTCCCACCGGTATCGCCCACACCTTTATGGCCGCAGAGGCGTTGCTGAAGGGAGCCGCCGCCATGGGTTACACCATGAAGGTGGAGACCCGCGGTTCGGTCGGCGCGAAAAACGAACTCACGCCGGAGGAAATTGCCAGTGCCGATGCCGTGATCGTAGCGGCGGACGCCATGGTGGAAACCGCCCGCTTCAGTGGCAAGAAGCTGCTCGAAACAGGAACCAAGGCCGCCATCAATGATGCCCAGGGTCTCATCCAGCAGGCACTTGCGCTCACCCCATCCACTGCTGCTGCGAAATCTCCGGGCGTTGTGAAGGCCGAGCGCAAGGGAGCCTACAAGCACCTGATGTCCGGCGTTTCCCACATGCTCCCACTCGTCGTGGCTGGTGGCTTGTTGATCGCACTTGCGTTCGCAGTCGGTGGGATCAATGCCGGGAATCAGGAAGGCACTCTCGGCTGGGCACTCATGCAGATCGGCGCCAAGTCGGCGTTCGCTCTCTTCATTCCCATCTTCGCCGGTTACATCAGCTTCTCTATCGCAGACCGTCCCGGTCTCACGCCCGGCCTGATCGGCGGTATGCTGGCTGCCAGTCTGGGTGCCGGGTTTCTCGGTGGCATCGCTGCCGGATTTTTCGCCGGCTATTTCACCAGTTGGCTGAACAAGTCACTCAAGCTGCCGGAGCAACTGGAGGGTCTGAAACCGATTTTGCTCTTGCCGCTTATCTCATCCCTTGTGGTTGGGCTATCCATGATTTATCTGATAGGTCCGCCGGTGAAAATCATCATGGATACCGTCTCCGCGTGGCTCAATTCCATGCAGGGTAGCAGCGCCGTCATTCTGGGTCTCATTCTAGGTGGCATGATGGCCTTCGACATGGGCGGTCCTATCAATAAGGCGGCCTATACCTTTTCAGTAGGATTGGTGGCCACCCAGATTTACGGGCCCATGGCAGCTGCCATGGCTGCCGGGATGGTCCCCCCACTCGGTCTAGCGCTGGCCTCCACACTTTTCAAAAGCCGCTTCACCGCGGATGAGCGAAAGGCCAGCAAGGCGACTGCGGTGCTCGGGATTTCCTTCATCACAGAGGGCGCCATTCCTTACGCAGCAGCGGATCCTCTCCGCGTGATCCCCGCCACCGTCGCCGGTGCTGCCGTGACGGGTGCCATTTCCATGGCCATCGGCTGCAAACTGGTGGTGCCACACGGTGGCATCTTCGTCCTGGCCATCCCGAATGCCATTACCCACGGCCTCGGCTATCTGGCCGCGATTGTGGTCGGCACGCTTGTCACCGCTGGAGTCCTTTTTGTTCTGAAAAAACCACAGCCCGCTGCGGTTTGATTCCTAACGCCAGTCTCATCTCGCCCTCTCCCATCCCCACTTCCGGGAGAGAAACCGTTTGTTCAAAAAACTTGAAAAACCACGTCTCAATGAAACCCATCTCCATTCTTTCTCTCCTTTTTGCCTCGCTGCCATGCATGGCTCACGCCTCTTGGCTGGACGGTGATCGCCTGACCGGTGATTGGCTGGGAGCCCGCACCGCGCAGGAAGCTGCCGGGGTCAAATACTTCGCCTACTATTCGGGCATCTTCGCGGCGAATGTTTCCGGTGGTAATAGCACGGACTCTTCTTACTCCGGTGACCTGTTCATCGGAGCGGAGTTCGATCTCGAAAAAATCGCTGGCTGGAACAGCACCTACTTCACCATCTCCGGGATCGACCGTCATGGCCGCAGCATCGATGGCGCCGTGGGTGGCCAATACAGCGTGATGCAGAATGTGGGTGGCCAGAATGCCTTCCTTTACAATGTGACACTGGAAAAGAAATTTCTGGATGACGCGCTTTCGGTGAAGCTCGGTCGTATGACGGCCACGGATGACTTCGTAGGCTCTCCGTTTTACAGCTACTCGCTGAACAATGCGGTGAACGGGCAGATCCGCGCAGCCTTGTTCGATGGCGTGATGACCTCCTATCCCTTCCCGGTGTGGGGTGCCCGCGTGAAATACCAGCCGAGCGAGGAATGGTATGTCATGATGGGAGCCTTCCAACTCTCCCCGGACATGTTTGATAGAAATGGCCAGGGGGTGGACTTCCAGATCGAGGGTGATGACGGCATTTCCATTTTCACCCAGGTCGGCTGGAATCCGAAATTTGCGGAACGTCCCGCTCACTTTTTCGCAGGCATGAACAATGCGTTCTATGACATGGACAAGTTCAACAGCGACGAAACACGAGGTCAGTTCGTCCGTTTTTATGGTCATGCCGACTATCAGGTGTATGCCGAAACCCCAGGCAGCGAGGAGGGCCTGGCTTTGTTCCTCACCTTGGGCTACTCGCCGGATGACGATGCGGCCATCATTCCGCTCCAGTCCACCTTTGGCGCGAATTACACCGGCCTCATCCCGGGACGGGACAAGGACAAGACTCTGCTTTTCGTCACCTACGGCGGTTTCAGTGAGGTGCTCGGAGACGAACGCGCAGCCGCAGGAAATTCCCGCCCGGATTATGAACTGGTCACGGAAATCGGCCACCGTATCCAGGTCACGCCCTCTACCTACATCCAGCCGGACGTCCAATACATCCACCGTCCGGGCGGCACCGGAGACATCAAGGATGCCACTGTGCTCGGTGTTCAGTTCGGCGCGAGTTTCTGAAGGGATTTTGGGATGATAAACTAATTCCCAGCTCATTTTGACCGACCAACCGCAGCAAGAAACGCCTGATGACTGATGGGCTGAACGTCCCCGGATTCCATTTCTGCATCACGCTGGAGAACTTCGTCGTCGTCGGGGCTGATTGGAAAATCCTGCAATGAATGGATCAAATAAGTTAAGAGGCCTTCCTCTCCTCAGAGGAAAGCTCATCAGCCTGACGTTGCAGCACGTTCAGTTCCATGAGTTAAACATACCGAATGATCGCAGCATCGGCAAGTCCCCGCTTCCTGGAGAATCCCATCTGCCTTGCATGCCAACTCCAAAGGGGCTAGCTCACTTGTGTGGCCAGCACACAACCCAGAGTTTCCGGAAAAGGCTCCGTCTCACGAACCCTCGTGCGGGTGGCGCTCGTGTGTGCAGGTTCCGTGGCGATTCTTCTGCCTGCCTGGCTTCCGAATAAGCCGGGTGCTCCGCTGGAGCGTGGAACGGTGGAGCTTCTACAGGCGTTTCTGCTGCTGGCGAGTTGCGCCGTCATTCTGGGCGCGGCGTCCCATGCGGGCGCGAATCGGCCGATTTGCCGGATCATGTCCTTGCTGCTGGCAGCCGCCGTGGTGGGAGAGATCGAGGATTTCTGCTACAGCATCCTGAACATCAAACTGCCGGAAGGTTGGATCATCGGTGGCATTCTTGCGATCGCCTTGGGCATCGCCGTGAAACATGGGAAAATCGTCGCTAAATTTTGTGCCACTCTGGGAAGTCACGCCGGGTCTGGCTTCATAGGCGCAGCCCTGCTGATCTTGTATGTCTTCAATCGCGTCATCGGCACCGCACCATTCTGGAAGGCTTCACTGGGAGCCGCTGTGTATTCTCCGGAGATCCCGAAGATTTGTAAGAGCTATCTGGAACTGCTGGCGTGCTATTTTGTTTTCGTAGGCACTCTGGGTCTGGCTATCTCATTGGCCAGACGGGCGGAGCCTTCTTGATTCCCGCCCTTCATCCACTACGTTTCTTATTACCCTTTCACATGAAGCAGACCGTTGTCATCAGCACCTACAATCAGCCCACCTGGCTGAACAAAGTCCTGCATGGGTATCTTTACCAAACGTTTTCGGACTTCGAGGTGCTCATCGCAGACGATGGTTCGGATTCACGCACCAATGAAGTGATCGAGAATTTCCGGCAGGTGGCAAATTTCCCCCTCCGCCACGTCTGGCATGCGGATGAAGGATACCGCCGTCAGACGATCCTCAATGTTGCGCTGCAGGAGGCAGAGCATGATTACATCCTGATGACGGATGGTGACTGCATCCCCCGCCCGGATTTTCTTGAAGTGCACGCCCGCCACGCCAAGCGGGGATATTTCCTTTCCGGCGGGTATTGCAAGCTGCCCATGGATCTGAGCCATTACCTCAGCCTGGATGACATCGCCAGCGGTCGCGCCTTTGATGCCGGCTACTTGCGCCAGCATGGGCTAAAGGAGTTTTCCCCCATCTTCAAACTCAGTCTTCCTCCATCCCTCGGTCCGCTGATGGACACGGTCACACCTACCAAGGCTACGTGGAACAACTGTAATGCTTCAGGATGGAAGGATGATCTCATCGCCGTAAACGGCTTCAATGAAGACATGCAATACGGCGGCGCGGATCGTGAATTGGGCGAGCGACTGGCGAACTACGGTGTCACGGGCCTGCAGGTCCGCCATCAGGCCATCGTGCTCCACCTCGACCACAAGCGCGGTTACAAGACTCCCGAAACGATGAAAAAGAATCGCGCAATCCGCGATCACGTAATAGCCAGCCGCAGCGTGTGGTGTCCAAATGGTATCCACAAGCGCCCTCAACCTTGATTGCCAAATTCGGAAAAT
>Ga0157370_10000552_pt1 | contig 46652 bp, 39 predicted proteins | sample C35metaG_FD_113463 | JGI IMG/M metagenome (GOLD analysis project Ga0157370, IMG submission 113463) | Corn rhizosphere microbial communities from Kellogg Biological Station, Michigan, USA - C3-5 metaG | ecosystem: Host-associated > Plants > Roots > Rhizosphere > Soil | place: USA: Michigan...
AGATAAATGAATTTAAGGCACCTGCCGGAATTGAAATAAAAATGGCCGGTGAGCAGGAAGAGCAAATGGAAACAGCTGCGTTTTTAGGCACAGCCTTAGTCAGCGCTTTGTTTATTATCCTCATTATTCTGGTACTGCAGTTTAATTCCATTAGTAAGCCGGTGGTTATTTTAAGTGAAATCCTGTTTAGCATTATCGGGGTATTGCTGGGCGTTACCATTTTCAGAATGGAGTTGTCTATTGTAATGACGGGACTGGGAATTGTCGCCCTGGCGGGAATTGTAGTCCGGAACGGGATTTTGCTGGTCGAATTTGCCGACCTGATGGTTAGTCAGGGCATGGAAGTAAGAGAGGCAGTTATCGAAGCAGGCCGTACCCGGATGACCCCGGTATTGCTTACCGCTACAGCAACTATGCTTGGGCTTATCCCGCTGGCCGTTGGCTTGAACCTTGATTTCGTCACTTTATTTACGGAGTTTAACCCACACCTTTATTTTGGAGGTGATAACGTAGCATTCTGGGGCCCACTATCATGGACCATTATCTTCGGTTTAAGTTTTGCCACTTTCTTAACCCTGGTATTGGTTCCATGTATGTATTTAGTCGCCGATAGAAATTCTAAGAAAATAAAACAATGGTTTAAAAAGTAACAGACGTTCTTCTTAAAGCGGCCGCTTCCTGGCGGTCGCTTTATTACCCATCCAATCTTTCCAGAGAAAGATTATTAACTATATGTTCTATCGACTAATTGATTATTGGCCTAAAACACGACGAATTGGGAAAAAATTCCTCAAATTCGAAGCTTATATTTCTTTTAATGCACAATAATTGCATTAAAATGCATTATGGCAAAGTTTTTGTCTTTTCTAGGTAACAAATCGGTGAAGCAATTTCATGATAAAGAATTTTGGACTAGATTTGCCGGTCAAAAAAAAATTAAATTAATTCTCTACTAAATGAGTTATCAAGATCATCAATGCAAGAAGTGTAACACCGATTTTCATTACCAGGTGCCACGCGGGTTTATTTTAAGACACCTATTGGGATTTCTGCCCATCAGGATTTACTGGTGCCCTAAATGTACCACGAATAGGTATGTGTGGGTGAGTGAAAAGGCTACTGCAAAGTAGAAAATATTTCCATAAATACCTATTTATGGGTATTGCAAGCTTAGATGTTTTGTTTTTTCTTTGAGTAAATCTTCTGGATTTTCGATTCAGTTAAGATATCTAAATTTTATTGCTCATGAAAACGCTTAGTAAATTAATATTACTTGTTTTACTCTCCGCAAGCTTTATTGCCTGCGAAAAAGGGAGTAGTGACCCTTCAAATGATGACAAGGAACCTGGAAAAGGTATTGTAATCGGTAGTAATGGAGGAGTAGTGGATAACACTTTACATCTGGCATTTAAAACACCCGATTGGGAACGCAAGATTGATTGTACACATCTCGATCTTGACCCGATTGGGTTAAATGATTCCACTTCATATGTATCAGCTACATCTGCTTCTACAAATGAGACATTCTATTTTTCATTTCCCCGGGATAGTTCTGCAATGGTAAGGGCTTCCAATATTAAAAGGCATGGGATCACAAGAGTAGGAGCTAATACAAAACCCTTTGAGTTCTCGCAAACACTTCCAATAATCGCGAGCTCAACCACAAAATTAGTGAGTCTTGCAGGGTTCGGGTCCGATTCTTATAATGAAGTTTTGGAGATCAAGTATATTGGGGTTAAAGGTAATTATGCTCAATTTCAGATAAAATGCCGTTACAGTATGAGTATGGGTGAAACCCTTAACGAAAGTAACAAGAGATTGGTAACGGGGACTTTCCATTTTAAAGTTAAAACAAAGCGAATGTAGCGCTCTGCTATGTAATAGTTAATAATCGTGAAATAGCCTTGGTATATCCAGGGCTATTTTCGTTCTCTATGGCCCGCTTAGCCTTTACTTAATCTTTTTTTCTTAAGTAAAAAATTGCCATATCTCCCTCTTTGTTTTTGTTTAATTTAAGGGCTTCTGTTTCAAAAGTAGCAATTTCAGATTTAGAAAAATAATCTTCTGCAATTCTGTATTTCTTCTGCTCGTTAACAAGTGAGATGTCTTTTTTATAAAGTTCGCTACCCCAAAATTGAAATCCCATTGAGTCATACACAACATTTATTAGGTCAAATCCGGTCTTGTTTGCTAAAATTTTCATGCTTTCACTGGTGTAAATAAAGGCATGCCGCGGGGCATCCAGCTGTATCCAGTTTTCACGATAAATTTCCCATGGCTTTCCAACTACAGGGATTCTGATCATCAGATATCCATCTTTTTTAAGCAGCTCATAACATTTGCCTAATTCTTCAATTGGATTTTCCACATGTTCAAATACATGATGCATCATCAGCAAATCATAACTGTTCTTTTGCAATTCAGCTATATCTTTTTTAAGAATTTTTACTCCATTACCATAATCATACTCCAAAGGGATGAATTTGTCTACGCCTTGTACATCCGTAAAGCCCTGATTAAACATCTCACAAATTAATTTTCCTTTTCCACAACCAATATCTAATATCTTGTCGTCTAGTTTGGTTCCAATTGGTTTTAGCTGTGGCAATATTCCGTGAGGGCTTCCAAAGTGTTTTCTTAAAACCCGCTTGATTTTTGTAGTGAGAGATGGTTTTTGAAGCGGCTGAACTTCCTGAGTAAATGAATAATAATAATCGGGATAATAAGCGTCAAGAGATTGCGGCATATCAAGGCTTTGAATAGTGTTGCACGCTATACATTGAGTATATGGAAATTCGTGTCTTAATCCTAGCATCATTTCCCTTGCCATAAAAGGGGTACTTAGCTTTCCATTACATATCGGGCAATTCGTCTTTTCCATTTTAACAAAAATATGAGCTAAATATACATCGTTTTGTTGAACACTTATGATGTTAGGAAACAAAACCATTAAAATAAGAGATGTTCCATGTTAATGAAATTATTGTTTTACTTTTGAATAGAAACAAACATTTGTTTATGCTTATGAAAAGGATTTTATTCATTTTTAGTTTATTTTCAATTATATCTTTCAATGCATTTTCACAAATGAATGGCGATTATAATTATAGTATTGCTATTCGCGGATATACAATGATGCAAATGCCGCGAATATTAAATGAAACAAACTCTGATAATTTTACAGATGCCCCGTTGAACGGGATAATGGTTAAATTTAACGATAACCAGATTAGTTACCGGATAAACGGATCTTTTTATAACAAATCGAAACGCTTCTTTAACAACTGCGAAACCTGTGGTGAGGTAAACGGTAAACTCACAGATTATTCTTTTAAAATTGGGTTCGAAAAAAGCTTCAACTATTCGAGGATCCAACCGTATTTTGCCTTAGACTTAGGGTACCGTTCCAATAAATTTGATGGCGACCTTACTGATCAAAAAATAGAAGCAACAAAGAAGGGAGCAGTAATTTCTCCGGTTCTGGGTTTAAAGATTAATATTGCCAGGCAACTTTCCCTTTTTGCCGAAGGAAATCTCGATTTCTTTTATTCTTATGAACGTCAGGAGTTTATTTCAAAAAGTATAGGAAATGAGCGCACGCTCAATAAATTCAATAAAACAGAATTTTTGCTGAACCCTGTTTCAGTAGGGGTTCAGTTTTATCTGGGTAACATCAGATAGCACAAAGCAAATAATTCAGTATGTTTGCAACCATATTTTTTTAAAGTATAAACTAATGAAAGTTGCGTTAATTACAGGAGTTACAGGACAGGATGGTGCCTATTTAGCAGAATTCCTGCTAAAAAAAGGATACTATGTGCATGGGTTAAAAAGACGCTCATCATCTTTTAATACAGAGCGTATAGATCACCTTTATCAGGATCAACACGAAAATAATGTAAAGTTCAAATTACACTATGGCGATTTAACCGATTCAACTAATTTAATTCGCATCGTTCAGGAAATTCAGCCCGATGAGATCTATAACCTTGCTGCAATGAGCCATGTTAAAGTGAGCTTTGAAACACCTGAATACACAGCAAATGCCGATGGAATCGGAACACTTAGGTTATTAGAAGCCGTTCGGATATTAGGTCTTACCAAAAAAACCAGGATTTATCAGGCCTCTACTTCCGAATTATACGGATTGGTTCAGGCAGTTCCGCAAAGTGAAACTACGCCTTTTTATCCAAGGTCACCTTATGCGGCAGCAAAAATGTATGCTTACTGGATTACAGTGAACTACAGAGAGGCTTATGATATGTTTGCCTGCAATGGCATTTTGTTTAATCATGAAAGCCCGGTAAGGGGCGAAACCTTTGTAACCCGTAAAATTACACGTGCCACTTGTAAAATAGCCCTTGGTCTTCAGAATTGTTTATATTTAGGAAACCTTTCCGCACAGAGAGACTGGGGACATGCCAAAGATTATATTGAGGCGATGTGGTTAATCCTTCAGCAGGAGAAACCAGAGGATTTTGTTATCGCTACAGGAAAAACAACAACAGTAAGGGATTTTGTGAAAATGAGCTTTGCTGAACTTGGTATTGAAGTAGAATTTAGCGGTAAAGATCAGTATGAGCGTGGTGTGATTATAGATGTAGATGATGAACTGGTAGCTAAATTAGGATTAAATGATAAATACCTGAAACCGGGAACGGTTGTTGTACAGGTGGATGAGAAATATTTCAGACCAACGGAAGTTGATCTGTTGCTTGGCGATCCAACAAAAGCAAATACTAAATTAGGGTGGATACCAAAATATGATTTGCCGGCATTGGTAAATGACATGGTACATTCAGATTTACATTTAATGAAAAAGGACGAATATTTAAAACAGGGTGGATATAAAACCCTAAATTATTTCGAATAATATTATTTCATACTCTACCACTACCTATGAAGTTTAAAAATATATTTACGGCATTTTTATTTTTCTTTGCCACGCTCATTTCCATATCTGCATACGCTCAGCAGATAGATTATGCAAGTATCAAGGTTGATGATCTTACTGATGCTCAAATCAAAGAGTTGATGAAGCGTGCAGAGTCTATCGGATATGATGATGCGCAGCTTGAACAACTCGCTGCTGCTCAGGGCATGAAAGAGGAGGAAATTAAAAAGCTGAAAATCAGGGTCGAGAACATCAGGAGTCAGGGTGGAACCGGTCAGGAAGCTGCCTCTCCCGCTATTGATCCATCCACCAAAAGGGAATACACTCCAGTTGATACCAGTAAGGTGAAAAAGCCGGATCCTGGGAAAACTACTGTAAATACGCGCATTAAACCGGAAATATTTGGAAGTAAGCTGTTCAATAACAGTAGTCTTACCTTTGAGCCGGATTTAAGAATGGCAACCCCAAAGGGTTACGTAATAGGCCCTGATGATGAATTGATAGTCGACATCACCGGTGATAATGAAGCTTCTTACAAGTTAAGTGTAAGTCCTGATGGAAATATAAAGATGCAATACGTAGGGTTGATTGCAGTCGGTGGACTTTCAATCGAACAGGCTACAGCTAAAATCAGATCTACCTTATCCCATACTTATCCTGCATTAAAGAGCGGCAGAACCAGTGTCTCAGTTAACCTGGGTAATATAAAAAGCATAAGAGTTTCCGTATTAGGTGAAGTGGTAAAGCCCGGAACTTATACTTTATCCTCTTTATCATCAGTGTTTAATCTGTTATATGCTTCGGGCGGGCCTAATGAGAACGGATCATTCCGTAAAATACAGGTCATCAGAAATAATAAAGTAATATCAACTATAGATATCTATAGCTTTCTGTTAAAAGGCATTCAAACAGGTAATATTCGTCTGCAGGATCAGGATGTCATCAATGTTCCGGTATACCAGAGCAGGGTTGAAATGGCAGGTGAAGTGAAAAGACCTGCACTATTTGAGGTGTTAAACACAGAGTCATTGCAAGAGGTAATTAATTTTGCCGGAGGCTTCTCTGATCAGGCTTATACCGCAAAAATTCAGGTATTCCAGAATACCAATAAGGAACGTAAAATTGTAGATGTTAAAGCCGATGATTTTAATACTTATTATCCATTAAATGGCGACAGATATGTTGTGGAAAGGATCCTTAATCGTTTTGAGAATCGTGTAGAGATAAAGGGGGCAGTGTTTCGCCCTGGTATTTATGAATTAGAGAAAGGTCTTACATTAAGCGGGCTAATCACTAAGGCCGACGGGATAAAAGAGGATGCTTTTTTAAACCGAGGCTACATATCAAGGTTAAATGCCGATAATACCTTTGCTTTGCTATCGTTTGATGTAGCAAAAATATTGGACGGAACACAGCCTGATATTCCTTTGTTAAGAGAAGATAAAGTCACCATCTCTTCTATTTTTGATTTGAGAGAAGAGTATAAAGTAACTATTCAGGGCGAAGTTAGGGAGCCGGGGACATTTGATTATGCAGACAACATGAGTTTGGAAGCATTGATCCAGATGGCAGGTGGTTTCAAAGAAGGAGCTACACCTGGTCGTGTTGAAATTTCCAGAAGAATAAAAAATAGCGATGCTACTTCTGTGTCGGCACAAACAGCCGAAGTTTTTACCGTTAATGTTGATGGAAACCTGAAAATTCAGGATACAGCGTTTGTATTAAAACCTTTTGATATCGTATCTATTCGTAGCTCTGAGGGCTATCAGGTACAAAAACAGGTTCGTATTGAGGGTGAAGTACTTTATCCGGCAACTTATACCATTACTAAAAAAGACGAAAGGATTTCTGATCTGATCAAACGAGCCGGAGGGTTAAGTCCGCTAGCCTATGTTGAGGGAGCATCGCTTAAGCGTACCGGAGGTAATTACCCTTCTGGCAATAGTGCCGACGTGCAGGAAGAGGAAAGAATAAAATTGTTAAACCTGCAGCGCCTTAAACAGGATGGGGCTAAAGATACCGGGCCCATTGATAGTGAATTAAAGGTTCTAAGAAGTGATCTTGTTGGAATAGACCTCGAGAAAATTCTAAAAAAACCACAATCCAGACATGATCTGATTCTTGAAGATGGCGATGTGATCCGTGTACCTAAGCAACTACAAACAGTAAGGGTAACAGGAGAAGTATTAAAGCCTAACAGTATCATTTATGTTCCGGGAAGAAGCTTTAGAAGTTATATTGATGGTTCAGGCGGTTTTAGTTACAGTGCATACAAAAAAGGAGCCTATGTAGTGTATTCCAACGGCTCTGTTGCTGCGGCTAAAAAATTCCTGTTCTTTAACAACTATCCGGTGATTAAACCGGGGGCAGAAATTTTTGTTCCAAAAAGAGCAGAGCGAGAGAAAATGAACCTGCAAACCATAGTTGGTTTAACCACAGGATTGGCTTCTCTTGCAGCAATTGTAATCTCACTTATCAAATAATAATTTTAAAAGCCAATGCAGGAGCAAACTTCTTTGAGAGAAATTATTGATACGCTGAATGCAATGTTTAGGTATATTTTCCAGAAATGGAAAGTAATTTTTATTGTTGGAATTATCGGTGCAGTTTTAGGATTGGCCTATTCCATTTATAAGAAACCAACCTATACTGCTACATTGACCTTTGTACTGGAAGATGGGGAAGGAATGGGAGGTGCTTTGGGGCAGTATGCAGGACTGGCATCCATGGTAGGTATTGACCTGGGTGGGGCTTCTGGAGGAGGAATCTTTAAAGGAGACAATATTATGGAGTTGTATAAATCAAGATCCATTATTGCGAAATCCCTTCTCGGTAGCTTTGACGATAAGGACCTCCTGATTGATAGGTATATTGCTTTTAATAACCTTAGGGCAAACTGGACAAAGAACCCTAAATTAAAAAACATCAATTTTCATGTGCCTTCCGATCAATTCACTGTTCAGCATGATTCCATTTTAACCGATGCGGTTAAGACCATCAACAAAAAGATGCTTGAGGTTACAAAACCTGATAAAAAGCTTAACATCATTAAAGTTGAAGTAGAGGCAAAAGACGAGGGTTTTGCAAAGAAATTTACAGAAACACTGGTTAAAGAAGTTAATGGCTTTTATACCGATACTAAAACCAAAAAATCAACAGAAAACCTAAGGATTTTACAGAAACAAACAGATTCAGTAAAGGCGGAGTTAAGAAAGGCAATTTCAGGAGTAGCTAGCTCTAACGATGCCATTCCGAATGCAAACCCTGCCAGGCAAATCCTTAAAGTTCCCGGTCAAAACAAACAAATAGACGTAAAAGCAAATACTGCAATATTGGAAGAATTGGTTAAAAATCTGGAGATCTCAAAAGTGAGTTCCCGAAACAACCGCCCATTAATTCAGATCATCGATGCTCCTGTTTTACCCTTAACCAAAAATGCTATGGGTAAAGTACTTGGAGTAATTATAGGAGGGCTGCTGGCAGGATTTTTAGCCGTATTTATTTATTGTGCAAAGTTTGTTTTTAAATCATTACTAGAGTAAACCGCTAAGCGCAAATTGAAAAGAAAAGCATCAGTACTCTTCATACTCCGATTGCTAAAAGTGGGTATTTCCATTTTGACCTTATCACTTTCTGCCAAATATTTTGGGGTATCTTTGGAAAGAGATATCTGGTTGCTTACCTTAAATTGTATCCTGGTTTTGGATATGGCCATTTGGGGGCCACTAAATGAAACCTTTCGGGCCAGATTTATTTTTTTTAAGGAAGAAGAAGGAGAAGCAGCAGCCTTAAGTAAAACAAGGTCCCTTTTGCTGTTTATCAACCTGGTTACCATTTTTCTGGTAACGGCAATAGTGATCTTTCCTGAACCTCTGGCCAAAATAATAGCCCCATCTTATAAAGGAGAGCAATTGGCATCACTGCTTTTTATGATCAGGATTGTTGCCCCAACATTTTTATTTAATCAGCTCACACAAATATTTATAAGTGTTTTAAATGCTTACAACTCTATTTACATACCCGAAATCGCGAACTTTTTTTCCGGATTGATCAGCCTGCTGATGATCATTTTTCTGGCACCGGCAGTGGGGATACTTTCTTTGGTTTATGCCTATTATTTAAGCCTTATTCTATTGCTGATTTTGCTGCTTATCCAGCTCAATAAGTTCAAGTTGGGGTTGTATAAAAAAATGGGTAAATTTAAATGGGCTGATATTAAACCCTTTTTACTGTTCGCACTCCCTTTCTTCTTCCCTTATTTTATCGGGCAGATTGGGTTGGTCATCGAAAAATCTATTACCAGTTCTATTGGTATAGGCCTTGTTTCGGTAATAGATTATGCACGCAAGTTTACCGATATGCCAATGCAAATACTCTCCAGTGTGTTTACTACCATGCTGGTTCCGGTACTTTCCCTGGCGTTTGTTAAAAAAAATACAGAGGGTTTTTTCTTTGAATTTAAACAGATCTACCAGCTTGGTTTTTTGATTGTGATGGGGCTCGTTGCAATGTGTACAGCATGTCCACATGCATTTGTCGCTATCCTTTATCAAAAGGGAAACATTGGTGCCGATGTGCTCAATCAGATCAGTTTGCTTACCATGTTTTATAGCTGGGCAGCGATCGCAGTATTCCTTTACCTAATCTTGGGCATTGCATTAATCTCTTCTAAAAGGGGTAAAGCCTATGCTTTTTATGGTATAATTGCCCAGGTGATCATGATTTTGGCGAATGTGTTTTTTAGTAAGATGCTGGGGGTATATATATTCCCGTTATCATTATTCCTGTCGCACATTATTGCAGCATTTTTAATGTTTGGTAAATTCCCCTACAAAAGAAGGGTGCTTGCGGGTATCTCTTTAAAGTATATGGCTATACTGGTGTTCATCGCCTCGTCTATGTACCTGTTCAATCGCTTTGTTTTTGTTTTTGAATTGCCGGTTAGTACGGTGCTGTTAAACCTTACACTGCTGCTTACTTTAGCCATAATATTAATGTTCGTACTGAAACTAGACGAACGTTCCATAATCTCTCGTTCTTATTATAAAATTAGGAGCCTGCTGAAATGAAAAGATTTTTAACAATTTTTCCTCTCGGAGCAAACATTCATTTAGTTAAAGATGTGGGGATGATACCTTTCATTTTACAAAAGGAGTACGGATATGATTCAACGCTGGCTACTTATAGAAATGGAGAATACAGCTATTTATCTACTGAAGTTAAGGGACTAAAGCATGTTTTTATTAAGAAAATTTTTGACAATCATTTTCTCGACGTTTTGATTTTTATCCTTTTAAATTTTAAAAAGTACGATATACTGCAAGTATATCATTTAACGGCTAATTCTATTATTTGGACTTATGTTTTTAAGCTTCTGAAGTTTAACCGGGCAAAAACCTATTTAAAATTAGATGCCGATGGAAGGACATCCAGTCCCGGGGGGATAAAGCGGATAATAAGTAAATTAATGCTTCGAAAACTTGATTTAATTACTGGCGAAACCAGAGAATATGCACAGTTATTGAATGACGAAGATCTTGTTAAGAAAAAGGTAGAATACTGTCCTAACGGATTTTATGATGATGGTATAAGAAACGATTCAGATTATAATGACAAAAAGAATATCATACTTACCGTTGGCCGAATTGGCACAATGCAAAAAGCCTCAGAGACATTGATTGAAGGATTTCGTCTTTTTTCTCAGACCAACAGAAGTTGGAAACTAGAAGTCGTTGGCCCAATTGAGCCGGCTTTTAATGTGTTTATAACCGATTATTTTGTGAAATATCCTGAACTGAAAGATCAAATTACTTTTCTCGGCGGAATTTATGATCGTAATGAACTGGAGGCAAAGTATCGAAGTGCCAAAATCTTTGCATTAACATCAAGGTGGGAGGGATTTCCATTGGTATTTCCCGAGGCAATTAAAACAGGCTGTTTTATTGTGTCATCTGAAATTCCTGCAAGTAAGGATGTAGTTGAAAATGGGAAATATGGAATTCTGTTCCCTATCGACGATACGAAGGCACTGGCTGAAGCTTTTGGTGAAGCTACTAGTGATGATGAAAGGCTTAGAAAAGCATGTTCACAGATCCAGAACAACGCTTATAAGAACTTTTACTGGCCTGAAATATGTAAAAGAATAGCACACTACCTATTTTAGTTTAATTATGGACGTATCGATAATTATCATAAACTATAATACAACAGAGATGATGAGGCAATGTCTTCAATCTGTAATCGACCATACAAAACAAAATAGTTATGAGCTTATTATCGTAGATAATGCCTCATCAGACAGATCAATAGAAAACCTGCAGTCGGATTTTGAGCAGGCAACCTTTATATTTAATGAGCGGAATGAGGGCTTTGGTCGCGCTAATAATAAAGGCATCAACATTGCAAAGGGCAAATACGTTTTTCTCTTAAACTCTGATACCTGGCTGTTAAATGATGCCGTATCTATTTTCTGGGAATTTATGGAAGGTCCAATGGGGCAAAATGCAGGTTGCTGTGGTGGAGATTTGCTCAAACCCAATGGAGAAAAGCAGGTTTCTTACGGGAATTTCCCTTCATTGGCAGAGGCCTTTTCTGTTTTGGGTTTTTACCATCTTTATAAATCTTATTTCAGGCAACATATTAGTAGTGGTGTTGTAAATACGGATGATCAGGTCAAAGCGGTTGATTATATTTGCGGAGCGGATATGTTCATTAGAAAATTAGTTCTTGACAGAACTGGTGCATTTGACCCCGATTTTTTTCTTTATTTTGAAGAAACTGAACTTTCTTACCGCATAAAAAAGGCTGGATTTAAGTCTTTCCTGCTTCCTTTGGCAAGAATTGTGCATCTAGAAGGTGCATCACAAACAAATCAGCTTAATTTTGATAAAATTAAAATTTATACAAGAAGCCGCAGTTTGTATTTTAGAAAATGCTATGGCAGATTTCATGAATTTTCAATGAATGTAATCTACTATCTAAAAGCAATGGCGCAATACCTTGTAAGTTTTGGCAAAACGGAATATTTAAAAACAGCCAGAATTGTCAGAACGCAGGATAAATTATGAAGAGAATATTAATTGTATTTGGCACACGCCCCGAGGCTATTAAAATGGCACCCCTAATTCAGGAATTTCTAAAATATCCTGAATTATATGATACTAAGGTTTGTGTTACTGCTCAACATAGAGAAATGCTTGATCAGGTACTTTCGTTTTTTGAAATCGTACCCGATTACGATCTTGATCTGATGAAACCGGGGCAGAGCCTTTCTCAGCTTACAGCAGATGTGCTGCTCGGATTAAAACCCATTCTTGAAACTTATCGGCCGGATTATGTTTTTGTTCATGGCGATACCACAACTTCAATGGCAGCAGCCATGGCTGCTTTTTATGCGGGTACTAAGGTTTGCCATGTAGAGGCCGGGTTGCGAACTTTTAATAAGCATTCTCCTTTTCCCGAAGAAATGAACAGGCAAATTACCGGGCGGATCACTGATCTTCATTTTGCACCAACCTCAAAAGCCAGAGAGAACCTTTTAAAAGAAGGGGTTAAAGATGATCAGATTTTTGTAACCGGAAATACCGTAATAGATGCCTTACTTTTTGCTAAAGAACGGGTAGATCAAATAAAGGACAAAGAAATAGAGGCACTAAAAGGTATTTTAGATGGCAACAGGGAACTGATTCTGGTTACGGGGCACAGAAGAGAGAATTTTGGAGATGGCTTTGTTCAAATCTGTACTGCACTTAAGGCAATTGCTTTAAAACACAATGTTCAGATTATCTATCCGGTACACTTAAATCCTAATGTCCGGGATACCGTTTATAAAATTTTAGGTGATGTAGAAAACATTAAACTCATTAATCCTTTGGCATATCCCGCATTTGTATGGCTAATGAAACAGTCTAAACTGATCATTACCGATAGTGGAGGCGTACAGGAAGAGGCTCCCTCATTAGGGAAACCGGTATTGGTAATGAGAAATACTACGGAGCGGCCAGAGGCTGTTGAAGCAGGCACAGTTATTTTAGTAGGTACCGATGAACAACGTATTGTAAATCAAACTACGGCATTGCTTACCAACCAAATGAAATATGACGAGATGACCAGGGCGCATAATCCTTATGGAGACGGCCTTACCTCAAAACTGATACTGAAAATTATAGGAGCTCATGAAGTTTAAGTTTTTTCTTACAGAAAGATCTGTTAACGAGGCTACCGATTTCTATATCGGTTTAATAGAAAGGGCAATTCACGCAGCTGGATACGAGAGTGAGCGAATCTTTAATGTAAAGCAGATCCTGGGCAATGATGTTGTGGTTACTATAGAAGCCAAGGATTTTCTGAAGGTAAAGCTGTTAAAACCCGGGCATAAACAAATTAACTGGTTTCAGGGGATTGTTCCCGAAGAAGCAATGATGATGTTTAACTCCAGCTGGAGAAAAGTGCTTTGGGAGTTTCTTGAACGGCATACACTTTCAAAAGCTAATCTAAACCTCTTTGTTTCTGAAGCAATGAGGCAACATTATATCAGTAAGTATGGATATAGCGGGAGGCACGACCTTATAATTCCATGCTACAATAAGCAGTTTAATAAAGAAGCTTTTTTTATCCATAAAAAATACAGCAGCCCATCTTTTGTATACGCCGGGAGCCTTGCTGCCTGGCAATGTATAGATGAAACATTGCAGATTTATAAAGGTGTTGAAGCCGAGATTCCGGAGGCCAGCCTTACACTGCTTACCGCAGATCAGGAAAAGGCAATAAAGCTGGTAAAGAAATATGAGATCAGAAATTGCGAAGTACGTTTTTGTCCATTGGCCAGGCTTGATGCGGAACTCAGTAAATATAAATATGGGTTCCTGATCCGTGAACCACATATCGTAAACAAGGTTGCTACGCCAACAAAGATGAATTCTTATCTTGCAGTTGGTGTAATTCCGGTTTTTTCAAATGTAATTGAAGCCTTTAAGGCACATCTTCCCTTTAAAGACAATGGAGCGATTAAGATTAATCCAGAGCTTTCATTGGAAGAAAAAGTGCAGCAGATCATTAACTTTGAGAGCGGTATTCAGGTATTACCGCAATCGCTTTATGAAGAATATGCGAAGCTATCCGACAACTATTATAACGACCAGATTTATATCACTTCACTAAGCAAAAAGCTAAAAGAGTTAATTGTATGCTAATCCTGTCCATTGTTTTTGTTTTTTTAATAGCCGTTTCCTTTTTGGATCTGGTTAAAAATACATTAACAATAAGGATTATTATCCTCCTGTTTATTGGGGTTTTGCTGGCAACCATTGCGGGGTTAAGGTATGGCGACAGGGATTATTACAATTATGTAGACATTTACGAATCATCAAGTAAGCTATTTGCCGAATTTGATACTACTGATATTCATGGAGAGCCGGGTTACCTGTTCGTTAATAGGATCTGCAAAACAGTTGGGATAGGAACGGTAGGCCTGTTTATGATCATGTCTTTTTCAAGCGTCTTTCTGAGTCTCAATTTTTTCAGAAAATACTCGCCATATTTTCTGGTGGCCGTTTTAATTTACTTCTCTCATGTCTTTTTGTTAAGAGACATGATGCAGATCAGGGCAGGGTTGGCAGCTTCTATTTCACTTTATGCGCTTCCTTATATTGAAAGACGACGGTTTTTGCCGTTTTTATTGCTCCTGGTTTCTGCTGCTTTGATCCACGCCGGGGTATTAATCCTTATTCCACTATACATCGCTTATCCTTACTATCTAAAGCATAAGTCGTCCGTTAAATATCTCGTGGCCTTTGGGTTTGTTCTGGGGTTAATACTCAATGCAGGCGTAATACAATATCTGATCACAAGATTTCTCAATATTCCTGCGGTAACGATCTATCTGGAGGATCCTGAATATTTTGCGTCTCTGGGATTATTGAATATCGTTTTAGTCAAGAACCTGATTTTATTTTGTTTTTTGATTTACTATAGAAAAGAAATTGAAGAAAAAGTAGTTCATTTTGATGTTTTTCTGCTTTGTTTTGCTGTAGGTGTTTTCTGGCTAAGTGCTTTTAACCACTTTGCAATCGTTGCAGCAAGATTGGCAACTTACTTCTCTAATACGGAACACATACTTTTACCCGCACTTTTTTTTACGCGGATTAATAGGTTTGTGCTTTGGGTTGTAATTGTAGTCTATTGCATTGTGATGTTTGCAAGTAAGTTTGAGATTTTTAAAGAAATGACCTATATATTTTTAAGATAGAGATGAAAATTGCTTTTATACTACCTTCTCTTGCAAACAAAGGCCCTATTCTTGTCATTCAAGATCTGGTAAGGGAACTTGTTAAGCACGGGCATGAATGCCATGTCTATTACTTTGATGAGATTGTACAACTGGATATGCCCTGTGCTACCTATAAGATTTCATTCTTTAAGAAGATCAACTTCAATGCTTACGATATAGTACATACAAATATGTTCAGGCCCGATGTTTATTGCGCTTTAAACCGCTCCAGCATCGGAAAAAACACAAAACTTATTGTAACTGTGCATACTGATATCAATCGTGATCTTAAGGCAGGTTATGGATTGCTCAAGAGTATGATCGGGCCACCTATCTGGCGCTGGGCATGGCGTAAGATGGATAAGATAGTCGTGCTAAGTCAATTTGCAAAAAGTATGCTTGCTACCGATGGTTTAGTCAACAAAACTGTGGTAATTAATAACGGCCGAGATATTATACCGGGTTTTCCTGAGATTCCGGCATCCGACCGCAAAATTATTGACGATTTAAAATCCAAATATACCCTATTAGGTACTGTGGCAGGTTTCGACAAGCGAAAGGGACTTGAGCAGGTTGTCGAATTACTCAAATTAAAACCCGATTATGCGTTTATAATTGTTGGAGATGGAATTGAACGCGAAAATTTAGAAAGAATGGCTGTTCAGAACAAGCTAACAGACAGATTTAAGGTCTTAGGAGCCAGACCCCAGGGCTTTCGTTACTCCGGTGAATTTGATCTTTATATGATGCCTTCCCGCTCCGAAGGCTTACCCCTTGCATTGCTCGAAGCCGTGGCACTAAAAACAGCCGTTGTGTGTTCGGCTATTCCGGTGTTCAGAGAATTTTTTTCGGATAATGAAGTTACTTTTTTTACGCTTGATGATATAGCGTCTTTAAAAACGGCTTCCGAAGCAGCGATGAAAAACAGAGATACGTTAAGGGAAAATGCCTACAAACGGTATGAGAGAGATTATACCGTGGAAGTAATGGCTAATAATTACATTAAAGAATATACGAACTAATTTATGGTAAAACAGCTAAGTGTATCGATAGTTCTCTATCAAAATTCAAGCGAAGTTGAGCTTGCAGTTGCTTCGGTATTAAATACATCTCTGGATATTATACTTTACCTGATTGATAATTCGCCAACAGGCCAACTTAAATACCTTGCGTCAAATGATCGGGTTATTTACCTGTTTAATAATGCCAATCTTGGTTATGGCGCAGCCCATAACATAGCAATGCAGAAGAGTATAGCACAAAATATAAAGTATCACTTGGTTATGAATCCCGATATAACCTTCCCGCAGGGTACTTTAGAGCGTATATACGACTTTATGAACCAGCATCAGGATGTTGGTAGTTTAATGCCTAAGGTTTTTGGTTTAGATGGGTCAGTACAAAAGCTCTGTAAATTACTCCCAACACCTTTAAACCTGCTCGGAAGAAGGTTTCTTGGCAAACTAGCATGGGCAGAGCGCATGAATGATAAATATGAACTCAGTGGATTTAACTACAACGATATTTTAAACGTTCCCTCATTGTCGGGTTGTTTTATGTTTATCCGTACCTCAATATTAGCTAAATCAGGCCTGTTCGATCCAAGATATTTTATGTACCTCGAAGACTATGACCTTGGCCGAAGAATTCATAGTGTTTCAAAAACCATTTTCTATCCAGAGGCATCGGTAATCCACACTCACGCTAAAGAATCCTATAAAAATAAAACCTTGTTAAAAATACATATGAGATCAGCCATTAGTTATTTTAATAAATGGGGCTGGGTTTTTGATAAAGAAAGGAGTCGCTTTAACAAAGCTGTTCTTTTAGAACTACAACATAAGAAGGAAAAGTAAAATTTTTATTAGCTTTGGCTCTATTTTTGTTTGCGTCAGAGAACAAGTCGAACCTATGATAAAATAATTACATGCTACTTACATTAATTTTTCTGACCAGTTTATTAATGGTCTGCTTTTCGATACCTGCAATTATAAATCTGGCATTTAGAAAGCGATTATTTGATAAACCAAGCGAGTTGCGTAAAGTGCATAAGAGAATCGTGCCGAATTTTGGCGGGATCGCTATTTTTACCGCATTTTTGTTCTCTTGTTCCCTTTTTATTAAATCAGAATTATTGCCCGAGGTTAACATACTGATGGCAGGGGGATTGATTCTTTTTATGATCGGACTTAACGATGATATTGTAGGTCTAGGCCCTTTAAAAAAGTTTGTGGTTCAGTTTGCCAGTGCTTTAATCATTGCTTTAGCGGCAGACATTAGGATAACCAGTCTTCATGGCTTATTAGGGTATGAGGAGCTTAACTATTATACCAGTGTATTCTTAACTGTTTTATTTATTGTAGGTATTGTTAATGCGTTTAATCTGATTGATGGTATTGATAGTCTGGCGGCTTCTCTTGGAACCCTTGTTAGTTTAATTTATGCATACCTGTTTTGGAATGCCGGATATCTGGGCTGGAGTTACCTTTCCATTGCACTTACCGGAGCCCTGGTAGGCTTCCTGTTTTTTAATGTTAGTCCTGCACGCATATTTATGGGCGATTCGGGCTCTTTATTGCTGGGTTTTGTTTGTGTGGTCTTAAGCGTTAAGTTTATAGATGTGGCCGCAAGTACGCCTGTTAAGTTTGGTACCACCAACATCGAAGCAGGCTTTGGATTGGTTTTATCAATTTTAATTATTCCAATATTTGATACACTGCGGGTATTTGCTTTAAGAGTGATTAGAAACAGGTCTCCCTTTAAAGCAGATAATAACCATTTACACCATCGTTTATTATTTTTAGGACTAAGTCATATGCAATCCACTCTTGTGTTGGTTGTAGTAAATATTTTATTTGTAATTATGGCGGTGTCTTTTCAGAATATTGGTAATACACAGTTAGTTAGTCTTATTGTTTTAACAGTCCTTGCAACTAACGGAATGTTGTCGCTTTACATCGAAAGATTCAAAAAAGGACTATTGAGCAGGGCCAAGTCGGAGCCTGTTGTTATTAAGAGTTTCGGGGAAGAGATTCTGGAAAAAATTACTGAAAATTAGGGAACTTAATGAAGCACATTTTTATCAGTTTAGTTGTTTGTCTGATATTTACTACAATTTTAGAAAATGCATACGGACAAGCAGAATTACTGCCTATAAGTCATGATCTGAACATTAAGGCAGGCAAAAAGATTTACTTCGGAGATTCTCTGAAGAACCATTCTGCCCTGCAATCCTATTTTGTAGACGATCTTTCGGGTACATCCGATCAGGACAGCTTATTTCTAAGCCTGTTTCCCGAAGCAAAAGAGTGGCAATCAAAAAACTGGCTGTATCGCAAATTGTTTACAGAGCATTTAATTGAGGTAAAGAATGATGAATACTCATTTTATGCTGATTTTTTACCGGACCTTCAAATTGGGAAACAAGGAGATAAGAACCTTTGGTTAAATACAAGAGGCGTGCAGCTTGGAGGAAAGATCGGTAAGAAGTTTGCTTTTTACAGTTATTTCTTTGAGAACCAGGGTAAGTTTGCTAAATATTATTCTGATTACGCTTTTAATAACAAGGTTGTACCCGGCCAGGGTTTCACCAGAACTTCCGGTAGTGGCGGGGTAAACGGAGCGCTTGATTATAATTATTCGGGCGGGAGCCTTTCTTATACGCCGGTAAAATATATAAACTTTCAGGTAGGATATGATAAGAATTTCATTGGAGATGGATATCGCTCATTACTATTATCAGATAACGCATTCAATTACCCATTTTTTAAGATCACTGCCACTTTGGGCCGTGTGCGTTATATGGCCATGTGGGCTCAGTTTATTGATTTTTCTGAACATGAATTTGGACCTGTTGATAAACCCTTCCCTAAAAAATATGGTGTATTCCATTATTTAAGCTGGAATGCAACAGACCGGTTAAGCCTGGGGTTATTTGAAAACATAATGTGGGCCAATAGAGGATTCGAGGCCGGATACCTGAATCCCATTATCTTTTTAAGACCAGTTGAGTTTGCCAATGGATCTCCCGATAAAGCCATACTTGGATTTAATGCCAGCTATAAAATAGCCGATCGGTATGTTGCTTACGGACAACTGATGATCAATGAATTCAGGGCTAAAGATGTTTTTTCAGGAAAAGGACACTGGGCGAATAAGCAGGGCGGACAATTGGGCATTAAGGGGTATGATATCTTCAAAGTAGATAACCTGTATGCTCAGGTAGAGATGAACAGGGTAAGGCCATATTCTTATTCCGCAAACGACCATTTTAAAAACTACGGACATTACAATCAGCCGCTTGCGCATCCATATGGCGCAAATTTTGCGGAGTGGTTAGGAATAGTAAATTACAGGTATAGAAGATTTGATGCACGCCTACAGGTTACAAGCGCTACTTATGGCCTTGACCCGGATGGAATGAATTACGGTAAAGATATTTACAAGAGTTACGATACCAGGCCTGCCGATGAGGGATTTTTCATTGGAAATGGAATTAAAACAAAATTGCTGTATACAAATGCAACGCTCGCTTATGTTCTTAATCCTAAAAATAACCTGCGTTTAGAAATTGGTTATAGCTATAGAAAAGAATCAAATAGCCAGATTAATGATAAACAGCAGATTTTTAATATAGGATTAAGATCTTCATTTAGAAATCTTTATAGCGATTTTTAAATTAACTTTTACTAGAACGTTAATGAGCGTATGAGATATATTTTATTATTTATTGGGATTTTTATATGCACTTTAAGCAATAGGGCAATTGCTCAAACCATTCCTGTTGGGATGCTCGAAAACCTTGAAGATGTTTATCGCAGAGATCAATTGCTGGGGAAAGACTCTCTCAACAGGTCTTTTATGATCCGTCCGCTCTTTATTAATTCTGAAAAAGAGCAACTATTTAGAAAATTAATATTTAGTTCTGATGAATTAAAGGCTAACATTTATGCTTTGCCCATTGTATTACAGCAACAGTATATACATAAACCATATGGAGGAAACGACGGTGCTATGATTCCTGCAAAAGGGTATCAGGGGCTTTTTAGCGCCGGTGTTTTTGCCTCAATCGGCCCTGTATCTATACAGCTGCGCCCGGAGATTTTGTACGCACAAAATTCTAAATTCAGAAGCATTTTAGTGACTTCAAATGCTGCAGATTTTGTCTCTTCTTATAAAGAATTGATGAAAAGTATTGATATGCCTGAGTTCTTTGGCGAAGGTCCGTATAAGAAAGTTTACTTGGGGCAAAGCAGTATCAGGGTAACAAAAGGGCCGGTTTCAGTAGGTGTTTCTAATGAAAACCTTTGGTGGGGACCCGGTATGCGAAATTCATTGTTGATGAGTAATAATGCTCCTGGATTTTTGCATTTTACGATTAATACTGTGGAGCCTGTTCAAACAGATGTGGGGAATTTTGAAGGTCAGTTTATTGCAGGAGGCTTAAAATCTTCAGGAATACCATTGCCAGAGCAATTAAACCTGCAAGGCAAACCGGATGTATCACGATCTATTGTAGGTATAGCCTTAACTTATCAGCCAAAATGGGCTCCGGGTTTATTTATAGGCTTTGATCATACTTCTATTAAGAACAGCGATACTATTGCAAGGGTTGATGTTCCGAGTGCAGAGTTTAACTCCAACCTTAATAAAGGTCAGAGTACAGATAATTACAGCTCTTTTTTTGCGAGATGGGTGATGCCAGAGGCTCATGCAGAGTTTTATATCCAATATGGAACTAAAAAATATACTTATGAAGTTGCCGGGGTTGAGACTAGTAAACCAGGCGTGCCAAACACTGATCACATCAGGGCTTATGTGGCTGGATTTTCCAAATTGATTGCCTTGAATCGGGCTTCAGATGAGTTTATTAAAGTTGGTTTGGAGCTTACTGAAATGGGAAATAAAAATCCCAGAAAGCTATATCCCTGGCCAAGCTGGTACAATAGCTATGCTGTACCAGGAGGTTATACCAATAGAGGTCAATTGATTGGGGCTGCGGTTGGTCCCGGTGGAAATATGCAAAGTCTGGATGTTGCCTGGGTTAAAGGATTTAAGCGGATCGGTTTCCAGGTTGAAAGAATGGCACATAACAATGATATGTTCTATTCTATGAATCCTTATACTGCGGATATGAGAAGGCATTGGGTAGATCTTGTTCTTGGAGGCAAGATTGATTGGGATTTTGGGCATTTCATTTTAAATAGCCAATTAACATACATCCGGTCTCTAAATTATCAATGGACTTTCTTGCGGCCAGGTAATGTTTATGCGAATAAGGATTATTGGGATTGGGATAAGCAAGATGTAAACAATATACAGGCTAAATTGGGGATTATGTACCGATTTTAAGATTAGTTGATTATGAAATTTAGAATATTAGTTTTAGTTCTTGGTCTTGTTCTTTATACAACAACGATTATTGCCCAGACTTTGCCTGTCGGCTTATTAGATAATACAGATGATTACTTAAGAAGAGAGCAACTTCTTGGTAAAGATTCATCTAATTCATCGTTCATGATCAGGCCAATACACAGACCATCAGGATTGGATTTAAATAAGACCTTATGGAATAATCCGAACGAAAAAATTACCTTGTATGCACTTCCGGTGGTTTGGCAGCAGCAGTATAACACTAGTCATCCGTACGGGATGAATGATGGTGCAATGATTCCTTCAAAAGGTTATCAGACATTGTTTTCAGCAGGTGTTGCAGCCAAAATTGGACCATTGACCATACAATTGAGACCAGAATTTGTATTTGCGGAAAATGCATCGTTTAAAGGCGTACTAGATGCTGATAATACGGGAACGCTGAGAGGTCATTATATACTTCTTAACAATAGAATTGACCTTCCGGAACGTTTTGGGACAGGAGGATATTCTAAATTGAATTGGGGTCAAAGCAGCATCAGATTAAATGCAGGGCCGGTATCATTAGGTTTGTCGAACGAAAACCTTTGGTGGGCCCCAGGTACCAGAAGTTCCTTGTTAATGACTAATAATGCAGCAGGATTTAAACATTTGACATTAAATACCTTAAAACCTGTAAAAACGCCTATTGGATCCTTTGAGGCTCAGGTTATTAGTGGGAAATTAGAAGCGTCTGGTATAGCTCAGAATTATGTTGGCAGTATACCAAAGCCTGACGACTGGCGCTATTTGTCTGGGATTGCATTTACCTATCAGCCAAAATGGGTACCAGGTCTTCACTTAGGTTTTGATCGTAGTTTTATACTTTATAGAAAACAGATGGGCAGTGGGTTTAGTGATTATTTTCCAATTTTTTCCGGGGTAACCAAAAGTAATTTTGCTGATGATAGTGGTGGGCCAGATTTAGAAGATCGAAAAGTGAGGGATCAACGAATTTCATTTTTTGCAAGGTGGGTAATGCCTGAAGATAAAGCTGAAATTTACTTTCAATATGGGAGAGAAGATCACTCAAAAGATTTAAGAGATGTAGTAGTTGAACCTGAACATTCAAGAGCGTACGTCGTTGGATTTAGAAAATTGATAACTTTGCCGAGGCCAGATGAATTTATCCAGATAGGTCTTGAATTTTTAAAAGAAAGTACTCCAACGGAGGTTGCGGTTAGAGCAGAGGGGGGATGGTATACGCACACACAAGTCACTGCTGGATATACTCAACAGGGACAAATAATAGGTGCAGGTGTTGACCCTGGAAGTAATTTACAAACACTAAATGTTAGTTGGGTAAAAGGATGGAATAGAATTGGGCTACAGATCGAAAGGTATGTTCATAATGCTGTGTTATATGAACAAGTTCTGACGGTTTATAAAGGAGAGAAAAATCCTTGGGTTGACTTGGGAATTACTGCCAAATACGATAAAGAGTACAAGCATTTTATTTTAAATTCCCAATTGAGCTACATCAATTCACGTAATTATCAATGGGCTATTGATAAAACCTCAGGAAATCTTCAACTTAGAATAGGCTTAATGTATCGTTGGTAGCTATATCAATTCTTGATTTTTAAGTAATCCACTTTTTACAAGTCGTTCGAAATGTTTTGTGGTTGGGACCTTTTTTAAAATTTCTAAATGTTTCACATGATGTATATCCGTCCCTATGAAATCTATAAATTCTTTGTCAATTAATTTTTGTGCAATTAGATTAATCCTTTCACCATAATGGCTGGTTAGTGACAAAGCATTAACTTGGAACTCTACACCCATCTCCTTTAAGCGGTTAAAATAATCGAATTGTTTATGAAAGAATAGGTATCTTTCAGGATGGGCTAATACTATTTGATAACCTTTGATGCCAAGGTCAAAAAATACTTCTTCCAGATCATGTGGTCTTGAAATTTGGCTAAATTCTACCAGCAGTCTATTCCCTTTTAATGGCATTAGACTGCCTTCTCCAAGCTGATTCTGGAACTGTTCGTCAAGGTAATATTCAGATGAAAGATTTAAAGTGATGCCTTCCGGTAATTTGCCATCAAGTAATGAATGCCCTTTTTTTAAAGTCTCTATAGTATTAGGGTGGATGTCCTGTAAAGTATGCGGTGTAGTAATAAGGTGGTGAAATCCTAAATCTCTAAGCCCTGTAATTAATTGAAGACTATCGGCAACATCTTTCGCGCCGTCATCTACTCCTGGTATTAGATGCGAATGCATGTCTAAGCCAATGATACTGAAATCATTATATGCAGATTTTGATCTGTTAAAAAAAAGCATTTCTAAAAATTAAGTTTAAACCAATGCGAAGCTAATAAATAAAAATGAATACTTTATGGTATGGAATTTGTGAAGGGGCAATGAATTATAAGGACCAATAATCTGCTTTTTATTAAAACTGTGAATTAATGATGTTTTATCATTCAGGAGTAAATCTTTAATATTATCTTTGGGAAATTTAATAAATGCGTTAGCGAGCCTATGAGAAAATTCTTTTATTTAATTGTCACTACACTCTTTTTGAGTTCTTGTGGTGTTAAATATAAATCTGTGCCTTATTTCACGGATTTACCAGCTGATAGTTTAATTCAGGAACAGATAAAAAATCAATCTGTTTTAAAAATTCAGAAAGACGATATTTTGGCGATTACGGTATCAAGTTTGAATCCGGAAGCTTCAGCAATTTTTAATTTGGGGAATACGAGTTCGGTTCAGGGCGGTGGCTCCACCGCAGTAGATCCAAGACTTACTTCAAATGGATTTATGGTTGATCAAAATGGGGCTATTCAATTACCTTTAGTAGGTAATGTTAAAATTGAAGGGTTAACAACAACTGAGGCTAGAGAGTTGATTCAATCTAAACTGATTTCTTATTTGAAAGAACCTGTAGTAAGCTTGCGTTTGATTAATTTTAAAGTTTCTGTGTTGGGTGATGTTGTTAAGCCTGGCGTTTATCCGATACAAAATGAACGGGTTTCAGTTAATGAAGCTTTAAGTATGGCTGGCGATCTAACCATTACTGCAGTAAGAAATAATGTGTTATTAGTTAGAGAAAACCAAGGAAAAAGAGAATATGTTCGCCTGAATATGCAACGTAAGGATTTATTTAACTCACCTTATTATTACCTGCAAAATAATGATGTAATATATGTCCAACCCGGAAATGCAAAATATTCAAGTGTAGATACTAGTTATAGGAATGTGAGTATTGTTCTTTCTGCCCTTTCTGTAATCGCTTTATTGATTGCTCGTTTTTAATGTATGAATATGAATAGTACCGATAATTCTAGTTTGATGCCCGACGAAGATGAAAATTATATTAATTTTAGAGAAATTATAGCAAAATATAGCTTTCACTGGCCTGTTTTTGTTTTAGGAATATTAATTTGCTTAGTTGGGGCTTTTTTTTATTTACGTTATAAAGAACCTGTTTATACTGTTACCAGTACTTTGCTCATTAAAGATGATAAAAAGCCTGGGATGCCTCAGACAGGAGATATATTAAACGAATTGGATCTTTTTGGAAGCTCTAAAGTAGTTGATAATGAAATTGAGATCTTGAAGTCTAAGACCTTAATGAGTAAAGTAGTTGATCGCTTAAATCTGAGCATTGGGTATAAAGTTGAGGGTCGTGTTGTCAATTCTGATATCTATTTTAAAAAACCTATTGATATAGCAGTTGTTCAATTAGATAGTCTATGGTATGATAAAACTTTTGTTTTAACATTTCCAAGGGATGGCTTTTATCTCTTAAAGGAAAAAGAAAGTGGAAAGGAAATAAAAGGCCCGCTCAACCAATTACAAAGAAATGTACTTGGGGTTTATAAAATAACGTCAAATGCCAACTTTTCAAAATGGAAGAATGAGGAAATTAATTGGGCGAATGAAGATATTAATATTACAATACACGACCCCAAAGATATAGTAGATCAATGTTTGGATCGATTAAGTATTGAGTTGGCTAGTAAACAATCTACTGTATTAAAATTAGGATTCGAAAGTGTTGTTCCTCAAAGAGGTAAGGATGTTTTAAATACCCTTATTCAAGTTTATAATGAAGCAGCTTTAACCGATAAAAGTAAAACTACCCAGAGCACAATTCAGTTTATTGATGAACGACTAAAGTTAATTAGTGGTGAGTTAACTGAAGTTGAAAAAAATATAGAGGGTTTTAAAAGTAGTCGGGGATTAACCGATATAACGAGTGATGCACAATTATATTTAGAAAATGTCAAGGTTAATGATGCAAAGCTTAATGAGGTAGAGTTACAAATTAGTGTAATTAAAGATATTCAGCGATATGTGAACTCCAATTCACCCCAAGAAAAATTACCTAGTACTTTAGGGATGAATGACCCAGTTCTATTAGGGCAGATAACACAATTGGGTGAATTACAGCTAAAAAGAGATCAACTTTTAGCTACTACTCAACCTGGAAATCCTTTGTTGGTGCCAATTGTAAAGCAAATTGAAACAACAAGAGCAGGTATTTTAGCAAATGTTCAAAATATTGCTAAATCTTTAGAGAATACAAGAACGGAACTCAAAGGCTATAATAATCAATATGTGGGTTCTATTAAACAGCTACCTGGACAAGAGCGTCAATTTATTAGTATAAAGCGACAGCAAACTATTAAGGAAAGTCTTTATCTGTATTTGTTACAGAAGAAAGAAGAAGCGGCTCTTTCTTATGCTTCCGCAGTCGCTGATACGAGGATTGTAGACCCCGCATTTTCTTCAAAAAGTCCTATTAAACCAAAACCTAAGATGATCTACTTAGCATCATTATTTTTAGGAATAATTTTGCCGTTAGGTTATGTTTACACGAAAGAATTACTGAATAACAAAATTGAAAGTGCTAAAGATATCTCTAAATTAACGAATGCACCTATTTTAGGTAACATTATGTACAATGAAGGTTCCGAGGCTATTGTTGTAAATGCAACTAGCCGTACAGCTATTGCTGAGCAATTTCGAGTTATACGTACCAATATGCAATTTTTACATGGCAAGCATGAAGTCGGGAGGGGTAAGGTTACACTTCTGACCTCAAGTATGTCAGGCGAAGGCAAAAGCTTTGTAACCAGTAATATTGGTGTTGCATTGGCAATAAGTGGCAAAAAAACTGTTCTTTTAGAATTAGATTTACGTAAGCCTAAAGTAAGTCAATATTTAGAGTTAGTAAATAAAACTGGTCTAAGTAATTATCTAATTGGAAAGGCGGAGATAAAAGACATAATTCAACTTAGCGGATTACATTCCAACTTCTTTGTCGTTGGTTCGGGACCTATCCCACCAAATCCATCTGAACTGCTAATTCATGATGAGATTGAGACATTGATAGAATATTTAAGAGCTAATTTTGATGAAATCCTTATTGACACACCTCCCGTAGGTTTGGTTACTGATGCGCAGATTTTGGCAAGATTGGCTGATGCCACAACTTACGTAGTGCGTCAGGATGTAACCTTTAAGCATCAGATCAAAAATTTGAATGATCTTTATGTTAATCAGAAATTTCCTAAACTTAATGTAATCCTTAATGGAATTAAGCTGGGGACTAGTTATGGTTATGGCTATGGTTATGGCTATTATTCCGATGATCATAAAAATGACAAAACCACTTTTAAAACCATTTTAAAAAATATTTCTAAGCGTTTTTAATTATATAATAATAATATGCAATTGAATCTTTCAGGGAGCAAAATAGCCGTCATTGGCTTAGGATATGTAGGTCTCCCTTTAGCCCTAGAATTCGCGAAAAAATATGATGTTTTGGGATTTGATATTAATTTATCTCGAGTAGAAGAGTTAAGTAAAGGAGAAGATAGGACACAAGAAGCAGACCTAGAGAGTTTGAAGTCCTTAATTTTCGCTAAAAAAGAAAATGCAAGTGCTAATGGACTGCATTTTTCATCAGATAAGGAATCGTTAAGAGATTATAATGTATTCATTGTAACTGTACCCACTCCTATCAATCAGTTTAAATCTCCAGATTTAACACCTCTTTTGAAAGCTTCCGAAATGATCGGAAATGTTCTTAAAAAAGGGGATGTTGTAATTTACGAATCTACAGTTTATCCAGGATGTACAGAAGAGGATTGTGTTCCGGTTCTGGAAAAGTATAGCAAGTTGAAGTTCAACGAAGATTTTTATTGTGGATATTCTCCTGAACGAATTAACCCCGGAGATAAAGTAAATACATTGACCAAGATAAAGAAGGTAACTTCAGGTTCTACGCCAGAGGTGGCAGAATTTGTTGATCAACTTTACTCTAGCATTATTACTGCAGGTACACACAAGGCGCCGAGTCTAAAAGTAGCTGAGGCTTCTAAGGCAATTGAGAATGCCCAAAGAGATGTTAATATCTCTTTTGTAAATGAACTTGCATTAATTTTTGACCGAATTGGTATTGATACAACTGACGTAATTGAAGCAGCAGGAACAAAATGGAATTTTCTAAAATATAAACCTGGATTAGTAGGAGGACATTGCATAGGAGTAGACCCTTATTATTTAGCTCATAAAGCAGAATCGTTAGGCTATCATCCTCAAGTAATTTTGTCGGGAAGAAGAGTGAACGATAATATGGGCATGTTTGTTGCTAATAAAGTGATTAAACTAATGATCCAGAAAGGGCATAAAATTCAAGGAGCAAAGGCTTTAATACTAGGAGTTACATTTAAAGAAGACTGTCCGGATATACGAAATTCAAGAGTCATTGATATTTATACTGAATTAAAGCAATTTGGTTTAAATGTTGATGTTTATGATCCGCATGCAAATGATCACGAAGTAGCTGAAGAATATGGTATTCAATTGGTAGGTAATATGGACCAACAGTATGATTCAATTATTTTAGCCGTAAGTCATAAAGAGTTTTTAGAGCTTGACTTTAAAAAACTTAAAAATGGCAATAATACAGTAATCTTTGATACCAAATCATGTCTGGATCGGAGTTTAATTGATGCCAGGCTGTAATTTATATAAAGATGGCCGTTAAATATGATGTTGTTGTAATTGGTGCTGGACTTGTTGGGTTATCTACTGCTTATCATTTAAAGCTCAACAAGCCTAGTCTTAAGGTTCTAATTTTAGATAAGGAAAATGAGGTAGCCAAACATCAGTCTGGAAACAACAGTGGTGTAATACATAGTGGTATATATTATAAGCCAGGAAGTTTAAAGGCACAAAACTGTATCGCTGGATATTCATCAATAATTGAGTTTGCAGATAGAAATAATATTCCCTATGATATTTGTGGAAAAATTATTGTAGCGGTTTCTCCTAAAGAGCTACCAGGCCTGAATAACATATACGAAAGGGGGCTCCAAAATGGACTTCAGGGAATTAAAAAGCTGAATGCAGAAGAAAGTAAAGAAATAGAACCCCATTGTGCCGCTTTTTCTGCAATTTATGTTCCTCAAACAGGGATTATTGATTACCCTCAAATGGCAAAAAAATTACTTGATTTTTTTGTAAATGAGTTGCAGGGTATAGCTGTATTTAATCAAAAGGTTACTGGTATAGTTGAAAATGGAAATGATTTGATCGTTGAAACTGCTGAGGCAACATATTTAACTAGTAAAGTAATAAGTTGTGCTGGACTATTTTCGGATCGGGTTGCCGACTTCACTGAAAAGAAGAATGATCTGCGTATAATTCCTTTCAGAGGAGAATACTTTAAATTAAAATCTGAAAAGCAATATCTGGTAAAGAACCTGATTTATCCTGTACCTAATCCAGAATTTCCATTTTTAGGAGTGCATTTCACAAGGATGATCCATGGGGGAATAGAAGCAGGTCCGAACGCAGTTCTGGCATTTAAGCGGGAAGGATATAAGTTTAGAGATTTTGATTTTGGTGACGTAATGCAGAGCTTGTCTTGGCCTGGGTTTTGGAAAATAGTAGCAAAATATGGGCAAACCGGGATGGGCGAAGTTTATAGATCTTTATCGAAAGCAGCATTCACTAGGGCACTTCAGAAATTGATTCCTGAAATACAGGAAAATGATTTAATTGATGGAGGAGCAGGAGTAAGGGCCCAAGCCTGTGATAAAAAAGGTAATCTGATAGATGATTTTAATATATTGGAAAATAGAAATGTGATTCATGTAAGGAATGCCCCGTCCCCAGCAGCAACATCTTGTTTGTCAATTGGGAAATTAATAAGCGAAAAAATATCAAACTAGAACCGTATGAAAGAAACCATTCAAATGGTGGACTTAAAAAGTCAATATTTAAAAATCAAACCTGAGATAGATAGGGCTTTGCTGGAAGCAGTAGAAGGAGTTGCTTATATTAACGGTCCTCAGGTAAAGAGCTTTACCAACAGTCTAAAAGAATTTAATAAAGTTAATTCTGCTGTCACTTGTGCAAATGGCACAGACGCATTGCAAATTGCAATGATGGGCCTGGGTTTTAAGCCAGGAGATGAAGTGATTGTTCCTGCGTTTACCTATATAGCGACAGTTGAGGTAATAGCATTATTAGGTTTAATACCCAAATTTATTGATGTAAAGGAAGATACATTTGAACTAGATCATACGAAGTTGGAAGATGTCATATCTGATAAAACAGTTGGAATCATTCCGGTACATTTATTTGGACAATGTTCTAATATGGAGGCTATTATTGCAATAGCAAAGAAACATAATATTGCGATAATTGAGGATACAGCGCAAGCAATGGGTGCTGAATATATTTATAATAATGGTTCTACTGCTTTTGCAGGAACTATAGGAGATATAGGCACCACATCATTTTTCCCCTCTAAGAATCTGGGATGTTTTGGTGATGGCGGAGCGTTATTGACCCAAAATGTTGAACTGGGTGAAAGAGTTCATATCATAGCCAATCATGGGCAGAGAAAAAAATATTATCACGAGACTATAGGTGTTAATTCGAGGCTTGATACAGTCCAGGCTGCTATACTAGAGGTGAAATTAAGGTATCTTAATGATTATAGTATAGCTAGACAAAAAGTAGCCCAAAAATATGATGAATCTCTTGGTGGATTAATCGGACTTGTTATTCCAGCCAGAGCTGCTTACTCTACACATGTTTTCAATCAATATACCTGCAGAATAGAAGGTGGGAAAAGAGATGAATTGAAAGCTTATCTTCAGGACAAAGGCATTCCAACGATGATTTATTATCCAGTGCCGGTGCATTTACAAGAGGCCTATCAGGTATACGGCTACAAAAATGGAGACTTTCCCATTGCGGAACGTTTGTGTCAGGAAGTAATCTCTTTCCCAATTCATACAGAGATGAAGGAAGAGGTTCAAGATTACATTATAGAAAGTATTATTAGTTTTTTTAATAAAGATGGAAAATAATTATTTCGTTCATGAAACGGCCATTGTAGATGAAGGAGCTTCAATAGGTGAGGGAGTTAAAATCTGGCATTTTTCTCATATTATGACCAAATGTAAGATTGGTGATCGATGTAATATAGGTCAAAATGTAGTTATCTCTCCTGGTGTTGAATTGGGGAAAAATGTGAAAATCCAGAATAATGTTTCCATATATGAGGGGGTAACTTGTGACGACGATGTATTTCTTGGCCCTTCAATGGTTTTTACCAATGTGACGAATCCTAGAAGTGCTATAAATAGAAGAGGCCAGTATTCTAAAACACATGTAGGTAAAGGTGCATCTATTGGGGCGAATGCAACAATAGTATGTGGGCATGATATTGGTAATTATGGATTTATCGGAGCAGGTGCTGTTGTTACTAAAACGGTTCCAGCATACGCCTTAGTAGTGGGCAACCCTGCAAAACAATTGGGTTGGGTGAGTGAATATGGGCATCGATTAAATTTCAATGCAGATGGCATTGCTATTTGCGAAGAAAGTAAACAAGAGTATAAATTGGATAATAACGCTGTAAGTAGGATAAAATAAGATGGCAACGAAAGAAAAAATTAAATTTGCTGTAGTCGGGTGTGGTCACATTGGTAAAAGGCATGCCAGCATGATACAAGGCAATTCGAATTGTGAATTAGTAGCATTATGTGATACTAAACCAAAGACGGAATTAGGTGTTGAAGCCTACGCTGAGGCTGAATTTTTCTCGTCTTTTGATGATTTAATTAAATCAGGTTTAGCAATAGACGTTATATCTATTGCTAGTCCAAATGGCTATCATGAAGAACACGCAATCAAGGCATTGGATCTGAATTGCCATATTGTCGTTGAAAAGCCAATGGCATTAACAAAGGCAGGTTGTGAAAAGGTCATATTTAAAGCTTTACATAAACATAAACAAGTTTTTTGTGTAATGCAAAATCGTTACTCTCCACCATCTGAATGGCTAAAGGACATCCTGGATCAAGGGATCTTAGGTAAAATTTATATGGTACAGACAAACTGTTATTGGAACCGTGATGATCGTTATTATAAACCTGATCCTAAAACCGGAAAACCTAGTACCTGGCATGGAACAAAAGCTTTGGATGGTGGAACCTTGTTTACCCAATTCTCTCATTTTATCGATTTAATGTATTGGTATTTTGGCGACATTACCAATATTAATGCGCGTTTAAATGATTTTAGCCATAAGAATACAACTGAGTTTGAAGATTCAGGTTTTGTGAACTTTGATTTTGTAGATGGTGGAATGGGTAGTTTAAATTATTCAACAGCTATTTGGGATAAAAATTTAGAAAGTTCAATCACTATTATTGCAGAGAATGGATCAGTAAAGGTGGGTGGACAATATATGAATGAGGTTGAGTATTGCCATATTAAAAATTATGAAATGCCGGTTTTAAAAGCAAGTAACCCACCAAATGATTACGGGCCTTACAAAGGTTCCGCGGCAAACCATCATTATATTTATGAAAATATTGTGAATGTAATTAATGGAAACGAAAGTATTACCACAAATGCTCTAGAGGGATTAAAGGTGGTAGATATTATTGAAAGAATTTATGAATCAAAATAAATGAGTATTCTAACATTAATAGGAAGAGGTCAGGAACTGTTTACAAACGATATATCTAAGCATGAGCATAAGCTGGCTGATATTGTAAGTAGCTCAAGTTTTTTAGTTATTGGAGGTGCCGGATCAATAGGTCAGGCAGTTACTAAAGAGATCTTTAAGCGTAATCCTACAAAGCTGCACGTTGTTGACATTAGTGAGAACAATATGGTAGAGCTGGTTCGTGACATTCGTAGTTCTTTTGGATATATTAATGGAGACTTTCAGACATTTGCACTGGATATTGGTTCTATTGAATATGACGCTTTTATTGAAGCTGATGGTAATTATGATTATGTCCTTAATCTTTCGGCTCTAAAACATGTACGAAGTGAGAAAGATCCTTTTACATTAATGCGGATGATTGATGTAAATATCTTTAATACAGAAAAAACAATTAATCAATCTATTGCAAAGGGAACAAAAAAGTATTTTTGTGTTTCTACTGATAAAGCGGCTAATCCTGTAAATATGATGGGCGCTTCTAAACGTATTATGGAGATGTTCCTTATGCGTAAAAGCCAGGAGATTAACATCTCTACTGCAAGATTTGCGAATGTTGCTTTTTCTGATGGGTCATTATTACACGGATTTAATCAACGTATTCAAAAGCTACAACCTATCGTTGCCCCAAATGACATTAAAAGATATTTTGTAATTCCCAAAGAGTCCGGAGAGCTATGTCTGATGTCCTGCATTTTTGGTGAAAACAGAGATATCTTTTTCCCTAAACTTAGTGAAGATTTGGATCTGATTACCTTTGCAGATATCGCAGTTAAGTATTTGAAAGAATTAGGGTATGATCCTTATATGTGTAAAAATGAAGATGAAGCACGTGAGTTAATGAAAACGCTTCCCCAAGAGAAAAAATGGCCTTGCCTGTTTACAGTTAGTGATACTACTGGTGAGAAAGATTATGAAGAGTTCTTTACGGATGCAGAAACTTTAGATATGGATCGTTTTGAGAATTTAGGTGTTATTAAAAACGAACTTAATTTTCAAAATGACAAGCTGGAATTATTTAGTAATGTGATTTCGGAATTAAAGAAAAATAAGAAATGGAATAAGGAAAATATTGTAGAGTTATTTCATAGCATGATCCCTGATTTCGGACATAAGGAAACTGGTAAATACTTAGATTCAAAAATGTAAAAATATGAAAATTGCAATTAGTGGTTTTAATGGGTTTATTGGTAAACATTTGTGTACTTCACTGGAAGAAGAAAATCATGATCTTATTAAAATAAGCAGAACTCAAGGACTTGACCTATCTGATAGTACGATCTTGTCTAAGATTCCTAAGTTTGACTTATTCATCCACTTAGCTGCAAATTCATTCGTGCCTGATTCTTTTAATAAGCCACACGAATTTTATAGAAACAATATTCTTTCGACTTTAAACGCATTGGAGTTGTGTAAAAAATACAATGCAAAATTCTATTTTTTTAGCTCGTATGTGTATGGTAGACCTAGTTACTTACCTATTGATGAAAATCATCCGATTTCGTCTATAAATCCCTATGCTGAATCTAAAATTATATGTGAGCGTTTATGTATGGCGTATTCACGTGATTTTGGGGTTCCTGTTACGATTTTTCGACCTTTTAATATATATGGTAAGGGCCAGAATGAATCTTTTATTATTCCAACAATTATAGAAAAATCAAAGACCGGGATAGTTGAACTAAAAGATAGTCGCCCAAAAAGAGATTTTATCCATGTAAAAGATATTGTTGTAGCTATTTTAAATGCGATTAAGTTAAATAAGGAAGGAGTAAATATTTATAATTTAGGATATGGAGAAAGTTTTGCGATATCAGATATCATTAATATTATTAAGCAGGTGACAAAGTCTGAGTTTAGAGTTTCATATAGTGAAGAAAGGCGGCCTAATGAGGTTTTAGATACTGTTAGTAATATAGATAAAGCAAAAAAGGATTTGGGTTGGACTCCTAAAATTGATTTACTTACAGGAATAAAAGATATTTTAAGCATATGAGGTTACTAGATAAAGATGATAAAGTTTCTGTGAGTAATAGTATAAAAGATTTATTTAATCATTTTAGGGTTGCGAATAATGAAAAGCACCCAATCTATTTCGAATATCTAGATGATCCTAATATTAGAATTACAAAACACACTAAGTAATCTAGGATGAATTTATTAATAATTGGTGATGCATTTAGTCAATATACTATTGCATTTTCTCGTTTTCTAAAGCTGTACGATTCAACAATTAAAATAGATATTATCAATACTCGGTTGGTTGATTCTAATAAAGTATCAAGCGAGAAGTTTGTGAATGTCTACGATAAGATGTATAGAAATGGATTTTTAAATAAATTTATACTACGGATTCCCAAGCTTAGAGGTTTAATTGTTCGGCTAGCTCAAAAAAAGACAGTAAACGAAGTCAATAGAGTTATAAATGAATATGATGTTATTTGTATACATGGCTTTTGGAAAGAGGCTCTCAATGTTTATAATAAACTTGATGCGTCACACACTTTCACAGTAGGTGCAGTCTGGGGATCAGACTTTTATAGAAGGAAGAAAGGAGACGATTCGCTCTTTAAAGCATTTGATAGGTGCGATAGAGTTTTAGTTGCAACAGATGAAATGGAAAATGATATTCTAGCTGTTTATCCTCTTTCACCAAAGAAAATCCGGAAATGTATGTTCGGTCTTGAACCTTTGGAAACTTTGTTCAAAATGAGTGGCACCTCTGTTCCCTTAAATAAAAAGATGTTTGGTTTTGAAGAAAAGGCATTTGTAATTACTTGTGGTCATAACGCAAGCCAATTTCAAGAACATCTGAAGATAATAGATCAGCTAATAGAAAATCAACTGGAACTGCCTCCTTCCTATATTTTAGTATTTCCGGTTACTTACGGTGGTTCCAAGAATTATATTCTAAAAATAAAGGATAAGTTACAGAAGTCAGGACTCAAACATAAGCTGATAGAGGAGTATTTAACAGATGAGAAAATAGCATTGTTGCGGCTTGCCACCGATATTTTTATTCAAGTTCAAAAGACAGATGCTTTCTCTGGATCGATGAGAGAACATTTATTTGCACAAAACATTGTTATTACTGGAGATTGGTTGCCTTACCAATCACTCTCGAATGAAGGGATTTATTTTAAAACTATAAGTGATTTAAATCAGTTAGGAGGAATGGTAACAAATGTCATTAAGAATTACGAGGAATTTAAACAAATTGTTAAAGATCGAAATATACCTGATAAATTTCAACATTTTAGATGGCCTGTAAGCATTATAGAATGGCACAGGGTTTTTCTTGAATATAAATATGCAAAACATGAATAAAAATATAGAAGATTTGAAAATCCATGAATCCATGTCAATTTCATCGGCATTGAAGCGGATGGATGAAGTAGGGCATAAACTTCTTATTATAGAAAGTAATGAGGGTATATTTTTAGGCCTGGTATCAATAGGTGATATTCAGAGAGCTATAATATCAAATAAAGATTTAAATCATCCAATAAAACATATTTTGAGGATGGATTTGATTGTGTCCAAGTCAACGGATAACCTTGAGGATATCAAGCAGCTGATGTTGAAATTTCGTTTAGAATACATGCCTGTTTTATCTGATGAAAATCGGGTTCATACAGTCATATTTTGGGACGATATAATTAAAGAAGACATAGACTCTCATAAATATCCTAAATTAAATATGCCAGTTGTAATTATGGCAGGTGGTTTTGGTACACGCCTTAAACCACTCACAAATATTTTGCCTAAGCCACTATTGCCATATGGGGATTCAACAATTTTGGAAAACATTATACAGAAATTTGTAAAAAATGGGTGTAATGATTTCCATCTTTCCGTGAATTATAAGGCTGATTTGATCCAATACTATTTTGATACTCTTGAAGAAAAGAATTATAATGTTGCTTTATTCAGAGAAGTTAAGCCATTAGGCACTGCGGGCAGTTTGGGCTTATTAAAAGATCAGCTTAAGTCAACTTTTTTTGTTTCAAATTGTGACATAATTATTGATCAGGATTATTCAGAGATCTTGAAATACCATAAAGATCAAAATAATGAGCTAACGTTGGTTGCTTCTCTTAAACAATATAATATTCCTTATGGAACTATTGAAAGTGGTGAAAATGGGGAATTATTAGGCTTAAAAGAAAAGCCAGAATTAACATTTATGATTAATTGTGGCCTTTATATTTTGGAGGCACATTTATTGAACGAAATTCCGGATGATACGTTTTTTCATATTACGGATTTAATTGAAAAAATTAAAGAAAGAAAAGGTAAAGTAGGTGTTTTTCCAATTAGTGAAAAGTCTTGGACTGATATAGGGGAGTGGCATCTCTATTCGAAACATATCAATATTAATTAAGCCAACAAATCCAATGGATTTTAAAAAGAGTGCAATTTCAGGGACAAAGTGGTCCATGGTATCATATGGTTGGCAAGCACTGGTTCAAGTTCTTAGACTTTCGATTCTGACAAGGTATTTGGAGAAATCTGATTTTGGGCTGGTTGCAATTGTTGTTTTGATACTAGGGTTTACCCAAATTTTTGCAGACCTAGGCGTGTCTGTATCTTTATTTTCCAAAGAAAATATAACTAAGAAAGAATATAGTAGCCTTTACTGGGTAGGTCTCATATTAAGTGTTTTTCTTTACGGTTTGTTACTGCTCATTTCTCCACTTATAGCTGGATTTTATAAACAGGTAGAATTAAATCATATTATACCTATAATGGGACTTGACTTGATTATTTCGACCACAGGAAGGCAATTTAGAATATTTAGACAAAAAGGATTGGATTTCAAATCATTGGCGATTATTGACATTACTGCTTTATCGATTTCGTTGATAGTTGCTGTCTTCTTGGCAATGAATGGGTTTGGAGTTTACAGTTTAGTTTTATCAACCTTAACATCCTCAATTTTAACATCTGCATTTTTAATATTTAGTGGATTAAAATCTCATCCACTTATTTTTTACTTAAATTTCACTGAGGGGAAAAGTTTTTATAAAATTGGATTTTACCAAACTGGGTCTCAAATACTTGATTATTTGTCTTCCCAGCTAGACGTGCTGATTTTGGGTAAAGTCCTTCCAATTAGTGAACTAGGAGTTTATAATTTGATTAAACAACTGGTTGTTAGAATTTATGGATTATTGAATCAAATTGTAACTTCAGTCTCAATACCTGTCTTATCAAGGATGAAAAGTGACATGAGCTCTCTCTCAGATAAATATCTGCAAATGGTTAGTTCGGTATCGCTTGCAAATCTTGGTATCTATGCTATCCTTGCAATTTTTGCGAAAGAAGTATTGTTTCTTTTTTATGGTAAGGCTTATGTCGTCGAATCGCTTAATTTACAAGTGCTTTGTTTGTGGGGATGTTTGATTTCTGTAAGTAGTGCTTCAAGTACTATTATTGTAATTATGGGCCGGACTGACGTTGGATTTAAGTGGACTATTATTAGATTGATCATAAATCCAATATTTATATTTACAGGAGCAAGGTTTGGCCTATTAGGAATGATAGTGGGCCAGGTCCTTTTTGTATTTCTTTCTCAATCGATATATTGGAAAGTTGTCATTAATAGAATTGTAGATGGAATAAGTTTAAAGAAATACCTTCGAGTAGGTATTCTCCCCTTTATTAAATTCGTTCCAATAGTTTTTCTAATAATTTTTTTAGACAATCTGCTTGTTCGATCTGCAATGTTTAGATTTGATCGGATTATAATATTATTGATTACCTTCACTGGAATTTATTATTTTTTGAATAAGAAAATAATTATTGGTTTTTTGAACGATAGATAAAAAAGATTTTAGATAAAAAAATGATAAAAAATCTTCATATTATAATTTTTTCACGTTTAATGAGTTTTGATGGTGGACGAGAAACTTGGCTTAACCAGTTTCTACCAGAACTTCATAAACAATCAAAAGGAGAGATTAATATATTTGTTTATTTTTATTCTGACTGCAACTCAATAGGATCAAATTTAATAGAAGCAGCAAGAGACAGAGACTATTCATTTGTTAATATAGCCCTGAGGCCTCCGGGTGGTATTGTAAATAGTTTTTTCAGAATAGTAAAGTTTAATTCTCAAGTTATAAGACAAATTTGTAAAGAGAAAACATCAAATAAGTCCCTAATTCTAGGAATTGGAAGTTTTCATGAAGGATTGGTCCCATTTCTTTTTTCAATAAAATTGTTCCGAAAATCTAATACGACAACCGGTATATGGTTGAGATCTATATTAGTCAAACAACTAGGGGCGATTGGAGGAAAATTTTATGTGAAATTAGTTACCTTATTTGAGCGAATTCAAGTAAGAAGCGTTGATCATGTCATATCTAATGGATGGGATACACAGGAATTTTACAAATCAAATTATAACATCGATTCGACTGTAATTCCAAATGCGGTAAGACTGGAACGATTTGAAAATATTCAAGGTATTAAAAGCACAGATGATTGTCTGAAGATATCATTTATTGGACGTTTAAGTATGGAAAAGGGATTTAAAACCTTTGTTGATGCGATTTTGTCTTTTAATAGGGATTATGAGAATATAAAAAACAAAATAACTTTTGAAATTGTAGGTGATGGGCCGCTAAAATCCTATTTATTGGATAGGATGAGCTCGAATATAAACTATAAATCGGAACTTAAGAATAGTGAAATTCCTAATTATTTGGAGAGTATACATTGTGGAGTGGCATTAACTTCAGCCTCATTGGTTGGTGGCGGTGGCGTATCAAATGGTTTTTTGGAGATATTGGCAGCAGGGAGATTAGTGATTGCATGGGATAATCTGATATATAGACAAGTTGGAGAATGCAATAGTATAATATACGTGGAAGAAAATAGTGTTAATTATTTAAGTAACGCTTTTGCAGATTTATATATTAATAGATCTAAGTATTTGGGTTTAGGAGTGAACGGTCGTTTTTTATCAGAAAGATTTTCTTTAGACGCGCATGTAGATAAATTTTCAACAGCTTTTTTAAAATAAAGTATCTTTTGATGAGGAGATTTATAGTATTTATAAGCAAAAAGATAAAAGGAAACAGTTTTCATATTGATGAAAATTTACCTACAATTTATATGTATGGCTTTTTCTTTAACTTTTTTTTTAGATTGTTGCGTGGCTATTTTACTTTTTTTAAATATCAAAAGTTAATTACAATAGGCCCATCAACTAGTATTGTTTCGAAATCAAATATTGTTGTATTAGGAAAAACGTTAAATATTGACAAAGAATGTCATATTGATGCGACTTCAGTAAATGGCATTTTGTTGGGAGATAAAGTCTCTATTCAAAAGAGGGTAATAATAGAGTGTACTGGCTCCATTCAAAAATTAGGGATTGGCCTTGTTTTAGGAGACAATGTTGGGATCGGCTCGTGTTCGTTTATGGGATGCGCTGGGGGAATTGAAATAGGGAATGATACAATTATCGGAAACTTTGTTTCTTTTCATTCTGAGAATCATAATTTTAGTGATCAAGAGTTGCCAATAAGATTACAGGGAGTTAACCATCAAGGAATAAAAGTTGGGAAGAATTGTTGGATTGGTGCTAAAGCAACTATTTTGGATGGTGTAGAGATAATGGATGGTTGTATTATTGCTGCATCTGCTCTAGTTACGGCTGGGAAATATGTTGAAAATGGGATTTACGGTGGAGTCCCAGCAAAGCTTATTAAATATAGGTTCTGATATGGGTGATACTAATAGAATGAAAATCAATAGATTATCTTTGTTTGTTTTTGCTGTTTTTTACCTCACACCAATTTTTGATGCCCTAACAGGATTTTTGGTCTTATCACAGATAATTTCAGAAAATTTCATTGGCTCTCCTTCTCAAATCTTGAGGGGGGTGATTCTTTTGCTTTCCTTTAGATTTTTATCCAGAAAGGGAATGTCCTTGTTTTTCGCTTTTTTGCTTTTCTTTTTGTTTATAGAAATTATATCATTTTTTTTTCATGCAAGAATCGATGGTTTTATTACGGCTTTGGTTTTCACCTATAAGCTTTTGTTTCCAATTGCAATTTATTTTGCGCTAAAAAATATTATAGCCAATAAAATGCTTTCTTTGGAGAGTATTAATCGTTTATTCTTCAATTCTGGATTTCTTTATTCAATTGGAATTATTATACCATTTATATTAGGCATAGGTTTTTCTACATATGCTTCTGGTGCATTTGGGACTAAGGGCTTGTATGCTTCTGGAAATGGTATTGGAATGTTTCTTGGGATTATTTCTGTTTTTTCATATCAGCAATCAATAAATAGAACATCTAATATTGATCTGATTAAATTCTCTATAATATTAATAGCGTTAGTACTAGTTGGAACAAAAGCTGCATTAATTTTTATAGTGTTGTTGATGCTATTATATTATTCCAAAAGAGCTTTTAACACTAAATTAGTCTTAATTTTATCCTTTATAGGGATATTATCATATTTGGGGACTCAGTTTTTTGATGCTTTTTCAACCGTCTATGATGTTGTTGTTTACAGATATAAAACTTCGGATAGTTTTTTGACTTTTATATTAAGTGGAAGAAATCATACAATAGAAAATGCATTTAAAGAATATTCAACTGAGGGCTCACTTTTTTTTAGGCCATTTATTGGCTCAGGTAGCTTTCTTTCTTTTAGAAGTCCTTTAAAGGAAATAGGGATATTTGATACTCTGGAGACAGATTTTTTCGATATATTTTTTATGTACGGGATATTCGGATTAAGCATCTACTTGACCGTGCTTTTTAAAGCAATTTATATGGCATTGAAAAAGAAGCTGACATGGCTCGGGATCTTTATCTGCGTTGTTTTTGCTCACTCTTTAATCGCTGGGCACGTGATTTTTAATGGGATGTCTATTATGGGAGTTATAATGATTTTAATAAATATTCATTTTCAAAATTCTAGAGCTAAACAAATTTATGCATAATGAAAATAAAGCCAATGGAGTACATATAAGGTGCTATCATCTTCTAAATGATTTTAGTGGTAGTCCGCGTGTGCTGTCGTTAGTAGTGGAAGGCTTGATAGAAAAAGGATATAGTGTAGAAATTATTACCTCGAGAGGAGGCAAAGGGTTTCTTTCGGAAATAAAAGACGTTTCATATAGTTTTGTAAATTATAAAATAAGTAAGAATAAACTTCTTTGGGGATTATCTTTGTTTTATGCTCAATTTCAATTCTTTATTTCTTCTCTTGCAAGAAAAAGAAAGGAGAAGGAGATTATTTATATTAATACTATTCTACCTTTTGGAGCAGCTATTGGGGCTTGGTTATTAAATAAAAGAATAATCTATCATGTACATGAATTTCCGGCCCAAGGAAATATGTTGCATAAGTTTGCTGCCTTTGTTTTTAAACGGACATCTACTAAAGCAATATTTGTATCCAAATATCTGCTTGACAAATATGCTATTCCTTCAAGTAAAAAGAAATTGGTTTATAATGCACTGCCTGCTTCTTTTGTTGCAAATTCAAAGGATTTCAAACCTGAATTTTCAAACCCATTTGTAGTTTTAATGCTATGTTCAATAAGAAAGTATAAAGGAGTTGATGTTTTTGTCCGTTTAGCAAAGGAACTAAAAGATTTAGAATTTACTTTGGTACTTAATGGAACCGTGGAGGAAGTTGAGGCTTATTTTGGAGATATTTCGGCAATTAATAACTTAAAAATAGTTGTTTCGCCCAGTAATGTGCAAAAATTTTATTTAGAAGCGAATTTAGTTCTGAATTTGTCTTTACCTGATTTGTGGATTGAAACTTTTGGTTTAACAGCAATTGAGGCGATGTGTTATGGGATTCCTGTAGTTGTTCCTCCCGTTGGTGGAATAGCTGAAATTACTGAACAAGGTAAAGAGGGATATCAAGTGGATTCCAGAGACTATTCATTACTTGAAAAAACTATTATCGAAATATCTTCTAGTAAGAGTCTATATGATCAATTGTCCGATAATGCCAAAATAAAATCGAAAGATTTTTACCCAGATAAGATGATTAACCTAATAGAAGAAATTATCAATTAACTATTGAGCAGTATTATATAAAATTATGAAGAAGAAATCAGTTGCGATTATTGGCACAAATGGACTTCCAGGTAGATACGGTGGATGGGATCAATTAATGAATCATTTAACAGAAAATCTTCGGAATGATTATCAGTTTATTGTCTATACAAGTTCATACAATGCTGTTCCAGGCCTAAAAGAGGTAAATGGAGCTCAATTAAAAATCATTAAATTGAAAGCAAACGGATGGCAAAGTGTTCCTTACGATATTATTTCTCTTTTACATGCAGCTATAAAGTATGATATTTTACTAGTATTAGGCACATCTGGTTGTATTATTTTACCGCTTATTAGATTATTTAAGAAGAAAATAATTTTAAATCCAGATGGCGCGGAATGGAAGAGAGGAAAATGGAGTAAACCTGTCCAATCTTTTTTAAAGTTATCAGAGAGATTTGGTGTGAAATTTTCGGATACTGTTATTGCTGACAATAAAGTGATTCAAGATTATCTATTTAAAACCTATAGCAAGGAAAGTAGAGTAATTGCTTATGGGGGTGATAATGCAAAATACGTCCCAATGAGCTTGGAGACGAAATCATTGTATGGTATTGAAGAAAAACAATATGCATTCAAAGTTTGTAGAATAGAGCCTGAGAATAATATAGATTTGATCTTAAATGCGTTTTCTACTACAGATATGACTTTAATCATAATTGGTAATTGGAATTTTAGCGCCTATGGTATCAATCTACGAGGGCAATACAAAAATGCTAAGAATTTAATTTTATTGGATCCTATATATGATCAAAATCAATTAGATGAGCTTAGAGGAAATTGTTCCATTTATGTTCACGGACATAGTGTTGGGGGTACAAATCCTTCACTGGTAGAAGCGATGAATTTAGGATTGTTTTGCGTTGTTTACGATGTAGACTACAATAGAGAAACTACAGAAAATGAAGCCCTATATTTTAAAACTTCCGATGATTTAAAGAAAATTGTTCTTGAATTAAAACAACAAGTTATTTCTCCAGATATATATAGGGCAAAAATGGCCGAAATTGCTAAAAGACGCTATAAATGGTCAATTATAACTTCAGAATATTCTAAAACCTTTGAATAAAGGTATTTAATGTAATAAAGTAGGCTTATTTTATAATAAGCCTACTTGTGTTTTTTACGGGATTTCTTATAAAGCTATTTAGACGTCCACCAGCCTTATCTGAGTAGTTTAATAGTTTTCGTGGGTTTTTACTATTTGTTGTAATTGTCGCATCACTCATGTCAATATTAACCCACGTAAAAACATTTTTGGAGGATTTATTAGTCCAATCTATTAAAGGCAATTCATTTTGATCTGTTACAGATACCCTGCCTGACATATATAGACCCAAATTTTCTAGACTTTTACTGCTGCCGCCCCAACCTTGGCTTTTTACTAAATATTTTTTTACAGAAAGATCGCAGTTTACAAAAAAGAGTTTTCCATACACAGCACTATTATTTTGTGATATGATGTCTGATCCGGTTATAGTGCAGGAGTTAAACGTAAAATTGCACCACGTAGCAGATCTTAGATTGGTAACTATAGATGAAATTTTATATTCATCGCCTGACTGAGGCCAAGTCCTGGATCCATCAATATTAATTGTACAATTACTAAACTCGCAAGTTGTTTTTCCAAATGATTCTACCCCAGTGATCAATGCGGTTAGCCCGATGTTTGATCCCACTACATTTCTTATTTTTAATAGCGTATCACTTGGTGAAGAACATGCTATATAGCCAACAGAAGCACACCTTGAGCATTTTGAACCATTGACCTCCAATTCCGCAGATAAGACTCCAAATGCACTGCCTAAATTTTTGTCTCTCCCATTTGCGTACATATCACTAAAACTACCTCCATTTACGACTGCATTGACACCTTTATCTTCCACAAGTACACCTGCTTTTGCACAATACTTCGGGCTCCCCGATTCTAACCGCCCGCTATATGCTGTGCAATTGTTTACTTCTAAATAAAAGCTGTTCTGGTTATCGATATTGCTTCCGCACCATGCATCAGCGCAATAGGCAGAATATCCTAATGAAGCTGGGTTAGCATGACAATCATTAATATACACTTTGTCGCTAGATGAAACATAAAAGGTGCCTACTGAACCACATAAAAAAGCTTTGCAATTTTGAATTGTTACGTTTTTGCTTTTTAAAATTAAAAGCGTACTGCCACCGTTAACCTGAAGGTAATCCACTCTTTGTTCCCTGGTTAAGTTGAAAGATGCATCCGCATCTCCCCATCCTTCACCCTTACCGTAAAAACTGAAATTCTCAATTTTGATGTTTTGGCATTTAACAATGGAGAATGTCGAAGGAAAGTTGGTTCTCTTGGCTCTTACAGATGGATTCATAACACGTATGATGCCATTTTTTATAGTGACATTTCTTTTGTTATAAATTCTAAGAATGTCCGTGATATTTGCAGCGTCAGATTTGTCAGCGCCCTTTATATTGCTTAAAACTCTAATTTCCAAACCTTGGAAATCTACAATATTACCATCTTTGATTTTATTTAAAAATGCCTTTAAAACTTTAGTTTCATCTGTTCCGTTACCCTTAAGTCCTCCAGATTTTGCGGTAATAACATTCTGAGGTTGCTCAAATATTCGATACATCGAATTTAGAACGATTGGAATGGCTAGACCATTTAATCCCAAACCTAAAAACTTTCTTCTAGAAAGATACCTGTCAAATCCTGCCATTTTTTATTAAATCTTATAGTTATTATTTATTTTGATAATAAAAACTTCACTCAAAAATTAGGCCTTCTTTCAAATAAATCCTTAATTTGCAAGTAATTCTTATGAAAACAATAATTACGGGGTGTAATGGGTTTGTTGGGCGAAACCTAATTCCCTACTTAGTGGGGTATGACATGGAGATAGTAAAGATGAGTAGGGTTGATCTTAAACAATTCCAACCTTCTCTCTTTCATGATTCAGATGTTATTATTCACCTTGCCGGAAAAGCTCATGACCTTAAAAATACTTCCAACTCAGATGAGTATTACCATGTTAATTTCGATTTAACAAAAAAGCTTTATGATGCCTTTTTAGAATCTGATGCAAAGAAATTTATATTTGTAAGTTCGGTAAAGGCTGCAGCTGATTCTGTGAATGGGGTTTTAACCGAAGACTCAATGCCTAATCCCCAAACACATTACGGCAAATCTAAATTAATGGCTGAGAAGTATATTGAGACTCAAGAGCTGCCGGAAGGAAAGTCATATTTTATTCTGCGCCCTTGTATGATTCACGGACCAGGAAATAAAGGTAATTTGAATCTATTATATAACTTTGTACAGAAGGGAATTCCATATCCTTTAGCTGCATTTCAAAACAAGCGTTCTTTTCTTTCAATAGCTAATCTTAACTATATAATTCAAACCCTAATTTCTGATCCAAATATTCCCGGTGGAGTATATAATGTTGCTGACGATTGTGCTTTGTCAACAAATGAAGTCATTCAGATCATTTCTGAATCCAATGGTAATAATGCTAGATTGTGGAAGGTTAATGCTTCAATTATTCAGTCAATTGCCAGACTCGGAGATAAGCTAAAATTACCTTTGAATTCAGAAAGATTAAAAAAGCTTACCGAGAGTTATGTGGTTTCAAATGACAAAATAAAAAGCGCCTTGAATGTTGACAGACTACCTGTATCAGCTAAAGATGGGTTATTAGTAACTGCAAAGAGTTTCGGTTCCACCTAACTATGATGTATCTTATTTTAGTGCCTTTGGTTGTTATTTTTGTTAAACAAAGCCTAATGCTCAATTAATCAATTTATAGGAACAATTCTTGTTATAGCAATAATTTATATATAATTATACATTAGTCAAAAAACAATTTGAAAGGAATAATTTTAGCAGGGGGAAGTGGCACAAGGTTGCATCCTTTAACCCTGGTAATGAGTAAACAAATGATGCCGGTTTATGATAAACCGATGATCTATTACCCATTGTCTATATTG
>Ga0157370_10000553_pt1 | contig 46638 bp, 36 predicted proteins | sample C35metaG_FD_113463 | JGI IMG/M metagenome (GOLD analysis project Ga0157370, IMG submission 113463) | Corn rhizosphere microbial communities from Kellogg Biological Station, Michigan, USA - C3-5 metaG | ecosystem: Host-associated > Plants > Roots > Rhizosphere > Soil | place: USA: Michigan...
AAACATGAAACCTACTCTTCTTGTCCTCGCAGCCGGAATGGGCAGCCGATACGGCGGTCTCAAGCAAATGGATCCCATGGGGCCGAATGGCGAAACGGTTCTGGACTATTCGGTCTATGACGCGATCCGCGCCGGATTTGGCCGGGTGGTTTTCATCATCCGCGAGGATTTCGCCGATGCCTTCAAGCAAGGCGTGGGTGCCCGCTTCGCCGACCGCATCCAAGTGGACTATGCCTTTCAAAAGCTGGACGATCTTCCAGAAGGATTTTCCGTGCCGGAAGGCCGCGTGAAACCCTGGGGGACATCCCACGCCGTCCGTGCTGCGCGTGACATCGTGAAAGAGCCGTTTTCCGTCATCAATGCCGATGATTTCTATGGGGCTGATTCCTATCAACGCGCCGCTGCCTTTTTCGCAGAATCCTCCGCTTCTGATGGAAAATCCCATTATGCAATGGTGGGCTATCCCTTGAAGAACACCCTTTCCGATCATGGTGATGTGAACCGCGGCATCTGCCAGATCGATACCAACCGCCTGCTCACCGATGTGGAAGAGTATGTAAAAATCGAGCGTGAAGCTGATGGCATCTGCCGTGGCGAAGCTTTGGATGGCGTGCGCAAGCCGGTGGATGAGGAGAATCCCGTCTCCATGAATTTCTGGGCCTTCACGCCTGACTTCTTCACCCACCTGGAGGCTGCATTCATCGATTTCCTCAAGGAAAACGGCTCCAAGGAAAAGTCCGAGTGCTACATTCCTACCATCGTGGATACCCTCATCCGTGCAGGGAAAGCCGATTGCCAAGTGCTGGAAACCAGCAGCCATTGGTTCGGAGTAACCTATCCGGAAGACAAGGCTCACGTGGTGGAATCCATCGCCACGCTTATCGAAGCGGGCGACTATCCTGCCCAGCTTGGCTAATTCAGCCGGTCACCACCCACTGGTGTGGGAAAACCGGCGGCTCTTCCCGACAAGCGGCCACATGGTTTTCCCAATCCTTTAGCTTGGAGTCATCCCTCTCTTCCCCGCGAGCCATCACACGCTCGCGGCGTTTTTGTGGGGGACACCAGACATAATGGAATGAAGGCATCACACCCAGCCGCTCCTTCAGCCGTTCCGGCCAATCGGCCTCCCCACTCTCACGGGTGAACGGACCTGCGATCACAACGGGAAGATGCTTCAAATGGGATCGGCCGAGATCAAACAGAGTCTCATACACTGCATCTCGATAGGCTTTTTTATAAGCAGGTGAATCCCGGTCATCCGGGTTCATTCCAGCAAGTTCCAGCCCGGCGCGAACCAGCCGCTCGGTCACCTCGTCACTATCCAGCAACACGGCTCCCAATTTATGTGCAAGTTCTCGGGCGTAAGTTGTCTTCCCCGCCGCAGGAGGGCCAAAAACCACATGAAGTTCCATTTCCATAGGCCTTTATCTTCTAAGATGAAAAAGGAAGACAGGGAAAACGGGTAGGGGCTCCATCCTCTCTGCAAAATCAAAAAGGCGCGGGCCATTGCTGGTCCGCGCCTTTTTTTTGCACATTCCCCCCAAAGAATTTCAAATCAAACACAGCCTCAATTCATTTTCCCCCCGGATCCTGAATCGGTTCTAGCCATGTCCAATTGAAATTTGGAAATGGCAGCTACTGATTTCCTACTTTTGTAGAAAGTTCATCCACTGCGAGAGCAAATTGGCACAGATATTTAAGATCTGCAATATAATTTTTACTATCAAAGAGCTAACTTATTAAAAATCAGCTAATTTAAACGAGATGCAACCGAACAAAATCGGCACTGGTTGAAATTTTTTGACATTTTAGGCACTTCACCTCATCCGCTTGAAAGTGAGGCATCGGTATAAACCAAGGGCGCCGGATCCCTATTCCCGGCGCTCTTGGCCCCTTTGGGAGCTTGTTGTGCTATCCCTTACAAAAAAGACCATGGCACATTTTCGGCCACAATGCTATGCCGCGAATGAGTAGACAAAGCTGGGGTGTTGGAAAGTTATTCACAAGACTTGGAATGCCCAGTCTGTAAATGACCACGGGTGCCAGGTCCCTATTCCTGACACCCGTGGGCCCTTTGGGGGGCTGATTGTGCTATCCCTTACGAGAAAGAAAATGGCACATTTCCGGCCACATGCCAATCACGTGATCGCGGAAGACAGATTCGTCCATCAGATACGCCCCGCAGCCTTGATATCGAAATAGTTGTTTGCCAATGCAATAGGGAGATTCTGAGCTGTGGTGTCCAGTGTCATGACTCCCGCAGCGCCTAGTGCGGCAAGAATCTCCCGCCGTTCCTGCATGTAGCGATCCGCTGCCAAGTACTGGAGGGCATCCGAAAAAGATCCAATGGACTTTTCAAAACGATCTTCCACCACTCTCTCACGCATGCTGGCCAGCAAGACCAGATGGTGTGACTGAAGCACCTGAAGAGCAGGAATAAGCTCTTTTCCATCTTCCCCCCGCAGGTTCGTTAGAAGAATGACCAATGAGCGCCGACGCTGACGGGCCATCAACAGTTCCACCGCTTCCGCAAAATCGCTTGGAGCAGCTGTCGTTTGATAATCATACAGATGATTGAGCAAAATCGGCATCGCATGCGCACCCTTGACGGGTGGCAACCAGCGATCCGTGCCCCCGAAGGACTTCACTGCCACTTGGTCGCCCTGTTTGAGCGCCACGTGGGACACCAACAGCATCGCATTCAGAATATGATCAAACTGCGGCACCTCTCCATCCATCGCGCGCATGCGGCGGCCGGTATCCACAAGGAAGACGATGGATTGGTTCCGTTGCTCCTGATAATCCCGGCTGATGAGCATCTGCCTGCGGGAAGAGGCTTTCCAATCGATTTGCGATAATGGATCGCCGCTCCGGTAATCCCTGAGTTGATGGAAATCCCGGCTGGTCCCTGCACGTGGCCGACGGATGATTCCCATTGGATTTTCCCGCTGCTGCATCGCCAGTAGGGCGAAGCGAATCACCGGCTCATAGTTGGGGTAAACTTTCACCTTTTCCGGGAGCAGGTGAAGGGTTCTGCGCCGCCAAAGACCTAATAGAGAATCCATCCTTATATGCACTGGCCCAAAGGACGCCTCTCCCCGCTGCATGATTTTCACAGGATGGAAAACCCGGATTTCCCGCAGGGCAGGTACAGCTCCTTTCCATGGCAGTGCCTCCGCGATGGAACCCGCAGGTATGCCATCAAAGACCTCAACTATCGCAGGCCACTGCTGGGGATTTTTCAAAATCAGGCGGACTTCGCCCGGCTGTCCCAAAGCGAATCTACCTGGTAGACGACGCTCCACGATGATCGGTCTGCGGAGCCGGATTACCAACGCATCCAGCACACAGATCAGCCCAATCCCCCCGCCAAGCCAGAGCCACAGCGTCACCAGGGCGGGCACTGCCACCGCCCCAACGGCAAGGACCAGCCATGCCAAAACGATGGTGAGCAATCGGGAAGCGGGATGGATCATGTACGTAAAACTTACTGACGCGGAGCAGGCACGCTTTCCACAATGCCACGAAGAACTTCATCCACCTCCTGGCCACTGATGGCCACTTCCGGGGTGAGCTGCACGCGGTGGCGGAGGACAGGTAATGCGGCCTGCTTGATGTCATCCGGTGTGACGAATCCCCTGCCTTGCAATGCAGCGTAGGCTTTCCCGATCCGCACCAAACTGATGGCCGCCCGGGTGCCCGCTCCCAAGGAAATGGAACGGGATTCCCGGGTGGCCTGTGCCAAGGCGACCGCGTAGGCAACGACCTCCGGCACCACCTGAATGGCAGCTGTCGCACGCTGGGCAGCGACGATTTCGTTAGGTCCGCATACCAGCGCGATTTCATTGCTTTTCCCACCGGGTGCTTCGGACGCAGCACGGGCCACGATCTCACATTCTGAGTCGCGATCCGGATACTCGATGAGCACCTTCAGGATGAAGCGGTCAAGCTGGGCTTCCGGCAACGGATAGGTGCCCTCGTGCTCCACCGGATTCTGAGTGGCCAGAGTCATGAAAGGAGGCTCCAGCTTCAATGTTTCACCATCGATGGTGACCTGCAGTTCCTGCATCACTTCCAGTAGGGCGGCCTGGGTCTTCGCAGGGGCGCGATTGATTTCATCTGCCAGCAGAAGATTGGTGAACACCGGCCCGTGGCGGAGCTGGAATGTCTGGCTCTGCATGTCAAATAAACGAAAGCCGGTCACATCAGACGGCATCAGATCCGGGGTAAATTGAATCCGCGTGGACTGGCCGCCAAAGGTGCGTGCCAAGGTATTGACCAGATGGGTTTTTCCCAATCCTGGCTTTCCTTCCAGCAAGACGTGCCCGCCAGCCAGGAGGGCGGCGATCACCTGCTCGATCACGGTATCCTGCCCCAGGATTACCTTCCGGATTTCGCCACGGATGCGGTGGATGAGATCCGCCAGACTGTGGGCGGCAGGAATGACGGCGGCAGCCTGTGGGGCATAGGGATCTGGCATCATGAGCGTATGGAATCAATTGATAACTTGGAGCAGCCTTTGGAGATCTGCGGTGGTGCGGGTAAGTATGGCAGGATCGGCAGGAGCATGCTCCGTCAGCGCCCGGAAGACCCGGTCCCGGGGAATGTCCGAGCGTTCTGCCAGAAAGCCGAAAAAATCATCATCGCGTCTTCCCACGCGGGCGCTCATACGCTGCCCACGTTCCACGATCAATGCACGGATGGGGGCGAGCAGGCTGGAGGCCTTATCAAGCCGCCACTGAAAATCTCCCAGTGCTTCCAGATGATGATCATAACCACGCAGCAGCCTCACGGGCACCGCAGGCTCCACAGGGCCGAAACGAACCAAACTTTTCCAAAGCCACAGAATGATCAATGCAGTGAGGGCTATCAGGATGGGCCAGAGATGTTCCATCACCATATCCCAGAGTGATAAGCCCGATCCACGCATGAAACCGACGGACCCTGTAGAGCGGCTGGAATCCATCAATGCATTCAGGAGGCCCGCGTGATTCTGATCCGATATCCAACGATTGCGCAGAATTCGCCCGTCCGTTAGAACAGTCAGACGGCCATAGCCCACTTGCTTGGATACAAAAACTCCCGCTTTCTTTTTCCCATCCGCCACGCTGCTCGTGGAATTTGCAGAAACAGGGTAATCCTTGCCTTCGAATAAGATCTTGCCCGCTGAGCCACCCCCTGTTGCTTCGATCTTTACTTTCGCATCATCCAGCATCTGCTGGAGCGGAGGCTGTATTTCGGGAACGATGGACCGGTAGTCTTTCCAATCATCTCCCGGAGAGGCGTATTCCACGATCAGGATTAGATGCCCCCCATTCCGCATCCACTGCTCGGCATGATCCACATAGGTTTTATTGGAGAGCACTGAGATCGGCATGATCCAAGTGGAGTCGGCATCTTCCGGATTTTTCCAACCCACGGAAGACTTCACCCGGTGACCATAACGTTTCGCAAACTTCTCCGCAGCCAGCCAAGGGTTGAGTCGTGCCTTTCCTTTATAACCCACTTCCCGCTCCACTTCGTCATACTCATTGCAGGAGACAAAACTGAGGAACAACGCAATCGTTAGAAAATGCAGCAAAATTCTCATGCCGTCCTCCCTTCCGCACGAGAAGAGAATGGCCATTGATCACAAAGTGAACGGACCTCGATTTCTGCAGGGACCGTGCCTGCATAGGCCTGACGTATCCATGTGCCTGTAAGACTCCGGAAATACTCCGGGTGTGCTTTCGTTCCTGCGGTTTCCACCCGCCGGACACAATCCCCCTCCGTATCGGACTCCTGGATTTCCACCCGGGCCAGTTCGATGGATTTGGAAATCGCGCCCCGGTAAAGCAACCCGAGAGCCTCCTGATGTTTTCCCTCCAGCCAGAGTAACCATGCCGCAGCAGGCACGTCCGGCGGAAGAGACTCAGGCGTGACTTCCATCCCCATGACCACGCGGGCGCTGGGACGACTCAGAAGGGAATCCACAGGCCCACCGCGAAAGATAAAAGCGTGCCGGAATTTCCAAATCAACCATCCCAGCAAGGCGAGGAGCAGGCCCACGATGGACCAGATCAGTACATTTCCAAAAACCTTGCCTGCACCTAACAAGCCACCCAACGCCTTGAAAAAACTCTCCAACCACGCAGGCGGTTTAGCGGGTGGCTTTTCCCTGGGAACACGTTCCTTGATGGTGTAGACCTTGAATTCGGGAGCACTCTTTACTTCCATCACCACTTCCTGCGGACTTCGGGATTCCTGAGCCATCCCGGTCATCGGCATGGTAATCAGAAACAGGCCGAGCAGGATGACGGCCACTTTGGACAGCCGCTGTGTCAGCCGCCGGAACGCCAATTCCACATCCCAGCCTTCGATCCATGTGCGGTTGTTAATGTAGAGGCCGAACCCAGCGCCGATGACAAACAAGTCCGTTAGAGAAATGGAAATCATCAGGCAGATGGTAATGATCCACATGATCAATGGCGGAATATCCAGCAGATTTCCTGCATTCACGCTGGCCAATGCTTCATCCAGTGGACCTTCCTGCCCTTGGGGGATCAGCATTTTAGCCAGAATGAGCAAAGCCACTCCGAACCACGCAGCAGCGGCATCCGCTGTGAAATAGACGGCCATCACCACTCCATCGCCCCGCCTTACGATCTGACTGCAGCGTTGTTTATAAGGTTTCCCGCGCAAGCCTTCCAGATCTTCCACCGCCAGAGTGACCGGCAGCCATGGAGAAAAGCGTGCGCATATGAAGCGATAGAAAAAGCGCCGCCACCAGACACGGGGAATCTCCCGCCAAACCGATTTCCAAGTGGGTTTTTCACCGAACAGGCGACGACTCAGTTCAAATAGAACCATGCGTGATCCTGCCGGCTTCCACCACCAGAACAGCAGCAATAAAAGTGAAGGGTTGTGGCGCAAAAACCAGCCCGCTATCAGTAATGGCCCCAACATGGCCAGCCACCACCCGGTGAAACAGCGCCAGAAATCCCTGCGGATCATCGCAAAACCGAGATCGACCGCTTCCCAGTCACTGCGGGGCCGGATTTCAGCCGTTACTGCATCAAGCTGCATCCTTCATTCTCCTTCCTGCAAAAAGGAAATAACAGATCAGCAGCAGCCAGCCGACTCCACCCACCGAATATTTTACAGAAGAAGGCAGAGGCTGCGCGGACCAGAAACCCTCCACCACGGCAGCCATGGTAGTCATGAGCGCTGCTCCGTAAATCAGAGGCAGGGATTCCTTGGTCTTTACCACCAGTGCCTGAACCCTCGTCAGACGGCCCGGATTCAGAATCGCCAATCCCACCCGCATGCCGGCCATCCCGGAAATGATCATGCCTATCAATTCCAGAGATGAATGGCCTGCTACAAACGTCCAGAACGACTCCGGATTGCACGCATGGTTCACATACCCTGCAGCGGCACCCATGAACAAGCCATTGAAAATCAGATAGAAAAGCGTTCCCAAACCGCCAAGAATCCCTCCGGCAAAAGTGCGGAAATCAATGCTCACATTATTTTTGATATAAAAACAGAACATCGCGAAATTCGATCCATACTCGGAGCGCAGGTGGCTGATCTGTTCCTCCTTGCCTCCATACATTTGCTCCATGGAGGACATGCCTTCCGCGCCAAGGATGGCCTGCACCCAGCGCATGTCATGGCCGGCGGAAAACATGACGACAAAAAACGGCACCCAGAAAACGATGCTGCACAGCCAAAAGAGTCGCCATTCCTTCCTCACGATTTGGGGAAATTCGACGGCGATGAAAGATACCACCTTTTCCCAACTCCCACGCCGTGTGCGGTAAATCACCTCATACCCACGGATCACCAGATGGTTGAGCCGCTCGGTTACCTGTGGGCCATACATCCGGCTTTCTGCCAGGGAAAGATCCAAACAAAGCTCCCGGAAACGTTTCGGCATCTCCTCCGCATGGGGGCCGGATTTGCCCTTCTCCAACTGATCCACCAGTTTTTCGTACTCCAGCCAACGGTCATGGTTCCTGGCTTCAAAATCTCCGGATGTCATGCGCCCCTCCTCTTCTCCTGCAGCCAGTGGGCCATGGCCATCAGCCGCGCTACTCCCACTTGCCCCGTGGCACCGCTCAAAGCACTGGCCTGATCTGCGATTTCCGCCCGCCTGCCGTCCGACCAAAGGCCTGCCCGCTCACGAAACAGGCCCAATGCCCGCACTTCATCCGCTGTCAGTTTTAAAGGAACCGGGATGGCATTGATGGGAGGGGGCGCCGGTATCCGGGGCGGAGCAGGGATTCTCTGATAGATCACCACGGTTCCGGCAGCCAGATCTCCCAGCCGCTGGAAGCGTTTTGAAGCCAGACAGGACACCATTCCGAAGCCATACATGAAGAAAGGAGCAGAATCCACCGCCCGCATGAAATTCCGAATGATCGCCTGACCCCAGGTAATCGGAGAGCCGGCTTCCTGTACCACCCGCAGTCCCATCGCCCGCTTTCCAGGGGTGGCTCCCCTGCGACTCACTTCAAACAGCACAGGGTAAAACCAATCCATTAGAAACCAGAGCAGCATCCATAGGCCTGCGGTGACCAGATTTCCCATGGCAATGCCAGCGATGCCCAGGCAGATGGCGGCAACCACCACCACTGCAGTTCGAATCAGCAAATCAATTCCATACGCCACCGCACGCAGCATGGGACCAGCGATCCGCAGACGGATCTCCATTCCTTCCGCCAGCTCCACCTGCTGCAATGTGTCGAGTTTTACCGTTTCCTCCATGGTCCGGGATAGGCGTTAGACTAGGCGTGTATCTGGAGAGGTAAAGCCATAACGGGCAGCAGCCCCTACTCTGTCACAAGTCCATGCGAGAGCCGCCCCCTTACCTCCCCAAACTTCAAAGCCTCACCGCCTTGATGGCGATGAAGAGTGGGAATTCTCCGGCAGCCCGGTGTTCGGCCTTGCTGAAAGGGCCGGTCTGGGAACGGCGGTGACTGAAAAGTTCTTCACATCCCAGGACTCCCAGTCCTGCCTTACCAAATGAGGTGAGCAGTTCGGAAAGCGGGCGATGATAAAAGGTCGTGGTTTCGCTCGTTCCCTTCCCTGGGTGGGTGGTGATGGGAATTTCGATGGCCGTGCCATAACGATCCACACGGCGGAACTGGATTTTCTGATCATTGTCCCATCCCCAATGCGTCTGCCGCGGGATGCGGAAGCAGGGATGCATGAAAATGAAAAGGGCGCGGCCTCCCGGTTTCAGCGACTTGGCCACATTCGTGAACATTCCCAAGGCATCCGGCACATCGTGCACCGCCATCAGGCAGGTAGCGGCATCGTAGCTGGAGTCCGCCCATTTTCCCGGAACACAGGCATCCGTTGTGATGAAGGACACGCGCGGGTCCTTGCCGTGGCGCGCTCTCGCAGCATCGATCAACCGCGGGCTGGCATCCACGCCGGTGAATTTCCCGATATTGGCATTCAGCAGAGGCCGGACCAGCACACCCTGGCCGCAACACACATCAATGATCGCCTCGCCGGGCTTGGGATCAAGAATCTGGAGCGTAGCTGGCAGAATGACATTCTGGTGATAATCCGAGCCCGTCTCGCCAACCAGCTTATCATACCATGCCGCTACGGGATCCCAACCACGGTCCACCTGAGGGGCGGATTTTCGGGCAGGATAGGGTCCGGGTTTCCGCCCTTGGCGGTCATTGGATGGGCGGCGAGGAGGGTGCGGCATGGGGAAGGCTAGCGTCTCCATCCAGGGGTTTGAAGAATTTAAAACCACAATGCTTACGAATGCCGGGAGAGCTTTTTCGCATTCACGTTGATTCGCGGCCCTTCACTGCTCCTTATATGGAAATGGAAAAACGAGTGGTGGTGCCGGAAATTCTCGATCATTTGCCCGCAGATGATCCGGAGGCTCTGCGCAGTCGGCGGGATCTGGGGCGGATCAATGCATTGATGGGCAATGAAAAGTGGATCTGCGAAACCGCTTTAGGCTTCAAGGATGCCGCAACCAGAGGCATCGTGGAAATCGGCGCTGGAAATGGACAGCTCACCGCCAGACTGACCCGGCTTTTCCCTTCATCTCCGGTGACAGCATACGAATTAGCCCCCCGCCCTCCGCATTTGATCGAACGGGTCATCTGGAAACAGGGTGATCTTTTCACCGAGCCTCCGCCCCAAGATGGCGGAGTGCTGGTGGCCAATCTCTTTCTCCACCACTTCGAGGGGCAATCCCTGCGGGATTTGGGAAAATGGTGTGAGGGATTCCAAGTTCTCATCTTCAATGAGCCGGATCGCGCTTCCCTCCCCCATTTTCTAGGAGGATTGCTGCATCCCTTTATCAATCGGGTTACCCGGCATGACATGCATGTGAGCATCCGCGCCGGGTTCACCCAGGGAGAACTGGCGGACTTATTGGGACTGAACACGGAAAACAGACTCTTCCGGGAAACTTCGACGTGGCGCGGAAGCAGACGTGCGGTAGCATGGCGTATTTGAATCCACAAATCACCATTGCTGGCGGCGGATTGGCCGGGCTTTCCCTCGCCTGTGCGCTGCGGCTGCGTGGAGTGGGGGTGACGGTGCAGGAAGCGGGGAGCTATCCACGCCACCGGGTGTGTGGGGAATTCATTTCCGGGGTGACCGAGGAAACCTTGGAAAATCTGGGCATTCTGGATCTTTTCACCGACGCACGCCGTCATCAGTCCCTCGCATGGCATGATCAGGGCCGACTGATCCATCGCACCCAATTTCCCGAAGCTGCCTATGGAATCTCCCGCTATCGATTGGATGAACGCATCAGGCAGAGGCTGGAATCCCTGGGAGGCAAAATAGAAACCGGCATCCGTGTGCGACCGGAGCCGCGTGAAGGACTGGTATGGGCTGCAGGCAGAAGACCGTGCAATGGCCCGTGGGTGGGACTGAAAGCTCATGTGAGAGACATCCCCATGACTGCGGATCTGGAAATATACGTGGGCAGCAATGGCTATACAGGTCTCGCGGAAGTGGAGGATGGCTGGGTCAATGTCTGCGGACTTTTCCAACTGAATCGCCAAACTAAAGCAAAACCCACCAATCTGTTAGCCTCCTATATCGAAGCCGGAGGAAATAGCCGATTGGCTCAAAAGCTAAAAGCGGCAAGCTGGCGCGAGGATTCATTTTCCGCAGTGGCTGGATTTCAGTTAGGAAAGCAGTCAAAAATCCATGGCCTTCTCTGTGTGGGTGACTCCGAAAGCATGATCCCACCTTTCACCGGAAATGGCATGTCCATGGCCTTCCAAGCCGCAGAGGCTGCCACCGGGCCTCTTGTGGCATGGGCCGAGGGTGCTATCCCTTGGGCTGAAGCCACCGCACAAGTGGATCAGAGACTGGAGAAAAAATTTCACCGCCGCCTGGGTGTGGCTCAAGCCGTGCATCATCTCATTCTCAGCAACGCTGGCCGCCGTCTTTTTCACGCTGCTGCAGCTACCCGCGTCCTGCCATTCAGACCACTCCTTTCACTCATCCGTTAGACCCATGTATCTTCGCTCCATCGCCTCCGCTGTCCCTCCAAATGCCTTCACCCAGGAGGCGTGCTGGAGCGCGATGCAGGAAGGCAGCCTCACTCAGTCTCTCAAGCCGCGCTCCGCATCATTGGTGGAAAAAATCCTCACCGGTGGTTCATCCGGCATCGAAAAACGCCACCTTGCACTGGAATCCATCGACGAGGTTTTCAAACACGGTCCGCAACGATTGAATGAAAGCTTCGAACGCGAAGCTCCGCCGCTGGCAGCAGAAGCCATTAACCAAGCTCTCGAAAAGGCAGGGCTCAAGGCTACCGATCTGGATGCACTTTTCCTCTGCACCTGCACCGGCTATCTGTGCCCTGGCGTGACCAGCCATGTGGCTGAGCAACTGGGCATGCGTGCGGATGTCTATCTGGCAGATCTTGTCGGATTGGGATGTGGTGCAGCCATTCCCACGATGCGTGCGGCCCATGGATTCTTGGCGGCCCATCCCCACGCCCGCGTGGCGACCGTGGCGGTGGAGATTTGCTCAGCCGCTTTTTATGCAGATGATGATCCGGGCGTGCTCATCAGCCTCTGCCTTTTTGGTGATGGTGCTGCCGCTGCCATCTGGTCGGGCGTGGGCTCTTCCTCCGATTGGCAAGCCGACCACTTCACTACCGTCCATCACCCGGTGGAACGGGAGAAAATCCGTTTTATCAATGCGGGGGGAAAATTGAAAAACCAGCTTCACCGTTCCGTGCCCGGCCTCGCCGGCACCGCTGTCGCCAGTCTTTACGAACAACGCCATGCCGAACCGGATCAGGTCCTAGCCCACTCCGGTGGCCGGGATGTGGTGGAGTCGCTCGAAAAAGTCCTGCCCTTTACTCTAACGGAAACGCGCGAAGTGCTGACTGAGTATGGCAACATGAGCAGCCCCTCTGTCCTGTTCGCTTTGGAAAAACGCTTGGCCACCCATGGAGAAAGTGATCAACGCCTATGGCTGACCGCCTTCGGCGCAGGCTTCGCAGCCCACGCCTGTGAGATGACAAAAGTGCCGAGTGATCCGTGAGCAGTGATCAGTGGCAGAATCGCATTTTGAAAAGCTTAGAGAGATTTAGAGCCTCTGATGTTGGAAGTGCGCGGAGGAAGATTTTTTTCTTCCACTGATCACTCGGCACTATTCTTTACTTCTTCCGGATTCTCCAGATTTCGCAGAGTTGATTGCGCTCTGGATAACGGCTGCTGAAGCGATCCGTCTGCCCCAGATAAACGGCCTGCACATACTGGCCGGGGCGCTTGATACCGGAAATCATCTGAGCCACCGCCGTGGCACGATCCGAGGAAAGCTGACGGTTTGAATCCTCATTTCCCGTTTTCGAAGCGTAACCGACGACCAGAATCAGATCGCCATCCGGAACCTCGGCAGAAAGGCCACGAATCGCTGCATCATCTTCCGGCGAGATACCACTGGAACCAGTGTCAAAGTTGAGCGTGCGCAGAACATTGGCTCCCAGCTGAACGCCGATGTTGCTGTAGGCGGTGGTGAGATCCGAGTCCGGGCGGTTTTCCAAATCCCGGAGGCCACGGAAAAGCTCGACGGCGTCTGGCAGCAGCTCATTTTCAGACTTGGCAAAAATGCGGAGCTTCGCGAGTTCAGCCTCCAATTGCTTCGATTTCTTCTCGAAAAAATCCTTCGCGTTCGTTGCTTCCTGCAAGCGGCGTTGAAGATCTGCGTAATCCGCAGCAGATGCCTGTGCTCCCTGCGCTGCCAACTTGGAACGTGTTTGGTTGAGCTCAGCCAAAACAGCTTCGAGTTGGGATTGGGCAGCAGTCAGCTTACTGCGCAGCAGATCTGCTTCGGAGCCGGTCACTTGGGCAGATTGCAGTTGGGAACGAAGTCGGGCACATTCTGCGGTAAGACTCTGACTCACTTGAGAAGAGCGAATAATCTCTTCATTCTTGGCAGAGAGCAATGTGTCCTTTTCTCCCAGCATCGCCTGAAAACGTGAGGTGAGAAGCACCAGAGTATCCGCATCCTTTTTCAGACGGTTGGAAATATCCTCAATGGGTTCTGCACCGGAAGACAGTGGGGCAAGACCCAGTTCTGCCCGCTGACGGTTCAGCTCCGCGTAGCGGGCATTCACCTCTGCCTGCATGGAGGAAATGTCCGAAGGAGACACTTTCTGCTGCCTCCCTTTCTTCACGTTCAGAACGATCAACACACCTACCAAGACAATGGCAATCAGGGCCAAAATGGTCACCGGCGTGAAAAGACTCTTCGAAGCCTCCGTGGAGCTCTGCTCAGGATAAATCTCGGGAGCATCAGACTCAACAAGGGGTCCAGTGGCAGGCTTAGGGGTTTCTTCCGGCATGGGCAGAGGTTGCAGGCGAGTACCCTCTGCTGTCAATCAGAGGAATCACTCTCCCCCAGACTGCTAGACTAAGATTTGATCAGTTCCAAAAACTCAGCCGGAAAATCGAACAAATGATCCGGCTTTTCCGCTGCCAGTGACTCACGGGAATTGAATCCCCATGTCACCGCAGCCACCGGAATGCCTGCTTTCTGTGAGGCTTTCACATCCCGCAGTTCATCACCCACGTAGAGCATCTCTGGCGCTGAGAGTGAAAACGTTTTGCGGATCGCCCGCAGGTGCTTCGCTTTCCCGGTAAGTTTGGAGGTGGAGGAAATGAAATCAAACTCACTGCGTAGCCCGTGATTGCGGAGGAAGATATCCACATTGGGCGTCGCATTGGAGGTGAGGATTCCAAAGGATTTTACGTGACGGCGGAGTTCGGTGAGCACCTCCCCTACGCCAGGGATGAGTTGGAGATTATTGATATTTCCCCGCATCAGGCCTGTCCCGCGTGCAATCAGGGCAGGCACCCGCCATTTCGGAATTTTCAGATGTTTCACCAGTTCCTTGAGGGAAAGGTGGCGCAGATGATCCAGTTCGTGCTCACCCACCTCACGCAGTCCGTAGTCGGGAGCCAGGATATTATAGATGCGTCGCGTTTCACCCAGCGTGTCTGCAATGGTGCCATCGAAATCAAAAACCAGGGTGCGATAGATCATCGTATCTCCATTTATAAACCACCTGTTGTCCGTTTAAACCAGAGGTAAATTCGGATGAATGTCTTCATCCAGCCGTGATGATTCACCGGTCAGATGACGGAGTAATGCCGCGAATGCAATCATCGCCGCATTGTCCGTACAAAAATCCGGCGGAGAGATAGCCAGTTCCATACCGTTTTTCCGGCAAGCATCTTCAAATCCGGCCCGCAGTGCCTGATTCATGCTCACTCCGCCGGAAATGGCGATGAGCTTGCGGCCGGTTTCCTTGGCCGCACGGATCGTTTTTCTGACCAGCACCTCGATCACTGCCGCTTGAAATGAGGCAGCCATGTCCGGCACGGGAACTTCCGCCCCACTTTTTTGCAGTGCCTGCATGGTGTAAAGCACGGCCGTTTTGAGTCCGGAAAAGGAAAAATCCAGATGCGGATCATGCAGCATGGAACGAGGAAAATCAAAAGCCTTCGGATTGCCTGAACGCGCCGCTTTTTCAATTTCCGGGCCACCCGGATATTGAAGGCCCAGCATCTTACCCACTTTGTCATACGCCTCACCCGCAGCATCATCGCGCGTGCTGCCCAGCTTTCGATAGACTCCGGCTCCTTCCACATCCAGCAGCAGCGTATGGCCTCCTGAAACAATGAGTCCCAGATGAGGCGGCACGACCGTCTGCCGGAGGAATGGGGAAAGCAAATGACCTTCCAAATGGTTGATTCCGAGGAATGGCTTTTTCAACGCACAAGCCATACCCTTGGCTGCGGTGCTGCCGATCAATAGGGAGGAGGCCAGGCCAGGGCCAGTGGTGGCGGCGAAGGCATCGATTTCACGCATTCCCACACCCGCATCCTTCAGAGCGATTTCCACCAAGGCCCGCAGTCGCAGGGAATGATTGCGGGATGCCAACTCCGGCACCACACCGCCGTGTTCCCGATGAAGGGGGATTTGAGAAGAAATTTCCGAGGCAAGCACTTGCGTCGCCTGCCCTACAGAGCCGCTTACAATTGCAACCGCCGTTTCGTCGCAGGATGATTCAATCGCCAAAAGCAATGCCACGCGGCGGTTCTTAGCGGAAGATTACACCAATACCCGAACAAAAAATCAGGAATCTCGCTTTCAGTTGCTCTCCATGATCTCCCGGACCACTTCCACCGGGTCCACATCCTTGCGCTGGTAGGCAGTCAGGGCAGATCGCACCATGGCCACTGCGCTTTCACGTTCATCGTGAATCACTTGCACACCCAGTCCTAGAAGGCGGATGACTTCTCCCGGATACTTGGCACGCCCAAAAATGAAAATCCGGTTGTTTCGTTCACGCACCATCGGGACGGCGGCGCAGGTGGCATCCACTGCCGGAAACGTAAACGCGACCAGGCGCGCACGATGAATCCCCGCCAGATCGAGAGCTTCCGGGTGGGTGGCATCGGCGAACAGAACCGGCTGCCCGGCTTTTTTCAAACTAAGCACCGTCTCGGAATTCATCTCCATCACCAGCGTATCCACACCGCAGCGCTTGAGCGCTTCATTGAGCGAACGCCCCACCGGACCATAACCGCAGATGATGGCGTGATCGGAAATTTCCTTGAGCGTCTTGATGGGAGAAAGCGCTTCCGGCACCGCCTTGCGGGTAACCATGAGACCCTTCCCTTCCAACCATCTGGAAAAAGGTGTGGAACCCCGCATGAGGGATGGCACCGCCGCCATCGTGATAGCCGTGCATCCCAGCAGCATCTGCTCCACGGAGGCCCCCAGCGGATGATAGCCTACGGCCTTTCCAATGAGCACGAGTGAAAATTCACCGGTGCTGCACAAGCTGCACGCCGCCAGCAAGGCCGCACGCCCGCGCAGCTTCATCAGTTTCAACACGCCGAAAACGATCACACTTTTCACCACCAGGATGCATACACTGCCAGCCAGAATACGGCCCCAGTCTCCCGCGATGACTCCCAGATTGATCTGGAGCCCCACCGAGATGAAGAAAATCGCCATGAAGAGATCCTTGAATGGCAGGATATCAGATAGAATGCGGTGGCTGTAAATGGATTCGCTTACCACCAGACCGGCGGCAAAGGCGCCCAGAGCCAGTGAGAGATTCAAGGCACTGCCCGCAAAGGCCACCCCCGCGCAAAGGCCTATCACCGTGAGAGTGAAAAGCTCACGGCTGCGGGTTCTCGCCACAGCATGCAACAAGGGAGTCAGCCCAAACCGACCCAACAGCCAAGCCCCCACAAGAAACACAATGCCTTTTCCCAACGCTGCTCCCACCTGGCTGCTGATCGATCCTTCCCCTTTGCCATAAAGCGCAGGCATCAGCAGGAAAAAAACGATCACCAGAATATCCTGAAACAATGCGATGCCCAAGCTGGCGCGCGCCCCGGGACCATTCTGGTTTCCCAGATCCTGGAAGGATTTCATCGCCACCGCTGTGGAACTGAGCGCGATCGCCACGCCCAACACCACACTATCTGCTGCTGGGAAATGACAAAGCTTCGCTATGATTGTGGCGATGCCTGCGGTGAGAAGCACCTGCAGACCGCCACCGAAAAGCGCCGTCCGCCAAAGATGCTGCAGCTCAGCCAATGAAAATTCGATGCCCAGAGTAAACATCAGCAATACCACGCCGATTTCCGCGAGATTTGCGATCACCGGACTGTCCACATCTGAGCCGGTCACCCACATGATTCCCACGTTACCAATCAGCACTCCGCTCAGCAGATAGCCTACGAGCAGACTCTGCTTGAACTTTACCAGCACCAGAGAAACCAGCACTGCCAGCACAAGCACCAGCGTCAAAAGAGCAAACAGCGGTGATATGTTCACCGCTCCGCTCGCCACAATTCCCCACAAACCGAACATCGGCGAAAGAGTCCCAGAAATCCGCCTAACACCAAAGGAGAAAAACCCGCTTAACGCTGGGAAACAGCGTAAGCCACTCCGTCTCCAGCGTTAATAAACAAAGCCTCCCCGGCAGCCACGCGCTTCACATATCCGATCGCATCACGCGCGCCATCTACGGCACTCGGAGAAACGCTGGTGATCTTACCTGCTGCTGTGCCATCTGAGGCGATCAACTCCCCCGGTGCGGAAATTTGCTCCGGCACACGGAGTAGGGTGAGTTTGCGATTCACCTTACCTGCAGACTTGATCCGGGAAATGACTTCCTGGCCGATATAACAGCCTTTCTGATAGGAGATATCCGTTGGTTCCAGTCCAGCTTCCGGCGGCAGGATTCCTTCCACCAAATCAATACCCCATTCGGGCGTACCCTGATGGATACGAAAACTTTCCAATGCATCTCCCTCCAGCCGGGGATAATCAGGGAAATGAACTTCCCGATCGGTAGGAACCAGGCAGTCAGTTCCAAGAATGCCATAGCGGGAGCTTTTGCGGCGGATCACTCCCTCTGGAGTTTCTGAGAGCTCCCCGGTAAAATGGATCAACGCGTATCTGCCCGTGAGATCCGCCACTTCCACATCATCCGCAATAAGATAACGGGTGATGCGGGCTTCCAAAAGCTCGGCCGAGGTCCGGCCTCCAATCACCCACAGGACACCCTCTCCATACTCGGTGAGATCAATGCGAAACTGGAGCTTTCCCTTTGCATCCGTGACGCAGGAGGGCAAAACCACATCCTCCCCCACCACCCGGCGGACATCCTGGGTGAGTTGGCCGTTCAAAAACCGGACTGCATCCGGTCCCTTGAATTCCAGAAGAGCGGGCAAGCCCAAATCGATACGCTGGATCCCGCTCATGCCTGCTCCAGATAAGGTTTCGCCAATACGGAGTAATCAAAATCCCCCTGCCCGTCTGCAGCCACTTCCGCCATGCGTTCCGATACGGCTGTAATGGCCGGGACCTCAATCCCCGCCTGTTCTGCCAGTTCCAAGGCATACCGGCTGTCCTTCGCCATATTGGACAAGGAAAAATGGGTTTCGTAATCCCCCTTCAACATTCCCGGCAGCTTCATGGCCACCACGGGAGAAGCAAAGGCACTGTCTGCTGCGGCCTTTTCAAACACCTCCTTGGAAACGCCCAAGCGGGTGGAGATCGCCAGAGCTTCTGAAACGGCCTGAATCACACAGGCGGAGACGAGATTCATGGAAAGCTTGATCACCGTTGCGTCTCCCACATTCCCACAAGGCAGGATCCCCCGCCCGGTAATCATCAGGTAAGGAGTCACCTTCTGAATCAAGGCAGTCTCACCGCCTGCGTAGTAAAACAGTTTTCCAGACGCAGAAGCATCCTTGCTACCAGTGAAGGGAGTATCCAGAAAACGGCAGCCTTGTGCCCGGCACACTTCATCCAGCCACAAGGTGGTTTCCAGATCGATGGTGGAATGATTCAGAACGATCTGCCCCGCCGCCAGATGCGGACGAATCCTCTCCACCACCTCGCGCACGGCGGAGACATCCTTCAGAAAGAGCGAAATGATCGCGGCTCCTTGAATGGCTTCCTCGGGAGTGGCCGTTTCTCCAGCCAGTCCCTTGGCAGTACGATTCCATGTCTTCACTTTCCAGCCTTCTTCCGAGAGACGGGAAAATGTCCGTGAGCCAATGATGCCAAGCCCCAGAATGGCAGCAGTTTGTTGCGACATGATGACTCAGGATTTACGTTTCAGTGCCAAGGCAACCAACTTGGCCGCCTGACTCCGAAGCTGTTTGATATTTTCAGGCGTCGGTGCCTTGCCTTCAGGAATGGTCATTTCCGCCTTTAGAGTGATGAGCAGATCTCGAAGTTGAATGTAGTTAGGCCGTTCGGAAATCTTCGGCTCGAGTGAGGAAACCGTGTCCGCATAATAGTCTGCGATGTCCTCCCGCATCACCTTGCGGGCCCGTTCCGGGGAAAATTGCTTGTCCACCGCCACACTGGAAACCTCCAGGGCGCGAATCCACCCACCCAGGGAAATCAAATGCGCCAGATCGGCATCCCGCAGACTCACCAGTTCCAGTTCCACATCACGCTGGGTGGCGGCCAGTTCTTTCTTAAGCTGCTCCACTTCCTGCTTTTTCGCGCTTTCCAGCAAGCTGGCAGCGTGGCGGTTCACCCGCTCTCCAGCTCCCAGCGCCTTGCCATAACGGGTGAGGTCTGCAGCCAGATCCTCCACTTTTTCCATCTGTCCTGCCTGGACGACCAGGAAGCCGTCTGCGATCAGAAATCCCAGCTCCACCGCCAGATCAGCACGGTCCAGCGGCATACGGGCAGGCATTTTCCGCTCCGTGTCAGCAATCGGCAACGGCATGAGGAATTGGAGGGTGTCGAATAACTTGGCAATCGAGGGTGCCGTGAATTCATTGACGCCCAGTTCTTCTCGAACATGCGGATCATCCAGCAAGTCTGCAGGGATATCCCCCTTCAGCGGACTGCCTTCTTCCTGAGCAGCAAGGGGAAGTACAAGCGCCGCAAATAATCCAATCAGCCATGCAAGACGTGGTTTCACGTCCAAGAGCGTGCCATTGGCAGAAGAATTCCGCAATCGACAATACAGGGACTTTTCCAAGTGACACCCTCTCAAGAGGTGGGGAAAAATTTTGGGTTGCCAAAACAGTGATACTCTCACATCTTCCGTTCGTTGGAACGACAGAGCGGTGTTTCGCGTTGAGCCATATCGCCACGAAACACTTCAGGGGATAGATACCCGCCTGAGCCTCGCTTCTTCCGGTTGTGTTGATACAGCACTTGGTCCGGTTGGAATAAAGACTCACCTTTCCCCTACTCCGTCTTGCGGATTGGCGTGATTTTTTTCACCCGATCCGTCTTCGCTTACCATTTTTCATTCACCCCATTTCAAGTTCTCATGGCCGGTCACAACAAGTGGTCTAAGGTCAAACACATCAAAGCTCGCGTGGACGCCATCAAAGGCAGGGTCTTCAGCAAGTGCGCTCATGAAATCGCTCTTGCCGCCCGTGCCGGGGGTGGCGATCCAGGCATGAATGCCCGACTCCGCACCGCAATCGATCACGCGAAGTCTGTCTCCATGCCCAAGGAAAACATCGACCGTGCCGTCAAAAAAGGCACTGGCGAACTCGGCGGGGACGCTATTCAGGAAATCACCTACGAAGGCTATGGTCCCTCCGGTATCGCTTTTTTAGTGGAAACTGCCACCGACAATCTCAACCGCACTGCACAGGACCTCCGCACTCTTTTTTCCAAAAACGGCGGCAGCATCGCCACCCCGGGCAGTGTCTCTTATCAATTCGACCGCAAAGGTGAGATCCGTGTCAAAGCGCAGGATATCCCGGAGGATCATCTGATGGAGACCGCCATCGAGGCTGGGGCCGACGATGTCCATAGCGACTCTGAAGAGCACACCATCCTTACGGCGCCCTCGGAACTCAGCTCCGTATCCACCGCACTCAAGACTGCCGGATTAAATCTCCTGTCCGAAAAATTTATTTCCCTACCACAGACTCCAAGCGTTGTCAGCGACATCGTCACCGCCCGCCAGGTGCTCAAGCTCTATGATCTGTTGGACGACTATCAGGATACGTTGAACGTTTTCACCAATTTTGAAGTATCGGACGAGATCCTCTCGCAACTGGATACCTGACCCTCTCCTAATTCCACTTTCCCTACACTCGGCATGAACATCGACGAGGATACCCTGCAAACAACAAACGCGGACGAAGCTCCGGCAACCAAGCGCGTGGCGAAAAAGGCAGCGAAAAAAACGACGGCTAAAAAAGCCGCTGCCAAAAAAACCACCACACGCAAAAAAGCCTCCGAGGCCGAGCTTCCACTCGAAACACCGGCACCTGCTCAAGCAGCCCCGCCTGTGATTGAAGAGGCTGCTCCAGCGAAACCACGCCGCGCAGTCAAGAAAGTGGCTAAAATAGTGGAAGCCCCCGTCGAAGCCATTGCCCCTCCCGTCCCGCAACCTGAACCAAAAGCCACCTCATCTGCCGAAGATGAGCCACGCCGCATCGGCCGTGTGCCTGGAGGTGGACGCTTGGTTGCCAAAAAGCAACCGGCACCGGAAGCCGACGCTCCTGAGCAATCCTCCGTTTCCGAGCAATCCCCTCCTCCGCAGCAAAACACCTCTCAGGAAGAAAACCGCCACGGTAAATTCAACCAGGAAACCAACGAAAGCCGCAGCAAGCGCCGCCGGGAAAAACGCAAGCGCCGCCGGGAACAAAACCGTCTGGAACAGGGTGACCGTCGTGAAGGTCAAGGTGGCCAAGGTCATCAAGGTCACAACAAACAACGCGACGGCCGTGAAAACCGCCACCAGCACCACGGAAACAATCAGTATGAGCAGCAGCCACGCCAGATCGTCCTCAACGGACCGAAGGTCACATGCGATGGCATGCTGGAGCTCGCACCCAAGGGATTCGGCTTTCTCCGCGTTCCCAACAAGAATTTCGAGCAGGCTCGTGACGATGTCTTTGTCACTCCGGAAACCATCCGCCGCCATAATCTACGGGTAGGCCAATGGATTCATGGTTCCTATCAGGAAGGTCCCCGTGGGCCGCAATTGGTCGACATTGATGCCATCAATGGCATCACCAGTGAGGAAGCATCCAAGCTGCCCCACTTCGATGAACTGAAGGCCATCAATCCCAGCAAGCGCATCAGCTTCGAAACTACACCGGATCGTTACACCACCCGGGTGGTCGATATCATGGCGCCAGTAGGCCGTGGCCAGCGTGGCCTGATTGTTTCTCCACCTCGTTCCGGCAAGACCACATTGCTCTTACACATGGCTGAAGCTGTGCGTGAAAAGTATGATGAGGCCATCCATCTCATGATCGTTTTGATCGATGAGCGTCCGGAAGAAGTCACCGAGTTCCGCCGTGCTCTGCCTGGTGTCGAAATTTACGCCAGCTCAAACGACGAGCAGGCCCGCAGTCACTGTCGCATCGCCGAACTGGCGATCGAGCGGGCGAAGCGCTTGGTAGAAGCCGGCAAGGATGTCTTTCTCCTGATGGATTCCATCACCCGTCTCGCTCGTGCCTACAACGGCGGCATGAATCACCGTGGACGCGGCGTTGGCTCCGGCGGTATCACCATCGGTGCACTGGAAGTACCTCGCCGTCTTTTCGCTGCTGCCCGTAATACACGCGGCGGTGGCTCCCTCACCATCCTGGCAACTGCTCTGGTACAGACCAATTCCCGTGCGGACGAAGCCATCTTCATGGAGTTCAAGGGCACTGGTAACATGGAGCTCGTCCTTGATCGTAAAATTGCGGAAAACTACATCTACCCGGCGGTGGATATCTTCAAATCCGGCACCCGCCGTGAAGAACTCCTCATCCCGGACCACATGCTCCACAAAATCCACCTCATCCGCCGTGGCCTTTCCGGTCACCGCCCGGTGGAGGCCATGGAACGTCTGTTGTTCTTCCAGAAAAAGTTCCCGAACAACCCTCAGATGTTGCTCGAAATCAAGGGCTGAAGCTATCCCCATGGATGGCGATTGGAAGAAAATGGGGGTTTTCCAATTGCGATGGCGCTTTCCTCGCTGATTCTTCAACAAGAACCTCGGCGAGGTTCGCTACTCCTCAGTCATGCTTAAAGAAGATTCCCAAGCCATCGAAGTCGAAGTCATCGAGATCGATGGAGTCGCTCATTCAGCTCCCCGCGAAGAGGAGCAGACAGGGAAAGGTGCACCGTGGAGCAACTGGCAGAATTGGTCAGGGAGAGTAAGGCAGCTCGATTCCCGTTGGTGGCCCCTTTGGGTCGTACTCGGTATATTGGTATTGGGGCTCATCCTAACGGTCGGCGTTTTTTTCGCCATCATCTACGTAATTGCCCGCTTCATTCGGAATGTCCTTTTGGGAATCAATTCCCTGTTTTCGCCCATCAACCCATCAAGCCTGCGTTAATGCTCGAGTGGAGGTTTCCGCTTTTTCCTGCGGAAAGGATGGAGAAATTGCTGCCAGTAACCTTTGGGCACCGGATGTCCGGAAATGCCATAGCCACTTGGCCAGCGATTGTCCTCCGGCATGTGGTGCGTGCCGAAGAGGCGATCCAGCAGCGGGAAATGAACGGCGAAATTCACATCGATCGCTTCCTTTTCAATGCCATGGTGCCAGTGATGAAAGCGTGGAGTGACCAGAAATTTTTCCACGATGCCAAACTTCCAGCCGAGATTCGAGTGAACGAAAGTGGCATACAAATAGACCACGAAGATATAGGTGTTCACGGCAGATTGACTGAAGCCAAGAACGATCATCGGAATCACCGTAGTGCTGCGGAGAATCAGGATTTCCAGGAAATGCATCCGCGCACCTGCCATCCAATCCATCGCCTGCGCGGAGTGATGCACCGAATGGAAACGCCACAGCATTGGGATACGGTGAAACAACCTGTGCACCCAATATTGCACCAGGTCCGTAAGAAACATGATTGCTAGAAACTGAATCACAAAAGGCAGTGATGCCACCCACATGCGGAAGGTGGTCCACACTGTCACTGCCATGATCGTATTGGCAGGAATGAAGGAAAGGTAGGTGAGCACCTGCACCAGCATGCTGCTCACCAGGAAATATAACAGATCTTCCCGCCACTCGTAACGGAACATTCCCTGGTCATCCCTATGTGGAAAAATCGTCTCAAGCGGAATGAATAGGAACCCGGTGAAAAGGAGACGTAATATGAAAAAATCCAGACCCAGATAAAGAGGTGTCATGTTAGGAGTCAGTGCGGTCGCCCCTGCCCCACCGAATGTTACAGCCAGAAGAGTCACTCCCATCCCCGTCATTCCCAGCGTCTTCCCGGATCTGAGGACTAGACTGAGCATCGAGAAGGCAAACGCAAGGACCAGCAGAACAAACAGCCCTGTCCGGAAAGCTGGATGGGCGATCAGTTTCGCCGTTTCATCCATCATGAAAATGCCTGGAAATCGCAGAATGGCCACCAGCCCCAGCCCGGATAATCCCAGAACCAAACCCAGCACTCCACTGGCCCACCCACTGCCGAATTTTCTCAATGCTGGAGGAGCTTCCAACTCGTGACGGATTTTCAGGCGGCCTTTTTGAATATGGTTCATGGAGCGGAAATCGGGAAAACGTCCACACGCTGTATCATACAGCGGACGAGAGTCACCAGTATTTGATTCCGTTTCAGTAGCGAATCCAGTCCTGCAAATGAAAATCATTTGCTCATGTGTGGTCCTTCAAAGGGCATTTAGCAAAGTATTGAGATTGCAGCGCTTTTCACGAGAAATTCCCAAGTTATTCACAATGATCATCCGAAGCAATTTTCACCTAAATCCGTGGATCATCGGTGGAACATAGGTTTGCGATTTTTATGGGAAAACTCATCACTGAATTGTGAATAACTTGTTGGCAAGTCGGAGAAGCATCTGAATATCTTTATAAGATATTCATTCCAAGATACTTATTTGTGGCAAACGCGACACAAGGTATTTTTCAGTGGGAATAAGAAGTCGCACTCACTCTGCCCAGATACTTGGGTGACTCAAAATCATGAAGCGCTCCCTTTAGTCTCATGGAGCCGAAATTGTGACGCTTCCACACTTTTCCCCAAGTTATTCACAATCGATTCCCGCCAGGAATCAGAGCTTTTCTTTTTACAAAAAGAGCGTTCTGCACTCTCGTAGGCAGTCCTTGGAAAATTAAATAATGGAAGAAGTGATAGAATGACTTTTCATCCTTTCTGGGCATTTACCGCTCTACTTTCCGCTGTTGGTGCCTTTCGATGATTCTCTAGCCCTACCAGCCCATGCCGAATCCTGCTTTAAGCATTCTTGCGGAACGTTATCCGACACTCTCCTCTGCCGCTTCGGAAATAGCTGCTCTGCGTGCAACTAAAAAACTGCCCAAAGGAGTGATCCATGTGATTTCCGACGTCCATGGGGAAAATCAGAAGCTCCGCCATGTGATCAATAATGCCAGTGGCCGTCTGCGCCCCTTGGTGCATCAGACATTTGGAGATCACATGTGCATGGAAGAACTGCAGGAGTTCATGAACGTCCTTTACTATCCAGCAGAGGTTCTGCGGATGAAAAAAGAAGAACTGCTGAAAGATCCCGTGCTGCGCCACGATTGGGTCAAGTGCACGCTGGAGCATCAGTTCACCGTGATCCGCGCGCTGATTCGCACCCGCCGCAGAAAGGATGTAAAAGCGCTCGCACCAAAGGAACAGCGGGAGTTTTTCGAGGCCATGCTGAACTATCCGGCTGGCGGCCATGATCAGGCAATGATCGATGTCCAACTCCGCGAACTGATCGCCATGGATCTGGATTCAGACATGATCCGTAGCGCATCCCGTTTTATCCGGAATCTTTCCGTGGAAGAACTCATCGTCGCAGGTGATCTGGGTGACCGGGGACCCCGTATTGACAAGGTGATCGACTATCTGATGCATCAGCCGAACGTCTCATTGGTCTGGGGGAATCATGATGTGAGCTGGATGGGGGCCTGCCTGGGCCAACGGGCACTTATTGCCACGGTTCTCCGTATTTCCCTGCGCTATCTCCGTCTGTTCCAGATTGAAGAAGGTTATGGTATTCTTACCAAGGCCGTCGAGATCCTGGCAGATCAGGTTTACGGAGAAGATCCCGTCGTTTATTTCCAGGCGAAGCGCACCGGAAAACGGGATGGAGCCTTGGTGGCCCGCATGCAAAAGGCGATGACCATTCTTCAGCTCAAGCTGGAAGGTCAGACGATTGAACGCCACCCGGAATGGGAGATGAATGATCGCAATATCCTGCGGAAAATCAATTTTACGAATCACACTCTGGAGGTGAACGGCCAGATCCACGCACTGCGGGACACGTTTTATCCTACCATTGATCCGGCTGACCCTAATAAACTCAGCCCTGAGGAAGAAGAATGCATTCTCCGGCTGGAGCAGAGCTTCACTACCTCCCCACGCCTGTGGGAGCATATGGAGTGGATGGCCAACTACGGCCAGATGTCACTGATTCGGGACCGCGCGGCTATCTTCCATGCTTGTCTGCCCGTGGATAAGGAGGGACAATACATCCCGCTATGGGTAGATGGAAAGGAAGAGCGCGGGCCGGAAATTTTCAGTGCCTTCACCCGCATCATCAAACGAGCCTTCCGTTCAGGCTCGGAAAGCGCGCGGAATGCGGACAAGGACTGGTTTTACTATCTCTGGGCCGGTCCTCTGTCTCCGCTGTATGGGAAAGATCGGATGAGCACCTTCGAGAGTTATTTCATCGAAGATCCATCCACCCACAAGGAGATCGCCGGCCCTTGGTTCGAGTGGATTCATCGTGCTGATTTCTGCGACAAAATCGCCCGCGATATGGGCATCCCTGAAGGTGGCTTGCTCGTGAATGGCCACGTGCCGGTTCACAAGGGGGAAAATGCGCTCAAGCGTGGCGGGAATGCCGTCACCATCGATGGCGCATTCTCCGAGGCTTACGGTGATCGTGGTTATACTTTGATTCTTGGCCCTGAAGGTGAAACCCTGGCGGAGCATCACGCTTTTCCAGATCCTGAAACCGCCGTCCGGGAAGGCCTGGACATCATTCCGAAGATGACCGAGTTGCGTCGTTACGATCGCCCCCGACTGGTGGAAGATACCGAACGTGGCCGGGAAATTGATTCCACCATCCTGATTCTGCTGCAATTGATAGACGCCTACCGTGTTGGTGCGCTGCATGAGAAAAAGTGAATTTCAGAACTCTTGCTTCTTCTTGATCTGGGCGGCTTTCTTCCCCTTGGAAGAAGGCTTCGCCACCCTCTTCAGCGTCCGCCTTTCCTCGATGGCAGCTTGAGCGGCAGCCAATCGGGCGACGGGCACCCGGAAGGGTGAGCATGACACATAGTCAAGGCCTACCCTGTGACAGAACCTCACGGACTCGGGATCTCCTCCATGCTCTCCACAGATGCCCAGCTTGATGCCGGGACGTGTGTGGCGGCCTTTCTCCACTGCGATCTCAATGAGCTGCCCTACCCCGACTGTATCCAATGTGGCGAATGGGTTTTTCTTATAGACCTCGTTCTCCAGATAGGCGCCTAGAAAGGCACCCATATCGTCGCGGCTCACACCGAGGGCTGTCTGCGTAAGATCGTTGGTACCAAAGCTGAAAAACTCCGCCTTTTTAGCGATCCTGTCCGCGATGAGAGCACCACGTGGAACCTCGATCATGGTTCCCACACTGTATTCCAATTTAACCTTCCTCTCCGCCATCACCTGTTTCGCCACGGCATGCACGATCTCCGCCTGGAGATCGAACTCCTTGGTATAGCCCACCAGAGGAATCATTACCTCCGGCTTTACTTTGATCTTTTTCTTCATCACGTCTGCTGCTGCTTCAAAAATGGCACGCGCCTGCATTTCTGTAATCTCAGGATAGGCGATTCCCAGACGGCAGCCCCGGTGTCCCAGCATGGGATTGAATTCATGGAGATCATTTACTCGCTGAATGATCGCCTCCACGGAGATGCCTGTTTTCTTGGATAGATCCTGCTGTTGCTCTTTCGAATGAGGAAGAAACTCATGCAGGGGAGGATCCAACAAACGAATGGTAGCTGGATAACCTTTGAGCGTGGTGAAAATACCGGTGAAATCTTTCCGCTGATAGGGAAGCAGTTTCGCCAGCGCAGCTTTCCGGTTTTCCAGAGTGGTTGCCAGGATCATTTCCCGCATGGCATCAATGCGATCTCCTTCGAAAAACATGTGCTCCGTCCTAGTGAGCCCGATTCCTTCAGCGCCAAAGGCAAGGGCGATCCGTGCCTGCTCGGGCGTATCTGCATTCGTACGGACTCCCAGGCGGGTGAATTCAGAGCACCATTTCATGAGCTGGAGGAAATTCCTGAACTTCTCCGTCTTCTGCGCGGACTTATCATGACTCACCACTCCGGCGATGATTTCCGAGGGAGCGGTTTTCAGCCCACTTCCATAAACGATGCCACTGGTTCCATCGATCGAGAGGGAATCACCCTCCCTGAAACATTGATTCGAAATAGTGACCGTTCTTTCAGCATAATCAATATCCAGAGCGGCAGCACCACAAATGCAGACCTTTCCCATCTGACGCGCTACCAGTGCCGCATGCGATGAGACGCCTCCTCTGGCAGTTAGAACACCCTCTGCAGCGATCATGCCACGCAGGTCTTCCGGGCTGGTTTCGTTACGGACAAGCAGGACTTTTTCCCCTTTGTCCGCAGCGGCGGCAGCGCGTTCTGCATTCAGATAGATTTTACCTGCCGCCGCACCCGGTCCCGCAGGCAAGCCCTTCGCCAATGCTTTGGTCTTTTTGATCTCAGTAGGGTCGAAAATGGGAGCCAGCAACTGGTCCAACTGATCCGCCGGATTTCGCAAAACCGCGGTTTCCCTATCGATGAGCTTTTCCTTCACCATATCCATGGAGAACTTCAGCGCAGCAGAAGCAGTCCTTTTCCCATTGCGCGTCTGCAGCATGAACAACTTGTTGTCCTGCACCGTGAACTCAATATCCTGTACATCCTTGAAGTGCTTCTCCAAAATGGCACGTACCTTTAAAAGCTGTGCATACGGCTTGGGCATCGTCTGTTTCATGTTTGCCACGGGCAAAGGCGTCCGGACTCCTGCCACCACATCCTCACCCTGCGCGTTTACCAGAAACTCACCGTAAAATTCATTCGCACCATTGGCGGGATTCCGGGTAAATGCCACGCCGGAACCGGAGGTCTCCCCGGTATTTCCATACACCATGGCCTGCACATTCACAGCCGTTCCCCACTCGGCCGGGATGTTATATTTTCTCCGATATACGATGGCTCTGTCGTTCATCCAGGAGCCGAACACTGCCCCGGCAGCTCCTTTTAGTTGTTCCCATGGATCGTTGGGAAAACTCTTGCCCGTGCGTTTCCTAACCAAAGTTTTGAAACGTTTGACCAGCTCCCGCTGATCTTCAGCAGTAAGTTCGGCATCTGAGATGTCCTGGGAATATTTATCCTGTTTCAGTTCTTTAATCACTACTTCGAAAGGCTCATGCTCCTCCCCTTCCCGTGCCTGGACTCCCATGACCACATCTCCATACATCTGGACAAAACGCCGGTAACAGTCCCACGCAAAGCGGTCATTTCTAGTAGCTGCCGCTAGAGCCAGCACCGTCTGATCATTCAGCCCGAGATTGAGAATGGTATCCATCATCCCTGGCATGGAATCCCGTGCGCCTGAACGCACGGCCACCAGCAGCGGCATGTCCTTTCCATCGCCAAAACGGCAGCCCATGGCTTTCTCCATATTCCTCACCCCGGCCTCGATTTGAGCTTGGAGTTCAGATGGATAAGTACGCTTATTCTCGTAATAATACGTACAAACCTCGGTCGTGATTGTGAAGCCGGGAGGCACCGGCAGTCCTATCCGGGTCATTTCTGCCAGATTTGCACCCTTGCCTCCCAGCAGAGGTTTCATGCTCCCATCACCATCCGCTTTTCCGCCCCCCCAAATGTAAACATATTTGACTTTATGACGAATGGGAGAAGATCCTTTGGCTTGCGGTTTCGCAACAGTTCCCGGTGTAATTTTCCGGGATGACTTGGCAGGCTTTTTCTTGGTGGCCATCGGGGTGATTGGATCGGGTTTTGATCTAGCCCCGGAGTGCTTGGACACTTCAGAAATTCACCCCAGTGCAAGAGATAAAGCCTATCTCCTCACCCAAATAGTGTCAATGAGCCAATTGAAACAACAGGTGCCCAAAAGACTTTATCTTCTTTTTTGTAATGCGCATCACTGATACGCCCTCACATCTATCACCTCAGCCCGCGCAACAGCAACTCGGCATTGGTCTTCGTCGCACGCAGGTTTTTAAGCAATGTCTCTATCGAATCACCGATGGGTAATTGGGCAAGCTGCTTGCGAATATCCACGATCTTCAGAAATTCATCTGGATGATAAAGACGATCATCATTCCGAGTACCGGATTGGGGAATATGAATGGCAGGGAAAACACGGCGCTCCGCAAGTTCCCGGTCCAGGCGCACTTCCATGTTACCTGTCCCCTTGAATTCCTCGAAAACGACATCATCCAGACGGCTTTCGGTTTCCACCAGAGCCGTGGCCAGAATGGTGAGAGAGCCGCCTTCTTCGACGTTTCGGGCAGTGCCGAAGAATTTGCGGGATTTCTGCAAAGCAGCCGGACTTACGCCGCCGGAGCCGATCGGTCCACCCTGCATCGCAGAGTTATGGCCACGTGCCAAACGGGTGAGACTGTCCAGCAGGAGAATCACATCCTTACCCATTTCCACTAGACGCTTGGCCCGTTCAATCACCAGGTCTGCTACTTGAGCGTGGCGCTTGGGAGATTCGTCGAAAGTGGAGGCAAATACCTGGGCTCCCACGGTTTCTTCAAAATCCGTGACTTCCTCCGGACGTTCATCCAACAGAAGAATGATCAGTTCAGCCTCCGGGTGATTCAAGCGGATGGAACGCGCGATATTCTTTAAAAGAATCGTCTTCCCGCCCCGGGGAGGAGCAACGATCAAGCCCCGCTGGCCTTTACCAAGCGGAGCGATGATGTCCAAAACACGCACTCCCAAGAATTCATTTCCTTCGCCCTCCAGCCGGATGCGTTGATCTGGAAAAAGTGGCGTAAGACGATCGAAATCCGTGCGAGACTGAAACTCTGCCACGGGAATGCCTTCGATTTCCAAAAGCTCCAGTGCTGAAAGATATTTATCCCTCTCCCGTGGACTTCTGACCTTCACCTTGACCAATTGTCCAGGGCGGAGGCCATGCTCACGCAAGAGATTATTGTTCACATGGATGTCATCCGGGCCCGGCCTGAAGCTCCGGGCCCCATCACGCAGCATCGAAAAATTTTCCTTCGTAGGCTCTAGAATACCTTCGCAGATCAGCTCTGTTCCCTCCATGGCATAAAAGCACAGCAGCTCATAGGTCAACTGGCTCTTCGGAATCCCCCCCTGAATACGAGCTGGAACAGCCTCCGCCATCGCCTGCAGTTCAGCCAGGGGCTTTTTGCGGAATTGATTGATATCGAGGGAAGCTGGGACTGGAGAAGCCGAGATCACAGGAGATACATCGGTTTCCGGGGCTTCTGTTTCGTTAGGCGTGGTCATTTGAAATGCTAGGGAAAAACGGCGTATCTGGGATTTCAGCACCGATGGGGGGCCTTCATTCCAAAAGACAATATCCGCACGGGATATTTTCTCTTCTACCGGTAGTTGTGCTTGGAGAATGGACTCTATGAGGGAATCGTCGAATCCGTTGCGGGCTTTCAGCCGCTGGATCTGGGTAGCACGTGATGAAGCAACGACGATCACCTGCGATTGGCCAAAGTCGAACCCTTTCTCGAAGAGCAAAGGAACGTCGGCCACGAACAACTCCACACGTTGCTTAGCAGCCTTCCCCAGTAAATCAAGACATTCCTCCCGCACCCGTGGATGTAGGATCTCTTCGAGGCGCGCACGGGCTTCCTCATTGGCAAATACCTTACCCCGTAAAAAATGCCGGTCGATGCGGCCATTTGCATCCAGTGCTTCTCCGCCGAAAACTTCCTTCACGATGTGCGCCACTTCCTCATCAGAATCCAACATCTTCCGGACGGATGCATCACAATCAAAAATTACGACGGATGGAATCTGTTCTGCCAGCAACTGACAGAACGTTGATTTACCGGAAGCGATCCCACCTGTAAGAGCTACGATGTGCACCACAGGAGCTTGAAAAGAATCCAGCCACCATCAAGTGAAGAAGCCGATAATAAAAAAACAGCCGGTGAGATACACTCACCGGCTGTTTTTGGGAATCAATTCCGAGGAATCATTACTGGGGCATTGGAGGCAATACTGCGCCGTCGGCAGGAGATCCTGGCGTGCTGACCGGTAAGGTCGATGTCGGAGGAGCATCCGCACCCCGTAGTGGGCGACCTGTGGCATCAATGATCTGAGCCGTCACAAAGATGATCAGGTTACTCTTGATGTGGTTTTCGCTCTTGCTCTGGAACAAGCGGCCAACGAATGGAAGATCACCCAAAATAGGCACCTTGTCTTCCACGTTTTGAACATCTTCACGCATCAGACCACCCACGGCTACGGTATAACCGTCATAGATGGTAAGGGCACTGTTCACACGGCGTGAGGAGAATACCGGCATTTCAATGCGGTTTTCCGTGACCACTGTTACAGTCGGGTTGCCCGCGGCATCAGTTCCAGCCGATTGAATCGGGCTGCCGTAGTTGATGAACCCTTCAAATTCAACGATCTCAGGAACGAAACGAAGATCGATCACGAAATCGTTTTCACCGATAGTCGGTTCAATTTCCAGTGTCACACCCGTGTTACGGGTTTCAAACGCCGTCGGAGTGGCCGGAGTGACTGGGAAGGTGGAAGAGGAAGCCCGGTTGATGCCAAGCAAGTCGCCGCCTGTGGTCGTGCTACCCACCGTGTTCGGAAGCTCAGGGGGTTCGTATTCGGTCGGATAAATAAATTCACGAACGATCTCGATGGTCGCTTTTTGTCCGGAACAAGCAGTTACAGAAGGAGCAGTCATGAGATCCGTTCCCTTTTTCTGAGCAAGGCCGCGCATGATCATTTGCACTTGGCCGTCAGAGAAAAGGCCGGTGAGGCCCAGGATACCGGGAGCCACATGGGCGGTCTCCGAGTTGCGATTTGGATTATTCAGGATCGAATCAATATTGTTTCGATTGATGGCCTGATCTCCACTGCGGATGCCGGAAGTTACGATATTACTGACATTTGCAGCAGAGTCATTGGAGATGCCTGGAATAGAGAACCCGTCAACCGTACGAATGAAATCCCCGGAAGGACGACCTGCACCGTTACCGATGGAACCACCGGTGCCAAAGGTGTTGTTTGAAAGCTGGAATGGCGTTACCACCCAATCAAAACCAAGCTCATCTGTATTCTCTTGAGAGACTTCCACAAACTTGGTGGTGATCTTCACCTGCTTCGGCTTTTTATCGCCGATGGATTGCACGAGCTGCTCCACCTTGTCCAGTTCCGTAGGAGTGTTGGTCACCAAAAGGGTGCCGCCACTGATCGTTGCGGAAGTTCCTTCAGCAAAGGCCACACCTGTCGCCGCAAGGAGATCCTTGATCGGCTTTCTTCCTGGAATGGAGGCCGTTGAGCTCGCGGACTTATCTGCAAATGGATCCGCATTCTCCGCAGGAGAGGCATCACCGCCAGCACCACTGAGGGAAGCTGCGAAATCCGGTGGCACGCTGTAGGTGCGGGTAAAGACATCTTCTCCAGTTTCAGTCTGAGGAACCAGAGTAACCGCATAGTCATCCACCTTGTAGCGGAGTTTGGTTTGGTCACAGATGTATTTGAGAGCTACTGCAAGAGGCACGTTCCGGATACGGAGTTCCTTGACCCGCAGGGAACCTGGATCCGTAGCACCACCCAGAGCGGGAGCACCGGCAGGAGCCGTATTATCCAAGCCCGCTTCCGCAGCACCAGGAGCACTCACGCGAGGGCGACGGATCACGAAGTTCACCCCTTTTTTGGCCGGATCGGTTTCGGTCACATCCAGTTCCGATGCACGCTGGCGCAGGAAATCGATGGCTTCCTCCACAGTTGTATCTTCGAAATCCACCCGGGGGATGATAATCGTTTTAAGCTTTTCAGTGATATAGGCTACACCGGTGCTCTGAGCGCCTTCCGTGGTTCCCGTATTGAATGTCGGGGGTTCAACCGGCACGGAGAGTTCCCAAGCGGCATCCACCTGCATGAGAAGTTCCGCGCGGGTATGATCGTACGCAGCGCGATAATAATCGGTACGTGCCTGAGCAAGTTTCTCAAGGCCACGGCGTGCGGCCGAGTTGTATTTATCGATACGAAGAACGTTCTCGTATTCGGTTTTGGCAGCGTCGAACTTCCCTAGATTGTAATTGCCTTCTGCGGTATAAAGACCGCGGCGCACCGCATCGACATTTTGGGTATGTTCGTAGGTAAGAGCTGGGTTGGTGCGGATCGGATCATCGAGATACGCAATTTCACGCTTGGCCAGAGGACTTTCCGGGTCAATGGCGAGCACGGCGTCAAGAAGTGCGCGGGCCTCCGTGTATTTGCCAACCTTGCGATATTGTTGGGCCAGAGCAATGCTTCCTTCATTGAAGTGCAACGTGATGACATCACGTCGGTCGGAAACCATAGGAGCCGGTGGAAGACGATCCAAGGCCTGGCGGTATTTATCCACTGCCGTTTGGTAGTCGCCTTTGGCGTAAGCGTCACGACCCTCAAGCAGAAGACGGTCGGCATCGGCCACGCCTTCTTGTCTGCGAATCATTTCACGCTGGGCGAGGCCGCTAAGGCTTCCGCCTTCGCCGGCATTCGCAACCGTAATCGTTGCTGGCATGGCGGATGCCACGGCCATCAACGCAAAAGCGGTGCGGCTGGATAGATACATGGGCATTTTTTGCATATTGGACTGAGGGTTTCTGGCGATGTTTTTGAGATTTGGAAAGCGATTTTTCAGAGGGCGTTTCTCTGAACTTCAGGGAAGCCCGCCTTTGGGAATTTTAAGGGATTTTTTGGAGCCATCCTTATCGGTGTATTCAACTACAATAGCTTCTGGAGTGACTTCCTTGGCAAAGTAAGCTTTTTCCGCAGCACTCTGTGGCAGAGCGAAGGCAGTTCCTTCCTCCACCTTGAATTCCTGGCCGTTCAAGCCAATGGCTTCCAGGCTCAAAACGGCTGTCCGATCATACTTCACATGTTCCATCTTGCGCTCCTCGGAAAGAGGAGCCGGGATTTCGTAGATCGTGCCTTTTTTGTTCGGACGCTGATCTTCGATTTTCACGATCGTGAATTCCTTGTCCTGATTGATCTTGGAATTGAACTCCTTGCGTTGTTCGGAACCTATGTACTTGAAGCGATTTTTGGCTACATCTCCGGTCAGGAAAAAAAGTTCTCCTGGTTTCACGGAAACGGCCGGATCAGTTTTATTCTGGCCACGGGAGGAGTCCTCATACTTGAAACCATATCCGCCTTCCGATTCAAAACCGGGGCGAAGCACCCAGGTAAGGCTTTCATCCTTGATGTATTTCAACTTGGCCACCAAGTCCGGATGGGACTGCGCATCGTTGGGATTTGTCTGACCATTGAATTCCTCAAGATTGGTGAAGCCGTCCTTGTCGGGATCGCGTTGCGGAGAATCAGCGAATCCCGGATCGATATGATTTTCGATCCACCATGTATTTGGAATAGGATCGTGAACCTTGGCTCCAGTGATGAGATCGATTGCCTTCGTAGGGTCCGTCTTACCGATGTAAAGAGGAACTCCTGTAAACAAATCCACCGAACGACCGGAATCTTCTGCCTGAGCAACAGTGCGATCCAGTTTCATCGAAGAAAAAGCCTTCGTGATGAGATCCGCATTTTTTACAGATGGGTCATTATTACCCTTGCCTGCAAGCGAAGAACCGAAATCAGTGTCAATGCTTTGTAACTTGGACCAACCCATGAAGACTAGGCCCAATGCGAGGACAGCAGCACCGCCGAGAGCGGCCTTTTCATAATTTTTTTCTAACCAGGACATGGTTTGTGGGGAAATAGGTATCAGGGTTTAGGGAGTTCCTTTGCAGGAAGGAATTGCAGCACATCCAAACGGAGAAAAACTTGCACCTCTTCGCTTCCAAGAACTTGGGCAAGAATCTGGCTGGAATCAGCCGCAGGAGCCGCGGCGGCTGGCGCAGCGGCACCCGTATCACCAGGCAAGGTAAAGCTAGGTGCAGACTCCGGAGAGATGGCGGCATCCACTGGTTCTGCAAACTTGGCATCTGTTGTCATCGGAGCGGTCAGCTTTTGATTCGCAATCCGCACATTCCGGATGACCACAAACTTATCCGTATTCTTCCCAAGGGAAGTCAGGAAAGTCCGCACGGACTTTTCGGAGCCCTGGAAGGTGATTTCCAGCGGCAGGAATCTGGCCACGGCGCCATCTGCCTTGAATTCCTTACCCTCTTCCTCTTCCAGTTTTGGGCGGTGAACATTCAACAACTCGGAAGGTGCTGCAGCGGCGAGGGAAAGCATGATTTCCTTCACTGCGCCCAACTGATAGTCAAGAATGCCTGTTGCAGCATCCTTTGCCAAGGTGCCGGTATAATTTTCAAAGCCCAGATAGAAACCGTCCGGAAGCCTCGTCTTGGCAGTCACAAACGCGTTTCTAACTTCTCCTTCCGCAGCTTTCAGATGGGTGGTGAATTCCTGTGAAGAGATTTTCTCCGCCGGCTGAGGACGATATTTTTCGAAGGCAGCCTGCAGTTCTTCCGTCTGCTTTCGATATTCCGCCAGAGCTTTCTGTTTACCATTGAAATTCTCGTCTTTTGGATAGAGAGGTGATTTTTCAAAGTGGGATGCTTCTTCTGAAGCAGCATCGAAAATGGCTTTCTGCGAGGCTGTTTTATTCAAACCCACGACGCCGACTCCGATGAGCACAGCAGCGCCCACCAGGGTAGCGCCGCCTAAGCCTGCTACAAATTTGTTTTCCTTGATCCAACTCATACAACTAAAAGGTCAAAATTCTGTTTGATGTCATTTGACCGCGACTGGGCGGGCAAGCGGCAAGGTGATTTCAAAAGGAAGAGCGAGGGCGCCTGGATCACCGGTTAGAGTGATTTTCATGATTTGCTCGTCCTTCAACTGAACTGGACTTCCTTTCGGTCCCGCCGCAGTGAAGGAAAAGCTCCCGTCTGGCTTATCTTTCAGGTTCTTGAGCAGATCGGTCACGACATTCTGACTCTTCGCGTTTTCACGCCAGAAACCCTTGATTCTGATCGCATTGATGACGGAGGTATCCACGCGAGCAGCTGCATCCTTTTTAGATTTAGGCTTCTTGCTGGTGTCCTCAGTTTTCAGATCGCTGAGAGCGGAAGCACCGTAGGTGAGAGTTGGGAATTCGTTTTTCACCGCAGGACGGCCATTTGGTGTTTTAGCATCCGTCTGAGCCAGAGGATCGTAACCTACCAGAGGCTGGAATTCCGTAATCCACACGGCATCGCTGGCAAATGCCCCTCTGACTTCGGAAAGAAGATCCAGCCAGTAGGCATGATCTGCTTCAGCAGTGGTATAACCGGCGGCGATTTTCCTGAGGGCCTCTTCTTTCTTGAGAAGGCTGCCGATTTTTTCATCCAAAGGTGCGAGGTTCTCTTTCGTATCCACACGTTTTGCCGTTTCCATCTCTGCCTTGTTGGCCGCTACGAACTGAAGCGCCGCCCAAGCAGCCAGACCCGTCAGCAAAAGAGCAGAAGCGCCGATCAGGAAAGGCTTGCGACGATCTGAAGCACGCAATTGCTCGACGACATCGGGAACGAGATCGATGTTGATCACAGACTTGCCGATGCCACGCAGGCCAAGGCCTACGAGTTCACCCATGAGATGGCCTTCTCCCTGGACTACACCTGCGTCCACGGATTTACCGATGGTGACGTTCGCCAATGGATTGAAATACTCGATGGGGAGGTTCAGCTTTTCCTGGAAGAACTCCAGAGTGTAAGGGAGATTTGCGCCGCCACCTGCTAGAATGACCCGGCGTGGAGCACTGCCTCCATGTTGGCTGCGATAATAATTGGTGGTGCGGGAAATTTCCGCAGGAAGACGGGTGAGGGCATTACGCACCACCATGCCGAGAGCTGCCACAGCTTCATCCAGTTGCTCTGTGTGGCCACCACCAAGTGCGACCAACCCATTGGTAACTTTCTGGTGCTCTGCTTCCACGAAGCTGATGCTATATTCCTTCGCAATCGCAGCGGTAATGGCGGAACCACCGATCGGGATACTCCGGGTAAAGAAACGCGTCCCTTCGATGTAAAGCAGGTTGCTTGTCTTGGCACCGATATCGATGAGAAGCACCGGCTCTTCCGGCTGACCGTAGGCAGCGCGGAAAGCATTATAGAGAGCCATCGGGGCAACATCCACCTCGGAGGTACCAAGGCCACTGTCATTCACTGCTTCATTGATTTCATCAAGGGAGTCTCCCTTAATGGCAACGATGACAGCTTCCTTTTCGCCAGCTCCATCAATCAGTTCGTAATCCCAAACCACTTCATTGATAGGAAATGGAACGTGCTGTTGAGCTTCGAAAGTGACCAGTTGCTCGATGTTGTCTTCCTGAAACGGAGGAAGCTTAACAAAACGGGTGAAAACAGCTTGGCCGGAAATCGCATAACGGGCCTTGGTTTTACCTATCTTGAGTTTTTTAGCGAGATCAGCGACCGCTACACGGGTTTGGGAAATCCGGGTGGCCTCAAGGGAGGGATCTGCTGAGATGGATTCAGAAGCATAGGACTTGAGGATCAAGCCACCGTTTTTCGAAGTTTCGAAAACAGCCATGCTTATGCGCTGGGAGCCGATATTTAAAGCGACGGAGGTCTGTGTGTCAGCCATGATGGAAAAACGATGGGGTAAAGTTGCGCGGGATGCCCGATACAAGGCGTTACGCGGATGTGACGAAGTTCAATTGGACTTCGCTGTAGGATCGATTTCAGGGTAGCGATCCCACCACATTTGACTGAAAGGAGTTTCAGATTTGTCGAGAATCGGCACCACTTTGGTTTCAGAAATCTTATCTGAAGCAGTTTTCCACCAGCCGTCCTTTTCATTGGCCGCCTCACCCACGACAGAACCGTTCACCTTTACTTCAATGCCCACCAGCTTTATGGCGCGTTTGCTCGCATCATCCGCTCCGGTGAGACGTTTGAGGGCGGAAGGAGAGAGATAAGCGGAAACGTAAACGTCTTCATCCAAAGGCACATTCACATAAGTGATGGTGCGGGAGAGTTTGTAGTAGGTGCCTGCCTTGTCCGGGTTTGCGGCAGCAACATACCACACAACTTCGACTTTATCACATACCTTGGTAGCGGGCACAGGAGCCATCTGGAGCCTGAGCTTGGCTTCCAGTTCCAGCCAGTTTTTAGGGCGGAAATCCTTGTTCTTAACGCCAGTGAACTGGGGAGAAAGAATGTCGTCGAATTTCGGGGCTTCCACGGTCGCCTTTGCAGCCTGGCCGTACGCGGATTGAGCTGAGAAAGAAGCGAATGCGAGAGACGCGGTGAGTACTAACGTTTTACGAAGCAAATGGTGCATGCGTTCAGGGTTTCCCAAGAAACTAGGAAATACATTTTTGGGTTGGCCAGAGAAAAGGGTGAAAAACTCGGTAAATTTTCGTGCTGGTAAATACATTAACCTAATATAGCAGCCACAAGTGCCATTGACTAAGACCTTTTTGGAAAGCATCAAAGCCGCATGCCGTTGCCTGAAAATTTCCCGAATCCCAGCCATCCTCAAGTCGTCGGCAGTTTCGGCAATGCGGAATCACTGAAAACTGTGGATTTTTCCACGTTGGCCGCCGCTTGTGATTTGGTTGAAATTCGTTTGGATATTCTTAAACGGGAAATTTTGTCTCCAGACCGATCACTGTGGGAACACTTGCAAGGGGTTCCCATCCTGTTCACGGCACGCAGGAATGAAGAAGGTGGGGCACTCCCCCTTGATGCGGCAGCCCGCATGGAATTGCTGAAACTCTGCCTTATGGATGCAGCCATCATCGATATCGAAGTTGCGAGCATCGGCGAAATGGCTGCCATGATTCCGGTCTTTCAAGAGTGGGAGATCCCTTGGGTGGCATCCTTTCATGATTTTGAAAAACTCCCTTCAAGGAGCACGCTGGATGAAGCTGCTCAAAAAGCAAAAAACGCAGGAGCGACAATCTTTAAGGTGGCAGCAAAACTTTCTGATCCTGAAGAACTTGCCGCCTTGGCTGACTTTCAGCTTACGGATCATGGTGTGGCCGTTTCCTCCATGGGTATGGGCCCGCTGGCTCCCGTTTCCAGACAGTTGCTGGCGCAGTGCGGGAGCGTGCTGAACTATGGCTATCTGGGCAATGTCGCCACAGCGCCTGGCCAATGGGACAGCGCACTTTTGAAAACGGCGGTTTCCCGATTGGTGCCCTTCAACCGATGATTTCCACCGGGGCGTCTGGCAGGGCTTTCAAAAACACGCCTCCGTAACGTTTCGTGAGAATCCGGTTGTCCAGAATACAGACCAGTCCACTGTCACGGGCGGTGCGGATCAATCTGCCCACTCCCTGACGCATCTTGAGGATGGCCTCCGGTACGGAATACTCCATAAAGGGATTTCCTCCAGCCGCTTCGATGGCCTCCAGCCGTGAGGCGATAAGAGGGTGATCAGGTACGGCGAATGGCAAGCGGGTGACTACCACATTCGATAGAGCTTCTCCAGGGACATCCACGCCAGTCCAGAAGCTGTCTGTCCCAAAAAGGACACTATGCACATCCTTGCGGAATTCCTCGATCATTTGGTGGCGGGGCAGGCCGTCCCCCTGCGTAATGAGCCTCCAGCCTTGGGCTTTAAAAAATTTCTCCAACCTCTGGGCGGAATCCTTCATCGTCTTGTAACTGGTGAATAAAACAAAAGCACGTCCCCTGCTTTCCATTACGGCCTGCCGGATGCCTTCCGCCAGCAGTTCATCGTAACGGGGCGCACTCGGCTCCGGTACGGACTTGTAGATCCGGATCTTCATCTGCCGCGGGTAGTCGAAGGGACTGCCGATACTGAGAGCCAGCGCACTCTCGGCCCCTACACGCTTCCGGAAATAGCCTAGCTTGGGATCGCCCACACCCAGGGTGGCACTTGTCATGACCAAGCTCTTTTTTCCTGCGAAAAACAATGGCCGCAGGCGTTCCGCAACATTTACGGGGGCAGCGTGGATACTGAACTGGGTTTCCTCGCGGCCAGCCTTTTCCACCCAATAGACACTGTGTTCCTCACGTTGATCGAGGAAAGTGCCGATCGAACCGTGGACTTCCCGCAATTTCCGGGCCGCATCCTGAAGTTCGGAACGGGTGGACTCGGATTCCACGTCCGCTGCGAGAGCTTCGATTTCCTGCCAGAGGTTCCGGAGTGGCTCAGCGAGGGTATTCGCCACCATTTCCGGTTGGCGAACCCGGCACTCCTTTGAAAAATTTCCGAAAGCCGACTCTTCACCGATGCTGTGAAAAAAACGGTCCGAGGCCATGAGGGCATCCTCCACTGCCATCAGCACTGAGGCCTTGCGAAAGGATTTCAGCAGACCCTTCCGCGTCCTGGGCTGATACAGGCGATGCAGATCAAAGCGCAAACCGGACTGTGAAACCCGGAGGCCCAGTTGAATGGCTGCCACCTGCTCGATGGTGTGGGCTTCGTCCAGAACAGCAAAGTCATTCGGGAAAAGGAATCCGCCCATTTTCGCATCCTCCCTATCAGGTGCCTCCTCGGTATTCAGCAATGCAAAGAACAAGGTATGATTCACCACAATCAGCTTTGCTTCCGCTGCCGCCTTCCGGGCTTCCTGAAAAAAGCAATTTCCGCGCGGGCCACAATGACGCGCCGTGCATGAATGAGCTTCACTGCATACCTGAAGCCAGACTTTCATCTGCGGCTGGAATGGCAGATCGCTCAGGGTGCCATCCCGTGTGGATTCCGACCAGCGGAGAATCGACTGCAATTCGTCCTTTTCCGTGCCGGTGAAAAGATCCTCGGACTGTTCCAAGGCGCGGCGCAGGCGCAACGGGCACAAGTAATTCTGGCGCCCTTTCAGGAGCACGGCAGGCAATTCCTCACCCAGCACTTTTCGTACGATGGGAATATCCTTCCGCACCAGTTGCTCCTGCAGATTGATCGTATGCGTGGAAATGATGCCTTTCCGGCCCGTTTCCAAAGCGAACCGAGCGGATGGCAAAAGATAGGCCAGCGATTTTCCAACCCCTGTGCCCGCCTCCGCCACCAAGGGCGAGGCAAAGGTGAGCGCATGAGCCACCGCTACCGCCAACTCCTGCTGCTGGGGGCGGTACTCAAAGTCCCGGGATTTCGAGAGAAGGCCTTTCGGCGAAAACGCCTCCCGCACCGCATCACAAAATCCGGGCATCGGCTGGCCTTCCGTCATTGCTATCATCTGCCGCCATCGCACCCGGCATTTGCTCCGCTGCCAAGCCGCAACTTCACAACACACTCGACACTCCCCTCTCCCTATCGCCATCTTCCCCTGCAAGCGGCCTGCCATGCTTTCCATCCGGACCTCACATACGCGATTTATCCTACCTGCCCTGCTCGCCATCATGGGTGGCCTGCTGTGCGCCTACCTCATTCCAATGGAGCATGAGGCGGTAAAACAACAGCTTCTCGGATTCCCCGACTCCAATATCGAGGCTCATCGTGCAAGACCTGTCATTCTGGGCATTTTGTGTTTTCTGCCAGCGATCGCCACCCTCATCCATTGCTTTGGGAATACGATGGACCGGTATCTGGTGCGGCAGTTCATCTCCATTTTCCTGATCTGCTTCGGCGCACTGTTCTCCATCTGGTTTCTCTTTGACCTGAACGACAATCTCACGGAATTCCGGGAAAGCAGTAATCTGTTCATCACCATTGCCAAATTTTACAGCTACCGCTCCCCTGCCATCATCCTTTTCTTGCTGCCTTACGCACTGCTGCTGTCCCTCCTCTATTGTCTGGGGAAACTTTCCAGTGACCGGGAAATCACTGCCATGGTGCAGTCCGGCCGCAGCGTGACACGCATCACGGCTCCGTTGATTCTAGCCGGAGCCTTCTGCAGTTTACTCTGCCTGGGACTGAACTATCAGTGGGCACCGATTGCGGAAGGCCAGAAAGACAATATCCTGAATATAGCCCGAGGCAGGCCTACCTATGAGGCGAATAACGTGATGTATCGCGACGTCCACACACGCCGCCTGTGGATGGTGGGTGCCTTTCCCACCAAATACGAAAAAGGCGTGCCTCTGGAAAATGTCCAGGTCACCACCACCCGTGCAGACAAGAGTCTGGCGTATCAGTTGTCTGCCAGCCGTGCCTACTGGAACAGGAAGAAAAAATCATGGGTTTTTGAAAATCCGGTCATCGGCACGATGGAACCCGGGCAACCTCCCGTTTTCGTGACACCTAAGGGGCCTATTGTTGTCCACGGCTGGGAGGAAACCCCCTGGCAATTGATCAAGCCCGGACTGGCAGCCCAGTATCTGGGAATTCCAGGCCTCATCAGTTGGCTTCAGGCCAATGGTTCCCAGGGATTTCTGGATGAATCCGCTCCCTACCTCACCCACCTGCACTACCGGGTGGCACTTCCCTTTGCCTGCTTGGTTACCGTTCTCCTGGCTACCCCTCTTGCGATCCACTTCTCACGGCGGGGTCCCGGAAGCGGGGTGTTTTTTGCAGTGGTTCTTTCCGCCTTGATGTTGTTGATCAGCAATATCGCTTTGGCCTTTGGCGAATCGGGAAAAATTCCGCCATTCATTGCTGCGTGGCTACCCAATCTCCTCTTTACGATGCTGGGCCTCTACTTCTACCATCGCCGCGCTACCGGACGCCCGATCTATCAGAGTATCCGCCGCTTGCTTCCATCTTCAGACTGAATCTCCGCCCCCTTATTTCCTCTCATGGCTTTCGCAGATTCATGGCACGTCCGTTCCCGCGCCCGCGAATGCGCCGCCACACAACAGGCGTTTGTGGATGGAGAGTTCATTATCACTGCCCTTTTCCCAGATCCGGAATCCAGTGGTTACGTCCGCCGGGATTTCAAGATTGAGGCATGGTCCGCGCGCACTCATGAAGAAGAAGCTCCCTTTTCATTTTGGCGCACCCGCTATGCTGCTCCCACCAAGGACGAAAAAACTTCACCCAGAGAAAAACTGAGCGCCGAGGAGATCCTCCGCCGACTGGTAGAGGAGGATGAAGATCACACGGAAAACACGCGCTACATCCTGGCCGTCATGGTGGAACGCCAGAAGCTGCTGGTGGAAAAAGATACCCAGCACACGGCCGATGGCATCCTCCGTGTGTATGAACACCGGAAAACCGGAGAGGTTTACATCGTGAAAGACCCGAACATTCCTCTGAGTGAGATCGAAAAGGTCCAGAATGAGGTATTCATTTTATTGGAAAACAACGGGCGCAGTCCCGTTGGGGAAGAAGAACCTCCAGCTACCGAAACTCCCGAAGCCTAGTTCCGGGAAAGCACGGCACCTTCCACTAATTCCTGCAGGATTGGCAGATCAGCCTCTGCCCAAGGCAGTTTCCGGAAATCCTCCGGAGCACACCATTCCATCGCAGCATGCTCATGGGCATGGAGTAGGCCCGCCACGATTTCGCACAGGAAAGGAAGCAGTTGAATGGTCACCGTCGGGTAGACGCAGACCACGGGCTTGAGGGCATGACCCACGGTCACCGTGACGCCCAGCTCTTCCTCCAGTTCCCGGATCAATGCCTGCTGGGGTGTTTCCCCATGCTCCACCTTTCCGCCAGGGAATTCCCACAATCCCGCCAGATGTTTGCCCTCGGGACGGAGGCACGCGAGATAGCATCCTGCATCATTTCGAATCACACCGCATACCACATCGATCACGTCGCGGAATATGCGCTTTATCTCCTGTAGGGGAAACAAAATCAGGGCGCGCACTCCTACTCCACCCATCTCATCCACCCCAAGCCTAACACTTTCTTGGTTTTCAGCACATCGTAAGGCCCTGCCACCCAAAAAAAGCCGCCGGGAAGAAACCGGCGGCTTTGATAAAAAATGGATCGGAGCTGAATCAGGCAACAGAGCCTTCTTGTTTTTTCTCCTTATCTTTCTTGCCACAGTCGCCATCGCAAGCGGCTACAGTGCCTTCCTGCTTCTTTTTATCGGCCTTGTCACCGTCGCACTTGTCACATCCCGCTACGGAGCCGTCGTCCTTTTTCTTTTTATCGCACTTGTCGCCATCACATTTGTCGCATGCAGCTACACTCCCGTCGTCCTTTTTATCCTTGGCCTTGCCTTCACCGCACGAGCCACCGTTGCAGGCAGTAGGGGTTGTTTCACAAGGAGCTGCGGAGGCAAGTGGAGCGATGAGACAGGAAGCGAAGATGGCGCTGAGAAGGAGTTTCATGATCGTATGATTAAGTTGGTTGGTTACGCAGGTATGAGGATCAGACTGGAGTTTTATTCGCAAAAAAATTGCGCGGCCCTGAAAGATGATTTCCTCATGCCTATTAACGTTCCCCAATCGTGAAAGTTTCAATTTTTTCCAATTTAATCATTTACGATCTGGAGGCACCGCCGCCCGTGTTTGCAATTGAGCTTGGCCCCTGAAGGATTTTCCACTAATTCGCGCCTCCCCGTGTCATTTACCGTTCTCGCCACCGATTCCGCCACTTCCGCCCGCAGAGGCAGGCTCGACCTCGCCCACGGCACGGTCGAAACGCCTATTTTCATGCCTGTGGGCACGCAGGGATCCGTCAAGACGCTGCATCCCTCAGAGTTGGAAGAGCTCGGGTCCCAGATCATTCTGGGAAACACCTATCACCTTTGGCTGCGGCCCGGCCATGAGCTGATCCGTGACTTGGGAGGACTCCAGGGCTTCACCACTTGGAAAAAGCCATTTCTCACCGATTCCGGCGGCTTCCAGGTCTGGTCGCTGGCCAAGCTTCGCAAGATCACTGAGGAAGGCGTACGCTTTCAAAACCATCTGGATGGATCCAAAATGCTGCTCACTCCGGAACTGAGCATGGAAATCCAAGGAGCACTCGGCTCGGACATCGCAATGCTCTTTGATGAATGTCCGCCCTACCCGTGCGATGAGAAATATGCAGCGAACTCGCTGGCTCTCACCACCCGCTGGGCCAGACGCTGCAAGGAGTGGGTCACCGCGAATGAGCCAAAATCCGGTGAAGGCAAGCAGCAACACTTCGGAATCGTCCAAGGCTCGATCTATGCGGATCTCCGGGAACAATCCGCCCGGGAACTGGTGGAGTTGGGCTTCGATGGCTATGCGGTGGGTGGCGTCTCCGTAGGTGAGCCGGAGCATGAGATGTTCCGCGCCATTGAGAACGCCGTTCCATTCCTCCCTCATGACAAGCCCCGCTATGCCATGGGACTGGGCACACCTACCCAGATTTTGGAAATGATTTCACGTGGCGTGGATATGTTCGACTGTGTGATGCCCACCCGCATTGCCCGCCACGGGATGGCCTTCACTCTGGATGGCCCCATCAATCTCAAAAACCTGATCCACGCCAAGGATCCACGCCCGATCTGTGAAAGCGCCCATCCCCATGTCGCAGGCTTTTCACGCGCCTACATCCGCCACCTCTTCCGGGCCGGGGAGATCCTCGCTTTGCGGTTGCTTTCCTTCCATAATCTGCATTTCTACCTAAC